>Ga0099364_10000187_pt1 | contig 105729 bp, 98 predicted proteins | sample TergutTh196P3_FD_73070 | JGI IMG/M metagenome (GOLD analysis project Ga0099364, IMG submission 73070) | Microcerotermes parvus P3 segment gut microbial communities from Pointe-Noire, Republic of the Congo - Th196 P3 | ecosystem: Host-associated > Arthropoda: Insects > Digestive system > Gut ...
ACGGCAAATGCAATCGGCAGGGGGGCCAAAGAGCCGCCTTGTTCCGGAAATATCCAGAAAAATATTTCCCTTTCCGTCATTCTGCCAGGCAGGGGCAAATTTGTTTACAATGTCTTCCAGAAGCTTATTGGCCTTATGATAGGCCGGGGGATTCGGTGAAAGTACAAGCAGATCCTTTATCAGCCTTTGTGCCGTATGCAGATACATGCCGGTCTTTATTCCCTGCTTTATTGCCTCCGGTGAAACATCCCAGGCAATGGCACGTCCGCCGGCTCCCGAAAAGGAGGCTATAACATAGGGGCGGCCTCTTAGGCTGCTGTCTTCCAGGGCTGCAATTGCCGAGCGAAAGCCAATAATATTAAGGTGGGCTATGTTTCTTTCCATAAGCTGTCATGCCATATATTGTCATGCCATCATGCCGTCCCGAATTGCAGAATCTCCGGATTCCACAAAAAGCTCTCTTATAATATTTTTAAGCATTTCGGCGTTTTTAACCGCCTTTCCCCTGGCATGGTTGTTAAAATAAATTATTACCCTGTCCGCCTGGACAATGATTTGGGTAAGCCTTTCCGCTATTGTTTTTATTTCACTGTCCGAATAGAGGTAGTCGTAGCGGCTTGTTGCCGTACTGTCCGGCCCCCACCAGTTTTCCTTGTTTCGTCCATGAAGGCGGAAATAAGAGAGGGGGGAGGTTAGTACATCCAGTTTTGGCGGCAGATTAGCCAGATCCGGCATATCAAGACCGGTTAATGCAACGGATCTTTCCCTAAGGCCGTCTATCACCTTATCGTTAAACCATTCTGCATTACGAAATTCCACAGCAGACGGAATTCCCGAAAAAGCTTCCAAAACCTTGCCCAGATAACGGCGATTTTCCTCTGTGTAATGAAATGAATAGGGAAATTGAAAGAGAACGGCTTCCAGCTTACCCCTTTCCCTTAGGGGCTCTATGGCATTTATATAGTTCTTGATATCGTCCTGCCATTTTGATTCATCCACCTTATGGGTAAGGGATTGATGTGCCTTTATGGCAAAACCAAGATTGGGTGCATCTTCCGTCATTTTTGCGATATTTTTGGCCTTGGGCATGGAATAATAGGTATAGTTTAATTCCACTGTGTCGAACATTTCCGAATATAGTTTTAAGAAGCTTTCCTTTTTGGTATCTTCCGGATATACGGGACCAATCCAGTCATTGTAGGAATAGCCGGAAGTGCCAATCAGTATCTTTGCCATAATTACATACTATACAAATGTTAAGTAGATGTCAATAGGCTATTGACCTGAATAATACAAATCCATAAACTATGTTCATGTTTAAAGCAGTTTTTCCCGGATCCTTTGATCCTCTAACCCTGGGGCATCTTAATATAGTAGAGAGAGTCTCGGATATTTTTGATGAAGTTGTTGTTGTAATAGCGGAAAACAGGAAGAAAAAGTATCTTTTTACCGCCGAAGAAAGGCTTTCCATGATGAAGGAAATGGTAAAGGACAGGAAGAATGTCAGATGCCTTATATGGGATTCCCTAATTGTGGAACTTATGAATAAGGAAGATATTAGGCTTCTAATCCGCGGTGTAAGGGGAATGGAAGATTTCTCCTATGAATTTGAGCTGTCCATGATGAACAAGGCATTGCAGCCTGCCATAGAGACACTCTTCATCACCACCGACCCCAAATACATTGTCCTTCGTTCATCATCGATAAAAGAGCTGGCTTCCTTTGACGGGGATGTTTCCCTCATGGTTCCCCCCCTTGTAGCCGCTGAATTAAAGAAAAAATATAATCAAGGTTGACACAAAGCGGTGTTTTTGTTAAACTGACACCCTGTTGTGCTATTTTTTATGCAAGTGAGGTTTCGGTATGGCTGTACCAAAATTTAAGACGTCCAAGGCAAGAACCCGCCGTAAACGTTCCATTAACATGAAATTATCCGCTCCTGCAATGATCGAATGCAGTAGTTGCGGTAATAAAGTATTGTTGCACCGTGTATGTACCAAGTGTGGTTTTTACAGGGGCAAACAGGTAATCCTTCCGGAGTCGAAGGTATAGTATTTAATTCAAGGGGATTATTATGGATGAACTATTTGAAAAAATGAAAAAACTGATTGCTGAAAAGCTTGAAGTAGATGAGGCAAAAATTACCATGGATGCTTCATTCCGTCAGGATCTTGGAGCCGACAGTCTGGATACCTACGAACTGGTCTATGCCATCGAAGAAGAAATGGGAATTTCCATACCCGATGAAAAGGCCAATGAATTTGAAACAGTTAAAGACGCTTACGAATTCATCAAATCTCAGCAAAAATAAGTCTGTTTTTACCGATACTGCCGGATTAATTAATGTAGATCCGGCAAGAAAGAAAACATTGGTCTCTTTCCTGAAAAATGAGGGAATCAGGTTCAAAAGCATAGAGCTTTTGAACCTTTCCTTTGTCCACAGATCTGCCGGCAATGAAACCGGGAATAAAAACAATAACGAAAGACTGGAATTTCTTGGAGACGCCATTCTGGGGGCAGTTGCGGCTAATTTACTTTACAAAAAGTTAAGTGACAAACCTGAAGGAGATTTGGCAAAAATAAAATCCATTGTTGTTTCTGAAGATATATTATCTGCCATTGCTTTGGAGCTGCAGCTTGATAACCTTTTAATTTTAGGAAGAGGCGAGGAATTAAGCGGGGGCAGGGGAAAAAAAACAATTCTAGCCGATGCACTGGAAGCTTTTATTGGTGCAGTTTATATGGATTCCGGTTTTACCGAGGCCTTTAATTTTATAAGCCCCTATATTAACAGCGAAATAGAAAAGGTTATTGAAAACCGCCAGTTTCAGGATTTTAAATCCCTGTTACAAGAATATTCCCAAAAGAAATTTAAAAAATATCCTCAATACACCCTTGTAAAAAAAAGCGGGCCTGAACATTTAAGAATATTTTGGGTGGAAGTAAATGTAAACGATATGGTTTACGGCCCTGTAACAGGAAAAAATAAAAAGGGAGCAGAGCAGGAAGCAGCAAAGCTTGCCTGCAGAGAGCTTGGAATAAATTAATTGTTTTTGTATCTATTATTAATTTTTTCTGCAATTTCCAGAAGTTTTTCCATTGTATTTAGTTCGGGATCTTCAATAACGGTGTTTAAAAGCTCTTCCAGAATTATACCCATATATTTCCCCGGAGAGATTCCGATTTTTATTAGATCCTTTCCGGATACTGCAAGATCTTTTAAGGAAAGTGCTTTTTTTTCGGAGAGAATTTTTTCCATTCTATTCATCATGGGAAGAAGGAAAGAAGATGAAGGCTCTATGCCTGTGGTTCCGAAAGCATCGGCTCTGCGTAAGGAATAAAGATCCCTTAAATTTTCTTCACCCGATCTTATAATAAAACGGCGGACTGCTGCATCGCTCCAGTTTTCCTGATAATTAAACATATGCTCATCAATCAGGATGCAGACCTTCTCTATTAATGCATTCGGGTATTTGAAACGCCGCAAAATTTTTCGTGCTATTTTGGAGGATTCCCTGTCATGGCCATGGAAGGTCCAGCCTCCATGGCCGTCCGGCTCTGCCGTGGTGGCTTTGCCAATATCATGGTAAAGTACAGCCAGCCTGACATGAAGGGGATTTCCTCCTTCATAATAGGTTCTGTCTATGGACGCATAATCGCTGCCAAGCAGTGAATGATCCAGGACATCAAATTTATGGTAACCGGAATTATTTACCCTGTCCTGTTTTACTCCGCGGCAGGCCGCAAGTTCGGGAATTAAGAGTTCCAGAAGCCCGGTTTTTTCCATTAGACCTAATGCAATGGAAGGTTTGTCTGTAACGAGTATTTTATCCATTTCATCGCGGATCCTTTCCACCGCCACCATTTTTGTCAGGGGAAGGACCGCCGGAATTGCGTCTAACAGGTTTTGATCGACATTAAAATTCAACTGGCTTGCAAAACGCATGGCGCGCATCGGTCTTAGAGCATCCTCTGAAAAACGTTCCAGGGGGTTTCCCACACAGCGAATAAGAGAGTTTTTTATATCCCCCCTTCCGTCAAAAGGATCCACTAAAGGCCCCTTTGGCAGTTTATAGGCGGCGGCATTCATTGTAAAATCCCTGCGCGAAAGGTCTTCTTCCATGGAAACTCCGAAGCTCACCCTGTCCGGATGGCGGAAATTACTGTAACCGGATTCACTTCGGAAGGTTGTTACTTCCATTTTTAAATCCCTGTAATGAAGGGTTACCGTTCCATGTTTTATCCCTGTGGGAATTACAAAGCTGCGAATTTTATTTTTATTTCCTGCCGTTCGGCCGCCTTTTGGCCGGGAAAAGAGTTCTATTACCTCTTCCGGTTTTGCATCGGTTGCAAGATCCCAGTCATTGGCTCTGCCCCTTCTTAATATATCCCTGACTGCACCACCCACAAGGTAGACCTGTTTTCCTGCATTAATAAAAATAGAGGCAGCTTCTTTTACAGTTGGATGTATATTCATTCCGGTTTTTACTATACTATACTGATAATCATTCTAAAAGATATTAAAGAGGATAAATCATGTCTGCAATTATTATTGATGGCAAGGCTATTGCATCCAACCTGAATGAAGAAAGCAGAAAGGAAGCAGAAATCCTTAAGGGAAAGGGAATTAATCCCACTCTGGCAGTTGTAATTTTAGGTGATAACCCTGCCAGCCTTTCTTATGTAAGGGGCAAGAAAAAGGCATTGGCCAATGCAGGGATGGAAGGAAGGGACATTAAACTTCCCGAGAACACTTCTGAAGATGAGCTTCTTTCCATGATCGATTCCCTTAACAGAGATAATTTAATTCATGGTATTTTGATACAGCTTCCTCTGCCTTCACATATCCGGGAAGAAAAAATAATCATTGCAATAGATCCAATAAAGGATGTGGATTGCTTCCATCCTCTTTCCATTGGAAGGATGTTTCTTGGTCAAAAATGCTTTTTGCCCTGTACGCCCCATGGAATTATTAAGCTGCTCCATGCCTATGATATTCCTGTTGCAGGAAGCAATGTAGTAATTGTTGGCAGATCCAATATTGTTGGTAAACCTCTTGCACTGCTATTTGCCAGGCGGGAAAACAATGCAACTGTTACAATTTGCCATACCGGCACCAAAGACCTTGCCGGCCATACCCGCAGTGCAGACATCCTGATTGCCGCAGCAGGGATTCCTGCTCTAATTGGCGGTGATATGATTAAAAAGGGAGCTGCTGTAATAGATGTCGCGATAAACCGCATTCCCGACTCCAGCAAAAAAAAAGGTTACCGTATTATAGGCGATGTAAAATATGAAGAAGCGGCGGAAATTGCAGGCTGGATTACACCCGTTCCCGGCGGAGTGGGTCCCATGACCATTGCCATGCTGATAAAAAATGTAGTATGGGCTGCTTCCCTGCATTCCGGAACCGGAGAAGTCTGAGGAGCAATCTAAATGAAGAATTCAGAGATTGCCGATGTCCAAAATGAAAAGGATATTAGGGAAATTCCTTTAAAAAAGGTTGGCGTAAAAGGGCTGGAATACCCTGTCCGAGTTTTGGACAAGGTAAAAAAAATCCAGCATACTAATGCAATAGTTAATCTTTTTGTAAATTTGCCCCACCAGTTCAAGGGCACTCATATGAGCCGTTTTGTGGAAATTTTTCATAGATATACCGAAGACCTTTCCATGCCGCGTTTTCTGGAAATGCTGGAGAAAATTCGGCAGGATCTTGATGCGGAATCCGCATATGGTTCAATGGAATTTCCCTATTTTATCGAAAAAAAAGCTCCTGTATCCGGGCTTCCCGGGATTGTTTCCTATAAATGCCTTTACCAGGGGAGGGTGGAATCGGGAACAAAGGAAAAGCATTTTACCGTGGCTGTTTCTGCCCCGGTAAGTACGGTTTGTCCATGTTCAAAGGCTATTTCGAATCATGGGGCACATAACCAAAGGGGCATTGTAAAGGTGGAGCTGGAATTGGGGCCTTTTTTCTGGCTGGAAGATATTATTTTATTAATAGAGAATGCAGCATCCTGTCCTGTTTATTCCCTTATTAAAAGAGAAGATGAAAAATACATAACAGAAAAAGCATATGAAAACCCCAAATTTGTGGAAGACCTTGTAAGGGATGTATATGAGAAAATAAGGGAAATGGGGGTATTCCCGCGTTTCTCGGTGGAAGCAGAAAATTTTGAAAGCATCCATAATCATAGTGCCTATGCCTATGCGGAATATCCCTATACATGATAAAATCAGAACCATGACAATCAGGGAGCCCGGGATTAAGGTTCAAACAAAAAATGAAAATGCCTATTATTTTATAGAATGGTCTCCCCTAAGATTGGCAGAACGCTGGGATATTAGTACAAGGGTTCCCTCCATTGCCGGAATATATGAAATTTACTGGATGGATGATCATAATCATTTACGCCTTCTTTCCATAGGTTGTACATATTATGGCGGCTTACGTTCAGAACTGCGTCGATTGACAGATCCGGAGCTGACTCAGGATCTAGCTGCAAAAAAGATTCTTGAAGACAAGGAAATCTGGTACAGGTATGCTCCTACCAATTCCAAAAATGTAATGGCAGATGTGGTTTGGTTTTTCAGGTCAATATATTTTCCGGAAAATCCCGGAGTGGAATCATCCGGTCTATATAAAAATGTCCATATTAAGGAATCCGAACCTAATAAACTAATCTGGGTTCCTTAGGTTAAAAACCCAAGGTTTTTAACCTTTAGAAAATAACCCAGGGTTCTTTAGAAAATTCAAGATAGGTTTTTTCCAGTCCGCATGCATATCCATCTTTCCTTCTATAACAAATCTATTGTAGAGATTCAGAATATGTTTATGTATTTCTTCCCTGTCTTCTTTAACAGGCATTTTTGCGTCAATAAAAATTCCTGAAATAAATTTTTCTGCTTCATTGTCCGAAAAAGAAGGGGGGAAAAAACGGCTCATTGCATAAAGAGCTGCAGGAATGCAGTTAACACTGTGCTGTTTAATATAAAGAATGGCTTCGGTTATTTTTATGGCTCCAATACGCAGCTCTTCGGCCTGTTTGGAGCAGGAATTTTCTTCGCCTAACGCTTTAATTATTTCCCTGAATCTTATATATGTAAAGATGACGACCATTACATGAAGGCTTGGAACACACATTAGATGGGGATCTACCGAATGAATCAGAAGGAAGCGTGGTGTGGAAATATGGAAGGGTCTTTCCGTTGTGGAAAGGTTTAATCCATAAACTTCTGCTGCGTAAGAATAGAGTTCTCCCATGGAATCAATAAAATCTCCCACATGCTCATGAGCTCTTCTGCCAAAATGCCTTAAAAGAAAACCCAGGCTTCTTACCCAAAAGGCAACAAAGTCCAGGTATATGTTTACCTTTCCCGGAAGAAAGGGGATTTTCTTGTCCAGCGGATGATCCACACTTGTGACAGGGATATTGCCCTTGAAAAATGCTGCATGAGATTGCTTAAAGAAGAAATTTTTAAAGATGGAAGCAATGCAGAATATGGCCTTTTTCCTTAATTGTTTCCTGCTTAAAATGCGGAGAAAGGTAGCTGCCAGGGATTCTTTTTCCAGAATGTCTTCAAGATTAACATCCATAGTATAAGCTATCATTTTTGGGATATAATGTCACCATTATGCTGGGATCCATAGTAAATGCTCTTGCAATAATTTTTTGTTCGTTGATTGGCTGTTTTATTATCCGCGGTATTCCTTCAAGATTTGAAGATATATTAAAAAAAGCAATCGGGCTGTCCATTATTTTTGTCGGAATTAAGGGTGCCTTCGAAAACCAGAGGGTTCTATTGCTTATAATGAGTCTTGTTATAGGTTCGGTAATCGGGGAGCTCCTGGATATTGATGCTCTAATGAAGAAGCTTGGATTATGGGCGGAAAATAAAATTGGAGCTTCAAAGGCAGGAGGAAATGAAACAAAATCATTTTCCCGTGGCTTTGTAACTGCCTCAATTCTCTTTTGCTCCGGCTCCATGGCAATTGTCGGCTCAATGCAAAGCGGTCTGGTGGGGAATCATGAAATTCTCTTTGCAAAAACAATTCTGGATGGGGCGATTTCGATTGTTTTTGGTGCATCCATGGGAATAGGGGTATTATTTTCTGCCATTCCGGTTTTTCTGTACCAGGCAGGAATTGCTCTTGCTGCCATGGCTCTGAAAGACTTCCTTACAAATGACATTATAAGGGAAATGTCCGCCGTGGGCAGCCTGATAGTAGCCGCAATTGGTTTTAATTTTCTCGATATTAAGGAAATTAAGGTTGCAAATTTTATTCCTGCAATCTTTATTCCCCTTATTTATATATCACTGGAAGGGTTAATTTCTTACCTCTTTACATAATTCTTTTTTTTTGATAGCATGTCTCCCATGATATTTCCCCTGGAAGAATTAATTAAGTATGACAAGAATATGTATGAGATAACCGTTGCTTCATCCCGCCGCTCCTACCAGCTTTCCATGTTATATTCTGCCGGTGATGAATATATTGTACCCTGGGTGGATGAAAACGACGGCAAGGTTGTTTCCATGGCTGCACGTCAGGTCTTTACCAAGGAAATAGAGTTCCGTCTGGAAACGGAGTAAATCTGCTTAATCTGGTTATAATCTTGTGATTATTCCGGTTCTTGTTCTCTTTGGTCCTACTGCTTCCGGTAAAACTGCTTTACTGGAGAAGCTTTTTTCCAATATCTCAAAGATTTTTCCTCATAAAAGTCTGCCCGGAATAAAAAATATCGGAATAATCTCTGCCGATTCCATGCAGGTTTACAGGGGCATGGATATTGGTACGGCCAAGCCTTCAATCGATGAAAGAATGAGAATTCGGCACCACCTGATCGATGTTCTGGATCCAAATGAGCAATTTAATGCTGGTAAATTTGTCCGTCTTGCAGAAGAAGCAATAAAATCTGCTTTTTCCGCCTCGTCTCTGCCTGTTATTTCCGGTGGAACCGGCTTTTATTTAAAAAATTTGATTCAGGGCTTGCCTGAAGCACCTCCTTCCGATGAAAAAATTCGCAATGACTTAAAAAAGGAGCTATCTGATAAGGGGGCAGCCTCCCTTATGGAAGAATTGGTGGCTCTTGATCCACTTAGTGCCGAAAGAATCCATGTAAACGATGAATACCGCTTGCTTCGTGCTCTGGAAGTATTGCGTATTGGGGGAAAACCATTAAGTTCCTATAAATCACCATGGACAAAGAAGGAATTACCAGCTTCTTTACCTTCCAAACCCCTGCATTACAGGGATGATTTTTGCTTCCTCCTCCTTGGTCTTAGAAGAGATCGAAAGGAGCTCTATTCCCGAATTAATGAACGCTGTACCGCGATGTTTAAATCGGGCTTAATTGGTGAGGTAGAAAACCTGTATAAAAAGGGTTATACTCCCTTGGATCCCGGCCTAAGAGCCATTGGATACAGGGAATTTTTTGTGGAAGATCCCGGTTCCACCGGTGAATTGAGCTCATGGCGGCTTTCAGAAGACTATCCCGGAGTAGAAGCTTTGATTGCCCAAAATAGCCGCCGCTATGCCAAAAGGCAGATTACCTTTTTTTCTTCCATTCCAAATGTAAGATGGCTGGATTTGGGAGAGGCGGAGGATGCAGATATTAAAGAGTTAATTTCTCTACTTGATCTTTTTTCTCTTTCCTGTTAGTTTTCTATATACTTTTCTATACACTATGATAAGGAGACTTGAGTGCCCTGCGGAAGAAAACGTAAACTGCGGAAGATTGCGACACATAAACGTAAGAAGAAACTCAGGAAAAACAGGCACAAAAACAAATAGTTTTCCATGTCTTTTTCTGAAAATATAGAGAGATTTAATGCAGGAGCTCCTAAACCCTATGCCAGGCTCCGAGCCGGGCTTATTGCCTGGCATTCGCTCCCCTGACGATTTAAAAAAGCTCAATTTTTCTCAATTAAACCATCTTGTAAATGAAATCCGAACTCTTATTATTTCCACCGTAAACAAAAATGGCGGTCATTTGGCATCCAATCTTGGAGTTGTGGAACTCACAATTGCATTACATCTGGTTTTTAATTCTCCCCATGATAAGATAGTTTGGGATGTCGGGCATCAATGTTATACCCATAAAATTTTAACCGGAAGGTACGGGGAATTTTCCGGTTTAAGGAAGTCCGGAGGAATTTCCGGTTTTCCAAAGGTTTTGGAAAGCCTCCACGATACATTCAATACCGGTCATGCATCCACTTCCATTTCAGCTGCTCTTGGAATTCTTGCCGCCGAAAAAATCTCTTCTTCCGGAAACAGGGCTATTGCGGTTATAGGAGATGGAGCATTAACAGGAGGTCTGGCATTTGAAGCATTATCCCATGCCGGACAGTTGAATCTTCCCTTAATAGTTGTTCTGAATGACAATAAAATGTCAATCAGTCCCAATGTGGGAGGAATTTCCAAACATCTATCACGTCTTTCCATGAAGTCAAAATACCAGTTTGTCCGCCGTTCAATTGATACCTTTGTAAAAAAAATTCCCTTAATTGGGGATTTTCTTTTTATGGTTATGCAAAGATTAAAGAACGCAGTAAAGGCGGTTTTTTATTCGGACAATTTTTTTGTTGGTATGGGTTTTGAATATGTAGGACCCATTAATGGTCATAATATTCCCCAGTTGGTACGTGTTATTCGCGATGCAAGGGATTTAAATAAGCCGGTTGTTATTCATGTTAATACCCAAAAAGGTAAGGGTTATTCGCAAGCCGAAAATGACCCCGGTTCCTACCATGCCGTTCATGCGGATACTGCTAATGGCAGTGCTGCTTTGGGCAAAGATCCTGTTGGTAGTGCTGGTTTATGCAATGCTGGTTTTTGCAGCTTTACCAATGTATTTAGCGAGGCTGTTTTAGAGGCCGGAAAACAGGAAGATAAGCTCGTTGTAATTACAGCCGCCATGGAAGAGGGAACCGGTCTTGCCGCTTTTAAGAAGGAATTCCCCGGCCGTTTTTTTGATGTAGGAATAGCAGAAGAACATGCTGTTACCTTTGCCGCAGGACTGGCTGCAGGAAAGCTCATTCCTGTTACCGCAATATATTCCAGTTTTTTTCAGAGAGCCATTGATCAGGTAATTCACGATGTATGTTTACAAAAGCTTCCTGTTATTTTTGCACTGGATCGATGCGGACTAGTAGGAGAAGACGGAGAAACACATCAGGGAATTTATGATATTAGCCTTTTACGTTCTGCTCCGGGCTTAAGTATACTGACTCCGGCAGGAAGGGAAGAAATGCTTCCCATGCTTTTATGGGCAATTAAGAAAGCTTCTCCTGTTGTTATACGTTATCCGAAAGCTACCTGTTTACAGGGAGATCCGTCTTTTTCATTGCCAATTGAAGAGGGCAGGGGAGTATGGATTAAAGGCGGAGAGGATAAGGACGCAGAAAGAAGTGAGCTATGTATATTTTTTACCGGCGGACTTTATTCTCAGGTAATGGATGCCAATGCAATTCTTGAATCCAATGGAATTAATGCCGATCTTTACAACTTAAGATTCCTTAAACCAATAGATGAGGATTATCTTTCAGGTATTCTTGCAAGGTATAAAGCAATTCTTCTTGCCGAAGACGGCAATATTTCCGGGGCATTCGGTGAATACCTTGTGGAGCTATCCGCCCGAAGGAATTGCTCCTGTAAAATAAAACTGCTTGGGATAGGAGATAATTTCGATTCACTTGGCACCAGGGAAGAACTGTTAAAAAGGAATATGCTGGATGGCGAAGGCATTGCCTTTGCAGCAGGTGAAATTCTTGGAAAGATGGTAAGAGCTTGATAAGAGACTTAGATTTTTCCGGCCCTCCACTGGTAATGGCAATTGTTAACTGCAATAAGGATTCCTTTTATGCTCCATCAAGGGCAATGGGGGAAGACGCACTGGCAATGTCACTGGCTGCGGAAAAAAACGGTGCTTCCATTATAGATTTTGGAAGTGAATCTACAAGACCCGGCTCCTCCTATATTTCTGCCGAAGATGAAATCCAATATTTAATTCCGGCTATTAAAATGTTCAGGGAACATTCAGATTTGCCGGTTTCGGCAGATACAAGGAAGGCCATTATTGCAGAAGCTGCCTTAAATGCAGGTGCGGACATTATCAATGATATTTCCGCCTTGACAGATGATCCGGCAATGGGAACCCTCTGTGCAGACAGGGGAGCCTGGATTGTTTTAATGCATAAGAAGGGAGTACCCGGTAATATGCAGGACTCTCCCCATTATGATAACCTCATTTTGGAAATGCAGACTTTTTTTTATTCGGCCATAGATAGAGCCCTTGGATATGGAATTAAAAAGGAAAAAATCATTCTGGATCCCGGAATTGGTTTTGGCAAAACTGTGGAAGATAATATTGAAATATTGGAAAGACTTGATGAAATCTTTGCTAAGGATTATCCTGTACTTGTGGGGCTTTCACGGAAAAGCTTTATTGGCCAAATCTGCGGAAATGATGACGTACAAGAGACTTCAGACAGGCTTGCAGGGACATTAGCAGCGAATACTATGGCAATAATGAAGGGAGCAAGAATCATCCGTGTCCATGATGTAAAAGAAAATGTGGATTTATGCAGGGTTATTTTTGCCATAAAAAACCATAAAAACAGGAAGAAAAAATAAAAAATGGGTATATTACCGAGTCTTAATTTATTATATTCCTACATAAGACCAGTAATAGATATTGCAATTCTTGCCTTTCTAATTTACAAGGCCTGGGAACTCCTTGCCAGAACACAGGCTGTCCAGCTATTAAAGGGAGCCGGTCTTTTGCTTCTTGTTTACAGTGTTGCTTCACTATTAAACCTTTCCACCCTCTTATGGCTTTTGACAACAATAGCTCCCGGGTTGGTAATTTCCATTGCCATTGTTTTTCAGCCGGAGCTAAGAAAAATATTCCTTCGTTTGGGGCAGACAGAACTTTTTCGGCCAGACAGCAAACCGGGCATAGGGGCACTTGATGCGGTGGTTACAGCAGCGGAAATGCTTTCAAGGGAAAAGCGGGGAATGTTGATTGTTTTTTCCAGAAAGGCAAATTTAAGAAGCATAATAGAAACCGGAAATTATATGAATGCGGATATTTCTTCATCTTTAATTTTATCGGTTTTTAAATTTGACACCCCCCTGCATGACGGCGCCATGATAATACAGAATAACCGTATTGCTGCTGCCGGCTGTCTGCTTCCCCTTTCGGAGCAGGAAGACATAATGAAGAGTTTCGGTACCCGTCACAGGGCAGCCCTTGGAATGTCAGAGCAGTCAGATGCTGTTGTCCTTGTTGTTTCAGAAGAGACAGGCGCAATCAGTCTTGCGTTTGACGGGAAAATGTTCTACGATCTTTCTCCCTCGGAAATCAGCCGCAAGGCAAGGGAACTTATAGATAAGGGTGTAAGAACACTGGAAATCGAACTTTCAGACGGAGAAGAATAATTGGACTTTAGAAAAATTACGGCTAAAGCCATGGAAAACTGGCCTGTCAAGGTGCTGTCCATAGGACTTGCCATTATTCTTTTTATTTTTCACAGAATGAGCATTTTGGAAACACGCTATTTTTCCATCCCCCTTAATATTGAACATCCCGGTTCCATGATGCCATCCAATCAGTATCCCAGAATGATCAGGGTCAGCATAAGGGGAGAAGCAAACAATATTTTTCCCGTTATGGAAGACGATATAGAAGCATATGTTGACATGTCAGGAATTTACACAAGGGGAACCTATACGGTTCCCGTTCAATGGAGAACAAGATCATCTTCTTATGGTTTTGACGCACTCCAGATAACAGTGGAACCCATGGAAATTTCCTTTGTATTGGATTATAGGATAAGTAAAATTGTACCTCTTCTTCCAAATTTCAGGGGAGAGCTGGATTCCGGTTTTACAATGAGCAGTTTTTCCCTGGTACCTGAAAATATAATTATTGACGGTCCTTCTGAATTAATGACCGGTGTTTATGAACTCTATACCGATCTAATCAATCTTGATGGAAGGAGTAATAATTTTTCGGAAAGTATCAGCATAGTAAATATTAATCCCCTTATATCGATCAGGGGAAATGGAATTGCAGATTTCCATGGCGTTATTAATCCCATAATTCCTGCAAGAAATATTCCCGGAATCCCGATAAATATTACAGGTCTAAGTGAATTTCTTTCTGCCATGCCGGAAATATCTTCGGTCGATCTCCATCTGGAAGGAGATAACCAGGAAATTATAGATGCCTTTACTCCATCTCCCGATTTTGTGCGTATAGACGCTTCGGGAATAGTAGAGACCGGCACCTATGTTTTGAACATTCATACAGGACAGGAGCCTGGAATCAGGTTCAGGACAGAACCCAATGAAATTAGAGTACTGGTTTTCTCCGGGGAGGATGAATGATAATCGGTATTGGTATAGATATGGTTCTGGTTCAGAGAATGAAAAAATGGATGGAAACCCCCGGTCTTACCGAAAGGTATTTTCATCCCGAAGAAATTCAATATGTATTGGAAAAGGGCGATAATGCCGTATTTTCACTTGCCGCCCGTTTTGCTTCAAAAGAGGCCTTTGGCAAGGCATTGGGTACCGGTCTTGAAGGAATTGAATTAAAAGACATAATGGTAAAGAATAAAGAAAATGGCCGGCCGGAACTCCTTGTTTTTGGAACGGCGCTAAGGGCTCTTGAAAAAATAAGTGCAGGTTCTTCCTGTAAAATACATGTTTCCCTCTCTCACGAGAAGGATAATGCCATTGCAATTGTAATATTGGAAAGTCAGGAGTAATTTATGAAATTAATGGACAGGGAAGCAAAGGTTTCTTTTCAGTCAAAAGAAGAATATACCTGCCCTGTATGCCAGACTATTTTTAACAGGGAAGAAATGCTCTCAGGTTCAGGGCGGCTAATAGCAGGCAATTTAACCGATGAGCTTCACAGGCTCTATGAACCTTCTGCAAGATACGGAGAAATTTTCCCCCTTATTTATATTGCTACTGTCTGTCCTGAATGCTGGTTTGCCGCGGCTGACAGGGATTTTATGGATGCTCCCAAATCCATAAGAGAAAAGGCCGAGAAGGACAGTCAAGATCGCATGGAAGACACAAAATTAATTTTCCCGGACATAGATTTCCAGAAACAAAGGGATCTAAAAAGCGGAACCGCATCCCTCTGTCTTTTGGTTAGGTGTTATGAGTATTTTTCCAGAGAATTTTCCCCTACAATAAAACAGGGGATAGCTTCGCTTAGGGCAGGCTGGATGCTCGATATTATGAACGAAAAGTATCCTGATCAGCATTATGACTGGCTTGCCACCTTATTCAAGAAAAAATCAAATTATTTTTATAATGAAGCCATACGCAGGGAGCAAAACGGAAAGGAAACCCTTTCCGGCCTAAAAATATTCGGTCCGGATACTGATAAAAATTATGGTTATGACGGTGCTCTTTATCTTTCTGCTCTTTTAAAATACAAGTATGGATACATTGATGAACCCGATCTCAGGTATCCTGCACTGGATGAAGCAAAACGTACAATTGCCAGGATCTTCGGTGTGGGAAAATCTTCCAAAAGCAAACCCGGCCCCCTTTTGGAGCATGCAAGGGCTCTTTATGACAATATTAACAAAGAACTAAATGAGGCGGATGCTGTTTAATTAACGGAGCCGGAATGAAGGGAAGAAATATTAAGCTCACCTTATCTTATGATGGAACGGATTTTAACGGATGGCAGAGACAGGATGGTTCACAGACAAGAACTGTTCAGGGATTAATAGAATCCGCACTGGAAAAAATCCATAAAAAACCTGTTGCCATTCATGGCTGCGGACGCACAGATTCGGGTGTCCATGCCGCAGCTCAGGTTGCCAATTTTTTCACTGACATAGATTCCATGGAAACGTGGCGTTTTATTCCTGCACTTAACAGCCTGCTCCCATGGGAGATAAGGATCCACGATGCCTCCGAGGTTTTGCCGGATTTTCATTCACGCTTTAACGCAATATCCAGAACATACCGTTACTATTTTATTATGCGAAAACATGCAATGCCGTGGGAACTCCGTTATGCCCAGCATATAAAACGCTATCCGGACATCTCTTTATTGAATTCCTATGCCGGATTATTGCGCGGAGAGCTGGATTGTACTGCCTTTGCAGTCCCCGGTGATTCATCCAAATCCAGACACCGTTTTATTTTTGGCGCTGTTTTTTTTCCTGAGGGGGAAAAACTGGTTTTTGAAATTTCAGCCAATGCCTTTTTATGGAAAATGGTACGCTCCATTGCCGGCACTCTTCTGTCTTATGAAGAGAAAGGTTTTGATCCTTCCTATCTGGAAGATGTACTAAGGGATGGCAAGAGGTCATTAACAGGTCCTACGGCTCCTCCGGAAGGATTGTTTTTATGGAAGGTGGATTTTAATAATGCTTAAATATTTTGTTCTTTTTGCTTTTATTCTTGGAGCTCTAGGAAGCTGTACTCCTGCCGAAGAAACAAATATTACTGACAATGCCAATACCAGGGATGGCAGGATAATTGATGCGCTTAACAGGCCATACTTAAACGAGAATATTCCCAATCGAATAATCAGCCTAAGTCCTGCAGTTACCGAAATTCTATTTGAAATTGGAGCAGGGGAAAAGGTTGTAGGCGTAACCGAATACTGCGATTACCCCAATGAAGCTCTTGACAAGACATCCATTGGAGGTTTTGCCGGAGCTACCATGAGCCTTGAATTGATATGGGCATTGGAGCCGGATCTTGTGATCCTTTCGGCAGATATGCATGAAAGAATTGTAATGCTTCTGGATGAACTGGGGATTTCCTCCTTTGCCGTGGAACCGCGTAATTTTACGGAAGTATATGAAGTAATTAATTTAATCGGCTATATTACCGGTTTTCCGGAAAATGCAGAAAAGCTTATAGATGACATGAAAAAAAGAATTGCCGATGTTGAAAGCAGGGTTCGCGGAAGACAGAGACCGGATGTCCTATGGCTTCTATCAGAGAATCCCTTGATGAGTGTGGGAAGAGGTACCTTTGTTTCACAGGCAATAGATCTTGCGGGAGGAAGAAATATCTTTGATGATGTAAACGAGCTATGGCCGCTTATAAGCCCCGAGCAGGTATTAATGAGAAGACCGCAATGGATTATACGCGAAATGCAGGCCGGCCAATCCATGAGTGCCGAAATGACTCAATCTTTTTGGGCGACCCTGCCTGCCGTAAGAGACGGAATGATTGCCGATATTAATACCGATGTTTTCTACCGTTACGGACCCCGTCTTGCAGATGCTGTGGAAATATTGTCCAGGATTCTCCATCCATGAGGATGTCCATGAATGAAAAATCCGGCAGAAAGCATAAATTTCCCCTCATAATGATTATTTTATCCCTGTCCTTTATTCCGGTTATATTATGGGGGCTTTTGTCCGGCTCTGTCCCCATGCCCCTTGAAAATTTACTGGAAGGTATTTCCCATTTTCTTGGCGGAGAGGGAGATGAAATTGCATCCGTTTTGATTTTTCAGATACGTCTGCCAAGAATCCTTTTGGCAGCTCTTGTAGGTGCAGCTCTTGCAATAGCAGGGGCATGTTTCCAGGGGCTCTTTCGTAATCCCCTTGCCGATCCCTTCATTATTGGAGCTTCTTCCGGTGCTGCTTTGGGAGCCTCTATTGCTTTGAGTTTTGGCGGAGGTCTTGGTCTTGGTTTCTTTACCGTCCTTGGCCTTCCCGGTATTGCTTCCTTTGCAGGAAGTATGGCAGCGGTTTTATTGGTATTTGCTGTCTCAAAGTCTTTCGGCAATAATTCTTCGCCGGGAATACTAATCCTGGCTGGAACCAGTGTTAGTACACTCTGCTCCGCCCTGTTATCGCTAATAATTGTTTTAAGGGATCGCAGCCTTGTTCAGGTGTATTATTGGCTCCTGGGAAGTCTGGCCGGTGCTGCCTGGCCCAGGCTCCTTTCCGCATTACCTTTTATTGCTTTGGGAAGTATATTTATTTTTCTTTCTGCAAGGAATCTGGATTTACTGCTTCAGGGAGATGAAGCTGCAGAAAGCCTGGGGCTTAATCCCTTTAAGAGCCGTTTCTTTCTTTCAATGGCGGCAACCCTTTCTGTGGCGGCAGCGGTTTCCGTTTCGGGCATAATCGGATTTACCGGTTTAATTGCGCCTCACGCCGCCCGCTTTTTCTCAGGCCCTTCCCACAGGCGGCTCCTTCCGGCTTCTGCATTATCAGGAGCACTTCTTACCATAATTGCAGATAATTTATCCCGCAGTCTTATTCCTCCGGTAGAACTTCCTCTGGGAATAATAACCTCGCTTGGAGGTGCTCCCTTCTTTCTTTTTATTCTTTCCCGTCAGAGGAAGAAGGGAGGTTTTGTTTGACTTTAAATATTAAATCCCTTTCATGCGGTTATGACAAAAAGGCAATAACCTTTGATTTGAACTTGAATTTAAATGGAGGAGAGCTGCTTGTATTGGCAGGCCCGAATGGTTCGGGAAAAACAAGTATATTAAAAACAATTGGCGGCTTAATCCCTCCCATAGATGGAAGTATTGAAATTGGAGGAAGGAATATTAGAGGGATGAAGACTGTGCAAAGGGCAGGGTTAATTTCCTTTCTTTTTCAGGCAAAGGAAAGCCCATGGCCTTTTACAGTTAAGGAAACAATTTCACAAGGGCGTTTTTATAATAGGGGATGGTTTGGCAGCGATACTGCAAATGACAGAAAAACAGTGGAAAGAGCAATAGAGAAGGCAAACCTGGAAAAACTTTCACACAGGCTTATAACAGAATTATCCGGAGGAGAGCTGCAGCGTGTTCTTCTTGCCCGCTGTATTGCGCAAGACACAAAATTTCTACTGCTGGATGAACCGGTTAATAACCTTGATCCAAAGTATTCATATATGATAATGGACCTTATTTCCGATCTTGCAAAAGAAGGAAGGGGTATCATTCTTAGCCTCCACGATTTACGTTTGGCTTCCGGTTTTGCAACAGAGATTGCTTTACTTTCTGCTGAAGGAAAAATTGCAGCCATGGGAAGTCCATCTGATGTTCTTTCCAGTGAAAATATTGGCAGCGTTTATGAAATTCCTGAAGATTTGGCAAAACTGCTGATTTTATAAACTATTTTCATTTATTTTTAACCTTTTTTACACTTATTTGTTTAAATATCAGAAAGCATTCAATGGACTTGTACTGTTTATTAAAAAGTTCTATGATGTAGAAGGTCTTATAGACCTTTTAATTAATTAATCTGGATGTGAATTATGAAAAAAAAATTAAACCCGGCTATAAAAGCGGCAATATTACTTGTATTTGCTATGCTTCTTTTCACTTCATGTGATGATTCAAACGATGCTTCATCAACTTATGTTTTGGACAGGGATACCAGTTATGCCATGGGCATGCTGCTTGCAGACATGATGAAAAATCAATTCGGAATTCCCTATCTTGCTTATGATTATAATGCCTTCAGGGACGGCTATAGGGCATACAATGAAGAATCTGAAACCCGCTTAACCTGGGATCAGGCCATGGATAGAATAAATTTATTGTTTATGAGGATAGATACACTGGAAAACGAAAACTTCTATCTGGAGGGTGAAAGAAATCTGGAAGAAGGTCTTGTTTATCTGGCGGAAAATGGCAGACGTCCTGAAGTAACAACAACTGCAAGCGGACTGCAATATGAGGTACTTAACGAGGGTTTTGGAGACAGACCTCAGCTGGAGGATACTGTTCTTGTATATTATGAAGGTGTTTTTATTGATGGAACCCTTTTTGACAGCTCCTACCTTAGAAATGAACCTACACAGATTAACCTTTCCTTTGTAATTCCGGGATGGAGCGAGGGAGTTCAGCTAATGAACGTTGGCAGTACCTATCGTTTTGTTATCCCCTCTCACCTGGCATATGGTCAGGGAATACCCGGAGAATTCCCGGCAAATGCAACCCTTATTTTTACAGTGGAACTTCTGGGAATTAATATCGATCTGCCTTAATAAGATTGGCAAAACACTTATTTAAAAGGGGAGGGTTAAATAATGAAGAAATTATTTTTGCTTGTTCTGATATTTGCGGTGGTTTTTATTCTTCCGGCACAGGAAGAAGCCGAATATATTCTGGATATAGATACCAGTTATTCCTTTGGAATGTTTCTTGCCAATTTCATGTTTCAACAGTTTGGGATGCCCTATATGCAGTACAATTACGATGCATTCAGGGACGGTTTCAGGGATTTTAATGAAAGTGCCGCCACTCGCTTTGATATGGAATTGGCAATGGATTTTATCGACCGGATCATCATGGAGATTGAATACAATGACATGCTGATTCAACAGGCCGAGGGAGAAAGAAACCAGATAATTGGAGCCGAATTCCTTGCTTCCAATGGCCGGAGGGCAGGTGTTGTTACAACTTCCAGCGGCCTGCAGATAGAAATGCTTAGGGAAGGCAGCGGAGAAATTCCGAATATCTCCGATACTGTAACAGTGCATTACCGCGGCACATTGATAGACGGAAGAGTATTTGATTCCAGTTATGATTACGGAGAACCTTTAACATTTCCCCTGGACAGGGTAATTCCCGGATGGACAGAAGGCTTGCGCATGATGAGGGAAGGAGGCAGGGCAATTCTCTATGTTCCGCCGGAACTGGCTTACAGGGACATGAGCCTGGGAATTGTTACACCTTATTCCGTTCTTATTTTTGACGTGGAGTTTCTGGAAATACAGCGTTAACCCTAATGGGTAAATTGCCTAAGAGCCTGATTGCCCTAATGGGCAAAGTGTTCATTGATTATTGATACAAGCGAATTCTGGTTAATTTTTACAATTTCCTGTTCTCTTTTTGAACTCTCTATTGAATCAGATGCATGGGCTGTGTTGATCATTACACTGCTGCCGAATTCCCTTCGAATGGTACCGCCGGGTGCTTCCAGAGGATCTGTCGGTCCAAGTACATCACGGATCTTTTGAATTGCATTTACTCCTTCGTAAAGGACTATCATGCACTTTACTTCGCCGGGCTTGTCTTCATCTCCTTTAGGGCATGTATCCGGTCTTTTTCCTGACATGAATTCCACAACCTTGGTAAACTGATCCCTGGCATATTCTTTGCCAAAACTTTCTATTAAAGCAATTTCGGTTTCCCGGTTAAGATAGACTTTAAATTCCTTTTCCAAAACCTCTCTGGCTTTTTGACCTATGGAAGGAGCCAGTTTCCTCATTAGATTTCCTTCCACAGAACCGTAAAAATCCAAAGCCTCGTTCAGGGAAAATCTGAATATTTTTGTTCCGATAATTCTGAGTCCTGTTCTGGAAAACATATCCAATACAGAGCCGGGTCTGCCTGAGCCATGATTCCAGTTATCCGGTTTTATGATTACGAGGGATTGCTCTATTATAGATTCGTCCGGATAGGTAATATTCCTAACTATGTTTGGTTTTCCTTCAAGCAACTTCGCAAGGAGTTTTAAATCACCATTCGCATCATCCTGTCGTCTTGGTGTCAGTACAGCAGGCTCAAAATAATATATTTCTTCAGGATTATCCTTGGAAAAAATCATGTCTGCATAGGTGTCCCTTATTGTTTCTCCATGTAAGGCATCTATTTCCACATTCTGGGGATAAATATGACCGCAGGCATCCAAAAGCTGTTCACAGGGATTCTCTCCCCTAAAAAGGAGGAGCAGGGTACGGTGAGGCCTTCCCTTGCCGGGAGCCACAACCTCTTCTATATAGTCCGCCAGAAGCATTAACTGGTTCTGCGGAGCACGAATTCTGAGACTGTCTGCATATTCTTTGCAAAATTCATTGTCCGGTGCAAAGATCTGTGCTCCGATTAGTTCCAGATTGGTTCTGGAAAGGAGCCTTGAAACAACTCCCCCGGTTCTGCTTTTTGCTATTGTATGAGGAGTGGCAATTACATAAGATAAATCAAGCATATACTGAAAATATAAGCTACAATCAATTATTTGTACAGATACATTTTTTAGTACTTATCATACAGCTTTCCTTTATGTACAATGAATCCATGTTGGAAACCATGCGGAATATCGGCATTATGGCTCATATAGATGCCGGTAAAACCACTACATCTGAAAGAATTCTTTTTTATTCCGGAAGGAGTCACCGCATAGGCGAGGTGGATGACGGTGAAGCCATTATGGACTGGATGGAACAGGAGCAGGAAAGGGGAATAACCATTCAGAGTGCGGCAACCACAACCTATTGGCAGAGAAGCGAAAATGGACTTCCCGGAAAAGGCCCCAAATTCCAGATAAATCTTATTGATACTCCAGGACATGTTGATTTTACGGCAGAGGTAGAAAGGTCTCTAAGAGTGCTTGATGGTGCAATTACACTCTTTGATGCCGTAAGGGGGGTAGAACCCCAGACTGAGACAGTATGGCGTCAGGCGGACAGGTATAAGGTTCCATGCCTTGGATATATAAATAAAATGGACAGGCTTGGTGCAGATTTTTATAATGCAATTGAAGACATAAAGACAAAGTTGAATGTAAATGCCGTTGCTCTCCAGATTCCAATAGGCAAGGAAAGCAGTTTTAGCGGTGTAATTGATCTTATAGAAATGAAAGAACTAAGATGGGATTCTGCAAGTGAAGGTGAAAAAATATTAATTTCCGAAATCTCCGCAGATATGCAGGAACTGGCAGGAGAATGGAGGGAAAAACTTATAGATTCCCTTTCCGAATATTCTGATTTAATTACCGAAAAATTCCTTGGAGGGGAAGAAATCCCCTCCTCGCTAATCAGGTCCGAACTGCGCAAGCCTGTAATTGAAAGAAAGATACTGCCCGTTTTTACCGGCGCTTCCCGGCGTAATATTGGAGTGCAGCCCATAATTGATGCAGTTGTGGACTATCTTCCTGCGCCTAACGAGGTAGATAACAATGTTGGTCATCATCTAAAAAAAGAGGAAGATATTCCTATTCCCTGCAACCCTTCGGCTCAGCCATTGGGGCTGGTTTTTAAGATACAAAACGAGAGGGAAGCCGGCAGTCTTTGTTATGTGAGAATGTATTCGGGAACATTAAAACCGGGAATGGTTGTTTATAATGTCGGAAAGAAAAAAAGGGAAAGAGCCAACAGGATACTCCGCATGCACAGCAATAAATCCGATCCCATGGATGCTCTTTCTGCAGGAGATATTGGTGTAATTATCGGCATGAAGGAAGCACAGACAGGGGATACCATAGGAAGTGAGGGCTGGCCTGTTACACTGGAAAAAATGCAGTTTCCCGAACCTGTTATTTCAGTATCAATGGAACCTGAAAATTTTTCCGAACAGGAAAAACTAAAAAGTATTCTTTCTCTTTTGTCCAGGGAAGACCCGACTTTCATTGCAAAAGAAAATGATGAAACAGGACAGTTAATAATTTCCGGCATGGGTGAATTACATCTGGAAGTATTGGTAACAAGGATTCTAAAAGAATATAGGGTAAGTGCCAAGGTCGGAAATCCGCAGGTAACTTACAGGGAATCAATCAGCAGTGTGATTGAACATACAGAAAGTTTTTCCAGGGTAATAGCAGGAAAAGAGAATGCGGCAACCTTAAAATTCAGGGTAGAACCGCTGGAAAGGGGTTCGGGAAACAGGTGCAACTGGATTGTTAATAATAAAAATATTCCGGAAAATATTAAAGAAGCGGTAGAGAGGGGAATAAACAATGCTTTTGGATCAGGTATTGTTCTGGGCTATCCCTGCATAGATATTGGAGTAACAATTACGGGAGCTGAATATTCAGAGTTAAACGCTACCGAATTTGCCTATGAAGCCTGTGCATCAATGGGGTTTGACGAAGCCTGCCGCAAGGCTGCTCCCATACTTTTAGAGCCTATTATGGCGGTTGATCTTGTCTCTCCCATGGAATTTGTAGGAGATGTAATTGGTTTAATGACACAGAGGGGAGGGCAGGTATTAAGTATGGAATCCAAAACCGGCGGAGATGAGGTTAAATCCCTTGCTCCCATGGCAAAAATGTTCGGCTTTATGACGGCATTGCGCAGCGTAAGCCAGGGGCGAGCCGGTTTTTCCATGAAGTTTTCCCATTTTGAGAAAATACCGGGAAAATAGAGTATCGAATAATGTATAAAATTATTACCAATGGAAGAGTTTACCTAAGTAAAAATAATTTCACAGAAGCTCTGTTAATTAAAGACGGTAGAATAGTAAAATGCGGTTCGAATAATGAACTGGCATCAGATTTACCTTCAAATACCGAAAGAATAGATGCTGATGGAGCTTATGTACTGCCTGCATTTTATGACAGTCATCTGCATTTAATGTGGATTGGAAGAAGGATGGGCGGAATTGAATGCAGCGGAGCAAATTCCATAGATGAAATAATCAGCCGTGGCAGGGAATTTATCAACAAAAATAAACCGGCTCCGGGAACATATATCCAGGGTGCAGGAGTAAATCCCGATCTTTTTACCTCCGGAGAAAAAAGGGATCTATGTTTCGAAGACATTGATAAAATTTCCACCGAAAATCCCATTATACTAAGCCGCCATTGCGGACATACAATTTATGCAAATTCCCTGGCGCTTAAAATGGCAGGCTTTTCAGAGAATGCTCCCATTGTAGAAGGCGGGACAATAGTAATAGACAGCACCGGAAAACCAACGGGAGTTTTTAAAGAAAACGCAAATGGTTTATTAAGAAAACCCATGCCCGCTTTCGGACAGGATGAGCTGGAAAATCATCTAAGACTTGGAATGAAAAAAGCCCAGTCACTTGGCATAACATCTTGCGGAAGTTATGATTCAGGCGGTCCCGATTTTGACATGGTTCTGGATGCTTATAAAAATGTGTTAAATGAATTTCGCAGTACCGGAAAGCCCGGTCTTAGGGTGACAATGCAGTGCGGTATTTCCCTAAGGGATGATATGCTTGATGCTCATCTTGAAAGGAACAATCTTCTTGGAACAAGGGATGGATTAAAACCTGTCTGGCAGGATGAAAAATGGGGCGGTTTTCTGAAAAGAGGTTCAATAAAAATTTTTGCAGACGGTACTCTGGGAGGACAAACTGCCTGGATGAAGAAGCCTTACAGGGATAAGGAAGAGACATCCGGGTTTCCCCTAATGGAACAATCCAGGCTTGAACATTTCATTTCCAAAGCAGACAGGGCCGGAATGCAGGTTCTGGTTCATGCAATCGGAGATGCCGGAATAGATTCGGTTATTACTGCCTTTGAAAATATAACAGGAAGAAAGGATAACCCCAATCGTCATGGCATAATTCATTGTCAGATAACATCAATGGATTTAATAGACAGAATAGCTGCCGGTAATTTTCTGGTTCTTGCCCAGCCGGCCTTTTTGTCTGACGACATTCATATTCTAGAAAGCAGGGTTGGCTCTGAACTGGCTTCCACTTCCTATAACTGGGCTGCAATGAAGGAAAAATCGATTTCCGTCAGTTTTGGAACAGATGCACCGGTAAGCAATCTTAATCCCCTTTTCGGGATTGAATGGGCCATTAAACGTAATGTGGACATCCATTCTGCCTTTGAATCCTATACATCCCTTGCTGCACATGCAAACCACGATGAAGATTCTCTTGGCTGCATAAAGCCGGGTCTTTGGGCGGATCTTGTTTTTCTTGACAGGGATATTTTTTCCATTCCTCCCGGTGAATTAACGGAAACCAATGTTTTAAGAACCCTATGTGCAGGTGAAACTGTTTATCATATCTGAATGCTCATTCTGTCTGAAAGGCATCCTGTAAGGAATATTTTTCCGATGCGGATGTCATATCATAAGCATGGCCTGTTCGTAAATAATAAAGCCAGATTCTATAGGCAGGAGCATTGAATAAATCAGAGACAGCCCTGTAATAACATGCCATCTGCGGAATATGCTGTGCAGGATTTTCCTGACTGTCTGTTTTAAAATCCACTATATGAATTTCTTCACCATCCATAAAAACAAGGTCTATTATCCCATTAATAAAAAATTCTTCTTTTTTTGGATTTAAATACATGCTTCGAAAAGGGAATTCGCTTTTTCTTAGCTGCGAATTTTTTGCCTTTATTCCCAAAGGAGAAGATAAAAAGGATTCTGCAAGTTTTAGTCCCTCATTCAATATGGTATTAGCTTCTATAAGTGTTAATAATGCCTCAAGATCCGGAGGAAGGATTGCTTCTCTTTCGTTCATTAATGCTTCTGTGCAAATATGTGCAATTGTGCCAAAGGAAGCCGGAGTAAATCCGGATTTTCCGGAAGCATCTATGTTTTCTTCCATATTTCCAGCTGTTTCATATTTTTTTATTATTTTGTCTACCTTTTTAAACAGATCCGAAGAAGTAGGGCCCGAAAATTCCCTGTTTACAGGGTAATGTTCCGAGGATAAAAAAATATTGGCATTTTTTGATAAATAAGTCGGGCTGAACCTGTTCTTTTTAAGAACCGGTGTTTCAATTATTTTTCCCGAATAGAAAGGTTCGGCTTTCTCCAAAAATAAATTCAAGCCATTATTATCATTACTTATTTCCTTGATCTGTTTTTTGGAACTTATACTCTCTTCTTCCCTGTATAGGGGTATTTTTTCTATTGTTAAAAAGGATGAATCATTTTCTGAATCCTCTTGAATATTAGCTCCAATTGCACTAAGGCATAAACCAAAAAAAGTACTGCCTCCCAGAATTGTATCTCCCGGAATTTCAGTTATTTTTTTTGCTTTACTCTTTTTAAGATCAATATATTTTTTTAATTGCAGGGAAAAATTCTCTTCCTGCCAAATTTTATCCTTTTCATTTTTTTCCAGGGTGCCGCTGATATTAAGACATCCGCTCAGGTATAGTTCATTTTCTGCCCTTGTCATTCCTACATAAAGAAGGCGTCTGAGTTCTGCAATTCTTTTTCCCCTTTCGGTATTATATGATTTTTCCCAGAAATAGCTGCTTTTAATATTTTTTAACCTGTCTATATTTTGAGGAAGGGGAGGTTTAAAAGCAAGGCCGGATTCTTCGGTTTCCAGAATATCATTGCCTGAATCGTTTTTTCCTCTTCTATCACAGCAGCATAAAAAGACAACCGGAAATTCTAACCCCTTGCTTTTATGTATTGTCGTAAGATGAACAGCGCTATTTCTTTCCATTGGAATTTGAATGTCGCTTAATGCATCTCCGGATTTTGACAGGTTTAAAATATAATCTGTAAAAGAACATAGGCTTTGGTTTTCTTCATCCGCTCTGGCAGCCAAATGATAAAGGTAATCAAAGAGTTCCGTGTATGAGACAGTTTCGCTGTTCCATAGAGTTTCGTATCTATAACCCTGATTATACCATAGTTCGTTTAACAGTGTGCATATTTTTTTATTGGATGCCATCTCTTTTATTTTATTGTAAATAATTCTGCCTTTAAGATATTTCTCCCTGTCAGCATCAGAGAGTTTATCCAAAGGTTCGTCGGAGAAAGTATCGTAAAGCATGCAAAGAGCCAGAGCACTTAAGCCAAGCCCTGTAAAGGGAGAGCGGAGCATTTCTGCATAGGATGCCCTGTCTTGCGGATATACAGAAAGCCTTAATACGGACATAAGGTCATTAACAGGTCCTCCGTAGAAGAAACCATTAACATTTTCACTTGTATATGGAATATTTAGCTGCATTAAATGTTTTTCAAAAATATGCTGGTTGGTTCTGCTTCTGAAAAGTATTGCAATATCATGCGGCAGGTATTTTGGAAGACCATCTTCATTCCTTTCTTCAAGAAGAGAGCTTATTTTTTCGGCAACAAATCTGGCTTCGTTTTCCACCGGAGAGCTGACGTAAATTTCGCTTAATGTGGAAGAGCCTGGGCTTTCATCCGGATCATCCTCCTCATAAGTCTCTTCTGCTTCGCTGTTATCGTGTATGCAGAGAGTAAACTTTCCTATAGAAAATTCGGAGCTTTTGTGTGCCCTTAATGGTGTAAAGCTTGCTTCATAAACAGGTAAAAGAGAACCGGGCTGGACAGAAGCAAAAACAGATGCATTAATTCCGGGAGGAGACAGACCTTCCGGATCAAAAACACTGCCGCCGAAGATAGCATTAAAAGCGCCAATTAATAAGGGAGAAGAGCGGTAGTTTGTTCTTAAGGGAAGGTCTCTGCTTTTAAGCTCGGTTTTTAATTTCTGAAATACAGAAACATCTGCTCCCCGGAAGCGGTAAATAGACTGCTTTTCATCTCCTACAAAGAAGAGTTTTCCGGGAGACAGATCCTCCGGTAAAGGAACAGAATTATTGTTTTTATCTTCCTTCTCTGCAATCAAAAACAATATATCTTTTTGAAGTTCATTATTGTCCTGAAATTCATCTATCATTATCTCTTTGAAGGATTCTTTCTCGTTCTGTCTAATATCATGATGTTCAATTAAAATCTTTCTGGCTAGTCTTGAAATATCGCCAAAGCTCATTATTCCCAGTTTTCTTTTTTTATTATGGTAATCCTTTTGCAAGTCTGAAATTAATTCCAGAACAGATAAAATCAAACCTGATTGAATGCAGAAAATTCCAAGGGAAGAAAATTCTCCGAAGATTTCCCGGAAAAAAACAAGAATTCTTTTGGCTGGATTATCTCTTGGTTTACCATAACGCAGGTTTAAAGAACCAAACAAAGAAATTAATTCCAGAATCCTAAAAATTCTTTCCGCAAGGGGATGTTTTTCTGCCCATTCGATTTTATCTATGTCATTTTTTTCTATAAGTTCATTAAGTTCATTAAGTTCATCGAAGAAGGCTGTCATTTCTTCGGCATCGGGAATTTCAATTTTTTCAGTTTTATATTTATTAAGCAGGGGTTCTATTCCCTCATGAAATTCTTTATTCCCGGTATAAACTTCTTCAAGTTCAGATAATTTTTCCCGGATTATTTTTCCCGTTTTTTCCCATTCACGGATAATAAGATCCGCCTGTGTATTAAAGGACTTTTTTGCATCGGGCCATGTGTCTACTCTGGTAAACTTAAACAGGGCGGATGCAAAAATATTGTCTGCAATTCCAAGCGGACTTTTTTCCGAATACAGCTTTTTTATGGCTTTATGGTTACGGTTGGATATTAAGAAAGGCAGAGCTGCCTCTTCGGACAGCGTTTTGCATTTTTCTTCGTCAATTGTGAAGTCGGGACTTAAACCATAGCGGTTGGAGCCCAGCTTTACAATGGACGAGCAATAAGAATCCAATGTCTGTATTCTGGCTTTGGAGAATTCTTCAAGTGCAAAATTAGCCAGTTTTTTTTGCTCTCCCAATCCGTTAATGGAAATTTCTTTAAGCAGAAAATGAATTCTACCGTACATCTGGGATGCGGCCTTCCTTGTATATGTCAGGGTAAGAATTTCACTTACCCTTAGTTTTTTTTCTGTAACAAGCCAGGCATAACGGCTTGCAAGTACCATTGTTTTTCCCGATCCTGCTCCGGCTGCAGTAACGGTGTTTTCGGTGGAATAGGCAGACTGACGCTGTTCTTCATTTAAGGCTGGGATTTTGTTTTCAGACATTATAATCCCTGCCTATTCTATAGAGGGTTCGGCAGACTTTATTATAATCACAGGAAATGCAATGTGACTTATATTCAGGAAATTGCGGAAAGATCCCTGAACCTGCTTCTTCGGCAAAAAGAGCAGCTTTTTCATCAAATTCGCTCATTATTTTATTATAAAGCGGACTGTTAAGTGCAATAACACTATCATCCTTTTTGGGGAATTTTTCTCCGGTAATTACATTTTTTACTCCGCCGAATAAAGGGCTTGGTTCAGCATCTACAATGCTAAAAAATAGCGCCGTGTGAACCTCCCTTTCGTATTCTCCTTCTATAAGGCGGAGGTATAACGGAAGCTGAAAATCGGTTATATCTCCGGAAGAGGTATATTCTGACATTTTCGGGATGCTGTTAAGGCTGGTTTTAAAATCTGCAACAAGAAGGGGAAAGGATTTTAATTTTGAATCTCTTCTGTCTTCAAGAACACAATCCACTATTCCCCTTAAAAAATATGTATCCTTATTTTGAATATAGTCAGATTCTGTTGCCATGACCCGGTATCCGCCGAAAAAGGAAATAAAAACGGTAAAAAAACGGTTCAGATTATTCAAAAATACTTCTTTTTGAGATAATAAAAGACGGGCTGTCAGCATACTCATTACCTGAAAAGAAGAACCCGGTAAAAGGGGAAAGCCGTTAAAAACTTCTTCCGTTTTTTCTTTCAATATTTTTTCATAGGGTTCGTGAAGTTTAGGAAGATCAGGTAAGTTACCTGTATTATTTGTAATTTCTATATCTTTTTTAGATTTCTTTAATTCACTTAAAAAGAGATTAATAACGGCATGATATACCATGCCGCTGATATTTTTAGCCATCAGGCTTGTTGTAATTTCGGTGTTTTCAAGGTTTAAGATTCTGTTAAAAATCCATATCAGGCTGCACTTAAAATATGGAGACAGAGAGCTCGATGATACATATACCTTGTCATTTAATTCATCTTTCCCCTTAAACTTTTTGTTTATCATTTCCAAAACAGGACTTATTTCCATATCCGTAGAAGATAATTGTATTTTTTTTCTTCTGGTTTTCCAGTTCTGAAAGCCGGCATTCTGAATTGAATGGAGATAAATTTCTTTGATAAATTGGGGATTCATACAAAAATCATTTTCCAGTCTGTAAAGATCCGGTGTAAATTTTTCGTTTCCGGATATGTCTGTATCATAACGCTGTCTTGGTTTAACGGTTTGATCCAGAGAGTAATGCGGAATGGCATAACCGCTGAAGCTCTGTTCGGAGCAGAAAAATGCTGCCGGAAGCAGGGAATTATATTTATGGAGTCTTACAAATGCCGCTGACGCATCAATATCGAAAATGGAGAGCTTTTCCCTCCTGTTTTTCGGGAGAAAGTTTAATGGAGAAAAAATAGCCGTTAGAGCCTCCTGGCTTGAACCAAGAATGATATGACAGTCAAATGGTGCAGGTGCGGCTGTATTGTAGGGAAGAATGGAAATGCCCATGGAATCCTGCTGTGCAAGATAAATAGTATCGTCAAGACAGGAAGTAAAAAATGCGAAAGGTGCGGGAACTTTAACATCCGGGTAATTTTTTTCAATTTCTGTCAGGTTCATTAATTCTGAAATGCAGCGGGAGAGGATGGTATTTGCCTCTTCCAGTACATCTTCCATATTAAAAAAATAATCCCTGAAAATAAAATATTGCTTTCTTATTTCGGAAAAAGATGACGCATTGCATATTGCCTCGAGATGTCTTTTTAGATCCCTGAAAAACTGTCTTGTCCCCTTTCCAACGGGTCCAAAAGCATTATTAAATGCATCTTCCCAGACATTAAGTATCCTATTGCCGGTATTTCCTTCTCCCTCCAATTCTGTCCATGAACAGATACAATTATTGTTTATCCCGAACCTAATAAGATTGTTTATCTCTTCTTCCTGTTTCCAGGGAAGCTGTGTATTTAAAAGAAGATCCCTCAATGAAGTAAAAGAGAAATTATCCATGGAGCAAGCAAGAAGGGAAGAAAAGAATTTTCCTGCCTGATAAGAAGAGAGGGGACTTCCTTTTTGCTTTACATAGGGTATATTCCTGTTTTCCAACTCTCTTATAAGATATGGTTCGTAAAGCTCTCCTTCTGGAAGACAGACACAAATGGAATCCCATTCTATTTTTTTATTTTCGTTTAATGCTCTAATATATAGAACTGCTTCCGTTATCTCACTTCTGGAATTCGTATAATAATAAAAATCCGGTTCAGGAGTCTCTGTTTCATTTAATACGTTAAAGATTTTTATGTTGGAGCTCTCTTCAAGGATTTCCCTGTATTCATTGAAATCCCTTAAGGAATCGGAAAAAAACAAAAAACATTTTTTTCCCGTATCTTCAAAGGGGGGTCTTTCCCATGCAGGTTCGAAAAGAAAATTTTCTTCCAGAAAGTCCCTGTATTTAACAGCAAGATTATAAAGATCCAAATCGTCCGGTGTAAAATCCCCGGACGGAGGTGAGGAGGATGCAGCAGAAATATCTTTCCCCAGTCCTGTATGTCTATACCAAAGTCCAAGCTGGGGAAGAAGTTCAGAGATCCAGTTGGCAAAGGATTCTGCCTGTCCTGCCCATTCAGGTTTAATAAGGGAGCAAAAAATCGGGGTTTCGCCCTTCAGGCAGAGTTCTTCATTTTTTTTTATAAGGGAAACTGAAAACATTTTCCTTAAAATACTGGAAATGCTCTTTTTGTTTTGAACTCTTGAGCGGATGGAGTTTTCTTTGAATTTATCCCATGCCATGAATTTATCCATATCCAGACTTCCGCCGCCCTTAAGTCTTAATATGCGATCGGCCCAGCGGCTAATAGACACAGAAGTAGGAAAAATAAACAGGGATTCAGCTTTATTTATGTTTTCCAGCAGTATTTTTTCAATTTCGTTCATTGATAAATCAATAATATTGTGAAAAAAAAGTTTTTAATAGGTATTAACAATAGATATTTCATCTGTTATGATAAATTAAGTGTAAAGTAAGGAGTTATTATGAAAAAGGTCATTATCTTTTCTTTGGTGATTTTTATTTCCGGCATTCATCTTCCGGCTCAAAATAATTCTGCAATGGATGTTCTTTTAAACCATTATTCTCCCCGTGTTTTTGGCAGCGGATCTGTTACAAGAGCAGAGCTTGATCAGATAATTCTGGCAGGAATAAGGGCTCCCAGTGCAATGAATGGGCAGCCATGGCATTTTACTGTCGTGCAAAATGAGGCTTTGGCAAGGCAGCTGGTTCCTCAGACCAGTGCCGGCAATGTTCTTATTCTGGTTTCCGCTATTGGTGATGGCTTAACCAATGGTCCAGAAATTCTGGACTGCGCAATTGCAATCCACAGCATGTATTTGGCAGCCCAGGCTCTGGGGCTTGGTTCAAGAGTATATACAAACCCGGTTGCCGGGATTAATAGCCGTTTCAGGACTCAGCTTGGTTTACCTGATGACCATAATGTGATTGCCGTAATCCGTATAGGCAGGCTTCCTCCGGTAGTGGATGCGGGAAGCTCTGCTTCTCCCCGTCATAACCCCGATCGAGTGGTTACATACAGGTAATTAATTATATGGGTCTTCGGCTTTATACATAATTATGAAGCCCGGAATGGCAGGCAGTGTTAACAGTAAAAGTACAGGTGCAGTCCCAAAAACCGGCGTGAAATTTATTCCGCATGATAATACTAAACCTGCAATGGCCCAGATTACTATGCTTCCAATTATGGACTCAGATATAGAATAGGCAATAAAGAGAATTCCAAGATAAACTAAAAGAACAATTATACTGCCGACAATTCCTCCGCCGTCCCATATGCCAATCATAACACTGACTGTGGATGCACCGAGCATGAATATTAAAATCCCCCAGGGAAAGGCCGGGTTTGAGTTCCTTCTGAAAATCAGGCTGACTATTCCCAGCAATATTGACAAAATACCGGGAATAATAAATATCATACTGAAATTTGTTATGCCATAAATTAAATCCGTTCCAAAAAGAACATAGAAGAAAATAACCAGGAGTCCGCTCTGAATAACAAGCCCTATGATAGGTAATATATCTGATTTTATTCCCTTGCTTCCTGCGCCATAGGAAGATATGGAAATTTTTGCCAATATACCTTTTTCTTTTTCGAGTTTTACAAACAAAACTGAAGGAATAACGGCAAGAGCAGATGCCAAAAGAGAACTAAAGATTAATCTTTGCGGCGAAAAATAATGATTCCCAAAACCTGCATTTTCAAAACTGTCGATAAAGATAGAATAATTATACTGTGCAGAAATAGATAAGAAGGAAATTAAAAAATAGGATAGGGATAAAATTACCAGATATCTGGCAATATGACGTCTATTCATACCGCTTAAAATATATATAACCATAAAAAACATCAGACCCAATGAAAAAGGGATAAATATGGATGCCATGGAAAAAGCAGTACTGAATTCGGATATTTCAGGATAAATACTGCTGTTATCCGCCAGATTATTGGGATTAATCATGGGAAAAAGAATAATTAACAGAATACCCAACCCATATAAAAAAATAAAATTCCTGGAATGTCTTAAATTAAATTTTTTGCATATTATGGCTGTAATTATGGCAGCAGCCAATAAAAGTATAAAGGGAATAATATTATGTCCAATAAGAATAAATATTCGGAAAATTGGTGATTGGGTTCCGGAAACCAATACAGCGGATGCATAGACGGGAAGGGGGAAGACCTCTGCATAAACATGGGAAGAATCCGGTGCTCCACGGTTTATTTCGGAAATATAGCTTGCGTCCACCCAGCCAACAGAACCGTTATGTTCAACAGGCATCCATCCATTGGAAATAGCCCCCCTGACAATTAATACATCTCCCCGTGAGACAGCCTTGATTATTTCCGAGCTGCTTGACGGTTCTGAGCGGAAATTAAGGCCGCTGGATATAACGGTTACAATTTGCACCGTACCGGCCATGGATGATTGTCTGTCCATTACCCATTCCATCTGCATGTTTGGGAAGAAGTTAAATGGACTGAAAAACAATATATAGATTATTGCCGCACAAATTCCTGCAAGGATGGGGTAGCCTGCTTTTCTTTCTTTTAAACTGCCTGTCCTGCTTCCGGGAGCAAGTACTCCCGGTCTTGCAGGTGTCCTTATCCTTGTCTGTGAAAGGGAATTGGCTGTAAAAGAATCCATTACTTTTTTATTTGTTTCGATGGCACGGCACCATGGGCAGTAAGATATGACCTTACTGTATTCATGATGCGCAACCTTATTACATTTTTTTAAATCGGCTCTTAATTTTTTTAACTCTATATACCATTCTTCAGGTTTTGGTCTTGCTGCCGGATTTTTGTGACCATCGACAAATGCTCTCTGAAAAAGTGTTTGAATAGCTTTTGGAAGAATTTCCAGTTTGGGTGCCTGAGAAGGAATGGTTAATTTTGGTTTTTTTTCAATAAAAGGAAAATAACCATTCACTATACTTTCAATGGGCTGAGGCCATACAACAGATGGATGTTCCGGAACCTGGGCACAGGAAAAGGGATGTACGCCATTCATCAAGAGCTGAAAAATATGTATTGCCAGTGCAAAATTATCTGTATCTTTGGAGAATGTAGGCAGAGCAGCATTTTCCAGGTTATTGCTGCCCATCATTTTTTTTTGGATTTCCACAGGGAGATAATCAGGTAAACCTACAGTACATGGGTAGACACCATTCTGTATATGATAGGTATCTGTATCCAGAAAGCTAATTAAGCCTGTATTTGGATTAACAAAAATATTTTTGGGATTAAGATCTCCGAATACATGGCCAATATCATGAATAGCCTTTAAAACAGCACATAAATTTTCGGAAATTATTATTTTATATTCCCAGGGCATATTCGAATATTTGGCATTATCGCTGAATTCATATATTACATTGAGGTTTTCGTTAAACGAAATTTTTTTCATAACAAAGCCGGCAAAATTATTGTTTAAGTATAATGCATCCAATGGCCAGGCAATATTATCCAGAATATTTACCGGAGGAGGATTATCCAGCATTATCTTTATTTTCTCTTCTCTTTTGGGGTTTAGTTTTTCCGGCCTGTAAATTTTTGCAACCCTGTCAGGCATTCCATTAATATTATATATATCACCCTCTCCTCCCGAATTTAAAAGGGTAGAAGGTAGATCATACTGAGCTGCATTCCTGCCTGTATATATCATTTCTGGAATTAATGTCCTCTATTTCTTTTTTCTGTCTGTGGTTTTACTGCTTTTGGTACTGCCTTTTTTCTTTTTATATAGATGCGGATAGGCTTTTCTATTCCAGATCTCCTGCAAAGCATCCCAGTCCGGCTCCTCATAATATGTATCTTCCAATATTTTTGGGAAAACCCCTTCATTGACCAGAACAACAATTGTCTTGTCGTCGGTAATGGATTCGCAGGCACTGCTGTTTAAAAATTCCTTTCGCTCATCTGACAATTTCTTAATGTTCTTTTTATTTACCTTAAGACCGTTATTGTCCATAAAGTAGCGTATAAGGGGTACATATATTTCTACAGGCTGGTCTTTAAGTAAATAGGGAAAGAAAATATCATATACACCATCAGTTGCAAGCAGGACAGAAGCATATTCTCCCTCCGCCTTTTTAAATTCCCAGGTATTGTTTCTCCTGGCTGAACCATTTCTTAAGGGTACAACATAAATTCCTTCCACCTTCTGCGGAATTGTCAATTTTTCATAATCCCCGTTAACAGATAAACCTACAATGCCTCCGTCTCCGCAATGTCCGAAATAAAGGGTTTTATTGTGAAAAATAACAAGATCCAGTGTGGTTTCATATTCTGAAAGAGGATTTTTATCTTCCCTGGACTTTTTTTCTATTGCTATCTCGGCATTTAAAAAAGCATTTTCCATTAGTTCCAATAAAATATTTTTTTCAAGGGCGGATTTTATTCCCTTTGCACAATGAGATACGGAAACTTTCACTGCAATTTCTGCCGCAATTTCGGCATATTTACAGCTTCCTACACCATCGGCTATAGCGGCAATGATCAGGCTGCCGCTTCCGGAATCAGGCAGTATTTTATTGGCATCCTGACAGACAGTCCCGGTTTTTATGTGGGAGCTGCCTGCTATGGAAAATCCATAGGAATGAATCATTGTTTACCACCCCTTTGTATCATGGGGATCTATTTTTTTTACGTTATCAGGTAGCCGGGAAAGTTGAACTTCTTCTCCGATGCGGCTGACAGAAATATAAGCCATGCTTTTAGACAGCCAATCAAAAATTTTTGAAAAATCAATATCCCCAATTTCCATTATTCTGGGGTTTTCTCCCTGATGACGGGTAAGATCAATTAAAACCTCTCTTTTGAATCCCGGAACGCCAAGAGCAAAGAATTTGAGCTTTCCATGGCTTCCCTTTCCTTCTTCTTCAATAATCCTTTTTTTTGCCAAATCCAGATCATCTGTCGGTTCTCCGTCTGTAATCATAAAAATCCAGGGTTTATGGCAAGGTGTTCCCAATGTCGCATAAAAACGGTTGCGTTCTTTTAAAATATCTATGGCCAGATTGATTCCCGCACCCATTGAGGTAGAACCTTTAGCTTCCAATGTAACAGGAGTCATTTGAGAAATAGGTGTAAAGGGCTGTATAATGTTTACAGATTCGTTAAATTCAACTATCGCAATATCTACTCTCTTATTTGCCAATTCATCCATGTTTAACTGATCTTTAAAGTCCCGAAGTGCCTGGTTCAGCCTGATTATGGGATCTCCTGCCATTGAACCGGAAGTATCCAGAAGTAAAACACAGGCAAGGTGAGATTCACCCTGATTGGCAATTTTAGGGGGGCCGAAAGATTCCTGATTTAACATGATTATCTCCTTTTTTTCGTTATTCAGGAAAAATTATATCCTGCCTGTTAATCTATTGTCAATTAATGCCATTCTTATGTATGCTTGGAGAAAATGAAATTGGAGATTTACCGGCTTGAAGCTCCGTGAGGGAATTGGTTTTAAATTTTTATCTTTAAAGGAACAGCAGCTATATAAGGTCATGTCAAAAGCCTTCTCTTCAATGGCTCTGGAGTTTAAATGTCCCTTAACACTCAGGGGAGTGGACATTATGAAAGTAATGGAGACTCTTCTGGGTGATAATCCCGGTATTATTTATTTTGACAAGACACAAATAAAATTTGAAGAAACACTGACAGAAAAAACCATATTCCTTACAGGCCTTTTTTCATCTGCTCAAACTGTCAAAATGTACAAAACACTTGAAGAAAGAGCAGATAAAATTATTTCCATAGTAGAAAGTGAATCAATAGACGATTATTCGCTTTTATTTAACCTGTATAAAATTCTTCAGAAAAACATTGTATATGATGTTGAGGAGTTGAATTCCATTGGCAATGGCAGTACCAAAAATCCGTCTTCGCATAATGCCTATGGAGCTCTGGTAAACAAGAATGCTGTCTGTGACGGCTTTTCTTCCGCCTTTGCATTAATTGCCCAAAAGCTGGGCTTTGATTGTACTGTTATCACCGGCCACTCAGGATATTCATCTGCACTCTATATCGAACATGCCTGGAACATTATTAAATTAAGTAATATGTACTATCATCTGGATCTTACCTGGGATACAAGAAGCTATGAACAGTCGGGTGAATTCTTTTTTGACTACTTCATATTATGCGACAGGGACATGGGATGTGATCATATATGGAACAGAAAGAATAATCCCCAATGTACCGATAATTCCCTGTCCTTTCATAATGTGTTTGGTTTTCTTGCAAACAATACTGAACAGATAAAAACCATAATTAGATCCTATGTAAATTATAATTCTGATTTTTTCCGCATAAAAATTTCACCCAATATCAGGTTTACAAAAGATCCCGGAAAACACCTTATGGAAATGGTGTTTAATGAAATTGTAAAACCCGGAATGAGCAGGCAGGCAAGCTATATCTGGAATAAAAATATCAGAACTTTTTCTGTTAAGATTGAATAATAGGTTCCTGTTCTCAGCGGTGGGCTAAATCCCTAAAAACCAAAACTGAAAAAATATAATCTTTCCAGAATATTGTTTATTTTATCCGCATAAAGGGGATCTGCCGCCCAGGTTCCTGCAAGGCCGCTAATGCTTGGAGACGAGCCAAGATTAACAAAAAAATAACGGGGATTAACAAGTATTTGATTTAATGGTTCCTCGCTGGCATATGCTTTTAAATGTTGTATATGGGCTCTTACTCCCGTTCTAGCATCCGGGAAACTCAAGCCGGGATGTCCGGGACCTGTTGAACCTAGTCCTGCAAAATTATACATTTCAAAACTGACAAGACCGCCAAAACGAAGGTATCCTGTTTCCAGAATCATCTGTGCGAAAGCCACATCATGGTTAATTCCCTCCATGTAAGCTTCTTCTGTATATATCTGAGCCAAATCCCTTACAAAATCAGACTGAATATCCGGGTTTGTATTTATCAAAAAAACCGACATATCTTCGGCACTTATTATTCCCTGTCCCAATATTAGCTCCGGTATTGGCGGTCTTTGGAGTCCTTCCGGGTCAAAAGAAGTACCACCGTCAATCGGATCAGAAATAAAGGTAGGCATAATACTGCAGGAAAAAAGTATAAGACTGATAAATATTGAAGCAGAAAAGGTTAAAATTCTCACTAATTATTCCTTGGTATAGAATAGATATTTAGATTTTCGGAAAAATAAAAGGTAAATTTCATTTTTTTTCCTGATTTTTAAAGTATCATGCATCCCTGTGCCGTAATACAGTATGAAATATAAAGACAGTGTTTATGAAAGTGTTGGCAGTTTTCCCGGGGAAAAAATAAGGAGAACAGGGCCTCTCTCCCTGCCCAAAGAAAAAAGACCAAGGGAAAGATTGATAAAATCCGGACCTCAGGCCATTTCCGATGAAGAATTACTGTCCATATTGCTTGTTTCCGGTGTTAAGGGAAACAATGTTTCCACTTTGGCAAGGAAACTCCTTAATACTCTGGAAAATAATAAGGAAATTCCCGGTATTGATGAATTATGCAGGCTCACAGGTTTGGGGCTGTCCAAAGCCTGTTCCATTACTGCAATGCTGGAATTTGGTAGAAGGAAATGGGCACCCGGAAACAGAATCAAGAATCCGGAAGATATTTACAAAACAATCAGTCATTATGCAGACAGAAGGCAGGAAAGATTTATTTGTCTTTCATTAAATGGGGCACATGAGCTTATTGCATCCCGTATTGTTACAATAGGACTGGTAAACCGTACCATTATTCATCCAAGAGAGGTTTTTGCTGACCCGATTCAAGATAGAGCAAGTGCCATTGTAATTGCTCATAATCATCCTTCGGGAAATACTACTCCATCCGAGGAAGATAATGAGATTACAAAAAGAATAAAGGCGGCGGCAGCCATTTTAGGGCTTAACTTCCTGGATCATCTCATTTTTACTGATAAATCCTATTTTAGCTACCGTCAGGAATCCCTTTTGGAGGAAATGTAAAATCTGAGCTATATTTTCCTTTATATTCATGATATAATGTAAAAGGAGGCTCTCGATGAGACTGTATAGCCGGAGACAGATGTTTTTTTTCTCTTTTTTATCAGGCATCTCTGTATTATTTCTGGCTTTTCTATTTGGATTTATCAGCCTTCCTTTTATGGAAAATAATCCTGCAACTGACACATCTACTTCAATAACAGCAGAAACATCAAGACCTGCCAATCAAGACATTCCAAGACTGGATTCCATGGAAATGGAAGCCAATTTAAGATTGTGGCAGACCAATGTATCGGATCTTGTTGGATTTACCGAAGAAGAACGCCTATACATTACCATTTATGAGCAGTTAAATGCCGGTGTTGTGAATATTACCACCGAAACGGTGGCAATAAACTGGTTTTTGGAGCCCGTGCCAAGACAGGGAGCTTCCGGCTCCGGTTCCATAATAGGCACCCAGGGTTATGTTTTAACAAATAGTCATGTAATAGAGAATGCTACCAGGGTATTTATTACCCTTTCCGATGGAAGTCAGTTTGAAGGTTCCATTGTTGGAGTAGATCCGGAAAATGACATAGCCGTTTTAAAATTCGATCCGCCTCCCGGTATGGATCTTCAGGTTATTCCCTTTGGCAGTTCTGACAACCTAAGGGTGGGACAAAGGGTTCTTGCGATTGGGAACCCCTTTGCATTGGAGCGTACACTGACCGTAGGCATAGTTTCCGGTCTTGGAAGACCAATAAGGAGTTCTTCCAATCATATAATAAGAAATATGATTCAAACCGATGCATCCATTAACCCTGGCAATTCGGGAGGCCCCCTTCTTAATACCAGGGGAGAAATGATAGGTATAAATACCATGATCTACTCCACTTCCGGTGGTTCTGTCGGGATAGGCTTTGCCGTACCTATAGATACCGCCAAAAGGGTGGTAACGGAAATTATTCAATATGGCAGGGTCAGAAGGGGATGGATAGATGCAACCGTTGTTCAATTATTCCCCTCCCTTGTGCGTCAGGCAAATCTGCCGGTAAATTCAGGCCTGCTGGTTTCCAGAACACTGCGCAACGGCCTTGCAGAAAGGGCAGGACTGAGGCAGGGAAGGGATCCTGTTCAGTATGGCCGCACCCTTATTTACCTTGGCGGCGATATTATTACAGCGGTTAACGGTATAAGAACGGACACCCTTGCCGATCTCTATTCGGCACTGGAAGATAATAAACCCGGAGACATTGTAAGGGTGGAAGTTAACAGAAACGGAGAAATGGTCTTGCTGGAAATAGTTCTTGCAGATCGTGATGAGGTACTTACCAGATAAATTAATTTTTAGGAGAAGTTTATGGCAAGGAAAAAGTATGTACAGGTTGGAACCGGTGGCAGAGCCAGGATGTTTTATGGTGCTATAGCAAGCACCTACAAGGATAGTGCGGAGCTCGCGGCTTTCTGTGATCTATCGCCTACCAGAATGAATTATTCCAATCAGCTCTTGAAGGATCATTACGGAGTTCCGGAAGCGAAGACTTACCATTATACGGAATTTGATAAAATGCTTGATGATGTCAAACCGGACACGGTAATAGTTACCACTGTAGACAGGACACATCATGAATATATCATCCGTTCCATGGAAAAGGGTTACGATGTAATCAGCGAAAAACCCATGACAATTGACGAGAAAAAGGCTCAGGCAATTATTGACTGCCAGAAAAAAACCGGCAAAAACCTGCGAGTTACCTTTAATTACCGTTATGCGCCGCATCAGACAAAGATAAGAGAACTTATAATGGACGGAGTGGTAGGCGATATTTACTCTGTTCATTTTGAATGGCTTTTGGACACAAGGCATGGAGCGGACTATTTCAGGCGCTGGCACAGAAACAAACTGAATTCCGGCGGACTTTTGGTGCATAAATCCACACACCACTTTGACCTTGTAAATTTCTGGCTCGGCAGCGTGCCGGAAACTGTTTTTGCCATGGGAGATCTGAATTTTTACGGAATGAAAAATGCAGAGAGAAGGGGAGTTACCAATTTTTATTACAGGAGCCATGGCAGTGAAGCAGCCAAGGGAGATCCCTTTGCAATAGATATGGCAAACAACCCTGTTCTTAAATCCCTTTATCTGGATGCGGAAGCAGATTCCGGTTATATAAGGGACAGAAGTGTTTTCTCCGATGATATTTCTATCGAAGATACCATGGGTGTAATGGTACGTTATAAGAGCAATGCCATTCTTACCTATTCCCTTAACGCCTATATGCCATGGGAAGGCTATAATGTAGCGTTTAACGGTTCAAAAGGCCGTCTGGAACTTTGGGTGGGAGAAAATACCTATATTAATGCCGGCGGCAGCAGGGATGAAGAAGGTTCTGTTGCCGGGAAAAGACTTTATATGAGACCCATGTTTGGTAAACCCTACGAAGTGGAATTCGAAGAAGGACAGGGAGGACATGGCGGAGGAGACAGGGTGATGCTTGAAGATATTTTCGGCAACCCGGCTCCTGACAGGTTCAAGAGAGCAGCCACCCATATTGACGGAGCATATTCCATTCTTACCGGTATTGCCGCCAATAAATCCATTGCATCCGGAGAGCCTGTACAGGTTAAGAGTTTAATTAATTTCTAAGTTCAAGAATTTTATTTGCTATTTCGGCAAAACCATCCCCGCATTCTTTGGAAGCAATAAATGTGGGGAGCTGTTTTATAAGATCCCTGTATTTATTTACATTTGCAACAGCGCAAGCCAGGGGGAAGCGGCCAAACATTGGTTCATCGTTTGGGGAATCTCCAACAAAAACCACTTCCGTATCATTTTCCGGCTGCCAGCCGAAACGCTCTGTAAGAAATTTTTCCGCCATGCTTAGCTTGGTATATTGGCCAAGCCAGATATTTACATGAATGGAGGAAACCTTGGCTATGGCTCCCTCTTTTTCCGCTATTTCCCTTATCCTTTCTGCGACAGTCAGCGGAAATACAGGATCTTCTTCTGCAAAATCTATTGCAATATCAAACAATCTGGCAAATTGATCTTTTGCAAGCCTGAGTCCCGGAATCTCTTCAAGAGCCATTTCCTTTATTTTTATTAGGGTCTTGTGGTCATTTCTGACCGCATTTTCATGGAAAAATGTTTTTAATACAGGGAGCTTTTTACCTGATTCCAAAGATTCTTCTTCCCAAAAAACAAGGGCTCCGTTTTCTCCTATTACCCCGTCTACCGGCCACTGCCTTGCAATCAGATCGCACCAGCCTGCAGGTCTTCCGGTTACGGGAATTACCTTAAACCCTGCATCCCGTAGTTTCCATAATGAGAGAAAAGAGGAGGGGAGTAATTTACCCTCCCTGGTAAGAGTGTCATCTATATCCATTAGAATATAACGGACAGAGGATGCTTCTTCCCTTGTCATTTCTTTTATTTCTTTCATGAATTAATAATATTGAGAATTTCTCTAAAAGTCATTACCATTACTTATGAAAATAACTCAGGGAATAAAACGCTTTTTTTTTAAGCCCCTGGATCTTGTAATAATTTTTATTTCTGCCCTTATTATCCTGACTGCATCCATTAATATTTATTCCGGAGGAAGGGGAGCGTCCAATTTCATTATTCAGGGACCGGGCAATACCTGGATCTTTCCCATGAATACAAATATTGAAATAAGTGTCAGCGGATTAATCGGTGAAAGTCTGGTTTCCATAAGAGGGACAGAAGCCGGAATCCTGTCTTCTCCCTGTACCGGGCAGACCTGCATAATAGCAGGAAATATACACAGGCAGGGGCAATGGCTTGCCTGTCTTCCAAATGGGGTCTTTGTTTTGATTGAAGGGATGCAGGAAGAGGGCAGGCCTGATGCCATTGTCCATTAATATTAAAGAACGCATATCTCTTCTTGGCGGCCTATGTTTTTTCCTGTCGCTTATTGAATATATGATTCCAAAACCCCTTCCCTTCATACGCATAGGCATTTCAAATATGCCCCTTATTCTTGCCATTGATTTACTGCCCTTTCCCGGATTCATTTTACTTGTTTTCCTAAAAATTATTGGCCAGGCTCTTATTACAGGCACTCTTTTTTCCTATGTCTTTGTTTTTTCACTTGGAGCTACATTGGCATCTTCCATAATGATGTATGTTATGCGAAAGTTATTTGGGGAAAAAGGAATAAGTCTTATTGGTATAAGTGCGGCCGGAGCCATGGTTTCAAATTCTGTTCAGCTGCTTCTGGCATATTTTATTATCTTTGGAAGAAGCGTTTATTATATGGCAGTGCCGGTATATATTGTCGGTATAATTTCCGGTATTTTTCTGGGTTATATTTGTGAATATTTTAAAAATAATTCGCTGTGGTACGCCGGTAACATTAATGCCGGTAATAATATTAATGACGGCCTTCCAAAAAGTTCATCATTAACGGAAAAAAAAGTTTCCCCATCCATGCCTAAAAAGCTTCCCCTTTTATTTACTAAAAAATATAGTTCCGAAGAACTGGCTTTGACCGGTTTTATTATGCTTTTGGCTTTCCTTTTTAATACAAACACTTTCACAAGGATATTACAGGCAGTTTTTTTCTTTTTACTGGCTTTGTTGTCAGGGAAAAAAATTAATTACCTTATGACTTTTTTTACAATGAGCATTATTGCTTTTTTTAGTCTTCTTGTTCCGTATGGGGAAATACTTTTTAATATTGCTTCTTTTAGGATAACCTGGGGAGCTCTTCAAAGCGGATTAAACAGAGCCTTTACATTAACAGGTCTTTTAATGCTTTCCCGTTTTTGCATTGGCAGGGATCTTTCCTTCCCGGGTTTTTTTGGAGAAATTATTTCGGATGCCTTTAGGGTTTTTTCTAAAATGGAAAAAATAAAACTTAACCGGAAAGACTGGCTTTATGGGGTGGATGAAGTATTAATAAGTCTGGAAAAAAGACATGACGGACAAGATAAGGCTGTCCGGGAAATTCCGGACAAGCCCAATCCATCACTAAAAAAAAGGATTTTTCATACCGGGCAATTATTTTTGGTTTTAATAATAATAATTGCCTGGCTTCCTCTTTTTATAGGGGTGTAACCTAAACTCCAATTAGAAGGGTGTTACTCCGCCGATTACATTCAATCTTCCGTCAATCGCAGGTGTAATTACTCCTCCCTGGGATCGGATATATTCTATTACCACATATGAAAGAAGCAATGAAGTGTTATAAGGCTCAATTGACCTTTCTTCCAGTACCGTATACCCGTCTCCTCCTGTAAGAAGGAAGTCGTTTGTGACAAAACGGTAAATTCTGTTGGGATCTATGGGAGAGCCGCCTATTGTAATATTGGAATAGGTTCTATTGGGCACATCCAGTGTCAGTCTTACTTCCCTTGAAAATTGCGGGAATCCGCCTGCGCCCTGTGGAACTGTTGCCATGAAATTGAAGAGTTCAATAAGGTCGGAACCCCTCATGGAAGCAATGAAGAGGTTGTTTTCGAAAGGCAGAACGGTAAGAATATTTTCTCTGGTTATTGAACCTCCGGGTAATTCGGCTCTCATGTTGCCGCCATTATGGAATGCAAAATCTATTTGCTGGCCAAAAACTTCCCTAAAGAACCAGACATTGGCATCGTTGATCATGTTGCCAAGGGCAGTCTCCTGGAAGCGGGTTTCCCTGTTACCGAAAATAAATGTGGAAGATGCTTCGCCTACGACTTCCCTAAGGCTGAGATCGGCAAGCTCTATAAAGGGACTCAGCATGGCATTTACCTGCAGATCCGGCTCGAAGCCTGTAATCCTGACGGGAGTCCACTGGAAATTTGTTATTCTTCTGTTTTCTATGCTTAAGACCGCCCTGCCTACAGTTGTTCCCCGCTCATGAGCAGAAACAATATAGGTATTGCCAACTCGTACCGGAGCCTGCATATTATCATGTGAATGACCGTCAATGATTACGTCAATGCCTGCAACTGCTGCGGCAAGATCCTGACTAGTAATATGGTTATCGGCTTCCCTTATCGTTCCCATGTGAACAAGAGCGATTACAACATCAACCATTTCCCTGGTTCTTAGCATGTTAACAGCGTCCCTTGCCGCATCTATTTCATTAATAAATGTAAGGCTTCTGTCGGGATTGGAAACAATGAGAGCCCTCAGGGTGGTTATGCTGAAAACGCCTACCCTAAGTCCGTTATAATCAAAAACAAGATACTGTTGTCCGCCAAGATAGCTTCCGTCTGCCCTTGTTACATTGGAAGAAAAGATGGGAAAATTCGCAAGACCCATCTGTCTTTCCATTCTTGCTATGCCTTCGTTAAATTCATGATTTCCGAAAACCATGGCATCATAACCCATCATGTTATACGCTAGAATATCCGGGTTTGCCTGAAACATATTCGAAAGTGCTGTGCCTGTATTCATGTCGCCGGCATCGAAAAGCAGAACATTGGGATATTGCTCCCTTGTTTCCCTGATAAATGTTGCCCTTTCTGCAAGACCTCCTCCGTTTTCACCGCGGGGAAGAACGGTTCCATGATGGTCATTTGTATGAAGCAATACCAGCTCCCTTATTTCTGCCTGGGAACTTAGATCCCTTGCAGGACTGCCAAATAATGAAAAGGTTCCGGCAAGAAAAAATACTGTAATAAACAGAAAAGTACTAAAACGCTTCATGATTCCTCCTAAAAATATTTTATTCATTATACAGATTTTACCGGTCTTTGTCTTCACAAAATACAGTACCGGGGAGTCTTTTTTGCCTTGACAGGTATATTTTAACATATTATAAACATAAGGGGGGGAAGGAGTAAAAAACATGGAATTAAAGGGAAGTAAAACAGAGAAAAATCTTCAGGATGCATTTGCAGGAGAAAGTCAGGCAAGGAATAAGTACACTTATTTTGCATCCAAAGCAAGGAAAGAGGGCTTTGTACAGATAGCCGCTTTATTCGAGGAAACAGCAGAAAACGAGAAAGAGCATGCTAAAATTTGGTTTAAGCTTTTATGCGGCGGAGATATAGGTTCCACAGGGGAGAACCTTAAAGCGGCAGCGGCAGGCGAGCATGAAGAATGGACAGAAATGTACAAACGCATGGCAGAAGAAGCCAAAGAAGAAGGATTTAAGGACATTGCAACACTTTTCGAAATGGTTGGAAAGATAGAAAAAGAGCATGAAGAAAGGTACCTTAAGCTTCTTTCAAATGTGGAAAAAGGCAAGGTTTTTGAAAGTGAAGGCGAAGAAACCTGGATATGTTCCAACTGCGGTTTTACCCATAGCGGGAAAAAAGCTCCGGAAATGTGCCCTGTATGTAAACATCCAAAAGCCTATTTTCAGATAAAGGGAGATAATTTTTAGTCTTGGAAATACTTCATGCCATTATATTGGGTGCTGTTCAGGGAATAACAGAATTCATTCCTGTCAGTAGTTCAGGACATCTGGTTCTTTTAATGAGGATCCTTGACATAGAGAATACCTCGTTGTTTTTTGAAATAATGCTTCATACAGGAACCCTGGTGGCTGTAATTGTGGTTTTATGGAAGGAATTATGGGCTTTATTAAAGAAACCTGTTCAAGCTCTTACAGGTTTCTTGATATTGGGAACCCTTCCTGCCGTAATTGCAGCCCTTGTCTTTAGGGGTTTCTTCGAAGATGCTTTTTTTACCGGCCGTTTTTTGGGGATTTCTTTTTTAATAACATCCCTGCTGCTTTCTTTGGCCGAATACCTGTCCCGCCGTGCCATTAATTCCGGGATGGAGCAAAAAGACGAAAAATCCATGAAGATCCCGGATGCACTTGCCGTTGGCTTTATGCAGGCAATTGCCATTATTCCCGGCGTATCCAGATCGGGTGCAACAATTGCAGGAGCCCTCTCATTTAAACTTAACAGGGATTTTGCTGCCCGTTTTTCCTTTCTCTTATCCATACCAGCCATACTTGGAGCCCTTATGCTTCATATAATGGAAAGACTGAGCTCTTCATATACGGCCGGTGTCGAAGCATTTAGTACGACTGCAATTATAGCCGGAACCATAACTGCCGCCATTGTAGGATTTTTTGCCGTTCGTTTTATGTTAAAATTAATAAGGGAGAAATCTCTTTTTGTTTTTGCCATTTACACAGGAGTACTGGGTATTGTAATTCTCCTGGATCAATATTTATTTGGCTTGATTTTTTAGGATCTTTGGAAAAATAAGCAAGGCACCAACAAGAATGGCAAGACTGAATGTCAGGGTAAAGATAACACTTTTCGCATAACCTGTTTCCAGAGTTATTCCTGCAATAAAATATCCCAGAAAGCTGACAATGGCCGCAAGCAGTGCATAGGGAAGCTGTGTTTTGACATGATCCAGATGATTGCACCGGGAACCCTCTGATGCAAGAATTGTGGAATCAGAAATTGGAGAGGAATGATCTCCAAAAACACCGCCGCCAAGAATTGCCGAAATACAGAGTATAGTTAAATTATCCGAAACCGCTTCGCATATGGGAATTGCAATTGGAATAAGAATGCCAAAGGTTCCCCAGGATGTTCCTGTAGAAAATGAAAGAAAGCAGGCTATGGCAAAGAAAATTGCAGGTAAAATGAGCAGGGGAAAATTTACGATTCCCAGAATTTCATTCATGAATATGCTTATGGAAAGTAGGTTATGACAGACATGGGAAATGGACCAGGCAAATGTAAGAATTAAAAGGGCGGGAATCATGGATTTAAATCCATTTGTAAATGAAATAAAGAATTCTTTTATGCTCATTAGACCTCTTGGAATATAGAGGAAAAACGAGGCAAATAGTGCGGCTAGTCCGCCAAAGACAAGGGCAGATCCGGCGGAATCAGATAATTCTGTATTTTTTTCTCCGTTTATAATGGCAAGGCCGGAAAATATTACCAGAACCATTATGGGAATTACCAGATCCGATATTTTTCCCTTCCCTGATACTCCGGATTCACTTTCTTCTTCGTTATCTTTCAAATCTTCAGGAATTATTTTTGCCTCTGCCATTGGACCGAAATCACTTTTAGGTTTCAGGCAGAACCAGAAAACCATGAAAATAGAAAGAAGGGCATAAAGGTTCAATGGAATTGTGTAGATAAAAATTTCCATACCTAAATACCTGCCTGAATTGCCAATTATTGCAATAACAGCCGCCGCCCAGGAAGATATAGGCGCAATTATGCATACAGGAGCCGCTGTTGTGTCTACAATGTAAGCAAGCTTTGCCCGTGACATTTTATTTTTGTCTGTAACGGGTCTCATTACATTTCCTGTGCATAGGCAGCTAAAGTAGTCATCAATAAAAAGCATTAGACCCAAAATGAATGTTGAAAGCCCTGCGGCTGCAGGATTTTTTATTCGGCGGAATGCCCATTCTCCGTAAGCACGAACACCTCCTGCTTTTCCGATTAATGCCAATAGGGCACCCAGCATCAGGAGAAAAATAAGCATATCACCATTTGCACTAACCCTGTTAATAATAAGCTCTGATATAACAGTTAAAAAACCGAAGAGACTGTAATTTAAAAAAATGCTGTAAATTATTGTGCCTGAAACAATGCCAAGGAGGAGGGAAAAAATTACTTCCTTTGTAATTAGGGCAAGAACTATGGCAACCAGAGGGGGAACTAACGAAAAGATTCCGGCTTCAATTGTTTGGAGATGCATCTTGTTTAATATAGAAAAAATCCTGTAAAAAGTCAAAGAGATGGACTATGTACTACATACTTGTAATAAGGCCTATACAGGGAGTATCTTAAGCAATGGAATTTAATTCTATGGACGGAGATATAGAAATAGCCGCAAAAATTATAAAAGATGGAGGGCTGGTAGCATTTCCTACAGAAACTGTATATGGATTGGGTGCAGATGCATTTAACATAAAAGCCCTTGCCAGGATCTTCGAAGTAAAAAACAGGCCTTTTTTTGATCCCTTAATAATTCATATAGCAGATTATGATTCCGTCTATAAAATTGTTGACTATGATTCATTGAATATGGCATCCCGAGAAAAATTGGAAAAACTAATAGCAAAATTCTGGCCTGGTCCCCTTAGTCTGGTTCTGCCAAAAAGAAGGGAATTGCCCGATCTTGCAACAGCCGGGCTCCCCTGTGCAGCTATCCGCTTTCCCTCCCACGATATTGCCCAAAAACTAATCCGTTTTTCCACCGGTGCAATAGCCGCACCCAGTGCCAATCCATTTGGATTTCTTTCTCCTACAAGGGCAGAGCATGTGAAAGCTCAATTGGGAGATAAGGTGGATTTTATTTTAGATGCAGGAAGAACAAGCATTGGTGTGGAATCTACCGTAATGGATTTAAGCTCTTCCATTCCATGCATACTAAGACCCGGCGGAATAAGCAGGGAAGCCATTGAAGAGCTTATTGGGAAAGTGGAAGAAAACCCGTATGTTGGAAACCTTCAGACCGGAAGTCCGCATGGTGATGAAACACTTTCTTTATCTCCTTCTCCTCCTATTTCCCCCGGACTATTAAAAAATCATTATGCTCCCAAAACTCCCCTCGTCCTTTGCAGCAGGGAAAGCATGCCCAAAAATAACCATAACGATAATGAAGGGTTTCTTTATTTTTCTGCATTGCCTGATGGAATTAAAAGAGGGAAGGGTGTAATGATTCTTTCAGAAAAGGGAGATTTAAATGAAGCGGCTGCCAACCTTTTCGACATGCTCCATGAACTGGATAATCTGGGCTTAAACATTATTTTTGCGGAAAAGGTACCCGATATTGGTCTTGGAAGAGCAATTAATGACAGGCTTAACAGGGCAGGCGGCAGTAAATAAAGTAATTTTCCTATGGAAAGTGCTTATTTATTGAATTAATATTTTTTTGTGTTATATTGTTTACTATGAAGAAAATATGTATTTTACTTCTTTTTATCTTCCTCGTGGGTTTCCAGGTACAGGCTTTTGAGACACCGCTTTATTTTTGGTCTTTTGGAGATATAGGTTTTAATTTTGATATTTTAAATGATAATTTTGAACCGGCAGTTTTTATGAATGTTGGAAACCTGAACTGGCTAACAAGTACAGGTTTGGGTTTCGGGTTTAACTTCATGAATTTTATTGTTACCGAAAATGCAATGACAACCCAGATTTTACCAATCGAAGTTAATTTTAGTCCCATAAGGAACAACTTTTTTCTTACCCTTTACGGCAGGGCAGCATGGCAAATGAGTTATTTTAATAATTATAGTGCTACATTTTCCGAAAGAAGCAGCTTCTATGCCGCAGCCGGACTCAGATTGGCATGGTCTCCATTAATTGGAAAAAGCTGGTCATTTTATAATGGCGTGTATATTGAATATACAAACAGGAGGGAAGTACGCGTAGGAATTTTTATGGATCTTGCCGTATGGACCTTATTAACTGCAATTTATAACTAGTTTATTTTTGATATATTCTGTTAAAATTTTCTGTAGTGATATGAATTATTTCTTCTTTTGAATTACAGGAGTTTCCTGCTTCCTTTCTGAGTTCAGCTATTGCAATAGAGATTTGGGTAAGATCCTCCCATGAGGAATGGTTTTTTCCGTAAGGAGGCTGCCATGGAGCATCTGTTTCCAGCAGAAGTCTTTCCGATGGAAAGAGTGCAGCGGACTTCATTGCCTTTTTATGGTTTTTAATTATTGTGCTGCCAAAAGAAAAATAAACATTAATTCCCCTTTTAATGAATAAATTTCCTTCTTCGTGGCTTCCCGGCCAGGAATGTATAATTACATGGGAAAGTTTTTTAAGCTTAGGCATATAGGGTATAATTTTTTCGATAGCCTTTCTTAAATGTAAAGTCAGCGGAAGATCATATTTTTGGGCAATATCCAAATGGAAATTAAAAATTTCTTCCTGTATGGGTTCTGAATCCCTGTAATACCGGTTGAATAAATCAAAACCCGTTTCACCGATTCCGTCAAGCAGCCCCTTTTTCACAAGAGATTCCAAATAATTAAGGCTTGTTTCCATTTCCTCCTTTGCATTATCTTCTGTCCATTTTGCACATAATTGGGGATGAACAGCAAAAGAACAATATAGGGGGGAGCCTCCTTCTTTTTCTGCGTTCATAGAAAAGTTTTTAGTATACTCAAATTCTTTTATGAAGGTAGAACTGGCACAGGCTGCTATGCCTGATTTTTTTCTTTCATTTTCCGCATCCGGAAAATATTCGATTAAATTATAGGGATGGCAATGGGCATCCGTCATTTTTCCCTTTCTTCCCTGCTTAAAATGCAGCCGCAATACTTCTGCATATAATATGACTTATCCCTTGCCTCTTTTTGGCTCTTGCGGAAATGTTCTCTAAAATCCCTGTAAAGAAATTCAAGACCGCTCGATATTGCAAGGTCCTTACCTGTTTTAATTATCAGGTCATGATCCTGATATGGGCTTATCAATAGGGTGGTGGAGAATGCATTGTATCCATTTTCCAGAGCCTTAATAACACATAATTCCAGTCTTGTTTTATAACAATAGGCACAGCGGCTCCTTTCCTTCTTGTTTCCTTCCGGATGGGGCAGCAGGAAGGTATTTTCTATGAAATCATCCGTTTCATATCCTTCTTCCATAATTATTGATAAATTATTTGACCGGGAAAATTCCATGAATGATTGCAACCGAGAGCTATATTCTTCAATTGGATGAATATTCGGATTATGCCAAAAAAGATCAGGTCTTATTCCTTCGTCAAGAAAAACCTGCACACATTGAATGGAACAGGGTGCACAACAGCAATGAAGAAGCAAATTAGTGAGTTTCATGGTAGTTCTAATTATATCGGAAAAATTACCGATTATATAGAAGTAATGTGTAGATATTTACGTTTTTGCCTTTTTTCTTTGGCAATTATTCTTACCGCATGCAGATCTCCCCAAATAATTGATGCTCCTCTAGATATTCCCCTGTCTTCAGAATTAAATTTTATTTCTATAGAAGCAGAAAGCCCTGCTTTATTAATGTTAAACTTTGAATTAACGATTAATTTTCCGCCCAATATTAATATTTCTGATTCTTCATCCATTAATTTTATTCATTCCTGGTATGTGGAAATGAACTCCAATGAGCCATTATATGAATCTTCAGGGTTTTATCTGGATTATTCTGCAATTTACAGATTAGAGAATTATATATCCCGTACAGCATATGGAAATGAAGCTATAATCCCTCTCCTGTTAAGTATGGATATTAATGTTCTTGAAGAATTTGGTCTTGCTCCCCGGGATGATTATGAAATTAATTTAATATTGATTCTTGAATATACAGATAATTCGGGAATTACAGGGGAGTATAGGGTGACAGGTCTTGCAGAATTCCCCGGAGTAAGAACACCTGTTTTTAATATTACATCCATTGCAATTCTTCAGGCAGAGCTTGTAAATACCGGCTTTAGGGTAGGTATAACAATTACAAATCCCAATCCATACCCTGTCGATCTTTCACGTTTTAGTTATACGCTATATGGTAATGGAATGGAATGGGCGGATGGAAGGGAAAGAGATATTATCAGAATTCCTGCTAAAACTATTGTAAGCGGAAATATTTTTCTTGTAATGAACTTTATTGACATGGATCGTGCACTGCTTAATCAGATTATCAGATTAGAAGATGTTAATTATCGTTTTACAGGAGAAGCGGAAGTTATAACCGGTGTTAATTATCTTCCTGTTTTTATTTCTAATTTTGATCTTAGGGGTTATTCAAGGGTATATCCTGAATAAAAATGAAAATATTTTTATATTTAATGTACTTGACATAAATTCCATACTTAAGTTATCATATAGATAACAAAAATTTATTTATTAAGGAAAAAAAAATGCCAAAAACCGCAAAATCACCTGCCGCCGTTTTAAACGCTCTTCTGAATGAATACAATTTAAATCCGTATTCACTGTCCAAGGAAATTAAGCTAAGTGCATCCGCCGTTAGATTACTTGTAATTGGTAAATCCAAAATCACAGTTTCGACAGCTCTAAGACTGTCAAAATATTTTGGAAACCCTCCTTCATACTGGCTGGATCTGCAAAGAGGATATGATCTTCTTGAAGCCAGTCTGGACAGAAAACTTCAGACCGTACTAAAGGGAATCGAAAAGGCCAAAAAACCTGCTGCAAAAAAAGCAGGAACTGCCAAAAAATATAAAGCAGGAAAAAGAGCAGCTACATCAAAAAAAGTAACAATAAAAGATAAAAGAAAAACTTCCAAGAGAACATCTGCAAAAACAGTAAAAAAATCTGCGGCAGGAAAAGGTAAAAGAACTGGTTCTTCCAGAGCAGTTAGACGCAGAGCATAGTATTTTTGTTTTAATCACTGGAAGATGAGTAACCTGCTTCTTCCAGTGCCAATTCTGCTTCCGAAATTTCATCATATGGAGTATTTTTATTCCCGTAAATGATGGAATTTTCATGTCCCTTTCCAAGAAGGAGAATGATGTCTCCTTTTCCTGCCAGGGAAATAGCCTTTCTGATTGCCTTTGACCTATCCGGTATTAAAAATAGGTTTTTATTCATACTGAATTGGCTGCGCCCCTGGGCTGCTTCGCAACCCTTGGCAATTTCTTCCAGAATGGACATCGGGTCTTCATTTCTGGGGTCTTCATCACATAAAATAATAATATCCGAATAAAGGGATGCAATTTCTCCCTGTTTAGGTCTTTTTTCTATATCTCTTTCTCCGGCAGATCCAAAGAGGCAGATTAGCTTTCCATTATTTTTGTTTGCATTTTCTCTTGCAGGAATTATAACATTTTCAAAAGAGGAGGGTGTATGGGCATAGTCCACATAGATTTCGAAGGGTTGTCCTTTATATATGGAGTTCATTCTGCCCCTTACCGGTTTTAGTTTCGGGATATTTAATGCAATTTCTTCGGGATCAACCGAAAGCAAGGCGGAAACAACCAGAATAGCGGCAAGCACATTTCCTATATTAAAAGAACCGGGCAGCCTGTCCCTTATGGAAATAAAGTTTCCGCCCGATTTTTCATAGGCATCATACCAGTTTCCTGTTTTTCCGCTTTGGAAAAGTCTTACCGAAAGGTCAGCTTCCAACCCTCTTGTACTGAATGAAAATACATCTTTTTCCGTTGCTTCGGTAAAATAATCGGCACTCTGATCATCCCTGTTAAGAACTCCGAATTGTTTAATTGCCCTAAAAAGTTCGGCCTTGTCGCTTCTGTACTGCTCCCAGCTCCCATGGAATTCCAGATGATCATGGTTAACATTGGTCATTACCCCAACATCAAAGTCTACATCAAAAAGGCGTCCGGTTTTTTTGGAAAGACCATGTGAGCTGCTTTCTATTACAGCATATTCATATCCCTGTTTAAGCATTTCCGCCAATAATCTGTGAATTATTGTTGCTTCAGGTGTTGTTTGATGTTCCAGGTTCCATTCTTCACCATAACCATAATCCCTTTGAACAGTGGAAATAAAGCCTGCTTTTTTCCCGAAAATCTTTAATAACTGGTAAATAAGGTAAACTGTTGTGCTCTTACCTTCTGTTCCGGTAACTCCAATTGTTTTAAGTTTTTTGGATGGATGTTTATAAAAGGATGCAGATATTGGAGACATTGCCAAACGGGAATCCTTAACTTTTAAATAAAGTATTCCATCCGTATAATTATCAAGATCAGATTGATGAACAATTCCAATTGCTCCATTCTCTATTGCACTTTTAATATATTTATGTCCATCTGTATTTATTCCGGGCAATGCAAAATACATGGAGCCTTTTTTTACCGACCGCGAATCGTATTCCAGGGAAGTAACCGGGAAAGGGAAGTCAACTTTTGGATTCGTTTCCGGATATATCTTAATTAGTCCGGCTCTTTCCAGTGTATCCTTATCCAGAAAATCCCGGGCAAATCCAGAATAATTTTCCATTTTTCTTTTGCTCATCTTTGGGCAATATACATTAAAACAGGGAGTTTTTCAATTACACCATTCATGTTATATTTTAATTAATTTATGATGAATCCGGATCACAATTTTAATGGAATGAAAGTCCTGATTATGGGTTTGGGTATAAATGGCGGCGGTGTGGAATCTGCCCTTTACCTCTCCAGTCAGGGTGCAGAAATTAGTGTTACCGACCTTAGGGATGAAAAAACCCTCCTTCCTTCCATAAAGCGTCTGGAGAATATTCCTGTAAGATATGTCCTTGGCAGGCATGACATGGACGATTTTCGCAAGGCAGACCTTGTAATAAAAAACCCCGGTGTAAGAAAAGATTCTCCCTACTTGAAAGTTGCAGCCAGAATAGAAACCGATATTTCCCTCTTTCTTTCTGCCTGCCCGGCCAGGGTTCTGGCTGTAACAGGGACAAAGGGGAAATCCAGTGTTTCTTCTGCATTACATTATGTATTGGATAAATACAGGGAAAATGGATTTATGTCGGGGAAGGCATGGCTTGGCGGAAACATAGCCATTTCTCCCCTCGCTTTTTTAGATAAGTTGTCCAAAGAAGATGATGTTGTCCTTGAGCTTTCCAGTTGGCAATTGGGGGATTTAAGGGGAAGGGATCTACTAAAACCAAGAACCGCAATTATAACTCCCATTATGAGGGATCATCTTGATACATATTCCGGCATGGAAGCATATGTGAATGATAAAAGGCTTATCTATAAAAACCAGGATGAAAATGATGTTTTAATTTCCATGGATGATGAGTGGGGAAAGAGCTTTCATAAAGAGAGCAGGGCAAGACCCCTTGTATGTTTCCGGGGAGAGCCGGAAAAAGACAAACCCGGAGGCTGGATAGGGAACCCTGACGGACCTGCCTATGCCAGACTCGATGATGAAATTATGGAGATAGTACCATCCGTCTTAAAGGTACCGGGAATACACCAAAAGCAAAATCTCCTAATGGCCTCTCTTGCCCTTCTGGATCTAGGACTGGAAAGCGACTTTATTTTTGATTCTATGGGAACCTTTCCCGGAGTGCCTTATAGGCTGGAATTTTTTCATGAGCATGGGGGAATTAAATTTTATGATGACACGACAGCTACCATACCGGAAGCTGTTCTTGCTGCGGTTGGTTCTTTTGATAAACCTGTTTTGGTTGCAGGCGGAACTGACAAGGATTTGGATTTTACAGATCTATGCAGGGCGGCCAAAATGTGCAGGGCTGTTTTTCTTCTTGCAGGAAGCGGCACTGTAAAGTTAAGGGAGCTATTGGACAGGGATGGAATAAAATATTCAGGCCCCTTTGAAAATTTGGATCTTCTGGTTTTGTCATTAAAAGAAGCTGTTGCCAAAGGTGATAATGTTCTGCTTTCTCCCGGCTGTACGAGTTTTGGTATGTTTGTAAACGAATTTGACAGAGGAGATAAATGGAAGGAAGCAATAAGGAATAGGTTTAAGGAAATAATTTAATGGATATTGAGCTTCTTTGGGAAAGGGCAGAAATAATAAAAAAGACAAGGGAATTTTTTGACAGAAGAAACTACCTTGAAACAGATACACCCCTTCTTTCCCCTGATTTAATTCCCGAATCCTGTCTTGAAGTTTTTGAAACATTAAGGCTCTTCCCGTTAGGGAGCAGGAGTGAAAGGCAGTCTTATTGGTTAATTCCTTCTCCGGAAATCTGGATGAAGAAATTAATTTCCAGGCATGGGGTAAGCCTGTATCAAATTTGTAAATGCTTTCGGAACGGAGAATCTTCCGGTTTCCAGCACAGCCCGGAATTTACCATGCTGGAATACTATACCATGGATGCCGGGTATATGGAATCATTGGGCATAACGGAAGAACTTTTTTCACATTTGCTGAAGGGCAGGTATGCCGAAGATCTTTCTCCGCCCTTTGTAAAAATAACAGTGGAAGAAGCTTTCCGGAATTGGGCAGGAATGGATCTTTATAAATCTTCCTCCTCTCCTGCCTTAATGGAAGAGGCAGCTCTTGCTCTTGGACTGGCTCCCATGAAAGGTCTTTCCGTTTCCACCCTTTATGACCTTATTTTTATTCATAAGGTAGAACCTATGTTAAAAATGAATAAACCTGTTGTCCTTTGCGATTATCCTGCCTTTGTACCCTGTCTTGCTAAAAAATCCTCCGATGGTAAAACCGTAGAACGCTGGGAGCTATATATCAGGGGAATTGAGCTTGCAAACTGTTTTACGGAAGAATGTTCGCCTGTTGAAGTAAAAAAATTCTTTGAAAATGAAAAGGCGGAAAAAGAATTAAATGCCCTTGTCAAGCATAAGGTGGATGAAGACTACTGGAAGATTTTTTCAGAGCCTTCTTCCTTCCCGCCCTGTTCGGGAGTTGCCATGGGAATGGACAGGTTGATCATGGCGTTATGCGGAAAATCTACAATAGATGCGGTGCTGCCATTTCCCATGGAATAAACCGGTTAGTAAACAATCGAATTAAAGGAATCCATTGCCTTTGTCGGAGTTCCGTCATCCCTCCATGCGCTAAGAGGGTATCCGCTCCAGATCTTCGCTCCCTGAGGTTCCCACCAGAAGAGCCCGGTGCAAAGAGGCTCACCATGAATGGACTCTATGGCTTCCATCATTAAGTTATAGCTCTCTTCTTCGTAAATGTCTTCTCCGCCAATTTCCACAATCTGAAACTCCCTCTTATAACGGGAAGGAATTTCCTTCATGGATCTATGCCAAGCGGAAAAAGCTTCCTCATATGTTGTGCCTTTATGTCTTTTTAAATGCCAGGGATAGAATGAAAATCCCATTATATCGTAGCGGCACTCATATTTTGCCAACTGATCAAAATAGTTAATAATAAAATCAGTATCGTTAAATTCCGCAAGATGGATCATTGTCTTGCTTGAGGGTGAAGCCGCCTTTATTGCATCATGGCCTGTACTGTACAATCTAGAAAGCTTTTTAAAATCAGATGTACTGCCATCGGGAAGGATCATGCCGGGATTTGTTTCGTTACCTATCTGAACCCATTCGGGTGTAACACCATTATTAACAAGGAGTTTAACAGTCTCGTAAGTATAATCATACATGGCCTTGTTTAATGCGTCAAAATCCAGACCCTCCCATGCCTTAGGCTTCACCTGTTTCCCGGGATCGCACCAGGTATCTCCGTAATGGAAGTTCAGCATAATCCTGAAACCCATACTGCTGCATTCTTTGGCAAATTCCATTGTTTCCATGGCAGAACAATGCCCGCTCCTTGGATGATCGGATGGATCTACCCAAGTTCTAAGTCTAATTGCATTATGGTTGAACTCTTTTAGGGTTAAAAGCAGGTTTTGTTCTTTGCCATCCCTGTTTTTAAAAACAAAGTTGTCTTTAATCATTTGCGGATACCAGCTAATGTCGCTTCCTACCGCAAAATTCCTGTTCATGTTGAATTTTTTCATTTTAATACCTCCTCTCCTTGTTTGCATGTATTTCCACCAGGTATATTCCTGCCTTATTGCCTCCCGAAACAGAATATATGTTTACCTTTACATACCTGGCTTCCACCGTATCGGGAAAGCGGTCGGGTTTGCGTGTTTGGCCAGATGCTCGGTTTTCCGTTATTTTTTCCCATTTTTGTCCATCAACCGATGTTTCTATATCGTATTCATACCATAGTCCATCATCCATCCAGGATATTGTTGTGCCGTAAATAGCACATACTTCTTCCATGTCACATAACCACCATTGTGGGCTTTCGCTGTTAGATGCAATCCAGGGTTCGCCGATTCTTCCCTTTGCGGCATTGGAGGGTTCATGTCCTTCCATAAATGAAGAAGCAGAGGCGGGTTTTCCCTTTGCCATATCAAACTTATACCAGTCTTCCAGCTTTAATGACTGTCTCTGAGTAAAGATTTTTTGGCTGTCTGAGGCATAGACAGGTTTATTCACCGGTGCCTTTTCCGGCGGACTATTTAACCGCGGTTTTTTGTCTTCTTCAAGTTCCAATTTTATTTCCGCTGCTTCCAGTCCATCTGCCTTTGCCTTAAGTATTATTGTTTTTGGCTCTGTGCCTGCCCTCAATAAAACACCGGAGGAACCTGCTTCAAGCTTAACAGGATTAGATCCAACCCAATCTTCACCCTCTCCGACAATAAAGGCTCCATCGCTTAAAGTAAAATGAACTTCGCTTTTTTCCCATGGATTTGTGGTGCCGTTTTTATCCACGGCATGAACATGAACCATTAAGAGATCCGAGCCGTCTGCCGTCCAATGTTCATTATTCGCCCAATGGGGAACAAGTACGAGCTTAATTGCGTTTAATGGTGTTCTGACTATATGGGAAGCAGTAATGGTAGTGCCAATAAAGGCATCCGCCCTTAGCTCTCCCTCTTCCCGGGGAACATTCTCAAAAACTAGGGGAGTATAAATTTCGTCCGACTTATCTCCTTTGCTTTTTTCCCCTTCCTTTGTCTCTATTTCTCTGCCGTTTAGGGAGAGTTTAACCCTCTCTCCATTGCTGTATACCGTTACATCCCTTGGGGAATCTTCTTTCCAGAAATTTGCAATAAAGCATTTAACACCGGCTCTCTTTGGATCCTGTTGTGTATCGTACATATGATAAAAAAACTTGGGCAGCCTTAGCCAGTCCCACATTCCAACCGCAGCTTCGTTATCCTCATATCCCCTGTTATGATCAATTGCTGCCCAGATTGCCGCTCCGGAAAGCCCCTTAAGATTTATTTGCGCCTTATATGCCTCAAATCTTTCATCCGCAGAGCGAATCATGGGTTTTTCTCCGCCAAGATAAAAACTTATGTCTTCTCCGCGCCTAACCCTGCGAAGGGTACTCATTGGACCGAATTGCTCAATATAGGCATCTCCGTACTCCCTGTTAAAAACAGCCCTGCCTTCCTTTGCGTTGCGTCCGTAATTTACAGGATAAAATTCTGCATAGGAATAATGACCGTCACAGGCGGCAAGGGCATTCTCGTCTTCCATTTCTTCTCTTACAATTTGGAGTTGTTTTTTTGCATAATATTCCGGGTAATCCGTTTCGTTTAAAATTGGCTCCCAAAGAACAGCGCTTGGATGATTCCTGTTCATTCTGATCATGGCTCTTGTCATATCATAGCTCAATAAATCGAATTTAACGCTGTCCGGATGTATCTGCCAGCCGGGAGTGGGGATGATGCAAATTATTCCAAGCTCATCACAGGCCTTCATAAAGGATCTGTCCTGGGGATAATGGGCTGTACGTACACAGATTATTCCTGCCTTGCGCATAATTTCCGCATCACGCCTTTGAATACTGTCCGGCAGTGCAAATCCTGCATAGGCATATTCCTGATGTCTGTTTGCACCTGCAAGAAAGAGTTTTTCTCCGTTAATAAAAAATCCTTCCGGGGTAAATTTCACAGAACGAATTCCAATTCTTTCGGAAATTGAATCCAGAATTTCATTTTTTTCGTTTAACAGGTTAACTATTAGATCATATAAATTGGGAGAATAAGGATGCCATAATTTAGGATTGTTTACCGTAAATTCCAGCTTCTCTTCATGGTCTTTTCCGGCCTCTATCTGGAATTTTTTACTTTCACTTACTTTTTCTCCATTCAAAAGAATTTCCAGCTTTGCATTTGCGGACTTTTCATCCCTGTTAAGTAAATGAGACTTTACCCTAACAAGAGCTTTATTGGATGAAACGTCCCCATAATTTACGAATATTCCGCCAGATGCGGGAATGCCTTCGTGTACAGGATGGGAGAAACGTACTTTATTGGAAATATATAGGTTGGCATCCCTGTAAAGACCGCCAAAATAACAAAAATCCAGGGCACCCTGGCTCTTTCCGGGCGGAACATCCGGCATATCGGAATTATCCACCCTAAGCACCAAAAGATGAACCTTATCTGCCTTTAATTTGCCGCTTAGATCCAGGGCAATGGGAAGGAAACCTCCTTCAAAATAAGCCAATGCTTCCCCATCCAGCCAGGCATCCACCCTTTGCATTGCTCCTTCAAATTCGAAAAGAAGATCCCCTGCAACATCCTCTTTTGAAAGGATGAATTTCTTTCTATACCAGGCAGGACCCTGATAATTCAATCCGCCGGAACACATTAATGCCTCATTTCTTACGGTATGCGGAAGGCAGACCAGCTCCCAATTCTCGTCATTATAGTCAATATCCCAGGGTTTTTTTGCATTGGATCTCTGTACTTCGTCCCTTCTGCTTGCCGGGTTTCCCCTGTAGAATCTCCAGTTTTGATTCGCAGACAGTATTTTTTTGGCCATTATTGTCTCCTGGAATATTATCAGTCCTTTTTTCCTATATTGCAATGGACAATTTACATCACCAATGAATATTTATTATTGAAAGCCGATAATTAATCTATTAAACTAATATTTCAATCAGAGGGAAAAAAGTGTTTAGAGGTTTAACTCAGAGAGTCCACCGCATACTGTCTTTAAATGCACAGGAAGAGGCCAGAAGCTTTAATTCTGACCAGCTTTTACCGGAACATGTAATAATTGCCATGCTTAGGGATGGAGCAGGAACGGCCTGTAAAGCCCTGATTCATCTTGGAATTGATCTAATAGACTTCAGGATGAATATAGAAAGCAGCCTTCCGGTTACATCTTCCCTTCTAATGCAGGGAGAAGCACCCCCTTCAGAGCGTGCCAAACGAATGCTGGAAGCAGCCTCTGATGAAGCCAGAGCCATGGGCAATGATTATTTGGGGACAGAGCATTTATTTTTTGCGGCATTCAGGGAAAAAAATTCTGCCGTACAGGTCTATCTTAACAAGATGGAAATAAGCTGCGATATGTTCAGAACTGTAGTGCAGACAGCCTTTAACCGAAAAAATCAGAATGAAGGGGGCTTTGCCAGTACATTTACCTCCCCCTTTGCCCGCTGGGATTCCAGAACCAACGAAACCAAGGCACAATTCAGGTCTTCTTCCATCAGACAGGAAAGGGATTCTGCATCATTCAGATGGCCGGAAAACAGGGTTAAACCGGCTTCCTATCCTGTTTTAACCCCAAGCCTTGATGAATTTTCCAGGGACTTAACCGCCCTTGCCAAGGCCGGAAAACTGGATCCTGTGGTGGGAAGAAAAAGCGAAATTCAAAGGGCACTCAGAATATTAACCAGAAGAAGCAAGAACAATCCTGTTTTGGTGGGTGAGCCGGGTGTAGGCAAAACTGCCATAGTGGAAGGGCTTGCCCAGTTATTTGCAAGTGATGCAGTTCCGCTTCCTCTTGCAGGAAGGAGAATACTTTCCCTTGATATGGGTTCCATTGTAGCAGGTACGAAATACAGGGGTGAATTTGAAGAACGCCTGAAAAAAATAATGAGAGAAATTCAACAAGCCAGAAATATCATTCTCTTTATTGACGAAATACATACGATAATCGGCGCAGGAGGGGCGGAAGGAACGGTTGATGCTTCAAACATGTTCAAACCCGGTCTTTCCAGGGGAGAGCTGCAATGTATAGGAGCTACAACACTTTCGGAATACCGCAAACATTTTGAAAAGGATGCTGCACTGGAAAGACGATTCCAGTCCATTCTTGTAGAGGAACCCTCTCTGGAAGATACCATGAAAATTCTGGATGGTATAAAGAAAAAATATGAGGATCATCATCAGGTAACATATAGCCATGGAGCCGTAGAAGCAGCTGCAAGATTATCTCAAAGATATGTTCAGGGAAGATTCATGCCGGATAAGGCAATAGATGTACTGGATGAAGCAGGCGCAATGAGGAAACTTGAACCCCTTCCCATTCCTCCGGAAATCTCGGAAATAGAGCAGGAGATAATTCAGCTATCCATGGATACCGGCGAGGTGGTCTCCAGTCAGGATTACGAAAGAGCCGCCCAAATGAGGGACAAGGTTTTTGAATTAAGGGGGCTTTTGTCTTCCATGAGGAGTTCCTGGGAGAGCTCTGCAATGAATATCCGCATTAAAGTGGATGAGGATGATATACGCAGGATAATCTCGGAGAATACGGGAATTCCCCTTACAAGTTTAAAGGAACATGAATCCAAACGCATGTTAAGAATAGAGGAGGAGCTTCATAAAGGCGTTATAGGCCAGGATGATGCCGTTAAACGCATTGCATCTGCAATCAGGCGTTCAAGGGTAGGTGTTTCATCATCCAAAAGACCGCTTGGCTCCTTTATTTTCCTTGGACCTACCGGGGTTGGAAAAACCCTGCTTGCAAAAAGGCTCTCCGAATATCTATTTGAAAGTCCCGATTCCCTTGTACGAATAGATATGTCCGATTATATGGAAAAACACAATACATCGCGTCTTGTGGGTGCTCCTCCCGGTTATGTTGGCTATGAAGAGGGCGGACTTCTTACCGAACGAATCAGGCGAAATCCATACAGGGTTGTTCTTTTTGACGAAATAGAAAAAGCACATAGGGATGTTTTTAATCTGCTCTTACAGGTATTGGAAGAGGGGGAATTAAGAGACAGCCTTGGTCATACCGTCAGTTTTCGCAATACCGTTATTATTATGACAAGCAATGCCGGAGTAAGGGAAATTTCCAGGGAGAACAGGCTGGGCTTTGGAAAATCCACCGGCTTTCTAAGTTTTGAAGAAATACAGAGTTCCGCCCTTGCCGAACTAAAAAGGCTTTTTAATCCGGAATTTATTAACAGGGTGGATGATGTTGTTGTCTTCCATCCCCTTGACATGAATCAGGTTAGAGCCATTCTGGATCTGCTGCTAAAAGAGCTTTCCCAAAGACTTAAGGAAATGGGTTTTTCCATTAAGCTTAGCTCTTCGGCAAGAAATTATATTATAGAAAGGGGCTGGGATCCAAAATTTGGAGGAAGGCCGCTCCGCCGTGCACTGCAAAAGGATTTGGAAGATCCCCTTTCCTTAAAGATACTGGAAGAAGAGCATGTTCCCGGAACCGTTTTTAAAGCTTCTGTAAGGGATGGAAAAATATATATTACTGCTGTAAAATCAGGATCTGAACAGAAAAATACAGGAGTAAAGAATGATACAATTGCCCTTGGCAGGAAGCTCTAAAAAAATAACGATTAACCCGCAGAAAATTATTGCAGTAGGTTTAAACTACAGGGATCATATAAAGGAAAGTCTTACCTTCGATCCAAAGGTTCAGGACATTCCAGTAGAGCCTGTGCTTTTTGCAAAGACTAACAATGTTTTAATTGGCCCCGGGGAGCCTATTATTATTCCTGCCCATATTAAAGACTATGATTTTCCCGACGCAAGAGTGGATCCCGAATGTGAACTGGCAATAATAATTTCCAAAAAATGCCGTCATGTGCCGGAAGAAAGGGCCTTTGAATATGTTCTGGGTTATACCTGCTTTAACGATGTAACACAGAGGGATATTCAAAAATCCGACCCCTCCGGATGGTTCAGGGGAAAATCCTTCGACAGCTTCGGTCCCATAGGTCCCGTTATTGTTTCGCATAACGATATAGGAGATCCGCAGGCACTTGACATTACATGCAAAATTAACGAAAGGGTAAACCAGTCCGGCAATACAGCGGAAATGATCTTTTCCATTCCGGTTTTAATTTCCTATATTTCAAAACAGTTTACGCTTGAAGAAGGGGATATTATTGCAACCGGGACTCCTGCAGGAATAAGTCCAATAAAACCGGGAGATGTGGTGGAAGTAGAAGTAGAGAAGATAGGCATACTTAGGAATCCTGTTATTGCCGAAGTCTAGGGTCTTATTGGCCTAATGTAATGGAATTCCTAGCCAATATACAGGATTGCTGACATCTGCACCTATTCGTCCAATAGGGATGTTCGCTGTTGTTTCTGCGACAATAAAACTGACTCCCTGCATTTCAAAACGCGCACCTTCACCTGCAAGATTAACAAGACCCATTGCATGACTGTATTCCCTCGATACCATCATATTTGCCTCTATATTTGCATGATTCAAAACAAGTGCGAATAACATGGCTCTTGAATCGCAGTCGCCCCTTCCTTCAATTGCCGCACTTACAAGATTCACGAAATCGCTTGTCTGGAAATTTCTTTCAAATTCAAATGACTGCACCCAACGAAGAATAAATTCAGCATAAGCCCTGTCATCTCCATTATTGAATCTATTGTTTAACTGGGCGGCAATATTATTTAACCGTTCATAGGAGTCCCTGTAAATTGCACGATAATATCGCATCCATGCTTCCTGCCAATACGGAGAATCCTGGAAATAGATCAATACCTGAAATTCCCTTTCTATAAGGTATTGGGCTGCTTCGGCATCTTCCCCGAAAATAATAGCTTCAATATCAAGATCATAGATCCCGGATCTATAAGGATTCTCTCTTGGAAAGGTGAATTCTGTAATGGGTCCGGGTGCAAGGGAAGCTGCCCTGTCGGGTGTAATTGAGTCCAGTGCAGATAAATGGAAAAGATGAAGATTATGTATACTATTGGGGCCATAGGCAAGGGCTGCAAGGAATACAGTTTTTTCATATTGATTATTATCCAATTCCATTACCAAAGCCCATCCTGTCATGGTAATATAATTATTGTCCTCTGCTGTTATCCTGAAATTAAGTTCGATTATCCAGACCTCATTCTGTCTGTAAATAAAGGTTGCAGCCATTCCGCGGTTATTAAGCCTAAGCAAGATGTCCTGTACCAGAGATTCTGGCGAGGAATAATTCTCCCTGTCATCATCATCATGATAAATTAAAAGATCAAATATGGCACCTTCGGTATTTTCAAAGGAAAAACGATCATAGCCGTTTCCTTCTGCATAATAATAGTTCTCCGGCAGATCAAGGTAAAAACCCCAGTCCGGGGAATAAAGAGGGATGGAATATATGGATTTAACTAAAACAAAAAAAATGCAGACAAGAAGGAATATTTTTTTTTCTTTCATGATGATATTATAGGTATTTATGATCGGAATTTCTATATTATATGAAAACGATTTCCTTATGATAATAAATAAACCTGCCGGTCTTCCTGTTCAGGGCGGAAAGGGTATTAAAAGATCACTTGATTCCATTCTTGCAGAAAATTTTTCACCAAGACCCCTCCTTGTACACAGACTGGACAGGGAAAGCTCGGGGGTAATGCTTATTGCAAAGAGCCCGGGGGCAGCACACGAGTTATCGATTTTAATTGGTTCATCCAAAATTAAAAGAAAATATATTGCCATTTGTCGTGGAATTCCAAAACCGCCGAATGGAACCATAAGACTGGATCTGGAAAGCCCCGGAAAGAGGGGAATAATAAAAAAATCTGAAACCTCCTATAAAATATTAAAGTCAATAAATACAGATTACCTTAATGTAAAAGAGGGCTATGACAGTGATTTATTGAAAGATTTCTCCTGCTCCCTTGTAGAACTGGATTTGGGTACAGGCAGAATGCACCAGATACGACGGCATTTATCTGCAATTGGTCATCCTCTTTTGGGAGATGATAAATACGGAGATTTTCCGCTGAATAAAACCCTTAAAAAGGCATTGGGTTTAAAAACATTGCTTCTCCATTCACATCAGATCCAGATTCCCGATATTTCTCCCTTACCCGGAGGCCTAAAGTTGAGTTCACCCAACCCTCCCTCTTTTTCCATATTCCCCGCCTTAATGGAATAGTGTTCGTCATCCAATCTTGACACTCACCCCCTCTTTAGTCCAATACTCTGTATATGGAAATAAAGCAGGCGGAAACTGTCTCCCATATATCTCATCCGTCCGGATCCTATCCGTCCAGATCCCATCTGGAGAGCCTGACTACGCCTGAGCTTATAAAATTGGCGGACAGCTCCGGAATAGATATTCCACCCGGTTTGGACAGGATCTTTATCATAGAAGAGCTTTTGGATTTTTTTACCATGGATGAAGAAGAGATTCCAAATGAGAGCGACTTGCAGGATATAGTCCTCCTGGAGTCCGCCCCCCTTCCAAAGCAGTATAATATTACCTTCATAGAAGTTATGATAAGGGATCCCCTCTGGGCCTTCGTTTTTTGGGAGGTTAAAAGCCAGGATAAGGAGCAATTTGAAAAACTGGATACTTTTGACGGGTATTACCTGAAAGTAAGCCCCATTCCCTTTATACCTGAGGGGGTTTTTACTGTTCCGCTTGGAAACAATGATACAACAAGGTATATTAGTTTTAACCCGGATATTAGCCCGGGTTCTAACACGGGTTCCAACCCAAAAACACTTGATCAAAGCCGGTATAAGGTGGAACTATGTGCCGGAATAGACGGGGAGGAGACCATATTGGCAGCTTCTGATCCTGTAATATTGCCGGGTCTTCCGGAGCATCCAACAGAATCCGACAAAAAACTAATGGAAGGAGCCTTAAGCAATCCCCTAAACAGATTGTCCGGATATGGGGATTTTTCTGTTATACGAAAAAATGAAAGATTATTCAGAATAAAAAGGAGCTAGTCCCTGAATATATGATTTCCAATCCTGTAATTTCACTTGTGCTGCATGGACATGCTCCCTTTGTCCGTCATCCGGAAATTGATTCTCCGCCACAAGAACTTTGGTTTTATGAATCCCTTTCAGAAACCTATATCCCCCTCCTTAAAGTATTTGACCGTCTGGATAATGATCTAATTCCCTTCAGGATGGGTCTTTCGCTTTCTCCTACCCTCTGTCATATGCTTACAGATGAGCTCCTTATAGAACGTTACTTGAATTATGTTGATAGACAGATTGAATTTGGTTTGGACGAGCAAAAAAGGGCAGCCGGGAATCCTGAACTATTGGCACTTGCAAGGCATAATTACGATAAAATAATAGAAAAGAGAATTTTCTTTACAGAAAGATGCGAAAAAAATATTTTAAAGGGTTTTGATCATTACCAAAAAAAAGGCAGGCTGGAAATTCTTGCAACAGCAGCTACCCATGCATTTATGCCTTTCTATATAAATTATCCGGAAGCAGTGCAGGCTCAGTTTGAGGTGAGTCTTCATACTTACAGGAGCAATTTTGGAAAATATCCCCAGGGCTTTTGGCTGCCGGAACTGGGCTGGAAAGACGGACTGGATTCCTGGCTTAGAGCCTATAATTTTTGTTATACGATACTGGATTCCCATTCCCTGCCTTTTGCAAAACCTCCCGGAGAGAAGGGTAATTTTTATCCTGCAAAAACACCTCTTGGAACCATCTTGTTCGGAAGAAATTTTTATGCTGCCAGGGACATGGACGAAATTGTCAAGGACAGTCTCTTTCGTTTTTATCACAGGGATCAGGGTTTTGAACTGCCGCCGGAAGATATGGCATCCTTTTTGGGAAAAACTGCCAGCCGTATGGGAACAGGTTATAAATATTGGGCTCAGGGTAATGATGGAGAAGGGGATTCCTTATACAAACCAGAAATTGCAGCCGAAAGGGCAAGGGAAAAGGCAAAAGCTTTTCTTGCTTCCATTCATTCACAACTGGAAACTGCCTCCCTCCATATGGATGTATGTCCTGTAAGCCTATGTGCCTTCGAAGCGGATAATTTTGGAAGACATTGGCACGAGGGGCCTGAATTTATAGAAACACTTTTCAGGGAAGCCAATGACAGGGGGGATATTCATTTTCAATCCCCTGCAGAATATTTTTACAAACTGGATACAGGCACAATACAGACTTTAATGCCGGAATTTTCTTCCTGGGGATCTAACGGTTATGCGGAAACATGGCTGGATTCCTCCAATGACTGGATGTATTACCATGCCATGCGGGCTCTGGAAAGAATGGTGGAAATTGCCGAGCGTTTTCCGGACAATACGGGATTAAAGGAGAGGGCTCTTAATCAGGCTGCAAGGGAAATTCTTTTGGCACTGGCTTCGGACTGGTCAAAAATGTTATGCAAGCAGGAAGGACAGGAATATGCAAAAAGCCGCATAGAAGGCTCTTTAAGGAATTTCACAACGATATATGAAGCTCTTGGCAGTAATCATATAAGCACCGACTGGCTTACCCAACTGGAAAGAAGGCATAATATTTTTCCAAACATTAATTACAGGGTATTTAGACGTAAGCTCTGATGATTAATATTAATTCCATACATATACTTATAACAGTAATTTCGGTTTTTGGTCTTTTGGGAATTATTGTTGTATTAAGGGGATTAAAAGAAATAATAACGGACAATAAATCTTTAAATAAAAATAAAAATAATGAAAATAAAAAAAGAAGAAATGAATTTAATTTAAGAACCGGAATATTTTTTTCCTGCATTGTATTAATTTCCATTGTAATGGTTATAATTTCCGTTTCATTGCACATGATGGGCAGTTTTAACGGAAATTTATTTTTTCCGCTTCTTTTTGCCTTCCTTGTTTCATGTATAGGAGCATGGTTCCTTTCTTCGGTATTAATGATAAATATAAATAATACCCTAAGGCAAATGAATATGGGATTAGACGAAGCTGCTCTTGCGGCATCCGAACTATCCATTGCAAAGGAATTACAGAAAAAATTTATACCCCTGGATTTTGACAGTGAAGGCAGAAAATTAAATTATAGCTCCGGAAAAACAGGGCATTTGGATGTTTTTGCCTATTATGAAGGTGCAAGGGGAATGTCAGGCGATTATTTCGATTACAGGGATCTGGACGGCCGTTATATTGCGCTTATTAAGTGTGATGTTTCCGGAAAGGGAATTCCTGCCGCCCTTATCATGATACAGGTTGCAACAATGTTTAAGAATCATTTTATGGAATGGAAACCGGATACTAAAGGAATGGCAATAAATCTCCTTGTCATGCAGATTAATTCTCTTATAGAACCCCTGGCTTTTGGAAACCGCTTTGCTGCCTTAACCATATGTATTTTGGATTCACATACAGGCATACTCAGGCTTTGCAGCGCCGGAGACAGGGTTATCCATATTTTTGATGCATCCATGAATGGTTTTAGAAATATTGTACTATCCGAATCTCCTGCTGCAGGCATTCTTCCTGCTCCAATGATTGAAGAATCGGGAGGTTACAGGGTTAACACATTAAATCTTAAACCGAATGATATACTTCTTTTATATACTGATGGAATAGAGGAATCAAAAAGAAAATTCCGCAACGAAAAATTCCGGATAACAATCTGCAGGGACAGCATAAAGGACACAGAGCATGGGAATCATCTTGCAGGACAGGCAGATGAAGAAATGGGACAGGAAAGGGTGGAAGGAATAATTAACGCAGTTATGAAGAAGGAAATTTTTACCCTGCATAAATGGCATAACCCCGAGGGTGAAGAAAATAATCTGGAATTTGATTTTACCAATTGCAAGGGAGAAGTGGAAGATGTTATAATGGCATTGGTATCTGTAGAAAAAATGTTTCGTTCTTATAAAATGCCTGATACAGAGGATGAAAGCAGGGTTCAGGTAGACAGAAAAATAGATGCTTTTTTAAGGAAACATTTTAGGCAATATAATCACTACTGTTCCAAAACTGCAGAGACGGACAATAAGCTTTTTCTGGAATATCTTCATTTGAACGAAGATGAAATGCATGACGATTTAACAATTCTTGGGATAAAAATTAAATAATATGGAGCTATTATGAGGAGCTATTATGACCTTTGGTGAAAAAATGAAAGAGATTCTCGAACAGGGTGCTGCTGTTACAAAGGAATTTGCTGTTAAGGCAGGAGCAAAGGCACAGGATCTTGGCGAAAGAGGCGTATTGCTTGTAGAAATTAAGCAGCTGGAAAGCCAGGTAGTTAAACTGATTGGCCGAATAGGAGCCGAAGTTTACCAGAGTTTTGCAGAAAGGTGGGAAACTTCAATTTCTTCCGAAAATATTGTAATTAAAGATCTTCTTTCCCAAATTGCTGCTGCAAAAGAGAAAATCGAACAAAAGGAATCGGAAATTGCCCTGAGAAAAAACAAGCCGGGGAATGCCTGAAAACAGGTGATTCAACTAATACATGAATCTTGAAGCTTTTGTTCTTGGCTGCGGTGGAATGATGCCCCTGCCAAACCGTCATCTGACATCCGTTCTGTTAAGAAGGGAAGGGGATCTCTTCCTCTTTGACTGCGGTGAAGGCACACAGGTATCTCTAAGGCGACTAAATTTACGCTGGAAGAAAATTTCAGTTATTTTTATTAGTCATACACATGCAGATCATGTTACCGGAATTCCCGGTCTTCTTATGCTTTCTTCCCAGGTAGACAGGGATGATCCGCTTTATATAATAGGCCCTCCAAAAATTGCCGAATACATCGAAAGCAGCCGGCGCGTACTGGATATGTACATAAACTATGAAATTGTTATTCGTGAATTAAATGAACCGGGAATTGTTTATGAAGGAGACGGCTTTCATATAAGAGCCTTCCCCCTTAAACACAGAAAACCATGTTACGGTTATACGCTTGAAGAACATACAAGACCCGGAGAATTCTTCCCCGAAAAGGCAGAAGCACTTGGTGTAAAAAGGGGGCCTCTCTGGGCTGCATTGCAGGCAGGTAAAACAGTAAAGGCTGAAAACGGAAGGGATGTAAATCCTTCCGAAGTGCTTGGCTCCCCCAGGTCGGGCAGAAAATTTTCGTTTGTTACAGATACCCTTGCCTTTCCCGAAATAGCAAATGATGTTGCAGATTCGGATCTTTTTATCTGCGAAGGAATGTTTGAAAAGGCACTTGAAGACAGCGCACATGAAAAAATGCATATGACAGCAGAACAGGCGGCAAGAATTGCACTGGAAGCAGGTGTAAAGAAACTTGGGCTTATTCATTATAGTCCGCGTTATACCGAATATGATTTAAAAAGAATAATAAAGGAAGCGGAAGATATTTTCCCCCCTTCGGTACTTACAAGGGATCGTATGGTTTTCCCCATTGAATATATAGATTAGAAAATGATAGAAGTAAAAAACCTGTGTAAGAATTACGGGAGTTTAGAAGCTGTAAAGGATATTTCCTTTTCCGTATCCTGTCCGGAAGTGCTGGGTTTTCTTGGGCCTAACGGAGCAGGAAAAACCACCGTAATGAAAACCCTAACAGGCTGCCATTATCCTACATCCGGAGAAGTTTATATTAACGGAATTTCTGTAATAGATTTTCCTGTAGAAATAAAAAAAATTACCGGCTATTTACCCGAGAATAATCCCCTTTATGGAGATTTAACTCCGTCTGAATACCTGTATTTTATAGCCTCTATAAGGTTAATTAAAAAAAACGAAATTATGGATGCCGTTAACAGGGTAATTACCCTTTGCAGTCTTGAAGAATACAGAAATAAAAAAATCGAAACCCTTTCCAAGGGGTATAGGCAGCGTCTGGGACTTGCACAAACCCTTATTCATGATCCGCCAATAATTATTCTGGATGAACCCACAATAGGACTGGATCCGAATCAGATAATGGAAATACGTTCCCTTATCAGGGATTTGGGTAAAACAAAAACCATTATTTTATCTACCCATTTTCTGAAAGAAGTGGAAGCTCTATGTTCCGGAATATTAATTTTAAACAGGGGGCAAATTGCAGTGCAGGGCAGAATGGAAGATATTACACAGACATGCAGTTTGGAAGAAATTTTTTCTTCCCTTACAGGCGGAAAAGATGATTAGTATAAAAAGATGCATGGCTCTTGCAGGAAAAGAGCTCTATTCCTGGCTATATTCGCCTGCACTTTATGGAATAACATTCTTCTTTCTTGTTTTTGTATCTGTCTGGTTTTATTTTTTAAGGCATTTTTTTGCAATGGATAGTGCAAGTTTAAGACCTTTCTTTTCCAGTTTTCCCTTTGTTTATGTTGCTGTCGTACCTGTTATTACAATGAAAGCCTGGGCGGAGGAAAGAAAACTGGGAAGCGATGAGGTTCTTTTTTCACTGCCATTAAGTGAATGGGAGCTTGTTATGGGCAAATTTATTTCCTGTCTTGTTCTTATTTTTGCAATGCTTTTCCTTAGTTTTCCGGTTCCTCTAAGCCTTCTGCCCCTGGGGTACTTTGATCCTGGCGTAATATTCGCAGAATACACCGGTGCTCTTTTACTGGGTGCTTCTGCCGCAGCTCTGGGACTTCTCCTTTCTTCCATTTCAAAAAGTCAGGCTGCTTCTTTTTTGGGTACCGCAGCTATTTTGCTTTTAACATCGGCTATAAATAATTTAAGCACCCATCTTCCTCCTGCCCTTGCCATTTTCTTAAATTATTTTTCACTCTCCTTTCATTTCGAAAGTTTTTCGCGGGGACTTTTTGACAGCCGCGATATTATGTTTTTCCTTTTAACAGCCGCACTCTTTTTATTTTTAAATACAAGGGTTCTTATTCTCTGGAAGCGGAGCTGAAATAAATGACAAAAAAAAAGGAAGACCTAATAATTACCATTTTATGCCTCATGATTTTTTTATTGGGTTTCCTGCTTGCAAACCGTATATGGTTCCGTCTGGATATGACGCATGATAAATCCTATACACTTTCAGAGTTTTCCAGAAACCTTTATCTGGAGATTCCGGACAGAATATCAATTACCTACTTTGTTTCTTCAAGGCTGTCTTCTTCCTATCCGGTTCCCGGAGAAATTGCAGATATGTTAAGGGAATTCGCAGCTCATTCCAGGGGAAGGATTCATTTTATTCAAAGAGATCCTTCGGATGACGGATTAAGCAGAATTGTGGAGAATTTGGGAATACTGCCATGGCAGATACAGGTTACAGAGCGTAATGAAATAACCCATGCAACAGTATATTCGGGAATACTAATCGAATATCTGGACAGGGAAGAAATAATACCCCTTGTTTTTTCGCTCGATACCCTGGAATACGATCTGTCTTCCAGAATAATGTCATTGGTCAGGAACAATATAAGAGAAGTGGGAATAATAACAGGAGATCCAATGGCGGACTGGTATATGGATTATTCCCTGTTAAACTATGCCCTTGTATTATCAGGATTCAGACCCCTCTTGTTGGCTCCGGGTATCTCCATTCCTTTTTCCCTGCCATGTGTCTTTGTATTGGGAGGAATGGAATATCTGGATGAATATCATCTTTCACCCATAGACGAATACATAATGTCAGGCGGCAATGTTCTTTTTGCACTTAACGGTGTCCATGTAGATGCATGGGGAAGTCTGGATGCAAGGCCTGTATATGACAGGGGAATTCTGGCAATGCTTGCAAATTACGGTGTTATACTGCACAGGGTACTTGTATTGGACAGAGCCTCCCTTAATCTTACCTTCCAGACCCATGGAGAGGATGGAACCCGTATACAATCTGTTAGGTATCCGCCATGGATTGCCGTGCAGGAGACGGGGATTAATCAGGAGCATCCCTTAAGTGTCATGACCCTGGGACCCGATTTTTTCTGGCCAAGCCCATTGGAGCTCCTTCCTCCTCCGGGTATAAGCGCTGATGTTCTGTATAAGAGCAGCCGTGAAGCCTGGCTTCAGACCCATAACTTTATTACCAATCCAAATTTCGTTTCACAGTTTGAAGATGAAAGAGCTCTAAGTCAGGGTGAAAAAATTCTGGCTCTGGCTCTTTGGGGTAATTTTCCTTCCGCCTTTGAAACTGAATATGTTTTTGCCCATAGACCATCCAGAATGGTGGTTATTGGAGATGTCAACTTTGCCGGTTCTTTAATGCAGACCACACAATCGGAAGACAGAAACCTGGAAATTCTTGTACGTTCGGCAATCTGGCTTTCAGGAGAAGATGAACTATTGTCTTTAAGAACCGGAAGTCAGAGCGGCAGACTGGACAGAATATTGGACGCGGATATGAGGGCAGCTTTTATGTCATTTTCCAGAATGCTTAATACTTTTATTATTCCCCTCTTGGTAATATTATCGGGGATAATAATTATTAAAAGCCGTTCAAGTTCCGGCAGATCCGGAAGAAAAAAAGACAGAGCGGAGTTAAATGATTGATATTAATGAATGATATTATGGGTAACAAAAAAAAATTCAAAAAGAAAGTATCTTTTCTTTTTTCAATTATTCTTTTTCTTTTGGTAATATATATTTTAAGCTTTGTATTTGATCCTGCCATGCAGGTTAACAGGGCATTTCCCTGGCTGGAACCCTCCCTGATTAATCAATCCGATCGCATTGAAATTTATGGAATTCATGGAATGGTAATTTTACAGAGGCGTAACAATGTTTGGCATTATCTGGCAGATCAGGGTGATCATTACAGGGAATTACCCCTTAAGCAAATAAGGGTAGAGGAGCTTTTCAGAGCCTTATCCTTAAGCTATCCCTATTCGTATCAGGCAAATAGTATGGAAGCCGAAATCAGGCTTGGTCTAACCGAAGCCAATGCATCCCGCATTATTGTATATGGCGGCACCGGTCTTCCATTGCTGGATCTCCTCCTTGGAACAGCTGATATTTTTGCCAGGGAAGTATATTTCAGAAGAGCAGGAAGAAATGAAATTTACAGGGGAGAAGACAGGCTTACGATTTTTACCGATTCTCATTCCGCCTTTTGGCTGGATCTTCGTCTCTTTCCTTCAGAACCGGACGGGAGGGTGTTTTTTGGCAGTGCCGCTCATCTGCCTTTGGGAATTGGCATAGATCAGGTTCAGCAGGCGGAAATAGTTCTACCTAATGGAGCAGGAAGCTTTGCCCTGTTTAAAATGGGTTCAATCTGGCTTATCAGCGGAGAAGGGGGAGGTATGGCAGATCCTGCCATTGTGGAATCCTGGTTTCGCTCTGTTTTTAATGCGGAAGGAGATGATGTTTCATTTAACGACCTTTCATTTAACACTCTGCCGGAAATTGATGGAAGCATTACCCTGTGGTTGGGAGACAATAGCGTACGCAGCATTCAAATAGGTTCCAAAGGAGAAGGAAATTTCAGGGCAGCCGTTACAGGAGAAAATAACCTGGTCTACCTGCTTTCCGAATGGACCGTAGACAGGCTGTTCTGTGACAGTGCATTTTTTAGCGGTTTCTGAATTCCCTGTCAATTTCACGTTTTATATCCCTGCTTTTTATATCTGCCCTTTTATCGAACTGTTTTTTCCCCTTGCATAAACCCAGTTCTACTTTTACCTTTCCCCTTTTAAAATAAAAAGACAGGGGAATAAGGGTATATCCCTTTTCTTCGCTCTTTCTTTTAATTCGTTTAATTTCGTCCTTTTTTAATAGCAGTTTCTTTCTTCTGTCAGGATCATGGTTAAAAATGGAGGAAAAGGGATTTTCAGATATTTTCAGGGAGCGAAGCCAAACCTCGCTGTTAATTACTTCCGCCCAGGAATCAGGAAAGGAAATTTTCCCGTCCCTGAAGGACTTTACTTCGGTTCCCAGAAGAACTATACCGCATTCGTAGCTTTCATCGACAGAGTAATCGAAACGTGCCTTTCTGTTAACTGCAATTATTTTTTTCGCATCGCTCAATTGGATCTCCGTAGAGCAATTACAGGTCTTGCCGAAACAAAGGGAGAACAATGATCCGGAGGCAGGGATGCCCTTGTTAAGGATCCCACCGTGATTGAGGAATTTATCCATGATGATCCCCTAAGGGAACGCTGCGGAGAACCAATCATATTTATTGCAGATGCCGGAGCATAGAGAAAACTTAATGGAGCATAATAATCTTCGCACCATTCCCAAAATCTGCCCGTATTGGCAAGACCGGCTCCAAGGGCATATTCCCACTCTGCCTCTGTCGGCAGTCTTATTTCCCAGTCCGATAAATTTGCAGGCAGGAAGGATGTTAACCATTCACAGAAAGCTGTAACACTGTACCATGAAATTCCGGAGACTCCCTCAGGAGGAGAACCCGGGAAAATAGCAGGATCAAGGTAATCATCATTTACAAGACCTTCTCTTAAAAGAAGATCAAGATTCTCCCTTCTCCATAGGGGATTGTTTTCCAGAAAAAGATTCCATGCTGCTCTGTTTATCACTGTTTCGGAAATATAGAAAGAATCTACCTCTGTTCCGGAAGGAAAATTTATGCTATTGGGAAGGGAGCTTCCAAAAGAGCCCCCGTTAATAAATCTGAAAGTTATGGAGAGAGTCTGAACAGTCCCACCCCAAACAGGAGTAATAGTATCATAATGGGTAAAATCATCTATTGTGTTTGAATACCAGGAAGAAGAAAGCAGTAGTTGCTGTGTTTCTGTTGTCAGGAGAGAGCCTAACCATAGGGCAGACCTGGGATTATCATTAAGGAATTCAAGAATATCGGCAGCGGATGAAAGTAAAGAAAGAGGGGAGGGAGAAAGTCCTTCGTTATCCAGAAAGGTTTTTGCCCTTATAAGATCCCTTAAGCCGGCTCTTGTATGGGCAAAACGTGCAGATGCCTTTAAAAGATCATTAATGGAGCTGCCAAATCCGTTTTCTGTTAAATCCGGTGCAAAACGGTAAATTCCCTCCGAAAGACTTTGCGGAATTTGGTAGATGGAACCCGGCTCGCCTGCAAAACTCCATTCGGCAAATTCGGCTCCTTCATTGGCAAGATAATTCATTGTTAAATGTGCGCTTAAGTGTGAAAAATGTTCTGTCTTTTTTGGAAAGAAAAGTGAAGCAAAAATCCTGCTTTCTGAAATATGCTCAAAATTTTCGGAAATAAATCCCGGAAGGCTTATTTCTATATTATGCTGCCCCTTTGGAACAAAAATATCCACCGGAGCAGACCCTGAATAAACCCCGTTTATCCTTACTGCTGCACCCCAGGGTTCTGATCTTATGGATAATACAGACCCCGGATTTCTTATTCCCGGCAGGAAGAAGACCAAAAAAAGTAAAAAAAGAATAAGTATTCCGTAAAGGGCGGAAAGATATATCCCCGGTTTAATGCCGAATATTGGCACGAATTTTACCTGATCAATGTCTTCGGGGATGGGTTTTTTTATATTCTTCTTATCAGGCATTTAGGAATTATAGGAAAGCCAATGCCCCTTGTCAACAGAATATCTTCATGGTATTTTCTATAGGAATGGCCGGAAAGAAAAAAATAAAGACAAATTCCCCTGCGGAGAAGAAAAAGAAGCCAGTTCCCAAAAAAAAGGATGGGAGGGATTTTTTTGACAAAATCCAGTCTCTTACCGAAGAAATTCTGACCAAAAGAAAGAGAAAAAAAAGACTCAAGAAAGAGAAGTTAAAGAAAAAAAATATAATTCTGGATTGGGTGGAAACCTTTCTTTGGGCAGTTGGAATGGTGCTTCTTATTAACCAGTATATAATTCAGGCTTACCAGATTCCCTCCGGCTCCATGATAGATACCCTGCTTATAGGGGATCATATTTTTGTAAATAAATTTATTTACGGTCCGGAATTATTGCCGGGTCTGGCTAAACTCCCCAGTCCGATACAACCGGAACGCAACGATATAATAATATTCGAAAACCCCACCTATATTGGGAGGGGTACTGCCTTTAACATTTTACAAAGAGCAATCTACATGCTTACCCTTGCCCGTGTGGATATTGACAGGGATGAATTTGGCAATCCAAGACCTCACTTTTTAATTAAAAGAGCTGTGGGTGTAGAGGGAGACAGGATAATATATGAAAACGGGAATTTGCTGATAAGACCAAAGGGAGAGTCCAATTGGTATGATGAAAATTCCTTTTTTTCCATGCAGGGTATGACCCACAATATAATTCGTCTTATGGATGAAACTGCTTACCCTGCCTTCCGTGCTGCCGGAAAGGCAATGGCATATAATGAACTCAGGCTTCCCGTTCCGTCCCATGTCCAATCTTTACAGCTTCAGGCTTCCCGTGTTCCTTATCCGGATTTTACCGCAAGGGATGAAGCAAGGCTTATTGTCCTTCGCGGAGCATATCCTCACGAAAGCCGTTATTCTATTTCTCTTGCAAGAATGAATCTTGGAACCTATGTCCCGGAATCCAGAATACTGCCTTTGGGAGACAATAGGGACAATTCCAGGGATGGACGCAGTTTTGGGCCTGTAAGCCTTTCCAGAGTGCTTGGCAGGGGGCTTATTGTATATTGGCCGGGAGACTTCAGAACAAGACGTTTTCAGGCCTTTGAACGTTTTGGAGCAATTAAATGAAACGCAGGTATTCATCATTCACTGACCAAAAAAGTCAGCTCCTTAGGGTTCGCTGGATAATATTCATAGTGCTTATAGTTTTTCTGTTTTACACATCTCTTACCTCATTGTTCTTTTCGATGAGGATACTGGAAAATGAAAATATGGCGCCTAATCTTCGTTCCGGAGAGAGGGTATTATTTTCTTCCCATGCGTTTTATTCCCTTCTACCGGGATATAACCAGGAAAACATAGCCAATTCTCTTTACAGGGGAGATATTGTTCTTGTAAATATGTTCAGGGAAGAAGCACCCGGTGCCCTTTTTCGGATTCTGGACGGAACCATCAGGTTTTTTACTGCACAAAATGTAAGTCTGATAGAGCATAACGAGAATATTTTTGTAAAAAGACTTATAGGCCTTCCCGGGGATGAAATTTCCATGACCAATTATATTGTAAGGGTAAGGGCAGGGGGCAGCCTTTTCAGCATTACCGAATTTGAAGTTTCAGAATATGATTATACATTGGATATTCCACACCTTCCTGCCCTCTGGGATTCCTCCCTGCCATTCTCCGGCAACATGGATCCCATAATTCTTGGTGAAAATGAATTTTTTGTTATATCAGATGACAGAAGTTATACCAACGATTCCAGAACCTGGGGGCCTATTTCCATTGGCAATATAAGCGGCAAAGCACTTTTTCGCTACTGGCCGCTATCGCGCCTGGGAAGACTTTGATATTTTCGCTCTACATTCACATTCCCTTTTGTGAAGGAAAATGTGATTACTGTGATTTCTATTCTGTTTCCATAAAAGATCTTTCCTCTCCCGAAAGAGAAAAACTATATGATAAATTTTTGAATACGCTTATACAGGACTTAAATTATATTTTTGAAAAATATAAACCGGAGTTTATTCCCACAATTTATATTGGGGGCGGAACACCTTCTGTTCTGGGATCTGAAAGAATTTATTTATTGTGTAATTTAATTAACTCCCTAATTAAAACTGCCTCCATAAAAAAACCATACGAATTTACCATGGAAGGAAATCCCGAATCCTGTCAAACAGAACTGCTTATTGCCGCAAGGGAGGGAGGGATAACCAGGCTCTCTTTAGGCATACAATCCCTGTCAGAAAAATCCCGTATTGCAGTTAACAGGGCAGGAGCCGGCCTTGATACATTATACGAAAGCCTTGACAATGCAAAGAAATATTTTCCCAATTCTTTTTCTGTGGATCTTATTTCCGGACTTCCTTTTCAGGGGAGAAAAGAGCTGGAAAATGATATTTTACAAGTACTAAAATATTCACCGTCCCATATTTCGTTATACTCACTTACACTTGAAAAAGATAGTTCCCTGTATAAAAAAATGCAAAAACAGAATAGTGAAGAGGCAGAAGAGTCAGAAGAAGCTGATGAATTATGGATTTTTGGAAGGGATTTTCTGGAAAACAAATCCTATTGCCAATATGAAGTGTCTAATTTCTGTATTGAAGGCAATGAATCCCTTCATAATATTTGGTACTGGCTAATGAAAAACTGGCATGGTATTGGACCCTCTGCCTCCGGTACAATGATAAATAATGACGGAACGGGATTCAGATATACTAACCCTTCCGACTTAAATGATTATCTTTCAACGGAAAGGGGAAAATTTTTATCCAGCAAATCCATGTTTAATTTTGAGGAATTAAACAGGAACGATCTTGTAAAAGAAAGCCTTTTAATGGGTTTCCGTTATATTCATGGACCGGACGAAGACTTATTTTATGAGAGGTTTTCTGTTTCCATTGGGGATTTAATACCTGAAACATTAAAATTATGGAAGAAGAATATACAAAAAGACAAAATGGCACTGGACAGGGAAGGGCTTCTTTTTTTAAATTCATTTTTAACCGATGCTTTTTTGGAAATAGATAAAACCCTGATTGAAAAATAATTATTTTATTTTTAGAATGGAATACATGATTACTTTGGGCTGCCATTCAGATAATTTCGGTCTTCTTTCCGGAGAAGAAACTTTTTCATTTATAAGCAGGTTGGGATTTTCTTTTATTGATGTTTCCACAAGGAGTTTTACAAGTCAGGAAAAAATAATCCTGGATTATAAAAAAGAAGCAGCCAATATTAAAATGCTGTCTGAAAAATACCTTCTCTATCCGGAAGAGTTATTTCTTGGAGAAGTGGAAATAAGCGGAGATAAACCTCATTTTTTACCGGAAGAAGAAGGAAAAAAAAACGAATTATTAAAGAATTTTAATAAAATATGCCTCTTTGCCAAAATGGCAGGATTTAAGAGCATAATGGCTTCTCCCTGTAACGAGGTTAAGGAGCTTGGCTTTTCCTCTTCCTTTGATAAAGCAGTCCAAAGGCATGAAGCATTGATAAAAATTGCAGATGAAAATGGAATTTCATACCATGTGGAGCCTACCAGAACCTCATTGATCAATACCCCGGAAAAAGCTCTGGAAATGGCAAAGATCCTTCCAAAGCTAAGGTATACCTTGGATTTTTTGCATTTTCAGATTAATGGAATTCTGCAAAAGGATGTAATGGTGTTAATTCCCCATACAGGTCATATGCATGCAAGGCAGGCAAAAAAGGGAACTGGTAAATGTTCATATGATGAGGGAGAGCTGGATTTTAATGCCATAATGGCAGAGCTGCATAAAAATAACTGGCAGGGAAATATATGTATGGAATTCTGGAATGGGCCGGCAGAAAACGATGCCGGAATAAATCCGGTTGACCAAAACATATTAATGCGTTTTGAATTAAAGAAACTAATTAAAAAATATTATTGTTAAACAGTTCTGAAAGACGCCTGTAAGATTGGTTAACTGCATTTTTTAATTCCATGTCTGCATTATCTGTTAATTCATCAATTAAAGTTTCCAGACTGGAAGTACTTTCATTCAGGCTCGTATGAAAGCTCCTTGAACATCTAATTTGGTAATACCCGTTTCCGTCCGTAAAAAGCCCTATAAATCCAAGAGTTCTTTTTCCAGCTTTCCAAACGGAAGGTTTTAGAAGATCCGGAAGCATTTTACTGAGTTCATTTATATTATCAGAATAATAACTTTCTCCAAAATTAATTTTTCGCCTGACAGAAGAATCCAGATCCAGAAATTTTGCTAGATGGAGAATCAGCGACAGTTTTTCATTTTTAAAAAGGCTGTACTGTCCGTCAATAATTATTACTCCCCTAAGTCCTCTATAGGCACCCGGATCTATTTTGCTTATGACGCTTCTTAATTTTTCCCATGGCAGGATTACCTGTTTTTTATTTTTAAGGGTTTTTATTTCAAAGACTTCTCCGCCTATTTTTATATTATTTGTAAAATCCCTGTTTCTTTTTGAACCTTCCTTTTTTTCTGTTCTGTTTTTGCCATGGATAGATGATTTTTTATTACGTGTACCAAAACCGGATAATATGAGGGGATTAATTTTTTCTACAATTTTTTGTGAAAGGGGACTAACCGACATTGCATACATTCTGGATGTTTGAATAATTTCGCCTGCAACCATAAAATCAGGCGTCATTTTAAACATTGCAGAGCCGGGATGTATAAAGATACTGTCCGCTGTCAGGCTTCTATACTGCTCCCTGCCTTCCCTTGTGCATATAAATTGTACAAGTCCCCTTGATACCGCAGACAGATAATCTTCATGTTTACCTCCGCCCAAAAGGGGAATTTTTAAATCTGAAACAATCATTTCCAGTTGATTTACAACATTGTATATTTCCGACATTGCCTTTTCATCCAGATAATTTTTTTCGCAAAAGGCAGATTTTATTGGTGATTTAATATAGGCATCGTAGAGTTTTAGCCAGGAAATAAAATCACCTTCGCTGTCCCTAAAGCTGTGATGGGCTTTCCTTGCATCCATTTCTTCTCCCGGCGGCAATACATAGGGACTCTGGGTTGAAAGAAAAGCAGTTGCTATTATACTTTCCTTAATAATATCAGGATATTTTAAGATCGCTTCCGCTATTATTCTGGAAAGTCTGGGTGGAAGTGGAAATTCTGTCATTAATTTTCCGGTATTTGTAAGTGAATGATCGCTGTTTAAGGCATCAAGCATAATAAGTGTTTCTATTCCTGCCAAAATTCCTTCCCTGCCCGGAGCAGAAATAAAATCAAAATGCTCAAAGGAGCTAATTCCCAGATCAGCCATTCTAAGAACAACCTCGGATAAATCTGTGCGGTAAATTTCTTCGGTTGTGAATTGCTGCCTGCTTTCAAAATCCTTTCTGCTGTAAAGCCTGTAACAGGTGCCTTCCATTGTGCGTCCTGCCCTGCCTCTTCTTTGATTTGCCGAAGCTTTGGAAATTGGAGCTTCTACAAGGCTGGATGTATAGGTTTTTGGATTATAATGGTTCAGTTTGGAAAGACCTGAATCTATTACGGCAGAAATGCCGTTAATCGTAACGGATGTTTCTGCAATATTTGTGGAGACTATTATTTTGGTTTTCCCCGGAGGAGTGGGAATAAAAACCCTTTCCTGTTCCTCCTTACCAAGTCTTCCGTATAATGGCAGCATGTGCAGATCCTTTCCAAAAGGTGAATAAGTCAGAGAGGAAATACAGTCCTTTATCATTTTTTCTCCGGGAAGAAAAATCAATATATCGCCTATTGTTTTTTTATTTTGTCTTTCACTTAAAATGCGTTCTGTTATTTCCCTTATTTTATTAATAATAATTTCTTCGGAGATCCTGTTTGATTGACTTTTTTTTCTGGTGCTGTCTTTTCTTCCTGAAAGGGAAGTATTATAAATCTTATTAATAACCGGATCATATATTAGTGTAACAGGATAGGTCTCTGCATCTATTTTTACGATCGGACATTGTCCGAAATAGTCTGAAAATATACCGGCATTTATTGTTGCAGAAGAGATGATTAGCTTAAATTCATTCCTTTCTTCCAAAATTCTTTTTAACAAGCCAAGAATAAAATCTATGTTCAGGCTTCTTTCATGAGCCTCATCCACAATGAGGCAGTCATACCTGGAAAGCCAGGGGTCGAGTTTCATTTCCTGTAAAAGGATGCCGTCTGTCATTATTTTTATTTTGGTTAACGGCTCTGTCATGTCCTGGAAACGCATTTTATAACCAACAATAGAGCCAAGCTTGCAGTTTAATTGTCCTGCAATAAAGCTGCTTACAGAGAGTGCAGCTATTCGGCGGGGCTGGGTTACACCAATGGCTCTGCGTTTCGCATAACCGGCTTCATAAAGAATGACAGGAAGCTGGGTGGTCTTTCCTGATCCTGTAGGGCTTTCCACCACAATTACCTGTGAATTAACAAGAGCGTCAAGAATTTGATCTTTGTGTTTATATACGGGTAAATCAGAATAATTCATCGATTTTAATCATGAATATAGTCTTTTTCAATTATTTAAACAAGCTCGGGACTGCCTTGTTATTTTATTAAATTATGTTATAATTTACATGATTTATTTTTATAGACACGATACGGAGGTCCATTTTTATGGCAGTTAAAAGAGTTTATTATTTTGGTGCAGGTAAAACCGAAGGCAATGCTTCCATGAGGGATGTTCTTGGCGGAAAGGGAGCCAACCTTGCAGAGATGACGAATCTGGGAATACCGGTTCCTCCGGGTTTTACCATTTCAACGGATATGTGTGCAGCTTACTATGAAAACGGCAAAAAATTTCCTGCTGGACTGGAAAATGATGTTCTTGCCATACTTTCCAGACTGGAAAAGGATATGGGGAAAAAACTTGGTGATCCTGCCGATCCCCTGCTGGTTTCCATACGTTCGGGAGCTGCCGCCTCCATGCCCGGCATGATGGATACGGTTTTGAACCTTGGAATGAATGATAAATCGGTTCAGGGTCTTATTTCCAAAACCAAAAATCCCCGTTTTGCCTGGGATGCATACAGGCGTTTTATTCAAATGTACAGCAATGTTGTTTTGGACATTACCCACGGATTGTTTGAAAACACACTCAGCAGAATGAAGACCGAAAGAGGCGTTAAACTTGATACAGACCTTAATGCCCGTGATCTTGAAAATCTGGTGGACATGTATAAAAAGATTGTAAAATCCGAAACAGGAAAGGACTTCCCCCAGAATCCACTTGAACAGCTTTGGGGTTCAATTAAGGCGGTCTTTAATTCATGGAATAATGAAAGGGCAATTAAATACAGGCAGCTTAACAATATTAAGGGTCTAAAGGGAACCGCTGTTAATGTTCAGAGCATGGTTTACGGAAACTATGGAAATGATTCCGGAACAGGTGTATGTTTCTCCAGAGATCCTTCAACCGGAGAAAAAATATTCTACGGCGAATTTTTAATGAACGCTCAGGGCGAAGATGTTGTTGCAGGTATTCGTACACCGGATACTATCGCCGACATGGCAAAGAAACATAAAAATATTTATGACGAACTTGTTAAATACAAGGATAAACTTGAAAAGCATTTCAGGGATATGCAGGATATTGAATTTACAATTCAGCAGGGTAAGCTTTATATTCTTCAGACAAGGAACGGAAAAAGAACCGGTACAGCTGCAATTAAAATTGCATTGGACATGGTAGCAGAAAAACAAATAACAAAGGAACAGGCTGTGCTTAGGGTAACTCCCGAGCTGCTCGATCAGCTTCTCCATCCAATGATAGATCCTGCCGCCCAAAAAACAGCAAAGGCAATAGCGAAGGGATTGAATGCTTCTCCGGGTGCTGCCTGCGGAAAAATAGTTTTCAGTGCTGATGAAGCGGAAGAATGGCATGCAAAAGGAGAGAAGGTTCTCCTGGTCAGAAAGGAAACCAGCCCCGAAGATATTGGAGGAATGCATGTTTCCCAGGGCATTGTAACTTCTACAGGCGGAAGAACGAGTCATGCCGCAGTTGTTGCCAGAGGAATGGGAACCCCCTGTGTTGCCGGTGCCACAAGTGTCGTAATTCACGGTAAAACCATGAGCATAGGCAGCAAGTCCTTTAAGGAAGGAGACTGGATTACAATTGACGGTTCCAGCGGCGAAATCTTTGATGGTCAGCTCCCCCTTGTACCTCCCAACATTTCCAAAAACATGGTTACCTTCCTTGGCTGGTGTGATGATATTTCATCCAAATCCGTTAGGGGAAAACTAAAAGGTTTTGAGGTTTGGGCAAATGCGGAAGCAGCCGATGATACAAAGAGGGCTTTTGAATTCGGAGCTCAAGGAATTGGTCTTTGCCGTACTGAACATATGTTCTTTGACAAGGACAAGATCTTCCATTTCCGTTCCATGATTGTTGCCAACTCTCAGGCACAACGTAAGGAAGCCCTTAAGAAAATACTTCCATTACAGCAAAAAGAATTCTTCGATATTTTTAAATCCATGGAAGGAAAGCCAGTTGTAATCAGGCTTTTGGATCCTCCATTGCACGAATTCCTGCCAAGGAATACCGCAGAGGTAAGTGAACTTGCAGGTCAATTGGGAATTTCTGCTTCTGCACTTCAGGATAAAATTGACAGTTTACATGAAATGAACCCCATGCTCGGCCATAGGGGATGCCGCTTGGCAATTACCTATCCTGAAATTTACGATATGCAGGTGGAAGCAATAGCTCTTGCGGCTGCCGATTGTGTTAAAAACAAGATCCCTGTAAAACCGGAAATAATGATTCCCTTATCAATTACCGCCAGGGAACTTGAGTTTCTCAGGAAAAACGCAGAAGCAGTTCTGAAAAAAACCTTTACAACTGCAGGCGTGAATGTTCCTGTAAAAATTGGAACCATGATAGAAGTACCCAGGGCTGCAATTCAAGCTGCAAAGATTGCCGAATATACAGATTTCTTCAGTTTCGGAACAAATGACCTAACCCAGATGACCCTGGGCATCAGCCGTGATGACGGTGCTCACTTCCTGCCTCATTATGTTGAAAACAATGTACTGGAAGATGATCCCTTTAAATCCATAGACGAAGCAGGTGTAGGATTTTTGGTAAATCTGGCTGTAATGGAAGGTAGATCGGTTAAGCCGGAACTCAAGATTGGAATCTGCGGTGAGCATGGAGGAGATCCTGCCACTATTAATTTCTGCTATCTTGCAGGATTATCCTATGTTTCCTGCTCGCCATTCAGGGTACCATTGGCCCGTCTTGCTGCAGCACAGGCAGTATTGAAAAATGTTCCTGGCAAGAAACCCGCGGCTAGAAAGCCGCAGGCCAAGAAAGCAGCGGCCAAGAAACCCACTGCAAGAAAAACAACAGCTAAAAAACCCGCTGCTAAAAGCAGCTTGGCGAAAAAACCTGCTGCAAAAAAACAGACTGTAAAAAAGGCAGTAGGCAGAAAACCTGCCGGAAGAAAGCTCGCTGCTAAAAAACCTGCTGCGAAAAAACTGACTGTAAAAAAACCGGCCGATAGAAAACCTGCAGCCAAGAAAGCAGCAGGCAGAAAACCTGCCGGAAGAAAGCTCGCTGCTAAAAGCAGCTTGGCGAAAAAGCAGACTGTTAAAAAGGCAGTAGGCAGAAAACCTACAGTAAAAAAAGCTGCAGTTAAAAAATCTGCTGCTAAAAAGCAGGGCGCAAAAAAAGCGGTTGTCAAAAAAGCAACAGCAAAGAAACCTGCCGGAAGAAAACCTGTTGCAAGACTGGTTAAAGGAAAATCGGCAACAAGAAAACCCGCAGCAAGAAAAGCTGCCGCCAAAAAAGCACCGGCTAAAAAAGGCAGAGGAAGAAAATAATCAATTATTAGCGGCATGATATAGTATCTCATGCCGCTTTTTCAAAAAGGAGTAAATAATGTTATACGTTGATTTCGGAAAGACAGGGGCAAAGGTATCGCGTCTGGGAATGGGTTGTATGAGACTGCCTGCATATGAAAAAGACGGCAAAACAATTTACGATGAAGAGAAAGGTTCCGATCTCATTGTCAGGGCTGCGGAACTTGGGGTTAATTATTTCGATTCCGCCCCATACTACTGCGATCAAATGAGTGAATTGATCCTTGGTAAGGCATTAAAAAAATTAAACAGGGAAAGTCTTTATATATCTACCAAGTATCCTGTGGGAAATGCTACAGGGGAGGATTTTGAAAAAATGCTTGAAGGCTCCCTTAAAAAGCTCGATACTTCTTACATTGATTTTTACCATTTCTGGGGTATTTCCCTGGAATCTTTTCAGAACACTGTAATAAAAAAAGGCGGTCCTCTTGACAGGGCAAGGAAGGCAAAGGAGCAGGGACTAATTAAACATATTTCCTTTTCCTTTCATGACAGGGGAGCAGGAGATAAGGAATGCGAAAATCTTCTTGAAATTCTAAAACAGGGAGAAGGTTCTCTGGAATCCCTTCTTGTGCAGTACAATATTTTGGACAGGGCAAAGGAAGAGGGAATTGCCTATGCAAATAAGGCCGGAATTGGAACGGTTGTTATGGGACCTGTAGCCGGCGGCCGTTTGGGAACTCCTACAAAGGCAATAATGGATCTATTGCCCGGTAATTTCCGTAGTTCTGCAGAGATGGCTCTGCGTTTTGTTTTATCAAATAAAAATGTCAATATTGCACTTTCCGGAATTTCTACTATGGAACAACTGGAAGAAAATGCAAAGGTTGTATTGAATACGGACAGTCTGAGTCCTGAAGAACTGGAACGTCTTGATCTTATTGTAAAGGAAAATGAGCGTTTGGCAGAACTCTTCTGCACGAATTGCAAATACTGTATGCCATGTCCAAACGACATTAATATTCCGGAAATTTTTACCTTTATGAATTATCACCGGGTTTATGAGATTACAGATTACGCAAAGAGTGAATATGCATCCATTGGAAAATCTCCCTGGAGGAAGTACAATAATGCCTCTGCCTGTAACGAATGCGGTGTTTGCGAAAGTAAATGTCCGCAAAGTATTCCGATCAGGGAACAATTAAAAGAAACCCATAAAATACTGGCGGAATAATGCTTCTTCGGAATGATGCTCCTTGAATAATTCCTTAATTAAGACTCTTAAAAGTTTAAAGGGTAACCCCAGAGCCTGTGTGTATACAGAGCCACTCTGGGGTTTGTCCATGGCTTTATGCTTTCCCTATGCCTCTGTTTATATGCTGGCATTGGGGCTTCAGGATTCCCAAATTGGCCTTATTGCCTCTGTTTACATTCTTTCACAGGTACTCTGGGCTTTTTTGTCAGGACCAATTACAGACAAGCTGGGCAGGAAGGTTGCTACCGCAATATTTGATTTCATTGCCTGGAGCATTCCCTGTATAATCTGGTGGAGGGCGGAAGGTTTTTGGTTCTTTTTTGTTGCCGCAGTTTTAAACGGGACTATGCAGGTAACCACCAATTCCTGGGAATGTTTATTAATCGAAGATGCAGAACAGGAACAGATAACAGGCATTAATTCACTTGTAGTGATCTGCGGACAATTATCCGTACTCTTTGCTCCGATTTCCGCCATTCTTTTTTCACGTTTAACCCTCGTGCCTGCTATCCGTATTCTTTATATAAATGCTTTTATAGTAATGACCCTTAAAATAATCATTCTGTACTTTTATTCCACAGAGACCAAAATGGGTAAAATACGGATGGAAGAGAGCCGGAAAAAAAGTATTATTAATCTGGCTGCAGGTTATGGAACTGTTTTAAAGGCAATACTAAAATCCAGGGCAACCATTTTTGCCATTGCCATAACTGCCCTTGTCAGCATTGTGGGCATGATCAATGTAACCTTCTGGCAGGTAATTGTAAGTATGAGGCTTTTGGTGCCGGACTACTTTCTGCCTTTTTTCCCTATAATAAAATCCATTGTTACAATCGTTTTTATTTTTCTTGTTGCGCCTCACTTGTCCGTTAATTCCCTAAAAAAGCCCATTCTTATTGGCTTTATTTTATATATAACAGGACAGACCCTGCTAATCTTCACTCCTGTGGACGGTGGTATCTCCAAATATCTGGTTCTCTGCACTTCACTTGTTGTAGATGGATTTGCGCATGCTTATTTATTTATGTTATCCAGATCCCTCTTGGCACTTTATGTAAACCCCGAAGAGAGGGCAAGGGTTTATGCAATTTCCAGTATGGTAATAATGATGATTAAGGCTCCCTTTGGATGGATAGCAGGTCTACTCTCCGAACAATCCAGGGTACTGCCCTTTGTTTTAAATATCTTCTTTTTATTGACAGGAATAATTGTTACATTCATTGTTTATTCAAAAATTAATCCCGGTAATGTAAATGAAAAGGGGTAAGAGTTTTTCAGAATTTTTCTGGGTTCTTTGCGGAATAATTTTTCTTTTAATAATTTGGGAAATAATATCAAGGTTATATGACTCATTTATTATTTTCCCGGGTCCCCTCTCTGTACTTGAAAGTTTTTTCCGCCTGCTGGGCGATAGCCGCTTTTACCTTTCCCTATGGAACAGCTTTCTTCGCGTATTGGGCGGAATTTTTATTGCAGTGCCCCTTGGCATAGCTGCAGGAATAGCTGCCGGATTAAACAAAAAACTTGCCGCTTTTCTTTCGCCCCTTTTTTCCATTATTTCTGCAACACCGGTAATCTCCGTTATTCTTATTGCCTTTCTCCTTCTTGGAACGGCAAGAACACCTGTATTTGCCGCCTTCCTTATGATCTTTCCAGTAGTAAGCACAAATATTATTGAAGGAATAAAAAACACCAATGCAGGATACAGGGAGCTCTTTGTTTCCTTCCATATGAATAGAATGGAAAAAATAAAGTATCTGTATTTTCCGGTTTTATTGCCATTTATTTTTGCATCCTTAAAAAGCTCCCTTTCCCTTTGCTGGAAGGTAATTGTTGCAGCCGAGGTAATCGTACAGCCATTAAGGAGTTTGGGAACAGGAATGCAGTTTGCAAGAATGAACCTGGAAACATCTGAACTCTTTGCATGGACAATTGCAACAATTATTGCATCTGTTATTTCTCAATTAATTCTATCTTTAATAATTAAGAAAATTCCGGTAAAAACACATGAAAATTAATATTAATAATCTTTCATTTTCATATAATGATGAAAAAATATTTGAAAATTTAAATGCAGAATTTTCAGGCGGTGACCGGCCAAATATAATACTTGGTACATCGGGGTCAGGTAAAACCACCTTGCTAAAATTAATGGGAGGACTGCTTAATCCGGGAAAGGGAAGTATTGAATTTTTTGAACAGGATAATGAAAAAAATCCTGTTATGCCAAAAACATCATTCATGTTTCAGGATCCAAGGCTGCTTCCATGGCTTAGCCTGCTGGATAATGTCAGAATTCCTCTGGATAAGGTTTTTGGAAGGAAGGAAGCTGCAGAAAGGGCAAAATATTATTTATCTCTTGCCGGCCTATATGATAAAATATTATCTTTCCCCCATGAAATCTCCGGCGGACAGGCTCAAAGAGTTTCACTTGCACGAGCCTTTGCCTGGCCTTCTCCCCTGCTTTTTTTGGATGAACCTTTTCAGTCTTTGGATATTCCGGTTAAGTTAAATTTAATGGATCTCATCCTTAAACTTGTATCCTGTGAAAAACGCCTTGTTATTGCCGTTACCCATGATCCCAGAGAGGCAGTTTATCTTGGAAAAACCATTTTAATACTGGGCAGACAGGGCAGGGGAATTATATTTGAAAAAAATATTGATATTAAAGAGAAGGATAGACAATACGGCTCCATCCTTTCTTTGGATCTGGAAAAGGAAATGATAGAAAAATTAAGGGAAGATTTGGATTAATTCAGGTTAAACAGGAGCGGAAATTCCAGCCGTGCAGGAACCTGTATTCCGTTTCTTTCGGCCGGAGTTGCCCTGACTCCCCTGAATGCATTTATTGCAGCCTCTGCAAAACCAAGGTTTGGAGGGTTTTCGCTGATAATGCGGATACTTCTAATTTCGCCGTTCGCTTCCAGAATTATTTCAAGTAATACCCTGCCTTCTATATTTTGCTGCCTTGCAGAGCGGGGGTAAACAATATTTTCCAGTATTAAACCTGAAGGAAAAACGGGTCTTATTGTAAGCATATCAATCGAATATGTTATTTCAGAAGGTAAGTTTTCTTCTGTAAAAATAAATGGATTTTCCTCTGCCTGAACAACAGAGCGATTATTAGGTTCGGTTTCATCGATAATAATTTCCTCGATGATAGTTTCATCGATAATAGATTCCAATGGAGTATACCGGGCCATGTCCAGAGGCTCCGTCATTAAATCGTTAACAGGAGGGGGTGGAATTAAAATATCAGGAATAAATAGAGTTATTGAATTTGGTTCCCGTGCGGCCTGTCTTTCTCCTGAAAGGGAAGGAAAGGTAATAAATAAAATCAGCATTATGTGAAGGACTATAACAAAAGCAAATACCGGCAGGGAAATTTTCCTGAAGTTTTTATTAATCATGGGACTGTCCCTGTCTTATAGCAAGGGTTAGATTTCTGTGATTATGCTGCATTAGAATCAGAATAACATCATGAATTTTTTCATAATAAGTATCCCTGTCTGCAATCAGGTAAGTTTCGTTTTGTCCGTTATAATTTAAATCCTCCAAATTTTTTTCCAGTATGTCCATGTTAACAGGAATTCCGTTAAGATAATAATTTCCTTCAATATCTATCCATATTTCCTGCATCCTTTCTCCCTCTATTCTTCTTCCTGTTTCTGCAATGGGATATTGAAGGCTGACCGGGTCTATTCTGTAATTTATCAGGGATACCAGCATAATGAAAATTAACAATAAAAATGCAATATCGGGAGCCGAAAAAAGGGGAAGCAAAGAATGGGGTTTTTTTCGTCTTAACTTCATGTTCATGGCCTTAAATTAAATGAAAAATACCCGACATTATTTTTTTGTGCGGCCTCCACAAAAAAAACAAGACTCTGCCATGAAGCTTCACTGTCTATAAATAAGAGCAGGGCAAGATCCGGATTATTGTTCATATTAACCCTTATAATTGTTTCCGCTTCATCCATACTAATCTGTCTTCCTTCAAAAACCAAAGCTCCCGTGTCTAATAAATCGAACTGTATTATTTCATCCATGCCGGCAATGCGGACCGAAGAGGTATCCGGAAGTTCCAGCCTTATGCCTAAATTTACATTGAAGCCTGCAATAACCAGAAAATAAATAATTAAAATAAAAGCAAGATCGCTTGTGGATGCACTCTCCGGAATGCTTCTTTTATTTTTCCGGTATAATTTCATTTATTGCGTACTTTTCCCTTTCTGTAAGCTTTAAAATAATATCGGAACAGGATTCTTCGGTTTCAAAAGTAAATTTATCAACCTTATTGCTCAGAATTGAATGCGCTGCCATTGCCGTTATTGCAATTATCAAGCCAAAAACCGTGGTTATTAGCGCTTCATAAATTCCATTTGCAACAATTTGTGCGCTAACATTATCTGCTTCCGCTATGGCCCGAAATGCGCCTATCATTCCCGTAACGGTTCCCAAAAAACCGGTAAGGGGAGAAATAGATCCAAGGGAAGTAAGGTAATTTAATCCCTTTTCCAGAAAGTTAATGCATTTTAGGGCTTCTGCTTCCGCTCTTTTTTCCAGAAAAAGCACAGAATAATCTCCGCTTTTTAGAATGCCGAGTATGATCCCGGCTCCAATTCTTCGTTTTGAACAACCTTCCAGAAATTCAATCGCATTGTCTATTTTATTTTCCTTTATGGCTTCTTCCGTAAATTTTTTCAGGTCATCCATTCTCATGTTATGGTAAAGAAGACATATTGTTCTTTCTGCAGTTATGCTTACTGTCAATATGGAAAATGCCAATAGGGGCCACATTAAAGGACCACCTAGAATAAAAATTTCCATCAATGTTAAAGTGTTTTCCATTGCATTTCCGTTTTATGAAAATTTTCCCCTGGCTTCCATGGCCAGGGCTGTTTTAGCCGCATGATACATCATCCTTTCCACAACAAGGGGAATAAGGATCTTAATCTTCCTGAAACTATTTTTTCCTCCCCTACTTATCCAGGCTAAATTCATTTCTTCCCAAATCCCAAAAAAATGAGGCAGGAAGGAAAGCATTAATGAAATCCCAGTGGCAAGGTTCAGTTTATTAATGAGTGGAACATATTCCAGTACGGAAAGGGACTTCCTTGTTTCCCCGGAAGTGGTTACCGAAAAAAAGAGGGATGCTGCACAGAAGGCCGCTGCTATTCTTGCGGAAAACAAGAGCGTATCTCCAAATCTGTCCATACTATATCCAAAAGGATCGATTTCCAGCCCTGCAAAGATAAATATCCCAAATATCAGGATAAAAAATGGTTTACTGCCCCTTAAAAGTTCCCAGGGTTTTATTTTTGCCAAAAGGGAGAGAAAACATATAAACAATATTATTCCTGCAAGTACATATAAATTCGGGAAAAATGAGACAAGTGAAAGTATAATCATTATGGAGAGTTTGATGCCTGCATTAATTTTATGGAGGAGTGTTGTTCCCTTTCTGTATGACCATGGCCTATGCTTGGAATTCATCATTTTCTATGTTATATAATAAAGACCCGATAAAAACCAGAGGAGAGCCATGAAAAACAAAATCACCTGTATTGGAATACTTTTTCTTTTCATTCCCGTCCTTCTTTCTGCAGATTTGGAACCCCGGCATTATGAACCTCTGGGGAATTTTTCAATCATACCTCCTGCCGGATGGAATGTAACTGAATACCCCGGTCTTAAATTCCATATATTTATGGGCTTAAATCCGGATGGTTTTATACCAAATCTTGTCTTTGTTGATGAAAATTTTTCGGGAAATATGAATGCCTATATAGAGGCAAATATGCAAAGTTTAATATTTTTCGTGCCGGATTTTGTTACCCTGTCCCGAAGCTCCTTTATAACGGATTCTGGAATTTCGGGTGAACAGATTCATATTAATAATACCCAGCATGGAAATTTTTTAAGACAGATCTTTTATTTTTTTCTTATAGAAGATGGCAGGTATTTGGTTATTACAGCCACTGTTCCCGAATTTGCCGCAGAGGATTATATTCCCATATTTGATGCCTGCATAAGAACATTTGAGTTTATAAATTAGGCGCAATGTCAGGAATCAGGGACTTAGCCATGAGCAGTCACTTACCTTCTTGTAGGATCTCCTCGGGTCTCTGACTCCCCAGGAAGGGTCAAGCCTGTTCAAAACCATTTCACACTCTCCCTGATCCCTTATCTGTCCGCCTTCCAATATTACAAGATGATCCATTAATGCAAGTACTTTTTCCAGATCATGGCTTAACAGAATAATGTTTCTGTTATCCTTCCTCATGTCCGTTATAAGGTTTAATACCTGTACGACTCCGGGCCAGTCCAAATTTGCGAATGGTTCATCCATTATTATAGTTTCCGATCCCATTGCCAAAACCCCTGCCGCAGCAAGCCGTCTTTTTTCGCCGCCGGAAAGATGTTTTGCAGGGGAATCTCTTTTATCGTATAAAGATAGTGCGCCAAGGTTAGTGTCCACAATTCTATCTATTTCTTTTTTAGGCAGCTTCATGTTTTCAGGACCGAAGCGAATATCTTCTTCCACCGTCTCTCCCAGAATCTGGGCATCGGCATCCTGAAAAACAAGACCGATTTTTCTGTTTATATTCCTGCCATATTCGTTTAATGGCTTTCCTTTATAATAAATTTCTCCCTCAGTAGGCTCAATCAGGCCGGAAAGGATCTGCATTAAAATGGTTTTTCCGGAACCGTTTGCTCCTGCAATAAGAATTGTTTTGTTCTGCGGCAGTTCAAGATTTATTCCCGAAAGTGCTTCAAAGCCATTCGGAAAAGACTTGTTTAAGTTTCTTACGGAAAATAAAGGGACTATATTTTCCATGATAATTAATCAAGAAAGTCTGAAGCAATTCTTCTTAATCTTGGAGCTATCAGAATGGCAGCAGCCGCTTTTAAAAGATCTCCTAAAAGAAAGGGGAATAATCCAATGCCAAGAAGGCCTGCAAGATTTAAATCAAAAAGCATATTTAGCCTGAGCAAACCCGGTATGTAAATTACAAGAAAACCCGAAATTACCGCAATAATTATCCGTACCGGCTTTCTTTTATATGAAGCCTTACCTGCAATGAGTCCTGCCAAAACGGCTGCCAAAAAGTAGCCGATGAGATAGCCGCCAGTGGGCCCTGCAAAATGTACAAGACCTCCCGTTCCTCCCGAGAAAACCGGAAAGCCGATGGCACCGGCCAAAAGGAAGAGAAGCAATGCCGCCCCTCCCAAAACAGGCCCTAAAATAAGGCCTGAAAGAACGGCAAACATGTTTTGTAAAACTATGGGAACCGCTCCTATTGGAATGGAAAAAAACGCAGCTCCTGCTGTCAGGGCTGCAAATAAAGCTGTAAAAGAAATTCTTATTAATGTTTTTTTTGTATTTGTTTTTTGATTCATGGAAATTAAAATACAGGAAAAATAAATTTTTGTCCATATATACCATATTTATCTTTATTTAAATAAAAGTTAAAATTGCAGGGCTGGAGGAAAAGATGGTCAAATTTTTTGCAGATGGCATATGGATAAAAAACGGAAGGGAAATCATGAAAGAAAATCCTTCCGATCCTGTAAAAGGCCGCAGGAATACGATAGCAGCGGGCATTCTTATGGAACATCATGAGGGAAAGACTATTGATGAAACTCCATCGGAACTAAGACTAAAATTCGATTCCCTTGTATCACATGATATTACCTATGTAAATATTATCCAGTCGGCAAGACCAAGCGGACTGGAAGAATTTCCCCTTCCATATGTACTTACAAACTGCCACAATTCGCTTTGTGCCGTAGGAGGTACAATTAATGCTGATGATCATCTCTTTGGACGCAGTGCCGCCAAACGTTATGGCGGTATTTTTGTTCCTCCCCATTTGGCAGTAATTCATTCCTATGCAAGGGAAGCTATGGCCGGATGCGGTAAAATGATTCTGGGAAGTGACAGTCATACCCGTTACGGCTCTTATGGATGTATGGGAGTTGGAGAAGGGGGAGGGGAGCTTGTAAAACAACTGTTAAGCCAAAGATACGAAGTAAGCCTGCCAAAAATTATTGCCGTTTATTTAACAGGCAAAACAAGGAGAGGCATAGGCCCACAGGACATTGCGCTAGCCATTATTGGTGCACTCTTTAAGGAAGGCCATGCAAAAAATGCGGTACTGGAATTTATTGGAGACGGTATAGAAGACCTGAGTGCCGATTTCCGTGCAGGGATAGATGTAATGACCACCGAAACTACATGTTGGTCTTCCATTTGGGAAACAGACGATAAAATAAAACAATTCTATAAAATTCACCAAAGGGAAAATGATTATAAAAAACTCTTTCCCGGAAACGAAGCTTATTATGATGGTCTTCTTCATGTGGATTTATCTGCCATTAAGCCAATGATTGCTCTTCCCTTTCATCCCAGCAATGTCTATGAGATAGATACACTATTAGCCAATTCCAAAGATATTTTCAGAGAGCTGGAAAAGGATTCAAAGGAATTATTGGAAAATCCGGATATAAATCTTAATTTAATGGATAAGATAGACAGCAAGGGAAGAATCCTTGTTGATCAGGCAATTATAGCAGGCTGTGCAGGAGGGAGCTTTGACAACCTTATGGCAGTTAATTCCATTTTAGAAAACTGCCTGCCTAAAAACCAAGATATTGGTATTAATTTTTCCATATACCCGGGCAGCCAACCCATAATGCTGGAGCTGACAAAAAACGGAACCCTCTCTTCACTTATAAAAAATGGCGCCATTATTCGCAGTGCCTTTTGCGGTCCCTGTTTTGGTGCAGGTGATGTTCCTTCCAATCAGGGACTTTCGCTAAGGCATTGCACAAGGAATTTTCCCAACAGGGAAGGCTCCATGCCGAACAATGGACAAATTTCATCCGTGTGTTTAATGGACGCAAGGAGCATTGCATCAAGCATAATAAACGGGGGTTATTTATCTTCTATAGAGTCTCTGGATTGGGAGGAAAAAATACAGGACTATAATTACGATTCCTCTCCCTACAAAATGGTTTACAATGGATATGGAAGACCGGATAAAAATGCCGAAATTGTTTTTGGTCCAAACATTGCCGACTGGCCCGAAATGGATCCTCTGGGAGAAAACCTCTTATTAAAGATAGCCTCTTTTATTGAAGATCCTGTTACAACAACCGATGAGCTTATCCCGTCAGGCGAAACATCCTCCTTCCGCTCCAATCCCCTAAAACTGGCTGAATTTACCCTTTCAAGAAAAGATCCCCTCTATGCAGGATTGGCAAAGCAGGTAAATGATGTTTCCGGATTAATTAAAACACGTAACTATGAAGGAGCAAAGGAAATATTGCCGGAAATTATTCCTGTTTATAAAACAATATACGAAATTTGCGGCATGGAAATGAATGACATACAGCTTTCTTCAGCAATTTTTGCAAAGAAACCCGGGGACGGCAGCGCAAGGGAACAGGCTGCAAGCTGCCAGAGGGTGCTTGGAGCTTCCGCCAATTTTGCCTTTGAATATGCAACCAAACGTTATAGATCAAACCTTATTAACTGGGGGATCATTCCATTTTTAATTGATGCAGAACTGCCCTTTATAAAGGGAGATTATGTTTTTATTCCCGGCTTAAAAAAAGCCATATTGGAAGATGCACAAAAAATAATTGCTTTCAGTATTTCCCCAAATAAAAAACCGGTAGAATTTACACTGCCTTTGCCGGATTTCACTCCATCGGAAAAAGAGCTAATCCTTGAAGGCGGTTTAATTAATGTGAATAAGGCAAAAAGGTCGAGTTAGAAAGCCCGGTTAAAAAACTAGAATAAGCCGGAAATTCTCCCTGTCTTGTCTATATCCATTTTCTCGGCGGATGGGTTAGGCGGAAGACCGGGCATTGTGTTAATTTCTCCTGTAAGCGCAATTATAAAACCTGCACCTGCAGATATTTTTATGTCCCTTACGGTAAGGGTCCAGTCTTCGGGAGCGCCCAAAAGGGAAGGGTTGTCCGAGAAGCTGTATTGGGTTTTTGCCATGCAAATAGGCAGCTTATCCAGCCCCAGTTTTTCCAGATTCCTTATTTCTTTCATGGCATCGGAAAGTATTACAACATTTCCTGCACGGTAGACCCTCTTTGCTATTATTTCTATTTTCTCTTTTATGGATTGGTTAAGATCGTATAGGAAAGGGAAGTCCTGCTCTTTTTCACAGAGTTTCACTACCTCGGTGGCAAGATCCATTCCGCCTTCTCCGCCCTTTGCCCATACTTCCGATACAATTGCCTTAACACCCAGTGCATTGCATGCTTTTTTAATCAGGTTTATTTCGGCATCCGTGTCCTTGGGAAAGACGTTAATTGCAACAAGAGCCGGAATGGAAAAGACGGAAATCATGTTTTCTATATGCCTCAATAAATTAGGCATTCCCTTTTCCAGAGCCGGAAGGTTTTCCTTTTCCAGCTCCTGTCTTTTTAAACCCCCATGGGATTTTAGAGCCCTTACCGTACAGACAATTACGGCGGCGGAAGGTTTTAGAGAACCGCTTCTGCATTTTATGTGGATGAATTTTTCCGCTCCCAAATCGGCTCCAAAGCCTGCCTCTGTAACAGCATAGTCCGAACATTTTAAGGCGAGTTTTGTTGCCATAAGTGAATTACAGCCATGCGCAATATTGGCAAAGGGTCCCCCATGCAAGAGCGCAGGAGTGGCTTCCAGGGTCTGTACCAGATTGGGCTTTAGGGCATCTTTTAAAAGAAGAGCCATTGCTCCTTCTGCCTTAAGTTCCGAAGCAGTAACGGGTCTTTCTCCCGGCCTGTCTTCTCCCTTTCTGGGCTCCGTTGTATAACCAATAATTATCCTTCCCAGCCTTTCTTTAAGATCCTCTATACTTGTTGCAAGACAGAGTATTGCCATTACTTCGGAAGCTGGTGTTATATCATAACCCTCTTCCCTTGGTACTCCATTGCCCTTGCCGCCCAGACCATTAACAGTATAACGCAATTGGCGGTCATTCATGTCTATGCAGCGGCGCCAGCTTATTTTCCTTGTGTCAAGATTCAGTTTATTACCCTGATATATATGGTTGTCTATTAAGGCTGCCAGTAAATTATTGGCGGCGCTTACGGCATGAATGTCCCCGGTAAAGTGGAGGTTAATGTCTTCCATTGGAATTACCTGCGCCCATCCGCCGCCTGCTGCTCCGCCCTTGGAACCAAAAACGGGGCCAAGAGCCGGCTCTCTTAAAACTACCATGACTCTCTTCCCTATTTTGGAGAGGGCATCGGAGAGTCCCACTGTTGTGGTTGTCTTTCCCTCTCCCAAAGGAGTGGGATTAATGGCTGTTACCAGGATGAGTTTTCCGTCCTTTTTATTTGCTTCACTATTCAATAGAAAACTATAATCCACCTTTGCCTTGTGTTTTCCGTAATGCTCTATATAAGCAGAGGGAATCCCCGCCTTTTCCGCAATTTTTTCCATGGGAAGAGCGAAGTCCGGATATACCTTCTGTGCAATTTCCAGATCTGTGCCTGCGAATTTTTCAATTTTGTTCATGTTAACGCCAGATTTCCCTTAAAATATTTTCCACCCTTGCTCTAAAGAGTTCTGGGTTTAGTCCTGCAGCCAAATGCAAATGTTCCGCTCCCCTCTCCATTCTGCCTTCGGCAATGGCATTGATCCCAAGAACATAGTTTACAAGGGCTCTGTCTGCACCATTTTCCAGACTTCTTTCCAGAAGTCTTTCTGCCTGATAATAATTGCCTTCGTTATGTGCTATTAATGAAAGATAATAATGCGGAATAAAATCGGATGGTCTTTGTTCAATTGCCGATTCAAAATAGGAAGCGGCTTCCCTGAATCTTCCTGCATGGAAGGCTCTCTGTCCCTCATCAATTAATTCGTTAAAACTTCTATAGGAAAAAATATAGTTTGTAAAATCCCTTTCCAGAAGATCCATATCTACAAAGGAAAAAATTCTCCTGTATATCAGTTCCGAATTTTCCATGGAAGAAGAGTCCATTGAAAGAAGCAGGAAGCTTTCTGCCAATGTCCTGTAATAGTCCCTGTTGCCCGATAATAAAAAGGAAACAAGTGCCCAGGATGAAATTTTAAATCCGTTAGGGTTCCTTTGCATATAACTGCTTTCGCCTGTATGCATGTCCGAAGTAAGTATTTCTGTAATACCTGTCATGTGTTGTTCCATATCCCTGACATTTAAATTTACCGGACTAAAATATGAAGCAAAACCAACAAGCATCCATGAAGGAGGATTGGGAATAAATGCCCTTAAAAATTGAATAAAAGACTGATAAATAATTATTTCCCTATGTTCTGAAGAAATGGATGCAGGCCAATAAAGAACAAGCTCCCGCCTTTCCTCATTTTCAAAATGCAGATAAACGGCTCCGTTTACTATATATCCCAGATGACTGTTTAAATAGTTTTCATAATTATTTCTGTTTTCAAAAAATCTTATATTCATCGGGCTTCTTAGGGCGGAAATGTCAAAGCGGAAAATGAAATTAAATTCATTAAAATAGCCTGTCATTTCCAATTCAATCCATTCTTCCAATCCGGATGTAGGAGTGTTTTCGCCGTTTATGATCCTGTACGGCGGACTTCCGCCGATTGATGTTTGAGAATGAACCAGATCAAGCGGAATGAACCCTATAAAAAATACAAATAAAATGTATAAAAACTTTTTATTAACCATGCCTCTTTCCTGTTATATAATTTTATCAATGATGATATTTACTTCTTCAATCAATATTCCCGTATAGCGCTCTATATTGTCTATAATATAGGTCTGAAGCTTATGGATATTCCCTCCAAGCTGAATTCCATATGGAACATCAATTGTAATTACCAGTCTATAGCCAAGGTTATCATCCTTAACCATTAATTTTTTTATTTTTATTTCCTGATTGTACTCATCCACACAATGAATTACCATCTGGCTAAGTGCAGACTCGGAAATTATTACCTTGCCCCTTTTGGAATATTCCGGCCTTACAACCGACTTTTCGTGAACACTTGGAGGAGCTCCAAGGCCTATGGGGCCTGTTTTCTTTCTGAAAATTTTTACTGTATTGTAAAAAATATTCGGATAACTGCGTTTAATTTCTATGGAAGGAACAGGAATTACATGTTTGCCTTCAATTCTTCTTGTACGAATTGCCCTGTCTATATCTTCCTGCGAAGCCACATCTTCTATTTTTATTAACTTGCTCACAGGGGGAAGCTGTAATCTGGCGGCTATTCTTGCGGTCATTTTTTCCGATGTTCCCAGAATAAGGATCTTTCTGGTTTTTAAACCCTGAAGTTTTTTTGCCACCTCGTCCCTATGGGATTTCTCGTCAAAGAGCGCGACCTTTACGGCTGCCATAAAGGTTTTTTCCTTTTTGGCAGAATGACCTGCCAGTATCCTGTCATCCCGAATTAATAAGCCGTCATCGATTATGTATTCTATTTCGTACTTCTGAGCCACAAGCTTTGCCCGGAAACTTTTTCCGGTTCCGCTTTCACCTATAAGGGCATATACTCTGACTCTTTTTTTTGGAAGTATGAAGTCCAGAAACATATTTTATTATAATTCGCAGAATGAAACTTGATAATCCCCCCATGATTAATCCCGGCAATGCCTGTTTAGGATTTTTATTTGAATTTTTGTAATTTATTAATCACATGGATGGTGTTTAAAATTATTTTTATTGAAAATTAAATTGTTTTATTTATATTTTAGGTATTATGAAAAAAATTAAAAAACAAACAATCGAGAATCTTTTTGGCAATCAGACGGAAATAGTTACCTGGGAAGATAGTTATATCACCGGGATAGAACTAGTTGACCTTCAGCACAAGGAACTTGTGGATATTACCAACCAGCTTTTTCAGGCCTGTCTTAGCGGGAATGATAAGGTTGCTCATGTCTTTAAGGACACCATGGCACATATGGTGGAATATGTCCGGTATCACTTTGCTGTAGAGCAGGAACTCATGAAAAGGATAAATTACCCCAATTACTACAGTCATAAGATGCAGCATGATCATTTTGTAAAGGAAATTATTTCCGCCGCTGCAGAATACAACGACGGAAAGAAATTTGCCCCGAATCTTTTTGTCAGAACTCTAAAGGATTGGGTTTTCAGTCATATTGCCTATTATGACAAAAGTTATGCCCATTATGTAAACGAGTTAAGGAATAAGGGATTCCTGCCGGATGAATGTATAGAGTGCCGTTTGGCCCATGCCTTTGATGATTAGTTTGACAGTTTTGCAACCCTTTGGTAAAAACCTCAGAAAAAAATAATTTTTTTTCTGAGGTTTACTTGACAATATTATTTCAACATTGTAATATTGTATTAGATGAATAGTACAATCCCAAGGCAAGAAATAAGACTTACAAAAAATCCTTTACGTTTCTCCCTTGATATGTCCGACGGTGCGCCAATTTACAGGCAAATTATCAGGCAAATAGAGTATGCAATACTTTCCGGAAGATTAAAAAGCGGTGATCAGCTTCCTACAATACGCTCTCTAGCCGTAGAATTAAAAACCAACCCAAATACAATTGCAAAGGCATATGGAGAACTGGAAATAAGAGGTATACTGGCAACACAGGTTGGCAGCGGAACCTTTATTTCCGATAAAAGACCTGAACCCGAGAATAATGGACAGGACAGGAAGATTAGGGAATTAATTGGACGTTTTATTCAGGATCTCCATAATCTTGGGGTGGAAAAACATGAATTATCTGATTTAATTGCCGCCTATAATGATCAGGAGGATCTTTAATGAATTTGTTCAGGAATAATAATGATAATGGCCCCATTACATCATTCAGGCTGAAACCAGTTGCAAGAAAGGCAAAACAGCCCCGTATAAGGGATTATACTCTTGCCCTAATACGTTTGGTTATTATTGCTGGATTTACCTCTATTGGCTGTCTCATAGAAAATCCACTCACTTCTTCCATGGGTTTATTCATCGCTTTTTTTATTGTTTCACTTTTTATTGCCTTTTGTTTAAGGAAGGCCTACGAATGGGAAAGGGTTGTTGTATTAAGGCTTGGAAAATTCCATAAGGTACGCGGCCCGGGTCTTTTTTTCCTCATTCCCCTTATTGATCATGTTTATAAGACCATAGATATAAGAATAAGGGTATTGGATTTTTATTCGCAAGAAACACTTACCGGAGATTCGGTAACTGTAAATGTGGATGCCTTCTGTTTTTGGCTTATTTGGGATCCCCAAAAGGCTGCATTGGAAGTAGAAGATTATGAAGAAGCTGTGGCCCTTGCTTCCAAAGCTGCCTTAAGGAATATTATTTCTAAAAATGAGTTAAGTACCTTTCTTTCCAGAGGGGATCTGATAGAAAAGCAGATTCAGGAAGAGGTAGAAAGACAGACTACAGACTGGGGAATTGCGGTACACTATGTAGAAATTACCGATATCCAGGTACCAAAGGAATTACAGGATTCACTTTCCAGGGTTGCCCAGGCAGAGAGGGAGAAGAAGGGCCGAACCCTGCTTGCCGAAGCAGAAATAGAAATTGCTAAAAAACTGGAAGAGGCAATTGCCATTTATGCAAGGGAATCTTCTACAGAAGGAGCAGGAGCCTTAAAACTCAGGATTCTTTCTATTTTAAACGAAGGCCTAAAAACCGGAAATTCCATGATGCTGGTACCCAATTCCATAACCGACGAATTAAAAACTAAGGACATTTTTGGCCTTCAAGCCTTAAACGAGATTAAAAAGATGAAGGAAGAATAAGCTCCCATTTTTGGGCTGCTTTCTGTCTATTTTTTTGATTTTATATAATCGTCGTAGGATTTAAGATCCGGCTTGGTTTGGGTGCCTGTGTTTTTCTTTATCAAGCGGCCGCTGTCCCTTTGTTTCTCTATACGAACATCCTGCATCGTGCTTAATTCTGAACTAAGCCTATGGAGAATGGCAAGGTTCTTTTCCTTGCCAATCTTGCCCTTATGTTCCTGGATCAATAACTCTATTTCCATTAATGTTTTT
>Ga0099364_10000188_pt1 | contig 105442 bp, 100 predicted proteins | sample TergutTh196P3_FD_73070 | JGI IMG/M metagenome (GOLD analysis project Ga0099364, IMG submission 73070) | Microcerotermes parvus P3 segment gut microbial communities from Pointe-Noire, Republic of the Congo - Th196 P3 | ecosystem: Host-associated > Arthropoda: Insects > Digestive system > Gut ...
AGTTGTCATAGCGGGTTTTGGAAACCTCCCTGTTGCTTTTTTGTTTAGCAACTATAACTGTAACACAGGTTTCCTTTTTCCGCTACTCTTTTTTTGCTAAGTGTAACACTTCTATTGTAATCCTACAGATTTTTCGGATTTATGAACTTCCTTAAAAATTTTTGAAAATCTGTTTTTTTGTTGACTAATCTCTCATTTTGTGATATACTTAATCTCACACACTGACAGGAGGGACTATAAATCATGGATACTTCGACTTTCTCGCTTTTATGTGAATCCTCGCAGCTCTCCTTTTCTGATGAGCAAAAAGAGAGTTTTATTCAAAAGCTTAATGCTATGACCGAATTCGCTTCTTCCGTAAAAAAACACAACTTCGATTTCTGCGATGAGGATGATTCCGATTCAGAGAGTGTTTTTCTGAGCGACTTGCGCGAAGATACGGTTGTAAACTCGTTTTCCCCCGAAAAACTGCTCGCGAATACAAAACCGCTGTTTGACTGTTATGTTATCCCGAAAATAATGGAATAGAGGACTTATTATGACTGACATCACAAATGCAACAGTAAAAACCCTTCACTCAAGCCTCAAAAAGCGTGAAATAAGCGCGGAAGAGCTTTGTACGGAGTATTTGGAACTTATTGAAGCGATGAACCCTGACTTAAAAGCCCTTACGGACGTTATCGGGGAAGAAGCTCTTTGTGCCGCTAAAAACGCACAGCTTCGCCTTGATAAAGGGGAAGGCGGTACGCTCACGGGCATACCCGCCATCGTAAACGACAATATTCTCACAGAGGGACTTGTAACCTCTTGCGGCTCAAAAATGCTCGAAAATTTCATCCCCCCTTATAATGCGGGTGCGGTTGAACGGCTGGAGGACGCCGGTTATGTGCTTCTCGGAAAGGCTTGTGTTGACGAGTTTGGCTTAGGCGGCTCTCCGAGGTCGGGTATCGCAGTCAGCTCAGGCTTCTCGCCTTATTCTTTAAGTTCAGACACGGGCGGCTCCATTCGCCGAGCGTCTAATTTTTACGGGTTGACCGGACTTCGTCCGACATACGGTCGGGTTTCGCGATATGGTTTGGCGGCTTTTGCCGGTTCTTTCGACCAAATCGGACCTATAGCGAGAACCGCCGAGGACTGCGCTTTTGTTCTTAACACGATAGCGGTACGCGACCCACGTGACGCCACTTCTTTCGGAAACCCCGACGGAAGTGATTTTACCGAGAAAATAGGGACAAGCATTAAAGGGATGAAAATCGCCATCCCGAAGGAGTTTTTCGGCGACAATATTTCAGACGAAACTAAAAATGCCGTTCTCAAAGCCTCGAAAGAACTCGAAAAGCAAGGTGCAATATTAATCGACTCGTCTTTGGAGATAATCGAGTATACTGCCGAAGTCTTTTTCATTATTTCAAGCGCGGAAGCTTCAAGCAACCTATCGCGCTTTGACGGCGTTAACTTCGGGCTTCGCGGCGAAGGTCAGACCTATTTTGAGCAGATTGTCGATTCTCGTAACAGGGGGTTCGGCGATGAAATAAAACTTAGGATTTTGTTTGGGAACTTTGTACTGTCCGCTCAAAATTACGATGATTATTTCAAGAAAGCGAAGGCACTCCGCCGTAAAATAAAGGCGAGCTATGACGAGGTTTTAAAAACCGCCGATGCAATCCTTGCCCCTTCTGTCTCCGACAGTGCACATTCCCAAATGTTTTTTGCGGACTTTTGTACGGTTTCGTCAAGCCTTGCGGGGTTGCCGTGCGTGTCCACGCCCTGCGGTTATAAGGCAACCGGACTTCCCATAGGGATGTCCCTGACAGGCAGAAGGCTCGGTGAATCAACTGTTTTGCAAATTGCCGATTGTTTCGAGCGTGTTTTCGCCCCCGAATTATTTGATGTGAGGTAACCGATTGTATGAAACTGATTCCGACGATTGGTCTTGAAATCCATGCGGAGCTTATGACAAATTCAAAGGTCTTTTGCTCCTGCTCCGCCGAATACGGCGGAACCCCAAACAGCCGCTGCTGTCCGGGGTGTTCGGCGTTTCCCGGAACACTTCCCGTACTTAACAGAAAAGCCGCAGAGCTTATTATAAAAGCGGGTGCGGTGCTTAATTGTGAAATCTCGCGTACTACGACATGGGACAGAAAGAATTACTTCTATCCCGACCTACCGCGAGCCTACCAGATTTCACAGCTCTACAGCCCTGTCTGTAGAAATGGTCATGTCATTATCAAAACCTCGGACGGGGAAAAGCGAATAGGGATAAAGCAGATTCATCTCGAAGAGGACGCCGGAAAGCTGATTCATGACCGCTCTCCCAAATACAGCCTTGCCGATTATAACCGCTCCGGTATGGGTTTAATCGAGATAGTCACTGACCCGGACCTGCACACCGCCGAAGAAGCCTGTGCGTTTGTCGAAAAAGTGCGTTCAATGCTTCAATATGCCGATATTTGCAATGGTAAAATGGAACAAGGTTCACTTAGATGCGATGTTAATATATCGCTTGCCCCCGAAGGCGCACCGCTCGGAGTGCGTGCCGAGATTAAGAATCTCAACTCGGTTCGCTCTATTTCGAGAGCCGTAGAATACGAAATCTACCGCCAGACAAGGGCTATCGAGAATAACGAACCGCTGTTTCAACAGACACGGCGTTTTTCCGATACAGACGGCGAGACCTATGCTATGCGTACAAAAGAAAACGCCCACGATTACCGTTATTTTCCCGACCCCGATATTCCCGCTCTTGTACTCCGCGATGCCGAGCTTGACGCTATTTTTGCCTCAATTCCCAAAATGCCCGAAGAACGATTTACGCAATATACAGGCGAATACGGTATTACGGCAAGCGATGCGGAAATACTAATAGGTAATAAGATTTTGAGCGATTTTTTTGAAAACGCGCTAAAAGAATACGACAACCCTAAAGCCGTCTGTGCGTTCATACTGACCGAACTTCTGCGCCGCGTGAATTTAGGCGAGATTGAACTCGAAAACCCGCCTTTTTCCGCAAGCGACTTAGGCAGACTCGTAAAATACGGATATACCGATAAGATAAGCCGCGGCGACATGAAAGAAATTTTACGCGCTATGATTGAAAAAAGAAAAACTCCCGAAGAAGCCTGCGACGAGGGCGGTTTTTGGATAAAAGAGGATTTAAAGCTTGTTGAGAGCGTGATTGATAAGGTTATTGAAAATAACCCGAATCCCGTGGCACAATACAGAAACGGCGAGCAAAAAGTATTCGGTTTTCTTATGGGACAGGCGAGCAAAGAATTAAAAGGCGCGGCTACCCCTGCGGCGATAAAACAAATGTTAGAGAGTAAATTGAAATAGAAAGGACAATTAAAACTATGCAGTTCAAACCAAACAAATACCGCACTCATACTACAACCATGCTCAGCGAAAAAAATATAAACGAACAAGTTCGCGTTTCGGGTTGGGTTGAAAACATACGCGACCACGGCGGTATTCAATTCATGGATTTACGCGACCATTACGGAATCGTGCAGATTACGTTTCAACACAGTGCGGATTTGCTTAACGACATTCATAAGGAATGTTGCCTTAGTATAGGCGGCGCGGTAATAAAACGTGCCGAGGAAACCGTAAATACAAAAATCTCCACGGGTACTATTGAGATAATGGCACAGAGTCTTGAAATTCTCGGTAATATTAGTGAAAGTCTGCCTTTTGAGGTCACATCGTCAACAGACGTTAACGAGGATTTAAGGCTTCGGTATCGCTTTTTGGATTTACGCAACCCCGCCGTTCATGAGAATATTATTTATCGCAGCAGGGTGATGAGTTTCATGCGTGAATCCATGTCGGAAATGGGCTTTTTAGAGCTTAATACACCGATTTTATCCGCCTCTTCTCCCGAAGGTGCCAGAGATTTTCTCGTACCGAGCAGAAAGCATCACGGTAAATTCTATGCCCTGCCGCAAGCACCGCAGATTTTTAAACAACTCTATATGATAAGCGGCTTTGACCGTTATTTCCAAATCGCACCCTGCTTCCGTGACGAAGACGCACGCGCTGACCGTACGGCGGGTGAGTTTTATCAGCTTGACTTAGAAATGGCTTTCGCCGAACAGGACGATGTTTTTGAGGCGGGCGAGTATGTTTTGAGCAAGACTTTGGAGAAATTCGGGATAAGCGCCGATACCGCCCCTTATACACGACTGACCTACGCCGAAACCATGCTCAAGTACGGCACGGATAAACCCGATTTACGTAACCCGCTATTTATTATAGAACTCTCGGACTTGTTTATCGGAAGCGGATTTAAGCCATTCGCCGATAAGACTGTTCGCGGGATTCGCGTCCCCGGAATGGCTGAAAAATCTAAATCCTTCTTCAAAAGCATGGAAGAATTTGCACTTTCTATAGGCATGGGCGGTTTAGGTTATGTGGAAGTTCAGGAAGACATGAGCTTCAAGGGACCGATTGACAAGTTCATATCGGACGAGGTACGAGCAGAACTAAAGTCTCGTGCGGAATTAAAAGTCGGCGATGTTCTTTATTTTATCGCAGACATCGGAAAAACTGCCGCTCTTTATGCAGGGCAGATTCGCGCCGAACTCGGCAGCAGACTTGAATTAATAGATAAAAGCAGATTCCGTATTTGTTGGATTTATGATTTCCCTATGTACGAGGAAGACGAAACGGGTAAACCCTCATTCTCACATAACCCGTTTTCAATGCCTCAGGGTGGGCTTGACGCATTAAAGTCAGGCGACCCGCTATCCGTTAAAGCATATCAATACGATGTAGTCATTAACGGCGTGGAGCTTGCTTCTGGTGCGGTCAGAAACCACAGCAATGAAATTATGGTCAAAGCCTTTGAAATCGCGGGATATTCCGAAGACGATTTGAAAAGCCGTTTTGGCGCACTTTACGGCGCGTTTAGATTCGGCGCACCCCCTCATGCCGGTATGGCGTTCGGTATCGACAGACTGCTCATGCTAATGCTCTGTGAAGACAGCGTCAGAGAGGTTATTGCGTTCCCGCTGAACGGTAACGCGCAGGACTTATTACTCGGCGCGCCGTCAGACGTTGCGGAAGCTCAGCTTAGAGACGTGCATATTAAGGTAAGAGATAAGCATTAGACATATCAATAATTCTTGTGAAAGGAAAAAAAGATTAAATTTTAACATCACAACCTCTGCTATTAATAAACCGGAGAGATGTAGTATTAACTGCATCTCTCCAATTTGATTTTATAGCTCCTCACTTAAGGTAGAGGCTCACCTGATTTTATAGCTCCTCACTTGAGGTAGAGGCTCACCTGATTTTATAGCTCCTCACTTGAGGTAGAGGCTCACCTGATTTTATAGTTGTTCCGTAAAGGTTCATAACCTTTACGACTGCATTATATCATATATCGGCCAATAAGTCAATGGGCATAATGCACAAATCAATACATCTATATATGTATAATGTGTGCGTTTTTAATAATCCGAGTATCCTAACCCTCAAATAAATACCGCAAATTTCAAGAGTCGAACAACCATCAAACCATAAATAACAAATATCAGTCTGCTACAGTAAAAATATGATATATAATGAATTGTTGCACGTACATCCGGGGTATAAATATCAAGATTTAAAGAGAGTGTGATAAATAATAAAAGGTTTAACACGGAGCGGGATTGACACCCTAAAGAAAAGTTATTGGAATAGCTTTATCGCTCCCTTGAAGCGTAACGAGATTATCGTAGAGACAGATTACACCGCCCTGCCCCCTCTTGATGTTTGGAATTTTATCGAGAATCGGAAACTTAGCAACGTCAGCCTTATTCGGGTCGGCGTGCTTTTTTATCTCAATCGGATATAAGAACCCGCCGTCTTCAATAAGCAAATCTATCTCGTTTCCGTCACGGTCACGGTAGAAGTATAACGGTAAGTCTAATATTCCCTTGTTGGAGTAGCTTCTGATGATTTCCCCGATAACGAAAGTTTCAAAGAACGCACCTGCCATTGCCCCATTCTTCAAGACATCAGGTGTATTCCAGCGGGTGAGGTATGCTGCAAGTCCGGTATCTGAAAAATAGAGTTTCGGAGTCTTGATTGTCCGCTTGGTGATATTGTTATGATAAGGCTTCAACAGGATAACTAAATTGGAAGAAACCATGATGGAGAGCCACCGTTCCGCAGTCGGCTGGCTGACACCTACATCACGCGCTAATGATGCGACATTCAGAAGTTGCCCCGTACAGCTTGCCGCAACCGTCATAAACCGAACGAATTTTACTTCATCGCCTACTTGCGATAAATCGCGGACATCACGTTCAATATAGGTTTTGACGTAAGCGGCGTAGAACATTTGCCAATCGAAATCCGGGTTGGCGCATAACTCCGGGAAACTTCCGCGGTGGATTATATTCCAAACATCGGAGTAGGAAAGAGCCACCTGAACTTTCCTGCGGCTCATACAATATTCATCTGTAGGCAGGAACGGTTCACGGAACGAAACCCCGTACAGTTCCCGCAAAGAAAGCCCCGGCAGGGTGATAAGTCCAAGCCGCCCCGCTAACGATTCACTCACGTTCTTCATCATCTCAAACTGCTGAGAACCGGAGAGGTAGAACTGCCCCTTCTTTTTCTCTTTATCTAAGATTATTTTAATATTAGGGAAAAGATTAGGGGCGTACTGCACCTCATCAACGAACACGGGCGGCGGATTATCCTTGAAGAATGTCCCGCTTTGTGTGACTGCGTTCGTTAATTGAATCTTATCGTCTAACGTAACATACCCGGCTTCTCCGGCGACTTCTTTAAGAAGCGTTGTTTTTCCAACCTGACGCGCCCCCGTGACAAGGATTGCCCCAAACATCTTTGACAGCTTGCGAACCGCTTCATCTGCATGACGATTGTAGTACAAAGAAATCATCCTCCTTATCGGCTGATTTAATATATAATATTATTATAGCCGATTAGTCGGCGTTTGTCAAGGGTAAAAAAGAATTATGATTCGTTCTTCGTTTCTGTTTTTCATTCTACCCCTTCCTTCAACTCAAGATTTATTTATCTATCTTACCATGTGTATAGTCATCTAAATAAGCATGGATTTCGGATAACTTATTTCTTATCTCCATGTTTTGTTTTCTGTTAAAGATAACAGAAATAATTAAAGCTATCAAGGCAGTAGCGGTCGAAAAGATTACGGCTATTATTATCAATGTATCTGAATTAGATTCTTCCTGCATGACTGCCCCATTGTTAGAGTTACCTGTGTTGCTCTGCGCGGTGCTTGAAATTGTTTCGGTTTCGGTTCGGGTTTCGATAAAAGAGGGCTGTAATTCCTGCCTTTTCTCGACACCGTTTTCCACTAAGCTGACAATATTTTTTCCCGATACCTTTTGTGCTGTTTCATCGTCCAAAAGGTCTAAAAGCAGGTAAAATTTCGTCACTTCCTCCGCATATCTGCCCCAGTGTCCTACGATGTCGCTACCCACCATGAAGCGTTCGGGAAACTCGCTGATAAGTTCTGCCCAACCCTCCAAATCCTTCAGAATATACTCTTCAAATACAATCCATGAAATATCATAATACAGATTATCATTTTCTGTCAGCATCTCGCGTGTAATTTCAATTAGGTTCGGGATTTCAATGCGCCGTGAAATGCCTACGTGCGGCCAAATGAAGTTTGTATTTCTGTTATGCGCGAGAGCCTGTTGCATTTCTTCCAAGTAAATAGGTTCGTCACTGAAATAGCCCGCAACATTATGATGTACCATTACAGGCAGGTTATATTCTGCCGCTAAATCGTATATTTCAAGCATAGCGGGATGATTGGCGCGGGGCGGTTCGCCGTATGTAAGTGCCGTCAAGTCGTCGTGGCGGCTCATCAGTTCTCCGATTCCGTAAAATTGACCCGGATAGGTGTCTAACAATTGCTTTATGTATTTTGCCGCATATTTATCATTGGGATTAATACCGCATATAAATGGGTAAAACCTGTCTTTAATATCGTCCGGTTGCCGCTCTAAATGTGCCATCATAATATAATCCGTAGCACTGTAATAATAGGAACGCGAATCATTGCTGAGATAATATACGGGCATGTTCGGCGCGTGTTCGTCCCATTGCTTCACCATAGGCATACCGAATAAAACTGCTCGCGAAATGCCCGCCTTGTCCATTTCAAGGACAAGCTTTTCAAGCCCATCGGTTTCCTGAGTAAAATCAAGATAGTGAAGATGAGCATCTACAATGTTATATCGGCTATGTGCTTCTGCGGCTGTGGAAATGAAATGACTACTGATAAGCACGAATAACATAACACCAAAAATAAACTTCACGAAACTAAAACGATGCCGTCTTCTCATAATATTTTCCTTCCCGATTTTCTACTTCAGAAACCCCTTGTCGTTTTCTTTATTATAACATTGATATTTACGTCTGTCAAGGATTTTCAGCCACTCTGCATTTACGGTTGATTACGTGAAAAATGGTACGATTTTTCGCAGGGTTTACTCACTCATCCCGTCCTTTCAACCCCTCAACAATATCAAGCCCTTTGATATGCCGCGATGTTACCGCCGTCATCACCGCAGTAACCCCAATTACCGCCAACGCCGCCGCAACATAACTTTGCGGGAAAATTGCCGCCGAAATTACAAAACTGCTGTTTGAAAACTCTCCCTTAATCGCATCTAAAATTAAATTCCCCGACAGAAATCCGAGCGGTACGGCTATGACAAGCTGTAACAGCGTTTCTTTGACATGAGCGGTGAGGATTCTTCTGTGCGATTCGCCCATTACGCCCATAAACATATATTCGTACTCACGCGCCGAAAGATTGATAAGTCCCACCGAATACAGTACGGTAAACCCAAGCACAACCGAGCAAAAAATCATAAACCAAATAAGCACCGACATACTCTCCATGATTGAATCGAAACTTGTATTATCATCGGCAATTGTGGCGAAATCAATGTTATTTTTGATGAGAATTTCAGTCAACGCCGCCATGTCGCCGCTTCTTGCGTAGATTGTGTTGTACACAGGCGGCAGTTCGTCAATTATGGTTTTCGCGTAATCGAAACTTGTATACATAGTAAGTCCGAGATGTTGCGGCGTTATTGCGGAAATTACGGCGGTATAGCCGTTTATGTCAAGTTTGTCTCCGACCTTGACCTTCCAAAGTTTTGCGAAATATTCAGGGATAATTACACCGTTTTGCAGTTCGGCGGCGGGTATATTCACCATGTCAAAGCCCTCTTCTGTAATTGCAAGAATATAGTTATCGTCTAAAATTTTAACAGGCATAACTAACGCCTTGAAACTCTCATCAATCTGAGAAATCTCAAGTTGCTCTGCGTTTTCAAAAATATGCGGTATCGGCTCAAAATTGATAATTATATCATAGTTTGCAAAGCCGTCAAAATATTCGTCTTGTGTACGAGTTATCGAGTTATAAAATCCGAGCGAGAAGGTTAGCAAGGCGCATGAACCGCACATTCCCAACACCACCGCGAAGAAGCGGCTTTTGTTGCGGAGTGTGTTTTTTAATGCGTAGCGTGTGTTGAATGTAAGGCGTTTCCATATAAATTCGGCGTGTTCAAGCAATATTTTTCTGCCGCTTTTGGGTATGCGCGGACGCATTGCGTGTGCGGGAAGTAGCGGAAGTATTCGAGTGAGTGCAATCAATCCTGAAATGGCGCATAGTAACACCGAAACAACCATCGCGCCGAACCACAGAATCGGATAAAACGCAAAACTGAGAGTCGGCACTTCAAACATTGCGGAAAAAATGTCTATTATTAAATCGCATATAAAAATTGTCGCCGCGCCGCCCAAAAGCGCGCCGATTAATGCGGCGATGCAAAATTGCGAAAGATAAATTCCGATAATTTTTCCATCCGACATACCGAGGGCTTTCATAGTTCCGATTTGTCGGCGGTCTTTTTGAATCGACCGCAGTAACATAACATAAATTACCGCGGCAATCAGTACCGAAAAAATTGTCGGAAAAATGTATGCAAAACTTCCAATTTCAGATAAATCATTGCGGTAGAGTATGTAGTTTGTATAGTCACTTCGTGTAATTGCTTGAAAAGTTCCATCGGGTACGAAATCTCCGGCATCGCCTATAACAACAATCTCGTTGTACCCCATCTCGAAAAAATCCGGCACCACATACACCACGGCAAAACAGTCCGGTTGTGCCATCATGATTCGCTCATTTTGCACCATGTATATATATTCGGGAGAGGCGGATATTCCTGTCACTGTCAGCGTTTTTCCGCCTATTGTAACCATATCGCCGACTGCAATCCCCAATGCCGCAGCATTACGTTTAAGCAGTAGACATTCATCGGAATTTTCGGGAAGTACACCCTCATAAATATATGGAATGTTTACATTATTTGTCAAAGAAACTGCACGAAAAATTAATGCGTTTTCCCCTAAATCACGAAAATCTTGAACAGTTCGCCCCTCTGCAATAACACCCCGTTCGCGCAAAGCCTTAACGCTTTCATCATTGAACCTGCCGTAAAAAGTGACATCGGCATAATCATAGTCGGAAATATACTTTTCCGCTGTTTCCTCGTACCGAAAAACGATTGTAAAAAGCGTTATAAAAAAGCAGACACCCACGGTTAAAAGCAAAATTAGCCCCAAAAGTTGCGGTATATGCGAACGCATTTTCCGCACGGCAATAAGTAGTGAAATTTTTGAAATCATTGCACCACCTCACCGCTTCTAAGTGTTATTACCACGTCGGCTACATCGGCAATTTCACGATTATGAGTGATTAAAAGTACAGAAGTGTTTTGCGTTTTCTGTATGTTTTTAAGCAGTTCAATAATCATGTTTCCGGTATTAAAATCGAGTGCGCCTGTGGGTTCGTCGCAGAGTAAAACTTTTGGGTTTTTGGCGATTGCACGAGCGATTGAAACTCTTTGTTGTTCGCCGCCCGAAAGCTCCGCCGGGTAATGATTTACACGCTCGGACAAGCCTACCGAATTCAGCGCGGACAGGGCTTCTTTTCGAGATAACCCTGCAAGCTCGGTTGAAAATTCCACGTTTTCAAGTGCGGTCAAATCGGGAAGCAAGTTATAACTTTGAAAAACAAATCCGATATATTCTCCGCGAAATGCCGTCATTTGCCGCTTATTAAATGTATTTAAGTCGGTTTTACCAAAATAAATCGAACCCGAAGTAGCCCTGTCCATACAGCCGAGCATATTAAGAAGTGTTGATTTTCCCGAACCGCTCGCACCTAAAATGACGATGAATTTCCCCTCCGGTAAGTCCAAGCTGACGTTGTTCAGAGCGACAACTTTAGCGTGACCCTCGCCGTATGTTTTGGTAAGATTTGAAATTGTAAATAAGCTCATAAAATGTCTCCCCCGTTTGTTTTTAACCCCCTCATGACTTTATAACCCTCGTTGCGTTCATCACCGCTAAAAGCGATACACCTACATCGGCGAAAACCGCCTCCCACATAGAAGCCACCCCCAACGCGCCGAGCAGAAGAAAAATCACCTTCACAGACAACGCAAAAATAATATTCTGCCGCACAACACGCCCTGTAAATCTTGCAACGTCAACAGCGTCAGCTAACTTTGACGGTTCGTCGGTCATTAGGACTATATCGGCGGCTTCAATCGCCGCATCTGAGCCTAAACCACCCATAGCTATTCCTATATCTGCCCGCGCCAAAACAGGAGCATCGTTGATTCCGTCTCCGACAAAGGCAAGCTTACCCTTAGCTCGTTTTTGCTTATCTAACAGTTCTAACTTTTCGACCTTTTCATGCGGTAACAATTCAGGGTAGGTTTCATCTATATTCAGCTCCCTTGCGACCGCCTCTGCTATTTGTGAATTATCGCCCGTAAGCATGACTGTCTTACGTATACCTTTTTCTTTCAGAGACGTTAATGCAATAAAGCTGTCGGGCTTTATTCGGTCAGAGATAATTATACAGCCCGCGAAAATATTGTTTACGGCGATATAAACTTTTGTGCCTGTTTCTTCCGCTTCCTCGAAAGAAATACCCGCTTGTTCCATTAGTTTATTATTTCCGGCAAGAATCAGCTGACCATCTGATTTTACACTTACGCCTTTCCCCGCGATTTCTTTGTATTCCGAAAGTAACGACTTGTCAACATTTCCCCCGTGTGCATTTAAAATTGACAACGCAATCGGATGATTTGAAAAAGCTTCGGCTTTAGCGGCAAATGCGGAAATTTCAGATTGTGAAAAACCGTTTTGAGGTTTAATAAGCGTTACCTCAAAAACGCCTTTTGTGAGCGTCCCTGTTTTGTCAAATACTACGATGTCGAGGTTTTTTAATGCTTCAAGATAGTTTCCGCCCTTGACAAGAACACCCTTTTTAGATGCACCGCCTATCCCGCCGAAGAAACCTAAAGGGATAGAAATTACAAGCGCGCAGGGACAGGAAATAACAAGAAAAACTAACCCTCTGTGAATATGTTCAACCCATCCCCCGCCTGTAACAAGCGACGGAATAACAGCAATTAACACCGCCAAAACCACGACTATAGGCGTATAAACCCGCGCAAATTTAGTTATAAAATTTTCAGTGGGAGCTTTTTTGCTACTCGCATTTTCGACAAGTTCTATTATTTTTGAGGCAGTTGACTCCCCGAATGTTTTAGTCGTTTTAATAGTCAGTACACCGTTTTTATTAATACAGCCGGACAGAACGGCGTCTGAAACCGAGACCTTGCGCGGAACAGATTCACCCGTTAAAGCCTTAGTGTCGAGCATTGCCTCCCCCTCGATGACAACGCCGTCTAAAGGAACCTTCTCACCCGGCTTTATTACAATAATGTCTCCGATTTTTATCGAAAGCGGCTCAACTTTTATAATTTCGCCGTCCTTTTTGAGATTAGCGTAATCGGGACGTATATCCATTAAATCGGTAATGGACTTTCTGGATTTACGCACTGCCGCTCCTTGAAAAAACTCGCCTATCTGATAAAACAGCATAACAGCGACAGCCTCAGGATGTTCTCCGATAATGAAAGCTCCGATTGTCGCGATGCTCATAAGAAAATTTTCGTCAAGGACGGCAGCCACACCCCATTTTCTTATATGTATGATATTTTTAATTGCACGCAGAACAATTCCGCCGCCGAGTATAATATAGCTTAATACGAATATCGCTAAAACTATGTATTGATGCAGACTCGTAAAATATAAAGCTATTATACCTGCCCCGAATATAAACGCCCCCGAAAAGAGTTTAATCAGCTCCGCTTTCCCGCTGTCGGTATTTTCATGTGCATGTGCATGTTCATGCTCATGATTATGACTGTGATTATGATTCTCGCACATTTTTACTTCCTCCTTAATACTAAATGGTTGCTCAAGTGTTCAACTGTTAAGCTAAAAATATTAAACCTATAAAATTATTCTTGTATATGCTCAAAACCTTTTTCAAAAATGCTTCTGATATGGTCGTCAAGAAGAGAATAGTAGACCATTTTTCCTCTCTTATCGTATTTTATAAGTTTAGCGAGCCGCAGAGATTTGAGTTGATGTGATATGGCGGATTTTGTCATATTTAACAGAAACGCCAAGTCACACACGCACATATCCTCCCTTGATAACGCCCATAAAATACGTATACGGGTATAATCCGAAAACATTTTATAAAGCTCGGCGAGGTCGTAAAAACTCTTATTATCGGGCATAGCCTCTTTCACACGCTCGACTACCTCATCATGAATAACATCGCAGTCACAGGACAAATTCTCACTTTTACTCATTTTTTATTACCCTCTTATTAAGTGATTTCAGATTCGTTTAACAGTTGAACGGTTGCTCAATTATAATAATACCATACTGTTTCATGCTTGTCAATAGTTTTTTCAAAAATTTTTACTTTTTTCTCTTATTTCTGAGCAAGTATGCCTTTTTTATTTTTATTATGCGGAATAATTGATGTTTTTGCGGAAACAATAACTAAAAAAACGAGGAATCTTTACAAATGAATGTAGAAAAGAACAAAAACGCTCCCTCTACTGCACCCGTGCTACATGGCAACAGTGCGCGAATCGACCCGAAAAAGCCGGTCTCACCCTTGTTTGAAAACCATGTAAGCAATAACTACAGCGATGGTCGAGAGCTTAAAGGAAGGTCGGAGCCTCGCCTTGAAGACGATGCTGAGTTCAGCAAACAGGAAGTTGATATTATTCAGACATAATAAAAAAGCCAATGAGGAGCGAATTGTAAAAAATCGCTCCTCATTGACTGTAAGCCGAATACTATATTTTTCTTTTAATTTTATTTAACGCGCCTTTTTCAAGGCGGGATACCTGCGCTTGGCTAATCCCTATTTGTTCTGCTACTTCTACCTGTGTCTTGCCTTGAAAAAAGCGTAGATTTAAAATCTTTTTTTCACGTTGTCCGAGATGTGCGATTGCTTCCTTTAGTGCGATTTCATCAAGCCAGTTATTATCATCATTATTGTCGCCGATTTGGTCCATCACATATATAGTGTCGCCCGCTTCAGAAAAAACAGGCTCATAAAGAGAAAGGGGCTCGCTGATTGCTTCAAGCGCGAGTACAACATCTTCGCGTTTTGAACCTATTTCTTTTGCTATTTCCTCGACATTCGGTTCACGTGATTTTTGATTTGTCAGCTTTTCTTTCGCCTGCATTGCGCGGTAGGCTAAATCGCGCAGGGAGCGTGATACACGCACTTGGTTGTTGTCGCGGAGATAGCGTTTGACTTCACCGAGAATCATCGGCACCGCATATGTGCTGAATCTTACATTTAACGTCGTATCAAAATTATCTATAGCCTTAATCAGACCGATACAACCCACTTGAAACAGGTCATCGGGGTTTTCGCCGCGTCCCGAAAATCTCTGAATAACGCTGAGAACAAGACGCAAATTTCCGTTTATCAAGTCTTCACGCGCTTTCATGTCGCCGCCCTTTATTCTGTGGAGCAATTCAATTTTTTCAGCCTCTTTCAATACTTTTAAGCCTGCGGTATTTACGCCGCTGATTTCAACCTTATTATAATACAATAAAATCACTCCCCGAAGCAGACAAGCCGCCTTGAAAATACTTACATGATTTAAGTATTGACAGGGAGTATTCCTTTATTCGTATTTTTATCTGGAAAAAATTAGTTGCATGGTCCGTTGTAATGTGATATGCTTGTTAATGCTGTTTTGGTAAGGTTTACCAAAAGCTTGAGGAAGTATGAAGAATTGAATTGTTTTGCCGTGTTGGTAGGGGCGGCGAAAGGAATTATGGGCAGGACTTTACTATAACTTCATTGAGTGATTTGGTTACTCTTTTATGCCTTGAATAGAATAATTATTACCTGCTTCGCCCATAAATCGCAACCGTACAACCCGCTGATTGCGAATGTGTTTTTCTGTTCGGGGCAGATTTAAGCGTGGGGGCGTGGTATCGAGAAAAGCAAGGCGGCTTGCTTGGCAGACGGATTACCGGAGTCGCAATATAAAAAGACGGATATTTTACACCGTCTTTGGGGTCATGAAATTATTTTAGCAATAAAATTTAATCACATCAATATTAAAATGTTTTTTCCATTCACTGCATATAAAGAAAAAGTTCGTTTTGATTGTTTCTGCAATTTCGTTTAAATCTGAGTGTGGAATCTTATTTTTATTATGTGCAACTATGCAATCACCCCTTGCCGTAAGCCATATCTTAGCGGCATTGGTTGTTGCATTGCCAACGCAGACATGGACATGAATAGGCTCATCATTCTCGTTTGACCAAAAGAATATATTATATTGTCCGAATTTATACAGCCTTGGCAACCGTCATCCCTCCAAGCTCTGCATATTTGAAAAACATACCCGCGCCGTCATGAAGTAACTGCTCGAATGTTGCAATTTCACCGTCCGTATAACCGTCTCTGATAGTCCACTCATAAGACGGTAAGGTACATCTCGCAGAATCAAAGCAATTTGAAGACGGACGCTCGAAATGAACTTCAACGGTTTTTATGCCGCCTTTGTCAATTAAATGCGAGTGCGTTATTAGGGTACCGTCTGATAGGGTTATATATGGGTACATCATGAGAAGTGCCTCCTCCTTTAATTTATTTTTAGTTATTCTTCTTTGCTGTCTGTGGGGGTTGGGTGCCTATTTTGTTACACTTTACTGCCATAAATATAACAACTATCCGGACATAAATCGACTTTATTCTCCCATACTTGATTGCTGTCAATCGTAGGGTCGATATCCCATGAAACACAACCGTTGTCATCAAGATAAACACGGTTAAATGCCGATTCTTCTCTAAAATGACGAAAAACATAACTGTTTAAAATTTCAAGTTCGTTTATTAAAATCAAGACTTCCTCACCGCCATAAGTAGCGTGAAAATGAGGAGGATTGTGGTCATTCCAATCGATTATAATTTTTGGTTAATACCTGCATTTTTCAATGTTTTATTCGCACTGGTTCTTTTGGTTATTTTCCCGTCAACGGTCAAATTTTGGTTTACAATAGGGCTGTACCATATTTCATGGTCGCCTTTGCCGTATCGGACAAACTTACATTCGTGTTGGTGAAGTAGTTTTTTAACGTCTCTCGTAAAATCTGCCATTTAAGAAGCCACCGCCTTTAGGTGCGTCATGCGTTCGGCTTCTATAAGCAATTCAATATCTCCTGTGTACCCGAAATTTAGCTGTAACATTTCAGGTAGGGCAACCTTGACTCGCTCTACAAGAGCGTCAAAAGAACCGGATTCAAGCGTTAACCTTACATCTTCGCCTTTTTCGGTCAAGACTTCTGAATACCATATTGTATCGTCCCATAACAGTTTGGCAGTACATTTCATTGTTCAAACCTCCTCATAGGCTTATTAAGGGCGTATCCTTAAATTCATTATATCATGGAAATTGCCGCCTGTCAAGGATTTTTACACACGGGCAAAACTCGAAAAGTAGACATCGCCGATGAAAACTCTGAGAGCTTGACAATCACAGATGAAAGTGATATAATTGAGGCATAAAAACAAAAAAATATCGGAGGAATTAAAATGCAGGAACAAGAAATCACCCTAAAAAACACCAAAGCCGAGATATTGGAAGCACTCAATAAAGCCAATAAACGTGCGGCGGAGGCTGAAAAAGGCAAACTCAATCCCGAAAAAATCGAGAAAGAAGCTGTTCAAAAGAAGGCTGTTGAGACTTCTAAAAAGGCGGTCGAGCAAAACATATTCTCGAAAGAATTAATCGACAAATGGAACGATTTGCAAACTGCTATTTCTACCGAGGAAAGCAGATTGCAAGAGTTGTATGGTGTTGGAAGCGAATTGCAAAAACTTGTGTTAATTATCGAGGCGGGGAAAGAACGCACCACCGAAATTGAGAGCGAGAAGTCCGCAAAGGAAGATGAAGCAAAGAAATCCTTAGAGCAACTGCGTGAGGATTACAGCCTTAAAAATGCGGCATTGCAAAGCGAATATGAGGAAACGGCGAAAAAGCTGAAACTTGAGCGTACTCGTGAAGCGGAGGAGTTTCAGTATAACTTGACACGAACCCGCGAAAAAGAAAACAATTCGTGGGCTGATGAAAAAGCGGCAAGGCAAGCGGAATTATCAAAACAAGAGGAACAAGCGAAACTACTGTTGTCGGAAGCCGAAAGTAAAGCGGATTATATAAAAGAGCTCGAAACTAAAGTTGCCGGAATAGGCGAGTTAGTCGAGAGCGAGAAGAAAGCGTATGCCCAATCGAGAGTGGATGAGTTGCAACGTGAACTTGACTATAAATCCGCATTGAAAGAGAACGATTTCAAGAATACCGTCACAAGGCTTGAGGATAAAATCGGGCATTTAAGCGGCGAACTCGAGACTGCGAATAAATCTGTTGTGATGCTGCAAAATAAGTTGGACAAGGCATATGCCGAACTGCGCGAGTTAGCGACCAAAACCGTCGAATCGGCAAGCGGCGTTAAAATTATCGGAAATACAGATAATAAATAACCTTGATAGCAAATCGCTATTGAGATGAAAGGTAAAGGCAAGGACGGGGATACATAAGTTAAAATCCGCATAGCACCGCTCATAAAGAAAGGGTAGAATTATGAATGTGAGTAAGAACATTACGAGTGAGCAATTAGCGAAGTATTTATTAAATCCGGATGGTCATACACCAATTGCCGATTCGTTTGGAGACAGGGAAACTTTAAGAAATTATAAATATAATTACTTGTGATGTATTAGGAGGTACAAGCAATGGCTGACAACAACCTCGTGCTTTACCAAGACGAAAACGACGTCACTCGTGTGTCGGTTCTCTTTTGTGATGAGGATTTGTGGCTGACACAGAATCAAATCGCAGAAGTGTATGACACGACAAAGCAGAATATCGGTCAACATATAAAAAATATCCTCGATGACGGGGAATTAAGCGAAAAATCAGTTGTAAAAAAATTCTTTACAACTGCCGCAGACGGCAAAAATTATGACACTCGTCACTACAACCTCGACATGATTATCGCCCTCGGTTATCGGGTTCAATCGCAGATTGCGACACGGTTTCGGCGATGGGCGACAGAGCGTTTGCATGAGTATATTCAAAAAGGTTTTGCTATGGACGATGAGCGGTTAAAGCAGGGTGGTTCACGCTATTTCCGCGAGTTGTTACAGCGGATTCGCGATATTCGCTCTTCTGAACGTAATTTTTATCAGCAAGTGACCGACATTTATGCAACGGCTACGGATTACAATCCACGTGACGAGATGACAAAAAAATTCTTCGCTACTGTGCAGAATAAATTGCATTATGCTGTCCACGAACACACCGCGGCGGAGCTGATTCACGGCAGAGTTGACAGCGATAAGCCGCTTGTCGGCATGACTAATTTCAAGGGCGATTATATTACCAAAGATGATGTGAAAATCGCTAAGAATTACCTTTCGGAAGCCGAATTGACACGGCTTAATCTGTTGGTGTCGGGGTTTTTGGATTTTGCGGAATTTCAAGCGTTGGAGCAAAACCCGATGACTATGCAGGACTGGATTGATTCGCTTGATGGGCAGATTCTTAATCTGCGGCGAAAGGTTTTGCAGGGGGCGGGCAGTATTTCTCACGCACAGGCTATTGCGAAGGCTGAGAAGGAGTTTGAAGTTTATCGTGAGCGGGAAATGCGGCAGTTGGAGAGTGATTTTGATAGGGCTGTTAGGCAGTTGGGTTTGGGGGAGAAATAAAATAGTTTCGTTAGGCTTTTACGAAATAGAGAGGAAGCAAAAATGAATATTTTAATTATTGGAAATGGGTTTGATTTAGCACATGGGCAAAACTCGAAAAGTAGAAAACGCCGAGAACTTGACAAACACAAATGAAAGTGATATAATAAACACACGGGTCGGATAACAGAAGCGTCAGGGCGTGGTATCGCGATAATATTGGCAGAATACCAATTCAGGTTGATATTAATAAAAATCTCAGATTGCGAGGTTAAAGTATGTTCGATTATACCGTATATCCAAACTATGATGTTGAGGAATTTATTAATGCCTGTGAAAAAATAAGCAGATGTTTTCCGAAATTCATGAAAGCACAGCCGCTGATTGATGTTGACGGTTCGGTTGTTCAGATGTTCAAAAATAAAAAAGACGAAATAAACGTGTATAACGATATTGAAGTAGGCGCGGTTTATATAAAATCTAATGTGAGTTTATCTCCTGTATTTTAGTAATTATTTATTTCAAATATCCTGATAAGACGTGTAACAACGTCTTTTCTTTATTGGAGGAAATCATGTCAACTGTAAAATTCACCGATAATTCTGCGTCCATACTACAAAGCTCTCAAAAAGGCATCGTTAACGCTTTAGCCAAAATTGGGTGGCGGCGCGTGAATAATATGTATACAGAAAGCTTGAAACCCGCTTTATACCTGCTTTTCCCTATATAACGCCGAATTCGTATTTTTATCCGGAAAAAATTAGTTGCATAATCCGACGCGATGTGATATACTTAAATGTAAGATATATTTCAAGGAGTAATTTATGCTATCATGGGAGCAAATTCAATCTAACGCTGTCGCCTTCTCGAAAAACTGGAAAACTAAAGACGGCAGAGAACGCCAACAAGCCCAAACTTTTATCAGGGAGTTCTTGGCTGTTTTTGGTGTGGACGACCCTTTGCAAAACGGCGAGGGCGAGTTTGAGTATGTCATAAAAGGGAATTACATTGATTACTTATGGAAAAAACAAATCGCCATTGAAATGAAGGGCAAAGGAAAGGACAACGACCTAAAGAAAGCCTTTACCCAGACCCGAGAGAAATATATTCCGCACCTGTCTGACGAGGAGTTCCCCGACTTGTGGATGCTGTGCGACTTTGAAAACATACATATAACCCGACATTCTACGAAAGAAGCCTTTAAATTTAAAACATCGGATTTACGTAAATATATTAAGAAATTCGCAAATATTGCCGGATATTCCGCAGATAATGTCCGCGCTGACCGGCTGGAATTAAATATAAAAGCCGCCGAGAAAATGGCGAAGCTCCATGACGCTCTCAGAACTCACGGCTACGAGGGACACGAACTCGAAGTCTATCTTGTACGGCTGTTATTCTGCATGTTCGCAGGGGACACGGGGATTTTCACGCAAGGGAGCTTTTACTATTATATTAAGGAATCCAAAGAGGACGGCTCGGACTTGTCGGAGCGGATTAGCAAGCTTTTTGAACTGCTTAATATGCCCGACGACGTCCGTAAGAAAAGGACGTTAATTCCGCAGAAACTAAAAGACGATTTCAAGTATATCAACGGCGGATTGTTTAGTGAAAACCTGCCGTCTGCGGAGTTTAACCCGAAAATGCGTAAACTCTTGTTAGAGTGTCGTGAGTTTGATTGGAGCGAGATTTCACCTGCTATTTTCGGGGCAATGTTCCAAGGCGTCATGAAGCCGGAGCAACGGCGGGAACTCGGAGCTCACTACACAAGTGAGGAAAACATTCTGAAATTGATTAACCCGCTGTTTATGGACGAGTTACGGAGTGAGTTCGAGCGTGTTAAAACCGACAGCAATGCCCTTGACCGTTTTCACAATAAAATCGCACGGCTCAAATTCCTTGACCCTGCCTGCGGTTGCGGAAATTTTCTGATTATTACTTATCGGGAATTACGCCTGCTTGAACTCGAAATAGTCAAGATGAAACAAGATACATTTCAGCTTAAATTGTTCGACATATCGGATATGCTCAAGGTTAGTATTACCCAGTTTTACGGCATAGAATATGAGGATTTCCCCTGCCAAATCGCACAGGCGGGAATGTGGCTCGTAGACCACCAAATGAACCTGCTTGCCTCGGAGTTAATCGGGCAGTATTACGCACGACTACCGCTCACCGAAAGCGCGACAATCGTCCACGGAAACGCTCTGCGGCTCGATTGGGAAGAAATCGTTCCGAAAGACGAGCTTTCTTATATTCTGGGTAATCCGCCGTTTATCGGCTATTCAAACCAAAGCGCAGAACAAAAAGCCGATATTCTCTCGGTTTATATTGATAAAAGCGGAAAGCCGTTTAAGACGGCAGGAAAAATTGATTATGTGGCGGCATGGTATTACAAGGCGGCTCAATACCTTGTCGGAACGTCTATTTGCGCCGCGTTCGTTTCGACTAATTCAATTACGCAGGGCGAGCAGGTTTCAGCTGTATTCAGACCGCTTTTTGAAATGTTCGGTATACATATTGATTTTGCTTATCGGACGTTCAAATGGGGCAATGAAGCCAAAGGCAAAGCGGCGGTTCATTGTGTTATTATCGGATTCAGTACCATGCACGGCAGAGATAAAATTATCTATGACAGCGAGGAAAAAATCACGGCGAAAAATATAAATCCTTATCTTATTAACGGAGAAAATATATTTGTCGAAAGTAGAAGAAAACCAATAAGTAATGTCCCCGAAATGATTACAGGCAATCGCCCTGCTGATGGCGGGCATCTAATTATTGAAAATGAAGATTTAGAAGATTTTATCAAAGCAGACCCTCTATCTGAAAAATATATAAAGCAATTCATGGGGGCGAGTGAGTTTATAAACAATAAAAAGCGGTGGTGTTTGTGGCTTGTTGGTGTTCCCGCATCTGAATTGCGAAAGATGCCCGAAGTTATGAAACGAATCACCGCCTGTAAACAAGACCGTGAAAATGCTCCAGACGAAGGACGACGCAAACTTGCGGCTACTCCGACACTGTTTCGAGAAACGAACACACCCGAAACATTCATTGCCGTGCCTGTTGTTTCTTCCGAAAACCGTAATTATATACCGATAGGGTTTATGACACCAAAAATAATTTTAAGCGATAGAGTTAAAATGATCCCAAATGCAACACTTTTGCATTTCGGAATTTTGACTTCAAGCGTTCACATGGCTTGGGTTCGCACGGTCTGCGGTCGATTGAAAAGCGATTACAATTATTCAAAAGATATAGTTTACAACAATTTCCCGTGGGTTGATGCAACCGATGAGCAGAAGTCGGTGATTGAGGGGTTATCGCAGGCTGTGCTTGATGCACGGGCTTTGTTTCTGGATTGCAGTTTGGCTGATTTGTATGACCCGTTGACGATGCCGCCGAAGCTTTTGAAGGCTCATAAGGTGCTTGACAAAGCTGTTATGGGGTTGTATAATTTTGATAAGGGTATGACGGAAGCGGAGGTTGTGGCGGGGCTTATGGAGAGGTATAGGGGTCTTGTGGGGGAATGATATGGATAACAAACAGCGTTATGAACTATTCGCTTTGATTGAATATTGTAGAACACATAATCATAATATAGGCGAATTTATAAAGGCAGAAAAACCTGATTGGCAGTCGGAAAAACTTGATATTGGCATTGAAGTAACAAGTGCAGTGCTTCAGGGCGAATTTAAGGCGATTGCCGAAAGTGGCGTTTTTTCGTATTGGACAAGTCACGCCAGTGACCCTAATAGGTTACTTGAAATTGTCCATAGAAAAACAAAAAAATTTAATACTCTCTACAAACGATTTGCAATGAATGTCTTATTTATTCGTGTATCATCAAATTTTGGCGGTACCAATTATTTTTCAATGTGCGGGATTAATAGGTGCTATGTTAGTAAGTGTTTAAAGTCTGATGACTGTAAAACTTGTCAAAGATACGGTAAATACAATAGCTGTTTTGAGGACGATTGCAAGAAACATAAAATTTGCCCAGTTGGAGCATTTGTGAGAGTATTGCAAAAAGCTTCAATTGAAGGAAATTCAAAATTTAATCCAATTATTCTTTCTCAAATCGAAGAAGATAGTAGTTGTTTTTGTTGTTGGATTATTGACACGGACAATCACACCATCACTGAGCGTCTTGGTAAACGTGTTCTTTTGGAAAGTGAGAACGATATTATAACAGGATTTAAGGAAAGATAGTGGGGGTAATTAATGGAATTTATAAGCGTTGCACCAATAATATTAAATTGTATAATGATTGTATGGCAGGTTATAATATGGCGCAAACAAAAGCAGCTTGAAGCGAAGCTAACTCATAAAACTCATATAAGCAAAGCGCGATTCGATACAGAATTTCAAGTTTATAGAGATTTATCTAAAGCGTTTTGGATTCTTATTTTCTCGACTTGTCGATTATTTCCGCGATTAGACCACTTCCCCGCAAAAAAAGGATATAAACACACTCCTGATGAAGAAAAGACAAGGGAAATGTATATAGAGCGATATAAAAATGCGATAGAATTTCAAAATACTGCTGTTGAAGTTCTATCTACTAATGCTGCTTTTATTGATAAATCTATTTTTGATATGTTTGAAAACATTTCTAAGAAATGCAGACAGCATATTTATGATTTTGATGAGTGGCGATTATCTAAATACAGAATGTCTGATTATGAATACAACCAATTACTGGAAATATATAGAGACGATGAAGATTTTAAGAATCGATTCAAATTTGGAGATAAGATATACAAGGAAATGCAAGATTTAACTGAAATTCTTCGTAAACACCTTGATAAACTTGAAATGATAAATTAAGAAGCGTATTCAAAAAGACGCATTATGGTGTAAACCTATCATAATAATTTTTGTAAGAAGAATAATAGATTTGATGAATTTGTTATAAGATAATCCCCCCGTATTTTCTCTAATTCTCCGGAAATACTAAGACAAAAACGAACGGAGAATTAAATATGGCAAAAGCAGGAATGAAACGCCCCGACCCAAAAGAACCCCACGGTACGGAAAGTAATCATAAGACAAGATTTCCGAAAAATGAGGTTCCGCCGGTTCCCGAAATTCAAGGAAAAAAGAAGCACGGGAAATAATCGAAAGCGTTATTTTAATTTTATTTAGTTTTAATTTTTCAAGCAACCGAGCGGGACAACCCACACGCCGTTCCAATGTCCCCTGCACCCATTTTTACTTCAACCGTACTCGCCGTGTATATGGAAAAAACGATTGACAAATCAAATAATATGAGGTATAATAATATAGAAGGCGGTGATTTTCTTGTATGTTGAGGTCGATAAGCTAACGCCTTGCCTTGAAAAAGCGAGTACGGGTGATATTGTTACGACTACCTATGCGACAGCTGAAAAATCAGAGCTTAATTCGCTCAAAAATTGGTTGTTTAATTGGGAAGACCCGTATTTAAAAGATTGTACGGTTCATAAAATATTAGCCGTCGGAGATGCTCGTATTCAAGGGTTAATTGCCGTAAGAGACGAACCGGATAATAGCGCGCTTTATGCTAAAATCGCTGAAAGTGCCCCGCACAACAAAGGGAAAAACAAGGAATATTTAGGGGTAGGCGGTCATCTTTTCGCTGTTGCGGTATTGATTTCTATGAGCAAAGGTTACGGAGGGTTCGTTTATATGGATGCCAAAAATAAACGCTTGGTAGACCATTATATTGAGATTTTAGGGGCTTCTTTTGTCGGCGGCGTTCACCCTTTTCGTGTATCAATTAACGAAACAGCCGCTAAAAAATTAGTCGAATTTTACAACTTTAAGGAGGTTTGATTTTATGTCTGAAAACGAGTTTAAAAAAATGTGCGAGCTTGATGATATAATCGACCAAGAGGGCGGTTTAGGATTAGACCCGTTTGGTAACGCTCGATACGATTATCGTGCAATCGTTAAACATGCAAAGGAACGCAACATCGAGCCTATTGATATGACGATTAGGGAATTAAATCAATTTATCGTTGGTGCTTAAAGAATCAAGCCGTGCCGATAATTTCGGACACGGCTTTCTCTTTTTAAAGGCGCAGGGAACATCGAAAGCTTTATTTTAATTTTATTTAGTTTTAATTTTTCAAGCAACCGAGCGGGACAACCCACACGCCGTTTTGCAGTTGAAACGCGGTCTCGGTCGCAGTCAGCACCATAAGAAAAGACGGCTCGTACATTTTTTCGATGTCGATATTTGCTTTGAATTTGAGCAGATTTTCTGCCGCCGTTTCAATGTCCCCTGCGCCCATTTTTACTTCAACCGCACCCCAACGCCCGTCTTTCATCTGAATAATCGCATCAACTTCTGTCCCTTTTGCGTCCCTGTAATGATATACATTACCGTCTAAACTATCAGCATAAACCCGTAAATCCCGAATACATAACGCCTCAAATAAAAACCCGAATGTGCAAAAATCATTGAACAGCCTTTTAGTTGTCGCACCTAACGCCGCCGTTGCAATTGACGGGTCGGAGAAATGGCGTTTTGCCGTGGTGCGAATAGCGGTTTTTGAGCGTAAACTCGGACTCCACGCCGAAAGGTCGTCTATAACAAACAGCATCTTCAGCGCATTAATATATTGGTCAATTGTCACCTGTGAAAGGTATTCGTCATTGGCACGCAGGTCATTTAAAATCGTAGTAGTACCCGCTTCTGTCGCTATATTTCTCGAAAGCGAACGCATAAGACTACGTACTCTGTCTGTGTTTTTCTCAACATTGTCAATACGGGATATATCCTCGTTTATAACGGCTTCATAATAATCAGATGCTTTCTTCAGAGCTAATACTTCGCTTTTTTCTTTTACCGCGGCGGGCCAACCCCCGCGTGTAAGTATAAAAGCGATTTGTTCAAGGGTTATTTTCGACTTCCCGAACATCTCCGTTTCACCATCGAAAAGAGCTTCTAACGAGATTTCTCCGGAAGATTCGCCGCTTTCAAACAGTGACATTGTCCGCATTTTCATTCTTGAAATACGTCCCGTTCCTGAGTGCATATCGTCAGTGCGTACAGGGACAACAGAGCCGGTCAAGATGAATTGTCCCGTCTTCTGCCGTTTGTCCACCGCAAAACGCACGGCGTTCCAAAGCACGGGTGCTACCTGCCATTCGTCGAGCAGACGAGGCGTTTCACCCTCAAGCAACAGAGACGGTTTCGTCTTTGCTTTAAGCATATTTTCATCAAACGTATCAGGGTCCTGCATATACAGGACGCTTTTTGCTATGTGTTCAGCGGTACTTGTTTTTCCGCACCACTTCGGTCCCTCAATCAAAATCGCCCCCATTGCCTGTAATGCCAGTTCTAATTTAGCATCGGCAATTCTCGGTAAATACTTGTTTTTCAATTATATCACCCTTATATATTATATACCATACTTTTGGATTTGTCAAGTATATACTTTTGAATTTATTAAGATTTTGGTTTTGGATTAATAACGTGTAAAAATAAGTGCATTTTTTAGTTTTGTAAGCTTTGTCTCTTGACATTTCAATATAAATAGTGGTAAAATGAATTAATAAAGGCAGAAAAATAATGAGGTAATGCGAAAGGAACACAGAAAATGCAAGAATTAATCATTTCTAATGTGAAAAACGCAGAATTTACAGCCGCGAATCTTAACGAGTTTTTTGAACCCGGAAAAAAACATAAACGCTCTTTTGAGTATCAAAAAAGTGCTGTAAGCAACCCTTTTACTGCGGGCGTGGGAAAACTGTCCGTGTGTTTTTACACCCTGCAACCGGGAAAAGCGAGCTACCCTTATCATTTTCATTTAGGCAGTGAAGAGGTTTATTATATCATAAGCGGGCAAGGCACACTCAAGACGCCGGAAGGCGAAAAAGCTGTTTCCGAGGGCGATGTGATTGTCATGCCCGCGAACGAAGCAGGGGCGCATATGCTGATTAACACTTCAAATGCGCCGCTCGTGTATCTTGATGTTGATACTGTGGATTTAAACGCTCCGGAAGCTGCGGTTTATCCCGATTCAGGGAAAATAATGACTTGGAAACACGGGAAAAATGAAATAAGAAAAATGTTTAGATTGAATGATGAAGTGAATTATCTTGATGGGGAGTAATGAAGGAATTAAAACCATGAACATACAAATTTTCGGAAAACCTAAATGCTTCGATACAAAAAAGGCTGAGCGTTATTTTAAAGAACGCGGTGTGAAGTTTCAGGCAATAGATATATTACAAAAGGGTTTAAGCAGGGGTGAGTTAAACAGCGTAATCGCCTCTGTCGGAATTGATGCACTCGCTTCTGATAAAGCCCCTGAATATCATTTGTTTAAATATCTCTTACCTGATGCAAAACCGGAAAAACTGCTCGAATGTCCCGGTCTGTACAAAACGCCGATTGTACGAAACGGAAAAAGCGCGACCGTAGGTCACTCACCCGAGGTATGGAATAAATGGTTGGCGGATTAAACGCTTCATAGCTTCTACCGCTACTCTTTTGACCATACAATACATATATGCGAGAACAATCCACAACATTTGGAGGTAACTATGATAAAGAGAATATCCGAGGAGATTCTGCAAAGCTTCGATTACAAAAAAGCTGAAAAGCATCCGGAAAAAGAAATAATCCGCGGTATCATCGAGAGAATGAAATTTATCCTTTTCCCCGAATATTTCGGGGTTGAAAAAGATATAGAGTGTGAAATGACCAAGTCGCTCGAATATGTTTTTGCCGACCTCAAGAGTCAGGGCTTGGCTGAAGAAACAGCAGTCAAGTTTATGGAAGAGATACCGAAAATCAGAGAGTACTTAAAAACCGACATCGAGGCGGCTTATGAGGGCGACCCTGCCGCTTACAGCCACGCCGAAATAGTAATTTCATATCCCGGAGTATTTGCGGTCATGGTACAGAGAATTGCACACGTTCTATACAATTTGAATGTACCGCTCATTCCGCGAATGATGACCGAATACGCACACAGCATAACCGGAATAGACATTCACCCCGGCGCGAAAATCGGAAAACACTTTTTCATCGACCACGGAACCGGCATGGTCGTCGGCGAAACTGCGGTTATCGGAAATTACGTAAAAATCTATCAGGGCGTGACCCTCGGCGCATTATCGACAAGGGGCGGACAGAAGCTTAAAAACATAAAAAGACACCCTACCTTAGAGGATTATGTTACGGTTTATTCAGGTGCGTCTATATTAGGCGGTGAAACAGTTATCGGCGCAGGCTCGACAATCGGCGGCAACGCTTTTGTTACAAGTTCTGTACCTGAAAAAACGCGGGTAAGCATAAAAAGTCCGGAGTTACAATTTAAGAGCGGTTCCGATAAAAAGGGCAAAAAAGTAGAATTAGAGCAGACCGAGTTTTAGGACAATAAAAAGTATGAATGATAAAACAAACAGCGCGTTAATAGCCATGAGCGGCGGAGTTGACAGTTCTGTGGCGGCTTTATTAATCAAACAGCAAGGTTTTAATTGTACCGGAGCAACGATGAAGCTGTTTTCAAGTGAAGATATCGGTGTTAACCGCGAAAGCGGTTGTTGCTCCCTTGCCGATGCCGACGATGCCCGTGCCGTAGCCACCGGACTCGGTATGCCTTTCTATGTTTTTAATTTTACCGCCGATTTTAAAAATCAAGTTATAGGACGATTTATTGAAGCGTATCAAAACGGTCTGACCCCAAACCCCTGTATAGACTGTAACAGGTACTTAAAATTCGAGAGATTGTTAAACCGAGCTAAACAGCTCGGTATAGACTATATGGTAACGGGACACTATTCGCAGATAGAACACGATAAGACAGGCGGACGCTATCTTTTGAAAAAAGGCAAAGACTCATCGAAAGACCAAAGCTACGTTCTTTATTCAATGAGCCAAGAACAACTCAAACGCACACTTTTCCCGCTCGGCGGACTCTGCAAGTCCGAAGTTCGGGAAATCGCGCTTGAACACGGGTTTGTTAACGCAAAAAAACAAGACAGCCAGGACATCTGCTTTGTACCGAAAACGGAAAACTTGAGTTATACCGATTTTATTACCCAATACAGCGGAAAAGAACCTGTTAAAGGGCGTTTTATCGATATAAACGGTAAAGACCTCGGTGAACATAAAGGTATTATTCACTACACAGTCGGTCAAAGAAAGGGGTTGGGGCTGACATCCGAAAGTCCTTTATATGTATGTGCCTTGAATCCTGAGGCTAACTCGGTAGTCGTAGGGACGAACGAACATCTTTATTCAAGAGTTTTAATTGCACGGGATATAAACCTAATCGCTTATGAACGTCTCAACTCGGCTTTAAATGTTCGCGCAAAAGTGCGTTATAATCAACCCGAACAACCCGCCACCATACAACAACTTGATTCGGACATATTAAGAATAGAGTTTGACGAGCCGCAAAGGGCGATAACAAAAGGACAGGCTGTTGTAATATATGACGGCGAAATCATAATAGGCGGCGGGACAATAACAGAAGTGCTGTAGCTTTTTCGTGCTTTTGGGGATAAACGCACAGGGTTTTGGGGAAGAATTCCTCAACAAGTTTTAATCTACTCAGTTCTGCGATTATAAACTTAATCTTATAGTTAGTGTCATTATCATCAGATAAATTGAAAGAGTCGTATTCCGCTTTTTTAAGAACCCTAAAAATTCTTGCCGGGGCCTTTTAGTCTTATACGAAGGTTCAAGTTGAAAAATCGAACCATCTTGTGTTGGTGGTGTTGGTTTGATTCATTCGCTCTTTTCCTCCGTTTTTTTAGTATCATCCCGTTTTATCTGATAAAATTGCAATACTTCCTTGACTTTTTTGTCCGAAACATCAATATCATCGTCAGTAAATCTGTGTTCTATAATTATTTGTTCAGCCTTTTTGCGTTGCTTTTCAGTCAAGGCATTGAACTTCTTCCACCACTCAATGGTAATATTACTTGTCCGCTCGTCCACATCGTCATAAGGTGTGGGTTTATCGCCGTAATACTCACGGCGTTTTACAATGTCATACTTGTAACGCTGAATAATTAACGCTTCCGGCATCCATAGAATTTTGTGAAACTCATCAATGTCCTTACCAAAAGCCGCTTCAAAAAAAGTTTTGCCTCTACCGATTTTCCCATGAGTGGAGTTGAGAACAGCCTGTATTGCACGGATAAATTTTCTATTCCAGTGGGGTTTGCCTATATAATCACGATTACGAAAATAATCAGGGTCATCAATAGGATGATATTTCATCGGAAAAGAGTAAATTGTTACACCGAGGTCGCATAACTCAATGTTCATTCGCATACGCTCGTATAATTCATCGGGGTGGTCATTGAAGTTGTAGAGCAAATAGTTAGACAGATTATTAATCTTATATTTTATCGCAGTTTTTACGGCTTTCTCATAAGATTTTTTCATACTCCAGTGGTCAAATGCAATACGGAGCGGACGTATTGCAGTTTCAGAAATCTTTTTCATTTTCTTATCAGTTACAAGTCGCCCATCTAAACCTTGATTGAAGTCGATAAACCGGACTCGTGAATTTTGTTTGAAGTGCTTATCGTATAGCAATTTTGCAAATTGATGAATTGTTTCAACAGCTTCTTTTGTGGCAGTTTCAAAATAAAGTAAACCTAATTCCTCGCGCTTGCTGTAAAAATCTCCCTTTTCCTTTCCATCAAGCCGTTCAGATATTTCATCATATATCTGTATAAGTTTTCTGTAATAAGCGCGGTCATTAAATACTCTTTTTCTTGCCCACACTCCTAAATTAAACCCATTAATAAGATTTCTATAAGCAATGTCATACTCATTTGCAGGGATATAAGTTGCACCTTTTTCAAAGCCGCAGTCTTTAATTTCATCAATAATTTTGTCAAAACAATCAGAAGCAAACACGTTGTTATCCATAAGGAGTAAATCTCTTTTTGCTCCGAAACACTCATCAATCTTTTCAATTTTTTCTTTTATCCCGATAAAATTGCAATAATCGGGTTCTAATTTCGGGACGGCGCAAAAGGAACAGCGATTCGTGCAACCGCGTGTCATATATCCAAAGTAAGCGTTCTCAGTCGGATAACGATAATCAATTTCGTCAAGAATAGAATAGTCTAATGGGAGTTCGTCGATTATAACATCACCTTTTTTGTCATTATCATAAGCAAAAGGCACATCTAATAAGCCAACATATGGTTTTATTCCTGTTTCTTTTTCGATATAATCCGGCACAAGACTTGCGGCAATTCCACCGACACTTACGCCTTTGACTTTTTTGCAAACCTTTTTTGCGAACTCAATTGTTGCAATATTTTGCTTCCAGTAAAACGTAAACAATGTTGTAACACATACTCTATCGAATTTAGGAAAATCCTCAGTTTTATTACGCTTGTTGTACACGGATAAAACATCAAGCAAATCATTAATGGTACACTCCTCAACATCTGCGGATATTTCGGAAAAATCCGCAATAGGTTTAAGGAAAGACTTGTTTCCGGTTTTAATATAACTCACTAATTCTGATGAACCACGTTTAACAATGTAATTATATATAACCTTATCAATTGGGGAGTTGCCTATATCAATACTGCCGAAATAATCCTCAAACAATAATTGTGCCGCAAATAGTTTTAAATCGCCCTTATAAAATCGGACATTATCGCCCCTGCACCGATAGTAAGAGGCGATTTTCATAAGACCCATAGGCGGGTATTTGTTTTTATAATTAGGTTCTAACAACAGAATTTTGCGCTTGCTCATCGGAGTTCTTCCTTTATTCTTTTAATAATTTCATCAGATGTTTTTTTGTCAGCCGAGTTCTCAATAATGAAAAATATTTTTGCAAGAGTATCCGCTAAAAGCTTACGCTCTTTTTTGTTTTTTGTCGGAAACATATCATCAACAAGTGTTTTTCTCGTCTTATATGATGATGTTTCATGTTCGGGTTCAATCGTTTCATCGGATTTATTATCAGCTGCAAAAGGGTTAAGCGGCAACTTAGTTGTTGATACGGTAGGTATTTCTTTTTTTCGACGAGCAATAATATCCAATGTTAAAATAGATTTGCCTCCGTTTTCTTTCTGCTTTTCTAACTTTTTATACGCTTTTTCCGCTTCTTCCCCTTTGGCTTTTAAAATTTGTTCTTGTTTTTCAAAATCCTCGTTATTAAGGAATTTGCCTTCCTCTTTTTTCTTAGCAAATTCTTCTGCACTTTCTTTGAAAGCGGTAATCTTTTTAATACTTGCATTAATACTTGAACCCTCATAATAAATATGATGAAGCGTATTATTAAAATAATCTTTTAATTTGCTTTCAAACTCAATACGAATGGGGTTTTCGTTAAAATAGGAGCGTTGCGAGTTAGGGATTAAATCACTTGAAACGGCAAATATTTCACCAATAAAATAACTGTTACTCCGTCCGCTTGAGTCTTTTGTAAATAAATCACGAACGACATCTTCTTCGCCGATTTGAATATTCTCTTTACGCAAACGTAGTCCTCGGCTAATATCTTCTCTCTTAATTGCCGCTTTAAAAGAAGTCACTCCAAACCACATCCAACCTAAAAGCGAACCATCATCTGCAATGAAGTCTTGAAATTTAACACCGAAAACGTCATCTTGACCATTTCCGGTCTTTATATGTGTTTTATACTTCTTAAAAATTTGCTCTCCGTTTACTTTTATAACATATTCATCGAATTTATGATTGTTTTCTTTTGCATACTTGTATATTTCGGAGCGGTAAATAAAGTTAGCTTGATAAGGTGCAGGAGCAACAAAAGACAGATAATCTTTTAGCTTCTCTGTATTATTATAGTCTTTTCCGCCGAATAGCTCCTCGTTTTCAGCATTAATATCAATAAGCTCTGCCTTGAAAAAATGTTCAGAGTCGGACTTAATTGCGGGACGAGTGCTGAATTCAATCATCGCTTCAAGAACATCTTCAGCAGAATGACGTTTTATTTTTTTATGTGCTTCGTTTATCATTTCACGCATTTTTAAGGCATCGAAAGACATGATTGAAACAGTATCTTCGCCCGTATAACGAGAGGTAAATACAAGCTGTTTACAATATGCTAAACCGCAAAGTTTTCCTATCCCTCTAAATCCTTTATCCTCACCGATAACTTTGTCAGAATCGGCGGTTCTTCTGAGAGTGGATTGAAATTCGTCCACTTTTATTCCCATAGCATTATCTTCAATAGATATGTAACGCTTATTGGGTTCAAGCCAAATATTTATTTCACCTTCTCCCATATCGGGGGATTTACCATTTTGTTTACGTACTCGTAATATCCCTTGCTTTTCAGATTTGTCTATTGAGTTGCAAGCATTTTGTATATACTCACGATATATAACTTTTGAATCTTGATACATACCCGCTGTTAAAATTTCAATAATATACGCTCCGAACGTATTGTTAGCCATAAAATCGCTCTCCTATTTGAATTGATGATAAATTGGTTTTGGAAACTTTATTTTTAGAAGTGAACGAAATACAGGGTTTTGAATAATATATTCACCCTGCGATAACCGTGTTAACATATTCCTATAAGTATCGGGGAGACTTTTATAGTCGCCTGTTCCTGTTTCAATAGAATTAGTTCTGCCGTAAGCGTGAGTAGCACAGTTACCTGTTACCCGCTTATGAATTGCCGACCTAAACTGCTCCGCTCCAAACAACACTACACCAAGAGAACGCCCACGCTCGGTAACATCAAGGATTTGACGGAGAATAGGGGAACTTTTTGGAACTTCGCTTGAAGCGTATTTGTTAAGCTCATCAATGAATACAACGATGCGCGATGGAGGTTTTTCACTGAGCTCATTATCGTATTCACCCAATTTAAGGTTATAAATAGTTTTAACAGCATCGCCAAACACAAAAGCTTGCTTATCTTCGGGCAGTTTTGCAATATCAATAACGTGAACTTCATTTTTCTTTATATTCTTTAATTCATCAGCAAGGCGGCACTCGCTTTTACTTGATTCAGTACGGTTAGCGAACATATGGTCGTTTTTTATGGCTTTATTTACGATGCGTTTAAATTTACGCCAACTTAAAACGGATATTTCGCCTTTTGAACCTCCACCACCCTTTTGTGAGTTTTCATCGACTTTTTCCAAAAAATCACCCCACGTGCTTAAATTCCCGAAATCGGTATCGCTTGTATCAATAATTTTACTAACAATAGATTCCATAGTCTGGCTGGGGTCGTCTACATTAGCGAACATCATTTCAATACTTTCTTTATCGTCATTATAGACGTATTTATATTTTTTGAGTTTTCCGCTACTGATATAATTACTTTCATCATCTTTTTCAAGATATGTGCTTCGTTTTGAGTCAGTGTTGTCATAATAAGGGATATAATACTTTGCTTGTTTGAACGGTTCTTGAGAAAGTCTAAGTGTTTTATATAATTTTACGGTTTCGTCATCTAAATCTTCATTGGGGCGGTCAATAGCCATTAAATCTCTGCCTTTGACATTGAAAAGCACAAATGCAACGCTGTCATCTTCATCGTCTATTGTGGCGTAAGTATCTTGAATAGATTTCATCAAAAACATTGCGTAAGATGTTTTTGCTGCCAACCCCGAAATTCCTGATATATTAAGATGTGCGCCCTCTGAACCAAGTAAGAATTTAGCGTTGAGGTTCACATTTAATGGCACTTCATCTTCTGTACCTTCGTACATCTTTAGATAACCACAAACAAGCGGGTTTTCTACATATTTAAGCCCTAATGCTTTTTTTATCTCTTCATCATTAGCAAGGTAAACTTTTGAATTGTTATGAACAGGAGTATAATCTCCGGCAGGTTTTTTCGTGTTATGAGTGACTTTTGCACGAGCATAATTCATTCCGACACGAAAAGTTGGTTCTTCGATATCGACATCGCCGAAATCGCTTGAGATGAAGTTGGTAAGAAAACTCGTTGCATCGGTAATATGCGAAATACTCTCGATAACACCGAAAGTATCAGAACCATCCTCACGCTTGACCTTGATAATATCAAAGGCGTTTAATTTTGTATCAGCATTAGTCCAAAAGTAGAATTCATCAATAGTAGTCGGTATTTTTTCCGTAGCAAGAACTCTACCTATTAGTTTGTTTTGGCTCATTTCGACCCCTCCTAAAATAAATGTAAGAAACTCTCAGAACTTAAATATTGCGATTTAACAAACCTTTCCGTAAGGTGTATCGGATAAAGATGATTCGCCCAACGCTTGTCCGTGCCATAACAAGTAGGGTTGCGTTCATTTATTAAAAGCGCGGTTAATCTGTCAATAGTGTCGGATTCCATACCGTTTTTGATTTCATCATCGCGAACAAGAATTTTTTCAACTTTAAGTATTCCGTCAAAAGGCGTTCGCGTTCTGCTTTTATCTCGTATGCGAACGTACCATACTGCAAAAGCAAGTGGCTCTTTCTCGCTTCCAAAATAAGCGGCGGGTGTACGGTGATACAGTGGCAGTTCCGCTATAAGTCCCGGGTTAGCCTTGCCTTTATCAAAACAGGCTTCGGGGTTGAATGACTTTGATACCCCTATTACCCATTCGTAGTTTTTCTTGAAAGTCTGAAAACTCTTATCATCATCTTTATCGGATTTTGTAAGTCGATATTCGAGCGAACCGTCCTTAACAAGATAATTGTCTTGGTTAAGCTGACCTTTGCGGACAAGACTTCGTACCATTTCCTTTTCGCGCTCAATCATCAAGTCTTGGATTTTTGCTGTTCCTCTATCTTCAAACTTACGGTCGTCGCGTTTAATATCGTAGGGAATAGGAGTTGCAAAAAGCCATCCGCTTTGCTTAATTCTCTCTAATTCCACACTTGCGTTAAGTTTATTAGAAAGATTTTCAAAAAAACCGCCTTTTCCGTTAGCATCGGCGATTTCGGGTAATGAAATAACGATTTCACGAGTTAAGGCTTCGGGGGACATCTTTTTGTCAATACGCCGACAAATACCTACTCCGACTTGTCCTGCAATTATAGGATAAATAACACTCCTGCCGCCCGACGTAGAATAAGCCATATCATCAACCTTGTAAACGTGCCGCGAGCCATCGAGAAAATATGTCAGCACCTGTTCTTCGCGGTCTGCCAACAGCCACGCAAGGTCTTTTAGTGACTTGTAGTCATTCAAAAACTCGGTTTCGCCACGCTTTTTCCAGACAAAAGTATGGTCTTCGGCTTCGTTGTACTCTAATACACTACGGTCTGAATCAAGGCTGTATTTATGAGCTTTATAACTTTTGCCGCCCGTTTCCTCAGCGAGAATCTGCGTAATTTTCTTTAACTTTCTTGCATTTCTGACAGCCATCACAATGCCTCCACACTTTTTTATTCCGGAGCCTCTAATAAAATTCTACGTTCGATAAGTTCACGTTCACGCTCTATTTCACGTTTCAATTCGTCCTCCGTCGGCAAGAACGACATATATTTTGTAGCGAATAGGGTTTCTTTATCCGCAAGAACGGAATATTTCGCAATGGTTTCGTCTTTTTCAGAACAGAGGATTATACCAATAGTAGGATTATCGTCCGCTTGCTTGACTTTATCGTCAAAGAGTCGAACATAAAAATCAATCTGCCCGACATCTTGATAGGTTAGTTTGCTCGTCTTTAAGTCAATAACGACAAAACATTTCAAGATAAAGTTATAAAACACCAAGTCGATGTAATAATGTTCCCCGTGGTCTGTAGTTATCCGCTTTTGCCGTGCAACGAACGAGAATCCCTTACCGAGTTCGAGCAGAAAATCCTGCAACTTATCAATAAGTTCCTGCTCTAATTCAAGTTCGTGATAATCCCGATTTTCTTTCAAATCAAGAAACTCAAGGATATACGGGTCTTTCAGCAGATACGATGGGTCTGCTTGCGGTTCTGTGGTGTATATCTCGTTTTTTACACTTTCTTTCCCACTTTCCTGTGTAGCGAGCAACCGTTCATAATAAAACGAGTTGATTTGCCGTTCAAGCTGACGTACAGTCCAGTTGCAAGCAGTACTCTCTTCGGCGTAATAATTACGTTTTTCTGCGTTTTCAATACGGATTAAAACTCTATAATGCGTCCAACTCAATTCGGGACTCAGTGAGTCCCGAATTGGAAACAACGTATAAAACTTACGCATCTTCCGTAATGTGGATTCATCAAAGCCTTTGCCGAACTCGGCTGTAAGCTGTTCTGACAGATATTTAATCAGCCCTTTTCCGTATTCGGCACGGTCGCCAATGGATTCGGATATTTCCTTACCGATTTCCCAATACGCCCCAACCATCGTTGAATTTATTACCGTATAGGCATTATTTTTTGCGATCAGAATCGTGTCTCGTACTCGTTCATGGGTGTTGCTCTTAATTATCTCCAACTCGTTGTTCATCATGTATTCTCCTCGCCCAAAAAAACTCAAGCTTTGCTAACCTTTACAGGTAACAGTTTTTTTCATGTGTACAAGCTAATATAAGCCGATTAAGTACCCATTGCACCCAATTATACCATATCTTAAACATAAAATCAAGCCTTTTTAAAGAAATTTTGGTGATTTTGTCAAATTAAAGAAGTGAATCATTCTCAGCTACATAGTTATTGTTTTTTATAGCAGCCTTCAGGGGTTACAAAAGGAGTATGAAATTTTGCCGTCTACGGGTTGAAAAATATTTTCTAAGGTTATATAAACTTTAATAGAGCTAATGTAATCTTTATAATACATCGTGCGGAAAGAATTCATATGCTATTAACACTATTATCTTTCGAGGGTTAGTTCTTCAGAACTAAGTCTTTTTTTATTATTTGTCCCATAATTTAGTTATTATGCACAATAATATTTTAATATTTTGTTTAAAATGTGTATTGCATTAATAGAAAATGTGTGTTATAATACAAGTGCGATAGAGATAATACAACTACATCAAATATAATACAAGATTTGAGGGGATGTTTATGGAGCCAAGAAACGAAAACGATATTAGAACAAAAGTTTATAATTTACTATTGGAAAAAATAACGAGCGGCGAATGGAAATCGGGCGATAAAATACCTTCCGAAAATCAGTTAAAAGACGAGCTTTCGGTAAGCCGTATAACTATTCGCGAAGCATTACAGAAGTTAGTGGCTTTAAACCTCATAGAAACGCGTCACGGGAAAGGCTCATATATTAAAGAGTTTAACATGAATGACTTTTTAAGACTGCATTTCCCGATAAACCAAATAACCACTGACGACATTGTAAATCTTTTGGAATATCGTAAGATATTAGAAGTCGGTGCGATACGTCTCAGTATAGAGCGTGCGCGTCCCGGGGATACCGAGTTATTGACACAATATACGATTATGATGGGTAACAGTCTTACTGACTATGAAGCTTTCGCATATTATGACGCACTGTTTCATCAAAAGCTTATGCAAATGACCGGAAATCCTCTTATAGTAAACGCGGCAAAATCCATACGCGAAATGACGGTAAAAGCTATAGAATTAACGCTGTCTCCGAAAGGGGCGGCTGAGGGCGTCGCAATTCACACGCAGCTGACTCATGCTATTATGCAAAGGGATAAGGAATTAGCCGAAAAAATGATGCGGCTGATGTTAGATTCAATTATATCTGACGCGCGGCATCGAGACGAGGAGAATAAGGCGGCGCTCTAAGGAGGGGATTACTGTGATTTGGCTTTTATGTCCGCATTGTAAAAACAAAACACGGTTGAAAATCAGGGAAGATACGCGATTATGGCACTTTCCGCTTTTTTGCCCGAAATGTAAACAGGAGAACCTGATAAATCTTAAAAATACAATAATAACAATTGTCACCGAGCCGGACGCTAAGACGCAGAGCCGATAATTTGTAAGGGAACTTATAAATTATCGGCTTGTGTTTTTTAAAGAAGGCATTTTTAATTCATGGTAGAAATTTCTTCCGCTTATACGGAGAGATTTTCTATATAAAATTTAAAATCAAAAGGAGGAAAATGCAATGAGTAAGTCAAAAGTAAAAAAGGGATTTGTCCAAGGGATTAAAGACCAGTTTCCCACAAAAGTACTTGTATTAATCCCGATTGCCGTAGGCATTAACTTAGTGGGAGGGATTCTCGCTTCCGGTTTAAAGCTGCCGCTGTTCCTTGATATGATTGGTACATATATCTCGGCGGCGTTAGCGGGTCCGTGGGTGGCTGCGCTTGTAGGACTTCTTACAAACGTGTTCCTTGCACTTGTTTCAAATCCCGTTTATCTGCCGTATGCACTTGTCAGTATCGGCGTGGGTTTAAGCGTGGGCTTCATGATGCGTGCGGGTCTGTTCAACAAAATCTGGGGAGTTTTTGTTATCTGGATTGTTTCGTCTGTGCTTTCTGCGGCTATCGCAGGAACAGTAACTGTTTTCGTGTTCGGCGGCGCGACAGGCGCGACGGGTGCTTCTGTAGTTACAGCGACGCTAATAGCGGTAACTCAAAGGATTATAGCATCTGTTTTCGCGTCGGCAATGATTCAAAACCTTGCGGACAGAGCGGTCGCCTTGGTCATAGCGTATATAATCCTTAAAAACATCCCCAAACGCTTCCGCAGTCAATATTCTTTAGACAGTATGGTACAAGCGGACAACGACGAAGACTAATGAAAATGGGGTTTTTCGTGAAACCGGAACAAGGCTTCCGGTTCCGCGTAAACCCGGGAAAGGGGCGGTTTTTATGTCAGAAAAGAGTAAACAAGCGGCTAAGTCAAAAAGCAAAAAAACGTCAAGCTATGTGCCTATCGATTCACCAATTGACAGGCTCCACCCAATGATAAAGATTTATGCGATATTCTGCTTGGGTATAGGGTGTGCGGTTTTTCCGTTTTTGTGGTTAGCGTATAGCGTGGTGGTGTTTTTATTCTTTGTCGCATGGAAAGCAAAAATGCTCACCAAATTCGCCGGTTTTATAACCGCATTTGCAATTCCCATAACAGTTATGCTCTTGTTTATACAGGGGCTGTACAGTCCGAAAAACGTCACCATTTTAGCAGATTTCGGTTTTGCAAAACTCGGTCTTGAAGGGGTTTTGTACACTTTTAAAACAGTAGGGACGCTGTTAGTTTTTCTGGGAAGTTTTTATCTCATGACCACGACGACCTATCCGGGAAAGCTTGTTACCGCGATGCAGGACGCGGGACTAAACCCAAAAGCCGGCTATTTGGTACTCGCGAGTTTAAACGTCGTACCTCAGATTCAACGCAGAATAGCCGTTATTCAGGAAGCCCAGACTGCACGGGGCGTTGAGGTAACAGGTAAATTGAAAACAAGGTTCACGGCGTTTCTCCCGATTATAGGACCGACTGTTATGAGCAGTTTGATTGATGTACAGGAACGAGGAATGACCCTTGAGATACGGGGGTTCGGGGCAAAAGGGGTAAAACCGAGCAGCCTCACCGAGTTGAATGTCAGCCCTGCGGAAAAGGCAATAAAACGGGTTTTAGTCACCTTTTTAATCCTGTGTATCGCATTTGCCTTTTCCTGGGCTATATTTACAAGAGTAAGATAGAAAGGGGGCGAAGATATGCCAGCCGTCATTCAAGTGGAAAACCTAAGCTTCAGATATGCAGAAGCAAAAAAGTACGCGCTGAAGGATTTAAACTTTTCGGTTGAACAAAACGAATTTCTTTGTATCATCGGCGCTAACGGTTCGGGTAAATCCACGTTATGTAACGCCCTTATGGGACTCATACCATCATATTTCAGCGGAAAAATGAAGGGAAAGGTTACGATTATGGGCGAAACCACATCCGAAACCACCATAGGGAATCTTTCAAAAAAAATAGGTCTCGTATTTCAAAATCCATTTAATCAGCTATCCTATACAACAAGCACCGTAGAGGAAGAGTTAGCTTACGGCTTGTGTAATATGGGCGTACCCAGAGATGAAATGGCACGCCGGGTTAAAGAGATAGCAAAAATAATCCGCGTAGAAAAGCTTCTGAAAAAGAATCCGCTTGAACTTTCGGGAGGGCAGGTACAGCGTGTCGCCATTGGTTCGGCGTTAATTATGAAGCCGTCTGTCCTCGTTCTCGACGAGTGTACAACACAGCTCGACCCCTTAGGCAGCGAGGAAGTCTTTGATATAGTAAAAGACTTAAACAAGGACGGCGTCACCGTAGTTATGGCAGACCACGATATGGAACGGGTAGCGCGTTGCGCCGACCGAGTACTTGTGATGTCAGACGGAGAGATTATTGCACTTGATACACCTCGCGCTGTCTTTGAAAATGAAGAGCTTTCAAAGCATGGGGTGGATATGCCCGACTATATTCGGTTTGGTATCGCTCTTCGCGAAGAAAAGCTGTACGAAGGTCTGTCGCCTCTTACCGAAACAGAAGCCATAATTATAGGAAAGGAGTTGGTTTCATTATGAAAATAGAAGTACAGGATTTAATCCATACCTATCCATCGGGCGAAACAGCCCTGAACGGGATTAGCTTAGTCATAGAGGGGACGACTCCGGTAGCTGTCGCTGGGCAAAACGGTAGCGGAAAAACGACTTTAGTTAAGCATTTTAATCGTATTTTATCCCCTACAAAAGGCAGAGTGCTGATTGACGGCGTTTCCACAACCGAGCGTTCAACCGCACAGTGGGCTAAAAAAATAGGCTACGTTTTTCAAAATCCCGACGACCAACTTTTCCTTAACAGCGTCCGTAAAGAATTTGAATTCGGACCTAAGAGGACAGGTATTCCACCCGAAAAGATTGAGAAAATGCTACCTATAGTCGCTGACTTATGCGGTCTCGGAGACAAGCTCGAAATCCATCCCTTTGACCTTACCGCCACCGAGAAAAAGTTTTGTACTATAGGCTCTGTGATGATGATAGACCCTAATGTGGTGATTTTTGACGAGCCTACCTGCGGTCAGGATATTGAGGGGAATAACAGACTTATCAGTATTATCCGATATTTAAGAAACAACGGTAAGTTGTGCATAACCATTTCTCACGATATGAAGTTTATAGCTAAAAACTTTGAACGGGTAGTTGTACTGTGCAAGGGTCAGGTTTTAACAGACGGTTTTTGTAAAGACGTTTTTGCAAAACCGACAATTTTAAGTCAAAGCTTTGTTTCGCCGCCACCCATATGCCGCGTAGCTTTGGGAATGGGTTTAAAGCAGTCTGTCTTTGAAACAGAGGAGTTAGTCGGCTGTATTGTTCAAAACATGAAAAGGAGGAATAAAAAATGAAAAAGGTCATAACGCAAATTTACGGAATCCGCACTGTTGAGGACGCTGTGGGAGTGGTAGCCTTAGGCGCAGACCACATAGGCGTATCTTACGGGAAAACAAAAGGAACACCCGGTCAACTATCCTGCGAAGAGGCAAAAGAAATTTTTGATAAGGTACAATCCCACGCAGTCAGGGTAGGGTTAACGGTGTCCGAGGATATAGACGTAATTACGAGAGATTTATTACTGACTATGCCGCAGGTTCTGCACCTTTCGGGCGATATTGAGGGCATCACCCCTGAGGAAGTGGCGGTGCTTCGCGGCAGATTCCCCGGACTGAAAATCATGCAGGCTATTCCGGTTTTACAGGGTGTACCTAAAGAAGAACAGAAGGCGTTTGAATACATAAAACTTTATGAAGGGGTAAGCGACTTTTTCCTGATTGACACAAAGGCTAAAGGGGCTTTAGACATAGGCGCGACAGGACTTACCCACGACTGGGAAATAGACCGTGAACTTGTAAACAGCACAAAAGTACCCTGTATTATCGCGGGAGGGCTCGACGCCGCAAACGTTACCGCCGCAGTGGAAACAGCCCGCCCTTACGGTGCAGACAGCTTCAGTCTGACAAATCTAAAAGTACCGGGTAGAAAAGGCATAAAAGACATGAATAAAGTAAAAGCGTTCATCGAAGCGGTAAGAAAGGCGAGAATATGAAATGAATAAGAAACGTAAGGTGTTGGTAGTCGGCGACATAAATGTTGACTTGGTAGTAAGATTTCCGCAGATGCTTCCCGAAGGCTCGGTGAAGTATTACGAGCCTGAGCTGACAGGCGGCGGCACCTGCGGAAATACGCTGATAGCTCTGAGTAAATTGGGCGTAAGTACGGCGTTTATGGGTACTGTGGGCGACGACGCTTATGGGTTGCTTCTCAAAAAAGAGATGGTAGAAGCAGATGTCGATATACGTTCGCTGATAACCGACGAAGAATTAAATACGGTGTGCGTGTTCGCTTTCGTAGACGAAAAAGGTGAAAGGTATTTGTGGGGTTGGCCTCGCGTAAAACAATCCTATCAGAGCTTGAAACCTACGGATATACGTTGGGAAACCATACATCGTGCGAGTTGGATTCACAGCTCGGGAATAATGTTAGTGCATAATACCTCGGCGCGAAAAAGCGTAATTGAAATTTTCAAATACGCAAAAAAGGCAGGAATCCCTACCTCATTTGACCTGAATCTGCGGGTCGACGGCGGTCAGATGAAGGACGATTATCGAGAGGCGGTATTAGAGATTTTGAATTATTGTAATTATGTTCTTGGTTCGGGTAAAGATGAGTTTTATCATCTTGCCCCCCATGACGACTGGCTTGAAAGTGCGCGTTTTTTCGCCTCGCCCGAACGCACGATAATAGCACGAATGGGTGCAGAAGGCGCAATGGCGATAACCCCCCACTCCGTATGTGAGGAAAGACCGTTCGATGTAAAGGTCCGCGATACTGTCGGAGCAGGCGATGTGTTTAACGCAGGATTTATCGCCGCGCGGATTGCGGGATACGGTCTGAGAGACAGTATAGCTTGGGGTAATGGTGTTTCAAGCTATAAGGTGGCTCGCAATGGCGGACGTGCCACTCCCGAATATGAAGAATTAATGGATTTCATGAACACAACGCCGAAAATAACCGATATATAGTCCGAAAATCACCGCGAAAACAACACAAAATAACTTGAAAGGAGAATACGAAAATGGTCGAAAAGCAAAAAGTCATAATGGACTGTGACCCCGGTCATGACGATGCTTTCGCGCTTATGCTCGCCATACAGCATCTTGATGTACTCGGAATTACAACAATAGGCGGTAATTGCAGTTTAGAGAATGTGACTGCAAACGCCTTAAAAATACTCGAAGTCATTGAACGTCCCGATATAGGGGTATACCCCGGACACTCCCGTCCTCTATCGTCGGAATTAGTGACCGCGCCGCAGTTTCATGGAGAGAGCGGTATGGACGGACCGGTTCTTCCCGAACCTAAAATAAAAGCTCAAAATACTCACGCTGTTGACTTTATTGTAGAAACACTGAAAAGCACGGATGACGTAATAATAATACCTACTGCACCGCTCACAAATATCGCGGCGGCATTAAACCGAGCACCCGAAATAGCGAGCCGTATAAAAGAAATATGTCTGATGGGCGGTTCGGTCACTTTCGGAAACTGGACGCCGGCGGCAGAATTTAATATTTTTGTTGACCCCGAAGCGGCTTACCGCGTATTTAATTCGGGAGTTCCGATAAAAATGGCAGGAGTCAATTTTACACGTCAATGTGCAATCACCGAAACGCACAGAGACAGGATAATGATGATTCCTACGAAGACGGCGAAATTTGCCGCAGAGCTGATAGATTTTTTCATGAACGCTTCAAAAGAAGCCGCCTACCTTTCAGTAGCGACTCTGCATGACGCTTGCGCCGCCGCTTGGGTGATAAATTCGGAGTTAGTAACCTCCGTTCCCATGCGTATAGATATAGAATTAAAAGGTGAATACACGCGCGGTATGACGGTTTGCGATTATCGCCATTTACGGTGCGAGGACCCCGAAATTGACCTTTCAAACCACCCGACAATGAAATTCAGGGGACGAAATCCTAACGCCGAAGGCGCACTCAGATTAGATTTTACAGGCTTTATGGGATTACTTTACGAGACATTACGTAATTATCCTTAAACGGGAGGTTTAAAGTAAAATGTTGAAATATCAAGTTGTTATATTTGATTTTGACGGGACACTTATTGATTCAAGCGAGGATGTCCGATGCTCTTTGGAATATGCGGCAGAGCAGTCGGGCGTCCCCGCTAAATCAAAATCCCGTATTCGCCAAATCGATTTGGCTCTTCCGCCGCGCGATATTTGGCGGGAAATCGGCGGCGAAGAAAGTAGGTTTGAACAGTTTAGACAGGAGTTGAAAAATCACTACCTTGTTTTAAATGACTTTAAAAATACCGCGCCTTATCCGGGAATAATTACCCTTTTAAATACGCTCCTAAAAAAGGGATGTGATATGTACATAGTTACAAATAAATCATTTACCGCTACTGATATGTTGGTACACAAACTGAAAATGCAGCACTTTTTTAGTATGTGGTATTCACCTGACGGACCGAGTAATCAAAATGCGGATAAAACCGCTGTACTCAGCCGCCTAAAAGAGAAACTCGGAAATAAAAATGCAGTGTATATCGGGGATTCGCATACCGACATAGAGGCGGCGGCGGCAAACGGAATCCCGTCAATAGGCGTACTATACGGAGATGGAGACCCTCGGCGGGGTAATGCGAGTCCGAATGAGTTAGCGTCTGACGTAGAGTCCTTATTTCCACTGCTGTGCTTAAGTTAAAAAGGGGGATATATTCATGCCTAAGATATTAAATTTCGGCTCTTTAAATTTAGATTATGTTTATACTGTGGAGAATTTCGTGCGTCCCGGGGAAACTATTTTATCAAAAGATATGCAGGTATTCTGCGGCGGGAAGGGTTTTAACCAGAGCATCGCCTTAGCGAGGGCGGGAGCTGATGTTTTTCACGCGGGATTCATAGGTCGAAGCGACGGGGAAATATTCCTCAAAACCCTGCGCGAAAACGAAGTAAACACAGATTTAATAATGAAGAGAGACAATGTCGGCGGTCACGCCGTTATTCAAATAAATAAAGCGGGACAAAATTGTATTATACTGCATGGCGGCGCAAATCAAACAAATACAGAGGTATTCATTGATTATGCTCTTTTTAAATTTTCAGAGGGCGATTATATCGTTTTGCAAAACGAAATAAACCTTGCCGATGAGATTATCCGAAAAGCCAAGCGTAAGGGAATGAAAGTGTTTCTTAACCCTTCGCCTATGAATGATGCGGTAAAAGAAATGCCCCTTGAGCTTGTGGATTGTTTTATTCTCAACGAAGTCGAAGCGGCTGACATTTGTGATATTTTTAATTTAGACAACCGCTTATTAATTTACTCCTTGCGCGATAGATTCCCCTCGGCGTCCATATTACTGACGCTCGGAAATAAAGGCGCATCGTATGCGGGCGGTGAGCATGTACAACCCTTATTTCAAAAGAGTTTTGAGGTACCCGTAGTAGACACGACCGCCGCAGGTGATACCTTTACCGGTTATTTTTTAGCACGAATTGCAACAGGGGCGGCGGTTGAAGATGCGCTGAAATATGCTTCGGCGGCGGCTTCGCTCGCAGTTTCGAGAAAAGGCGCGGCGGCTTCTGTCCCGACTATGAACGAAACACAACTATTTTTGCAGGGCAGAATTTAAAATATATTTTCACCCTCCTTCAAAAAATTTTAATCAATGCTTGAATTTTCAACAAAGTTATGCTATAATGAATCGTAACAACATTTCCTACGCTCGCAGGAGTGCAGGGTATGGGGTTACGATTCATTTTTTTCAAATCGGAAATAGGTTGATGTAAGGTCTGTGTTGAGAATTAAATTTATATAATGAGGGGGTGGCGTGATGAACGATAAACTTAAAAAGGCATTACCATATATATTTATAACAGGTGCTTTTGTCGGTTCTTTTGCAGTTATAATATACTTCTTAACTTGACACCGCAGTATAAGCAAGACACATCAACCGACTTTCGTAGGCTCTCGAAAATTAAACACTCCGTTATTTTCTACCTTGAAAATAACGGGTAAACCACAAAAAAATATGATAAACTCTTAATTGAGAGGTGAGATTATTGGACTGGGTAGAACGCATAAACAAGGCTGTGAACTATATCGAGGAACGAATCGAGAGCGAAGAACCGATTAATGAAGCTGACATCAGCAGAATTACAGCTTGCTCATTCGGTTTGTTTCAAGGTACGTTTACGCAGATTTCGGGCGTATCATTATCAGAATATGTTCGCCGCCGAAAGTTGACTTTAGCCGCGCATGATTTGCTGAACACAAACGCAAAAGTGATTGACATAGCGTTGAAATACGGCTATCAATCGGCTGATGCTTTCAATGTGGCTTTCAAAAGACTACACGGCGTATCTCCGTCAAAGTCAAAAAAGCCCGATGTAAAGTTGACATTTTACTGTCGTCTGCATTTCGCCTTATCAATAAAAGGAGTTGATAAAATGGATTACACTATTATCGAAAGAGAGGCTTTCAGCGTTGTCGGTGTAAGGCGGACAACGCCATACGGAGCAGGTACATGGGCGATTGTCAAAACCGATGATGAAATGGAAAAAGCAAAGGAATTATTCGGAAGATTCTACGACCTCGGTTTGTGTTTCGGGTTCGGCGATGACGGCAGTAACGATTATATGTGTGCGGTAGAATATGATGGTGAGCCGCCCGCAAATTTAGACAGTTACAGTTACCCTGCGGCTACATGGTTAAAATTTGAGGCTAAAGGCACTTTGACAGGCAACACATTGCTCCAAGTTTGGCAACGTATAAACAACGAGTTTCTTCCTCAAAGTAAGTATAAAAAAGCGGCGGCAACAATTGAGAAATTTGTATTATGGGATGAAGTAAACGATATATGCAATGTCGAAATATGGCTTCCTGTTATGTTGAAATAATGGGGGCAAGCATGATTTCTTTTAACACTGTTTTATTTAATGATTTTGAAGTATTAGATGCCTTCGGTCCAGTTGAAATTATCAGTAAAATGCCAAAATCTTATAAGCTGGATTATTATTCTTTTCATGGTGAAACAGTTTTAAGCAATCAGCAAATAAGTGTTAATACGCGCCCTTTTTCAGAGATTGACAGAAGCGGAATTTTATTAATTCCCGGCGGCATAGGAACACGAAAATTAATTAATGATACCGAATTTATTGAACAAATAAAAGCTTTATCCCACGAAGCCTTGTATGTTCTAACTGTTTGTACAGGCTCTGCATTACTTGCTAAAACAGGATTACTTGAAAACAAAAACGCTACGACAAACAAAATGGCTTTTGATTGGGTAAGCGGAATCTCAAAAGGGGTAAACTGGTCTAAAAATGCTCGTTGGGTAAGAGACGGAAAATACTATACTTCTTCCGGCGTGTCAGCGGGAATGGATATGACGTTAGGGTTTATCAGCGATATTCATAACGAAAAAACTGCAAACGATTTGTCTAAATTCATTGAATATATTTGGAACAAGGATAAAAATAATGACCTCTTTGCTATCACATAGTACAAGCATTTGCTACGTGATTTTCCATGTTAAAAACTTTGCTTGACATTTTAACGGTGATATGTTAGAATAAATTAAATTTGTTTTGCAAAAATAGAACATGGAGGAGTGGTCTGCAATGGACGAGAATAATAAAATTCAATTGTTTGAGGATAAACGTATTCGTATGGCATGGGACGAAGAAAATGAGGAGTGGTATTTTTCCATTGTTGATGTCGTGGCTGTGCTTACAGAACAACCTACACAGCGAGGTGCAACCTTTTATTGGGGTAAACTGAAACAACGATTGAAAGAGGAAGGGTCTCAACTGTTGACAAATTGTCAACAGTTGAAAATGACAGCTGAGGACGGCAAAAAGCGTTTGACTGATGTAGCCAATACCGAACAGCTTTTACGCATAATCCAGTCTATTCCCTCGCCCAAAGCCGAGCCGTTCAAAATGTGGCTTGCTCGCGTTGGAAGTGAGCGGATTGACGAAACGATTGACCCCGAATTGACGATTGAACGCGCTTTGGTTACATATCTCAAAAAAGGTTATACTCGTGAATGGATTAACCAACGCTTGCAAGCCATTCAAGTGCGAAAAGAACTCACGGACGAATGGGACGACAGAGGTGTTAAACAGGGTTTGGAGTACGCCATATTAACCGATGAAATTTCAAAAGCATGGTCGGGAATGACTACGCGCCAGTATAAAAATTTCAAAGGTTTGAAAAAAGAAAACCTCCGCGATAATATGTCTACGCTGGAACTCGTCTTGAATATGCTTGCTGAAGCCACGACAACCGAAATATCAAAAACGGTGAAGCCTAAAAGTTTAAAAGAAAATAAAGAAGTTGCCAAAAGCGGCGGCGGGGTCGCCGGAAACGCCCGAAAAGAAATTGAATCAAAGACAGGAAAGCCTGTTATAACCTCGAATAATGCAATGGATTTTTCAAGGCTCATTTCAGATATTATAGAAAGTGATGTTGGAAATAATAATGAAGAATAAGCATTAATAACCCCGCCCGTTCTTACGATATAGCCTTGAAACACTCTCAGAAAGAATCGGACACCGTTCAAAACTCGGTGTCCGATTGATTTTTTCTATAGTTTTTGAAGTACAAGCTATAGCTTTTCGTAGCTTTTAACTAAGCCCACGAACTCCCACCTCAACCCGTGAGTGTCAACGCCAAGGTTCCCTGCTGCTCTTGAAATAACGGCGGATGTATTTGCATTACCTTTATACGCCGAATCGGTCAATATGAGTCCGAACTCTGCAACAGCCGATGCGAATCCAAAATCTTGTGAAGGATTGTCTGTAAAGAATGTGGAGTTGACTTCACGCTCAACAAGACTGCTGACGTCGCCGTCGGGTTCTTTATAACGCACCTTTACGGTAAAGAAATCGTCACTGCCTGTAAGTTCAGAGGTCTGATATTTCAAGGTTCCGCCCTCAAAACTACCGTCCGCTAAAACAATCTCGTAAAACGCCGTCACAGAGAAGCCCGCGCCAATGTCACCCGCGTCTTTTTGGTCATTATCGAAATCTTCGTTTTCGAGCCGCCTGTTATCGTAACCGATAAGGCGGTATTCTTTAACTACGCCCGGATTAAACTCAACCTGAAGCTTTAAATCCTTCGCAATAACATACATGGTCGAGTTAAATTCATCAACCAAAACCTTTTTTGCCTCTTCGATATTATCTATATAGGCGTAGTTACCATTACCGTACTTCGCTAAGTTTTCCATAGTGCTGTCTTTTAAATTACCCATTCCGTAACCGAGAACCGATAAGAATACACCACTTTCTTTCTTTTCTTCAATCAGATTTTTCAACCCGTCCGTACTGCTGATTCCGACATTAAAATCCCCATCGGTTGCGAGTATTACACGGTTGTTACCGCCGACAATGAAGTTTTTTTCCGCAAGTTCGTAGGCTGTTTGTATGCCCTTTGAACCCGCCGTTGAACCGCCTGCGGTAAGGTTGTCGATGATATTTTTCAAATCGTTCTTTCTGTCGCCCGGCATTGAGTCACAGACTATTCTGTCACTGCCCGCGTAGGTGACGATTGATATGACATCATTTTCATCTAAAGCATCCACCAACATTTTAAAAGATTCTATTACTAAAGGGAGTCTGTTCTGAGAATTCATAGAACCCGAAACGTCAATGAGGAAAACCACGTTGTTTTGCACCTTGTTTTCATCGCGTATCTCCGCACCCTGTATACCTATCATGGCTAACAGATTATCTCCGTTCCAGGGGCAGGCGGCGACCTCCGCGCTGATTGAAAAAGGCATATCAGAGTTTTGCGACGGAGCGGGATAGTCGTAGTTGAAATAATTCACTAACTCTTCTATCCTGACGCCTTGCGGTTTTTGAGAGCTGTTGATAAAACGGCGCATATTGCTGTAAGAGGCGGTATTCGGGTTCGCCGAGAAGGTCGATAGCGGATTTAACACCGCATTTTTAAACCCCGATTCTTCGATTATGTTATAATCTTCGTTTGCCTCAAATTCCGCATAACGCCACTCTTCATCGGGAGAAATTCCGGCGGTGGCGGCGGGAGCGGCAGGAGCGGCGGGAGCATATGCTTCATTCTCGGCGGAATCTAAGCCAATATCGGGGGCAGCGGCATACCTTGTACTGTCTTCGTCAGCGTAAACAACATTGTTGTCATACGGAGCCGCTTCAAGAGCTTGGACATTACTGTCGCTACCTCCTAAAGAGTATTCGCTGTTTGTGCAAGCGGTAAGCGCGAAGATAAGTAATAGTGCGAGTAAAGCTTTAAACGGGTATTTTCTTTTTTTCATGATGAACTCCTTTCAGTTTCGGCTTATAATCATAACATGATTTACATAGCCAAAAGGTTGCAAATTTTGGAAATTTTCTTTCCTTGCTCGTATTATATACCCGCCAAAACCGCATTGTCAAGCAAATATCCGAATTGTAATCACCATGTATCCGAACTGTAATAAAAGGACGTTTTTTTGAAACCGTATTGTAATAAAAATTAACCGTATTGTAATATTTACCATGGAGATAAACACATTAAAAAGCTCGGATTGTTAAATAAGCTGAATATTAATTTGGGGTCTTGACAAGTATAACCACTATAGTATAGAATTAAGATTAGACATAGTTAGAGTTTTTTCACGAGGTTTATTTTATGATTTTTGCCGACCTTTTATTTCTTTTTGCCTTCTTACCGCTTAATTTGTTAATTTACTTCATATTTAAGAAAACCGCCTTCAGAAATATAGTTCTCGTGGCGTTTTCGTTGTTTTTCTACGCATGGGGAGAACCTGTGATGGTTTTTCTCTTAATCATAACAGCGGAAATAAACCGTATTCTCGCCTTTTATACCGAAAAGCACAGAGGCACAAAAAAGGGCAAAGCGTTCGCAATAACCGCAGTCGCCGTAACCCTGTCTTTATTAGCCGTGTTTAAGTACGGCGGGATGTTCGCCTTACCGTTTAAGCCTTCGTTACCGATAGGAATCAGTTTTTACTCGTTTCAGATAATATCGTATGTTACAGATGTTTATAAAGGTCGAATAAAAGCGCAAAAGAGCCGCTTAAAATTTCTCATGTATGTCTCTCTTTATCCCCAACTCATCGCAGGACCGATTGTCCGATACAGCGATATAGCGGAAGAAATAGACGATAGGCGCGTAACTGCCGAGAATTTCAGTACGGGAGTGACGAGGTTCACGCTCGGTTTAGCCAAAAAAGTAATCTTAGCCAACCAAATCGGCTCAGCGGCTGAATCCATTTTAGGCGGTGATGCAAGCGTTCTTTCGGTAACGGGGGCATGGCTCGGAGTGGCACTGTTCGCGTTACAGATTTACTATGATTTTTCCGGGTACTCAGATATGGCTATAGGTTTAGGAAGGATTTTCGGTTTCACTTTCCCCGAAAACTTCAATTATCCGTATATATCAAGTTCAATCACCGAATTTTGGCGCAGATGGCACATGACATTGGGTGGTTTTTTCCGCGATTATGTGTATATTCCGCTCGGCGGCGGCAGACGTCATATTTGGAGAAACCTACTCATAACATGGTTTTTGACAGGATTATGGCACGGTGCAAGTTGGAACTTTGCGCTGTGGGGACTGTATTTCGGCGTATTAATAATAATTGAGAAAGCGTTTTTATTAAAGCTTTGTGAAAAGCTCCCCGCCATTATTAAAATCCCGACTACCCTGCTTTTTGTGACCTTCGGGTGGGCAATATTCTACTTTACTGATTTTAATAAAATGTTAATTTTCATTAAGAGCCTTTTGGGACTTAATAATGCGGGAATGTTCGATATTATAACACCGAATATTATTTATGATAAACTCTTTCTCGTGATAGCCGCCATTATACTGTGTGCACCCATCGGCAGATATATCGAATCGGCGATGAACAAGCTCGGCTTTGCTCGCTTCATTATCCCTTTTTTAAACGCCGCTATCATAATCATTTGTGCTGTAATGTTAGTCGGAAGCACATATAATCCGTTTTTGTACTACAGATTCTAACGGGAGGAAATAAAAAAATGCAGAATAAATTTCATCGGTTTAATATCGCGGTTTTTGTGCTGGTCCTTGCGGTTATCAGCCCGTTTTTATTCCTTGCTCCGAGGACTTATATCTCAGAAACCGAAAGACGGGAGTTGGAGCAGTTTCCCGTATTCTCGTGGGACAATCTTTTTTCGGGTGAATATACAAGGAAAATCGGTATTTATTTTTCGGATACCGTACCCATGCGCGAGAACTTAACCGAAGCATCCGCAATAATTAAAAACATGATGGGTATAAGGATTGACGGAGTGAAACTGCATAATATCATAATAACCGAAATACCCGAGCCTGTTCCGCCTACGGCTTTAACCCCGCAGTCTGAAAACAATAAACCCGCAAACGATGCTGTTAATATCTCACCCACGCCCGGAACATCCGATAGTACCGCGGTTTCCGAGTCCGATATTGAAACAGGCACAGCGTCGGAAACAGATTCATACACACCCGTATGGGACGGAGTTATAGAAGATGCCGTATCAGCACCCGATGGTGTAGCGGATATTGCCAACAATGGTATTCTCGTTTATCAAAACCGCGGTCTTATGCTGTACGGCGGCAGTTATGCACAGGGTTCAAACTACGCCGCAGTACTCAACTCATACAGGCAAAGGCTCAGCGATGATACAAAGCTGTATTCGATGCTCATTCCCACGGCTGTTGAATTCTATTGTCCGAGTAATTACAGGAGCCTTAGCGGCGACCAACGCGGGAATATAAACCATATAACCTCACTTCTTGACCCCGGTATAACGCCGATAAACGTCTATTCCGCACTCGCCGCACAGATAAGCGAGGAAATTTTTCTGAGGACAGACCACCACTGGGCTCCGTTAGGCGCCTATTATGCCGCCGAGGAATTCGCCAAGACGGCGGGAGTACCCTTCACGCAACTTTCGGATTATGAAAAAGTAACCGTCCCCGGTTATGTGGGGACGATGTACGGTTATTCAGGCGATATACGAATCAAAAACAATCCCGAGGATTTTGTTTATTATAAGCCGCCAAACACCTACAATACAGTCTATTACAATTACGATAATCCCGAAGTCCCTATTCACGCTCCGCTTTTCATAACGCAGGGTGCCGGGACTTCATACAGTGTTTTTATGGGCGGCGATGCTAAAATAACGCATATTTTCACCGATGTGGAAAACGGGCGTAAAGTAGCTGTTTTTAAAGACAGCTTCGGTAATGCGTTAGTGCCTTTCTTGGTCGGTTCATTTGAGGAAATAATCGTTATTGACATACGTTATTTCCCGTACAGCGCGATAGAGTACCTCCAAATACACGAGGTAACGGACGTACTTTTCGCTAATAATATTTTCGCCGCAAATACAGCGGGAATGATTAATCATTTAAAAGACATCATGGATGTTTCCGAAGAATTTTAGTTTATCCTCTTTTTAGCGCAGTTTTAACAAGCGCTTGACATTGATGGGATTTCCATGCTATAATTACTTTTATATAGTAAAATATAGATATGTGACAAAAAGAGGTGTAAATATGTTCTTTATAATGCTTTCGACAATTGAGGACGAACAGGAGCGATTGAGAATAGCTGATATTTACGAAGAATATCGTTATATGTGCCTACATAGAGCCTTAACTATTACAAAAGACCAACAAATGGCTGAGGATGCTGTAGGTGATGCTTTTGTCGAGGTAATAAAGCACAAGGAAAAAATATTTTCATTAGATTGTAACCAATTGCCCTCTTATATCGTTACTATAACAAAGAATAAAGCGAGAGATTTATTAAGAAAGAACAAAAGAAAATCGGATTTAGATGACGATTGGGAAAACAGTCTTGAATCGGACGAGATTCCTATTGACGAGCAAGTTATCAGCAAAATGGGTTTTGAGCGATTGCTAAACCTTATGGCGAGTCTTGACGAAAAATATAAAATTGTTCTCGAAATGAAATATGTTTTAGATTTATCTACGAACGAGATTTCACAAATGCTAAATATCAGCAATGACAATGTAAAAACACGGCTCTTTCGGGCGCGAACGCAGTTAAGAAAGCTACTCGGAAGCGAGGTGACGGCTAATGCCTAACATTATTCTCGGAAACTTAGAAAATAATGACAGCTTGTTTGAAGCGTTTTTAAGGCAAGCCGTTATTATCAACCACCAAAACGAAATGGCGGCAATACCGCCGCGCAAAGAATTAGAAAAGATGTATGCTTTTTCAAACGAACACAACCTAAGAATGAAAAAGTTGTTCGCGGCTGATAAGCGGCAGGAGACTTTTGCTGTTGTTATTAAATGTATCAAGGTCGCGGTTATTGCCGCGTGCGTGTCGGCGACAATGTTGTTCTTCACGCTTTTAACCTCGGCTGATTTCAGAAAGGCAGTCGGCGATGTTATTGTAACATGGTTTGACAAATTCACAGAATTTCGCTCGTCTCAAGGAAGCGAAGATTTCACCGAACGCGACTGGTCTCCGAAGTATCTGCCGGAGGGGTTCACCTTAGTTGATACAATCGGAACAACCGGATTTATGTTTACAAATACGGAAGAAGTACGTATTATATTTAATTATAAAGAAATCGATTCTTCAACCTCTGTAGATAACGAAGATATGAAATATAGTGTGATTGTCGAAGACGAAATAATTTATCATTTATTTGAAACAATTATTAAAGACGATAAGTACGAAGATAATGTGATTGTTTGGGACATGGACGGATATAGATTTACTGTTATGGGAAATTATAATATTGATGAGCTTGTAAAAATCGCACTCTCAGTTAATTAAAATATTTTTATGTCTCGAAACGCATCTTTCGTAACCTCAAGTGATGTTTTGTGAATTATGTACAAAAATATAGAAGAATAATTGTAGTTATGTACAAACATTGAATTTTTTTGTAAAATCCTGTAACCTCACCTCCTTTGAAAACGTTAGTATATCAGACAGGCAAAATTTCAAAGTAAAGGAGGTGAAAAAACTTGGTCGGGATTAACTTCATCATCATCGTACCTAAGCTTTAGCGGTACATACTCCCCTGTGAGCAAGGGCGAAACCTACCGCTTAGAAGTATCGGCGACAGTCAAAACGACAAGCGGCGTTACAGAAAGCGTAAATCACCATTTTGATAAGACTTATTAGTTTATTGTTGCAATGGAACTAATAATTATTGAAAGGGGTGAGTCCGGTGGGCTGAGAAATTTAATCCTATTTAAAGTAAATCAAGAATTAAAAACATATCTCAAATTTGAGATAGCCTCGAAATGAGGTAGAAAGGTAAACAGTATGAAAAAAATAATTTCTATACTATTAATTGTAACTCTCATGTTTTCAATAACAGGCTGTTCGGGTAACGAACCTACCAACACGCAACCCACCGAATTAAATAAACCCGAAGAACTTGTCGAACCTGAACAGTTTACACAACCTATAATTTCTGATGAAATTGCAGAATTTGAAGAACCTGTCGAACCTGAGCAGTTTACACAAGCCATAACTCCTAATGAAATTGCGGCTACATGGAAAGAAGTCCCGATAAAAGATGCCACCGATGTAAGGACCAAGGTGAGTTCAAGCAGAGCGTTTTTTGATTTGCGTTCATTAATTAAAGGTGAAAACAGCGGAGATGGTTATATTTTTAACACCTTCGTTTTCAGTGGAACGATAATCAATTTAAAAGAATTTCAAATTTCATGGACAGACGACGAAGGGGAAGAATGGGGTCCGTTTTCGAGGTCTATAATTGAAGTGAGAGTGGATAAGGAATATAACGGAAAAACACCGGTGGAAGGAGACGTTATACGAGTATTATATCCTTTTTCGCTATCATGGGATTTCGATAACTCTGTCCGTATAAAAGAAAACGGGAAATATGTATTTGCAAACTGTTGGGTTCTTGACGAAACCTATTCGCATTATAACGAAAAGTATAATCCTGTTGCCGTGAACGATGGTTCTGCAGATTACGCTGATGTTATAATGGGGAGCGCGTGGAATAGTCTACTGCCTATAGAAGACGAGAGAGTTATTTTCTATCACGGATATTTTGAGCATGACGAGGAGGCTAAATTGAAATTTTTGCATCATGATTCATTTAAGACAGATATGCTTACAAGTGACTCTTCGCTTGAGACAGGGGACTATACTATGATGAATATAAAAGATTTTGAAAATGAGTTTTCTAAGCTGTTTGAAAAACAGGATGCTTTGCCAACTGCCGCAATTAATTTATTCTCATAGCATAAATTATTACGGATTAAGTTAAGGTCACATTAATTCGGTAAATTTAAAATAAGGATTAGGAGAAAAATTATGAAAATAAAAATTAAATTCGCAAAAGGTATATTCAGTTTAATTACAATTGTAATTTTAACTGTAGCCTTCGGTCTATCTGCATCTGCCCATACTCTTCAAGCTTGGGCAAATTATTACACTCCAAACCACGCAAACTCTAACAGTGGTTATCGTTTTACGATTGAAAATTGGAACCATATGAATGGAAGCAGTATAAATTATGTGTGGGCAAACAACACCACCCAAACAACTTTTGGAACAGCATTGAGCCAAGCATTTAGTAGCTCGTGGGGGGGGATGATTAGCGGTTCTAATACAACATCTGCAAATGCTCACTTGAGAATTGCATATGATTCTATCACACAACCGACAGGCATTGCGGCAATTGCGCCGATTAATGGTGGTGATGCAAATAAACATTTTAGACAGGGACTGCAAAGCCACGGCTCGCATGATTCGGGAATATTGTTCTACATGGATTCAGCGAATTATTCTGCCGACATCAAAAAGCAATTGACTGCACATGAACTCGGTCATCTTTGGGGTATTGAAGATTTATATAGGCATGGTTTTACAAACTTAGAAAGTATTTACTCACAACCTTATGCGTATAATACAGCAACAAGGCACGATAAAAACGCTATGTATATAGGTCTAAACAATCCGTGGTTTGATGACGGAACAGGAAATGGTTGGAAACGATTAAAATCACCGGGGGTTTTTGCAGTTAACGAGTGGCACGATGGTTATTATTTTAATTCAAACGGATATTGGACATAGTTTCTTGTTCGCAGACAAACACCCCCATGCTCTAAAGTACATCTTTCTCAATATGCAAATGTAACATCTTATCTCGGCTTTTCCGGCACATACTCCACTGTAAGTAGCGGCGAAACCTACCGCTTAGAAGTATCGGCGACAGTTAAAACGACAAGCGGCGTTACAGAAAGCGTAAATCACCATTTTGATAAGACTTATTAGTTTATTGTTGCAATGGAACTAATAATTATTGAAAGGGGTGAGTCCGGTGGGCTGAGAAATTTAATCCTATTTAAAGTAAATCAAGAATTAAAAACATATCTCAAATTTGAGATAGCCTCGAAATGAGGTAGAAAGGTAAAGGATATGAACAAAAAATTATTTTCTATCATCATAGCAATGATAATGTTATTCTCGCTCACGATGAGCGTTATGGCAGAGGACGACAGCGTGGAGCATAGTGATATAGTGTATTGTGACGAACATGGTATGTTTCATGAAATTCAATATTTCAATTATGACTCTGTGCTAATTGATGGAAACATATTACTGTCTGTTGAAGAGCAAGAGTGTTCTCATTCAAATTCGATGGCATTCTACGAATATTACAGCAGTGTTCATTTGTCTCACCCGATTTATAACGGCTCCGGTCAAGTTATTAATACCTGTTCAATAACTCGCATACTATACATATTGGGAGAAAAATGCACCAATTGCGGACACATTAAAAGCTCAAGTTTAGTAACACACAGTGAATCTCATACTATCTGTATTTAACTAAAAAGTTATTTCATGCTCTGCTGTTTGTAAAGCAGAGCATGAAATACCTGTAAATGTAAAAGGAGAAACCCAAAATGAAAAAACTAATCTCAACGGTAATAATTGTTTTCTTAACCCTGTCTCTTTTGTCTTCATGCAACAACGACAAGGGTAATAAGGACATTATTAACTATGATTTCCATGATGTGAAAATAAACTTCACAGCTGACGATGACGATTTTTTATATGAAATGGAAAAAGATAGACCTATTCTTTTTGCAATTGACAACAACGGCTATTTATATTATAATGAATTGACACAAAATTTTATGAAAGTTACAGTTTTAGGTTTAGACGGAGAAAAAATTGATGAAGCCGAAATTGAACCTATCGGTGTTTGGGAGTCAGGAGAATTCATACCCTATCCCAATGGGGCTGAGAGTTTCAACTGTATAGCGGTGAAGGACAATGTATTGTATTTTACCGATTCCCATCCTTTTACACGCGACAGCACAGCTGTTTTCAGCTATAATTTTAACACCAAAGAGCAAGTCAAAATAGCCGAAATTGAAGGGTTTAACGATGTGAGAAAGATTATTCCGCTTGATGGAAAACTATACTTGCTCGGTATAGATGAAAGGTTAAGCCAAAACATAAACCCCGCTAAAAATAATTATAAAGGTGAGAGCATAATAAGCGTTGCTCTTCAAACCGGAGAGCATGAAACTGTGTTTGACAATATGCCTTTTATGATGGCAGAAACGGAGGACGGTGTTCTCATAATCTCTGCTTATGCCGAAAACGGCGGTTATTACTTTAAAAAACTAAACTCTGAAAATATAATCCCAAACGATAATTTAAACTTTTCAAATAGCGAAGAGCCGAATTTTGAAATGTATGGCTCTGAAAATATAATACACGATTCAGACAAGTTTTTAGTTTTTCTGCCGGTTGACGGAAACAGCGAAACAAGGGTTATCGTTAATAATTTACCATCTATAAATCGAAAAAATTTCGCAGTTAAAAGCGGATATTTATTCTATGAGACAGGTAGCGGAGTAAGACGGATTAAGTTAAGCGAAGAAGTAAACCCTGCCGTCTTAAATATGGCTCATTATTCTGTTTTACCGCCAATAATCGAAAATTTCGGCTTCGGTCTCACTTTTGAACAAATAGACACATATGAATTATCGCTGTCATTATTGTCGCTTGACAGCAATTATGATATGTATAATATAAATTCTTTCAGCGATATAAGCGATAATATCCGTCAAAAAGGTGCGTTTTATCCGCTTAATGATGTGCCTTATGTAAACGAGTATTTAAATGCAGTGTTCCCTTATGTGAGAGAAGCGGCAATAAATGAAGACGGCGATATTTGGATGCTCCCGATTTATTTACACACTAACGGGCTTCTTTATAATGAAAAAATATGCGAGGAATATGACATAGATATAGCCCAATTAAATACTTCCGAGGATTTAATAGAAATACTTGCCACGTTAAAGAGCCGCGATATAACAGAGTATTACGACATCACTCATCCTCAGTTTTTCTTTGAGCGTTCTTTTTATCAAATCATGAGAAAAAATAACGAGTTCAATCGCGATGATTTTAGAGAAATGGCTTTGTACATATATGATAATATTAACTACATAAAAGACGATTGGTCTTATAACAGAATTACAAGTGATACGAACCCATACCCTCTAATTCAAGTTCCGGGAAGTGTGAATCGCGTCGCTGATTTAAGAGGGCGGTATTTGCTTTATCGCCGGGGAGTAGGGGACTATCATATGCAGGAGAGTTTCAACAGAGCTTTGGAATATGAAGATTATGACGATGACTATTTTTGGGCGAATTTAGGAAAAGTTGATTTTCGTTATTTTGAGAATTACAAACATAATCGTTTTATACTCTATCCTTCTGTTAAGGCTGTTGAAGGTATTCATGTTAATGATGTCACTTTGGAATTCATTACCGTCAATCCACACTCGGAAAATCTCGATGTTGTACTCGAATATATTTCTGCGTTAGCCGAATATCAATTGAATTTAGAAAACAGCTTTATTCTCCATGATGAGAAAACATACTCGATGGACAGACATTTTGTAAAAGACGCTTATGAAATCCTAAATTATGAAGGAAACTTCATAAGATTCAGCCTTGACAGCGAATTGATTTACAGCGATTTTGAAAAGTTTCTCGGTGATGAGATTACGCTTGATGAGTATTTAAATCGCGCTGAGTTTAAGATTAATGCTTATTTGAGGGAGTAGTATATGAAACCCACAAAAAAATCCCGCATACCATGGAACATCAAGTGCTTGTTCTGCCTTGTCCCGAGCCTTGTGGGTATAACAATCTTTTTTGTTATACCCTATTTCCGTGTGTTGTATTATTCGCTGATTGACAACCAGTTTCGGCGTAACTTCGTGTGGCTTGATAATTACGTAAAAACCATTCAAAACGAGTATTTTCAACTTGCGTTTAAAAACAGCCTGTTGTTAATTTTGATTGCCGTCCCTGCTTTGATTCTTTCTTCACTGTCCATCTCTCTCATGCTTTCATTCGGGCTTAAAAAACTGCGCGTTCTGCGAACTGCGTTTGTGCTTCCCTTAGTTATTCCAACGGCAAGTGCGGCACTTATATGGGCGACATTTTTTGCAAATGTTGACAACGTCCTACCTGTCTATCTTTTGTTCATATGGAAAAACATCGGAATTTGTATAATACTGATGACTGCGGCGTTTACTTGTATTGACGATTCGGTTTTTGAGGCGGCAAAATTAGATGGCGCGAAAAGATTTACAATACACAGAAAAATTACAATCCCTTTAATTATGCCCACGCTTATTTTTTCCATACTGATTTCAATTGTGAGCAGTTTTAAAGTGTTTAAAGAAACTTATTTGTATTATGGCGGAACTAATTATCCGCCGCAGTACAGCTACACCTTGCAATATTATATGAACAACAATTTTCTGAAACTTGACTATCAAAGCCTTGCCGCAAGCGCGGTGTTTACTTCTCTTCTCGTTTTCGTAATAGTGATTATCGGACTGCTCTTGCAGAGGAGGTACACATGGTAAAAATAGGAAAAGCAGGTAAAAATATTTTTCTTGTCCTGCTCGCCGCTTTATTTTTTCTTCCCGTGTTTATGACAGTGGGGATGTCCTTTCTTGACAATAATATGCCGACTTTTCAAAACTATGCAGATTTGCTTTTCGACTGCTTCGTTTTCTATCCCGTGTTTTGGAATTCTGTCCTATACGCCGCCGTGATAACCATTATAGGGCTACTTGTAATAATACCGGCTGCGTTCGGCTTTTCTCATGCGAAATTTAAAGGGAAAGGCGCATTGTTCATTTTTTATATCATACTTATGATGATGCCGCTTCAGGTTACTATTCTTCCAAATTATATCGGACTGCGCGACTTAGGGCTTATTAACACACGACTCGGAATTATACTTCCCGCTTGTTTTTCGCCTTTTGGCGTTGTAGTGATGAGTCGTTATATGCAGAGCATTAATAATTCCGTAATAGAGGCTATGCGAATGGAAACGAACTCTGTAATAAAAATAATTTTTCATGCGGTTATTCCTCAGATTAGAATTTGCATTTTTGCGGTTGTGCTTTTCGTTTTTGCCGATTGTTGGAATATGCTTGAGCAACCGCTTTTGTTTCTCAGAGATATAAATTTACAAACATTACCTGTGTTTTTGAGTAACACAGAAAAATACGCCGGAAGCGTTTTATTCCCGGCGGCTGTATTATTTATGTTTCCTGTTTTATTACTGTACAATTTTTTCAGCGACAGTTTGGAGAAAGGATTAACGTTCGGTGATTTGTCATGAGAGTATTAAACATTATTATTACCTTGATTTTCTTTGCTTCTATGGTTGTTTTAACCGTTACCGCACGGGACATTCACAACGCACTTCTCCCTCAGGTGACAGCAAGAAGACTGACACAGGAGGACTTTGAGTTTGTCATTGATTTTGAGTATGACGGAATACCTCAAACCGCGGTGATTACTCAAAAAAGGCTCGCAATCCCTAAAGAGCTTTATAATCCGGACACAAGCGATGCGGTTTTTGTTGTCACTACGATATACATTAATGGCGAAGAGCGAGTCGGTGTCCGCCGCGTTGTTCCGCAAACCAACGAAAAAAATGAAGGTTTTTACGAAGTCACAGGCGGAATAAGCAGAAGCGATTTTGTCATTTTTACAAGCAGTAAGGTTTTAGAAGACGGTGCGGAGGTTTTTATCCTCGCATCTTAATATATTACCTAAAGCCGGAGAAAATAACAAAAACGATATAATAACAGCTTATTTAACCCTCAAATAATTCCGCAGTGTTTCCATAACCTTATCAATATCGAGCGGTTTGCCTATATGCCCGTTCATGCCCGCCGAAAGGCACGCCTCAATATCGTCCTTAAAGACATTCGCTGTCATCGCTATAATCGGCAATTCGCTGATTCCGCTTTCGGGTAAAGCTCGTATACGGCGCGATGCCTCAAGACCGTCCATTTTAGGCATTTGAACGTCCATGAACACAATATCATATTTACAGGGAGCCGCTTCTACCATGTCTAAGGCTTCCTTTCCGTTTTCGGCATAATCTATTGAAATTCCTGTTTCCTTTAATAATACCGTGAGGATTTCGCGGTTAATTTCAATATCCTCGGCGAGTAAAAGTTTTTTACCATAAAACTCACCATCGCCCGTATTTTCGCTCTCTTTGGCGTCTTCTACACCGAAGCAGTCATTTATGGCGTCGATTATCGTTGACGAAGACAGCGGTTTTAATAAGCATTTATCAACCCCCGCACATTTCGCTTCATCCTTTATTTTCTCCCAATCCATCGCCGTAATCATGATAACCACCGACGGTCTGTCTCCGATATGAGATTTTATCCTTTTCGTCAGTTCGATACCATCCATGCCCGGCATACACCAATCAATAAAGTATATGTCGTGTTCTTTATTCCCTTCGATAATTTCACATGCCTCAAAGCCGCTTTTCGCTACATCGCATTTTATACCGAGATTATTAAAAATATCTGTGAAATGATTTAGTATATCGCTCATATCGTCTACAACCAAAACCTGTAAATTGTCCCAATTTACAGAAGGTGCGAGCAACGAACGCGGGTTTTTTATACCGCATACCGATTTAATAGTAAATATGAACCTCGAACCCTTTCCAAGCTCTGATTCAACCCGGATGGTTCCGCCCATTAGCTCGATTATGCGCTTTGATATAACGAGTCCGAGTCCCGTTCCGCCGTATTTGCGGCTGATTCCGCTTTCTGCCTGCTCAAACATATCAAAGAGCTTTCCATGCTGTTCTTGGGCTATGCCTATTCCGTTATCGGCTATTTCTATACATAATTCGCAACTATCTTTATTTTTATTGACCAAAGAGGCACTAAGACTGATTTCACCACCCTCAGGCGTGAATTTTACCGCATTTGACAAAAGATTCGTTATTACCTGTGCTAAACGATGGTCATCGCCCACAAGAAAAGTCGGGATTTTCTTATCTATATTCACAGTAAAATGTTGCCCTTTTTCATCTATACGAAAATTTGCAAACGTGATTACTTTCTGAATCAATCTCTCGAAATTGTATTCGACTGATAGAATCTCTAACTTGTTCGCTTCAATTTTAGCCATGTCAAGAACGTCGTTTATAACTCCGAGTAAATGGGATGAAGCGTCTCCTATTTTATTAAATGCACGATTCTTTTCTTCCTCGCCGTTTGCTTTCTTCCCTATGGTCGTCATACCTATGATTGCATTCATCGGTGTTCGCATTTCGTGGCTCATAACAGACAGAAAATCACCCTTCGCCTTACTTGCGGCTGTGGCTTTTTCAAGAGCTGATTGAAGCTCTTTTTCCATCTCCGTTTTTTCCGTTATATCGCGTGACACGCCTACGAGTCCGATTGTTACGCCATCTTGTATAATCGGAGCCTTTGTGGTTTCAAAATATCGCATAGAGCCATCGTATGCAGGTATCCAATGGTTGTTTACATACTTCTCCATGCCCTCATATATTAATTTATCCTGTGAAATCATTACTTCGGCAATTTCAGGTTCAAATCTTAAACCTTCTGTGTCGTTTTTACCTATCACTTCTTCTACATCTACATTTAAGTATTTCGCGGCTGAATGATTGAGCAATGTGTATTTCGATTCTAAATCTTTACCGAAAACAAAGTCAGGCATTGAATTAATCATGGTTTGAAGCGTGTTTTTCTGGATTGAGAGTTCTCGGGACTGCTTTTCTATTTCTTTTATCATCTCGTTACTAAGCAATGCGTTAACAAAAAGCAACCCGCAGGAGCGTAAAATATCCACCTCTTCTTCCGAAAAGTCACGATATTTAGTGTAATCGTCAATACAGCACATTCCCCATAACCTATTTTCTATGAAAATAGGAATAGTCAATAAAGATTCTATTCCGAAGGTTTTTACAAACGCTCTGTCCTCCGGCGACAAGCTTAAAAGAGAGCCTTTTATGCACTCTCCGCGCGACAAACGCGCCTCCCAGTCGGGCGTGGAACTGTACGGAAAACTTTGAAACGCCGCGGCAGACTCCAAATGTTGGTTGTTTTCATTGAACCAATAGTGCCTGATAACGGCATGGGTTTCTCCTTTAATGACCATGTTTTGCCATACCTCTACGCAGTCCGCATTAACACTGCGTCCGATAATACCCATGCTCTCATAAAGCGAATCTTTAAAAGTTTCATCGTTTTTCGCCGTCAGTAATACCCCCGCTGTACTGTTTACCGCTCTGAGCAGATTATCGCGGTGGTTTATATCATCCATCATCTTTTTATGCTCGCGCAAATCCCGTGTATAACCCGCCACGCCGACACCGCCCTCATATTCGACCCGAATCAGGATAATTTCGGTCGGCATGGACGTACCGTCTAACATCTTATATATCCAGTCTGTCTTATAAATACCCTCCTCAAAAGCCTTTCTTACGCTTTCTATAGCTTTTTCATCGGTACGCTGTCCGTCCGGTTGAAACTCGTGATATAATTCTGAGTATCTTTCTAAATAATCCTGCTTGTCTTTAAACCCGAACAAATCGACAGCCGCCTGATTGCAATCGATTTTCTTAAAACTACTGTCCCATAATTGACAACAGAGCGGTGTTTTATCGAGCAGAATTTTTGTACGGTTATTCGCTTTGGTTACTTCGCTTTCCATTTCATTGCGTATGACGGCGTTTGCAAATAAATACGCCGCTGAACGCAGGATTTCGGAAACATTTTCATCAAAATACCGCTCAATTTTACGGTCCTCAAAAAGACCGAAGCCCCAAAGCTCTTCATTTATGAATAAAGGGGTGATATAAGCCGTGACTACGCCGAAGGATTTCAACATCTCTGCTTCAGGCAAAAGGCTTACGGGGCTGTTTATAGATTCGCCTCTTTTAAAAATTTCAACCCAGCCCGGAGCGAGAGAAGCAAAAGAAATATCTCCCTGAAGCCGCGGTTGCGGAGTTGTGGTTCCGCCCGTTTCGCTGTCCCATTTATAAAGCTGACGCGTACACAAATCGCCATTTTTTTCAACATTCCGCCATATGGAAAAACGGTGAAACCCCGTAGCGTCAGCCATGGGATAAACACTCTCGCTCATGGCATCTGAGAAGCATCCCTCGCTCTTAGAAAGGAATGTAACCGCTGTTTCGTTAAGAGCTAAAAGCAATTCTTCGCGATGTTCGAGCTTTATTTGTGCTTGTTTTTTTTCGGTAACGTCTCTTATGGCGCCGGATACCCTAATAGGCAAGCCTTCCCCATCACGCAGAGTTGTTCCGAATCCGTCATAATAACGATACTCTCCGTTTTTATTCTTTAAACGATACTCAATGGAATACGGAGTGTTACCTGTGTAATCATTTATATGTGTCTCAAAAGCTTTGAGAGATGCCTCTTTGTCATCGGGATGCAGACGGTCATACCAACTGCGGAGTACGTTAGGGAAGTCTTTCTCATTTGAAAAACCGAGCATACTGCGAAACTCCGGCGACCATATAAACTTATTATCTAAGTTAGCAGGGTCGTCAACAACGACATCCATCATCCAAAGAGCTATCTTCATAGCCTCGCTCGCAAGCTTATAGTTTGTTATTTCATGTTCGGTCGTCCGCAGTTTTTTAAACATCGAAATATAATTATCTATACGGAGCTTAACAATTATGGAATTAAAGGGCTTAGTAATAAAATCCACAGCACCGGACGACACCCATTTATCGTCAAGCTCAACTAAGTTATGCTCTATGATGAGAATGATGGGAATATTCTGCGTTCTCCATGAATTTTTTAATTCCGAAATCAAGGCATAACCATCCGTTTTCGGCGTGACGATGCCATACAGAACTATGTCGGGCAGATACTTTTCTGTAGCCTTAACAATATTTTTTCCTTTGTTTTCCGTATAAATAGTATATTCTGAGCTAAGTATGCTTTTTAACGACTCTATGTTTGATTTTTGGTCGTCTACGATGAGTACGCTGTATTTTTTCAGTTTGCTCATACTTATTCACCCTGTCCTTCCCGCGCAAAAGTGCATTTGAAAGTTTCGTTTTCCCCGATTTGCATCGGTTCTTTCAAACTTTAATCCTGCCACCTTATCTTTAATTTTTTTGTGTTTACAATAATAATTATACCATAAATGTTTGATTATGTCAAATTATTATTTGCAGAGGGGTACGAATTTCGGTCAGATTCTTTAATGCTTTTTTCAAGCCGCCTGTTAAACCATTGATAGATAAACGATATAGCTAAGAGTACAACACCGCCTGTTATAAACGAAACAATGCGCCATGTTGTTTCCAGACCGTATAAATCCAAAACTAAAAGTTTAAAAACTGCGAAAAAAGCCATAGCTAATCCGCTGATTCTTGTTATGTTATTACGTTTAACAAAGCCGAACACAACCCAGCCAAATGCGGTCAGTCCGAAAAGCAGCGTCAGAATCAAACTCGATGCTTCTAAAGACAATTGAACAACAAGATTCTGCGCCGCCATAAGCACCGTAAAGCCCGAAAGGAGAAGAGGAAACCACCTAAGCGGCAAAACGCTCAAGCCGCTCAAAAAGCGCAGTAAATCGCTTATCCACCCGATAGCGGTAATGTTTACCGCTATATACAATGCGAAGGCAACGATACTCACAGCCGTATTATCAGCCAAGCCGTTCGCTCCCGAATTAAACGAAAGTAACCACATTGTATTTACCGTACCTAAAGCCATAGCCGCAGTTTGATAGCCGCGATTGTAAAGTTTCCGGATTCGCGGCAGGATAAAAGCAATCATAAATCCCAACGTAATGCAAATTAAAGCGGCGAAGTTATACTCTTGTTTACCCACCCACCTTGAAAGCGCGGGCATGAGCGGGTTGTACAGCACGTAACTCAGATAACCCCAGATATTAAACGCGGCGGCGAAACGGAATATATTAAGCCAAACTCTTACGCCCATATGCTTTGGTTTATGTCTTAAAGTCACTGCTGAAACGATTGCGGCGGTAATGGTGATTGAAAGATACTGCCACACAAAAACCGGCTCGTTATAATCCGAGACATTAAATAATAAAAACGACAGAAGACAAAACGCACCTATAATCAAGCCCGCGATATTGAAACGGCGGCGATTATTTATGATACCGTAAAGAGATAATCCCGCGGCTTGAACCAGCCAACCCGCCGAAAACCATGCCCTGTCAAGCGCAAATAAAACTACAAGAGCGGTGAAGGCGACGCTCGTTATAAAGAATAAAGCGCGTATTGAACCTGTTTCGGATTCGGGTACTCCGCTGTGTTTTTGACGTTCGGCAATCAACGCCATAGTAATACAGCAAACAGCAAAGAATGCAGAAATTAACGCAGAGACGACTTGTGTGTAATTGTTCCATTCGGAAAACAGGTTCAAACTCGGTACATACAGCGTTCCCCAGTACATAGCCAAAAGAAATTGATAAAAAACATTAAACGAGAGAAGAACAATGTCCGCCGCTTTTATATGCGTCTTAGTGAACCAAGCTCCGAGTACGGGGATTATTATAAAAGCCGTAAAATTCACGGCTATACCCGCCCCGACAGCAACGAGAGTTTTCGCATCTGCGTTCGTTCCCCAACTTACATTCATCATACCCAGTCCGGCTGTCATTCCCGCAAAAAGCCCGACGAAGCGTGCTATTCGCCAGTTTTTTCGAGTGGCAATCAGCAGAGAGAGCAGACTCAAAACCGTAAAATAAATCGCGCCGAAAAATACAATAGAGCCTTCGAGTGCGATAATGGGTAAATAACCGCCAATCAAAGCAAATACAGCGATTAACTGCGCGTTATATCTCAGGGAGGCAACGAAAGATAAAAGTGACGCGCCTGCACAGATGCCGAGAGCCGCCCACATAGGCAGAACCTCAAGAGTCATATAGCCGAGTGCCGCGCCTAAAAACAAAGTACCCGAACCACCCGCCGTCAGAGCAAGCGCGAAACCGCCCCGCCATTTTTTTCGGTAGAATATCTCACCGACTCCCATTAACAGTAAGCCGAAAACAAAGATTGACGCACACTGTAAAACCGAACCCATATTTACATAAAGATAGCGTCCGAATGTAAACACACCTAAAAGAAGAAGCAACGCGCCGATTATACTTATAAGCTTTAAACCTAAAAACGCCTCCCATGCGAAAAATTTTCGTGCCGCACTAACAGCCGCGTCTTCAGCAGGCGAGTTTGTCAGCTCTTTAAAAGATTCTGCGTGACCTGCGGCGGCATTGTACCATGCCGCTTCTTTTCTCGCTCTTGCCCGTTGCGACTGTTCCGTGATTCGTCTGTGTAGGTCGCTCAATTCCTCAAACAGCGGTCTGCGTTCGCTCTCGTCTATTCTCGCCAGTTCGGCTGACATGCCGTTCATATTCTTTTGTAATTCGTTATGTAGTTGTTCAATACGCACCCGCTCACGCGAAAGTCCCGCGTTTAAGTACTCCATGTGTTTTCGTTCGCTGATGCCTATCATCGAAAGGCGTTTTGCCGACATCTCATGCTTAAAATTACGCATAAGTTCGTCATACGCGCCGCGAAGAGAGGCGGTTTCGTCTCTACTCTCGCGGAGTTGTATACTCAGACGCTCCGAGACTTCGCGCAGACGGGTGTTTTCTTTCGATATATCTTGTTCCTCAAACGCCGTAAAAGCCGCCTCAACCTTCGCTTGACTTTCTTTTAGTGCGTCTAAAGCGGTTTTCACGGCGTTAATATTACCTATGTTACTCATAATCTCAACTCCTCTGTATGTATTTTATCACGTTTCCGAAGATTATTCAAGCCCTCATGATAATTTAATATGAAGAAATCATGAAATTTTAAAAAACACTTGACACCCTTTTTCTTTTATGCTATTATAATATTATACTTTAAATGCTGTGACAGGGAGCAAAGCGATTTTAACTTTTATAATACTTATAGCTAAGTGAATAAGTATCAGAGAGCCGACGGTTGGTGCGAGTCGGTAAAGTGAATTTGTCATAACTCGCCCTTGAGCAGTCGGCTGAAATTATTTTTAATTATTTTTGAATTATTTTTAAAAGTAGGCTTGACCGGGTTCTCCCGTTACAGAGAAACGGTATTTAACCGCTTAAACGGCTGATACCGACAGAGCGGAGCGGCATAAAAGCCGTTCAACAAAGAGTGGTACCGCGGGATTACCCGTCTCTTTACACGTAGTAGAGGGGCGGTTATTTTATTGCGTTCGCCTAAATAGGCGCCGCAGAACATACAGGAGGAATACACATCATGAAAAACGCAAATAAGTACAAAAAAACATATTTTTTACCGCCGTCACAATGCCTTAAATGGGCGAGCCGTGATTATATCGACACGCCGCCGATTTGGTGCAGCGTAGACCTTCGCGATGGGAATCAAGCGTTGATTGTCCCTATGAGCCTTGAAGAAAAGTTAGAGTTCTTTAAATTCTTAGTAAAAATAGGCTTTAAGGAGATTGAAATAGGTTTTCCCGCCGCAAGCGCAACAGAGTTTGACTTTTGCCGCGCACTTATTGAGAAAAATTTAATTCCCGACGATGTATCTGTTCAGGTTTTGACTCAGGCTCGCGAACATATTATTCAAAGAACCTATGAGGCTTTAAAGGGTGCGAAAAATGCCGTTGTTCATCTTTATAATTCTACGTCAGTCGCACAAAGAGAGCAGGTATTTAAAAAAAGCAAACAAGAAATAACGGATATAGCCGTGAAAGGCGCGGAGATTGTGAAAAAATTCGCCGCCGATTATGAGGGAAATTTCAAATTTGAGTATTCTCCCGAAAGCTTTACCGGAACAGAACTTGATTTCGCACTCGATATTTGTAACGCTGTTATCGATGTCTGGAAACCCACACCCGATAATAAAGTCATAATAAACCTGCCCGGTACTGTTCAGGTTTCAATGCCGCACGTTTACGCAAGCCAGATAGAATATATGTGCCAAAACTTAAAAAACCGCGAAAACCTTATCGTATCGCTCCACCCGCATAACGACAGAGGTTGTGCTGTTGCAGACGCGGAACTCGGATTGCTCGCCGGCGCGGACAGAGTAGAGGGTACGCTCTTCGGAAACGGAGAACGAACAGGAAACGTAGATATTGTCACGCTCGCTCTTAATATGTATTCGCATGGCGTTGAGCCGAACTTAGACTTTACAAATGTACCCGAAATAGCGCGGTTTTATGAAAATCTGACCGCTATGCAGGTCGGTCAGAGGCATCCGTATTGCGGAGAATTGGTCTTTGCGGCATTTTCGGGTTCGCATCAGGACGCAATAGCAAAAGGCATGGCATGGCGTGATGAGAAAAATTTAACCGAATGGAGTGTGCCGTATTTACCTATCGACCCATTAGATGTAGGACGTGAATACGATGGTGATATTATCCGTATTAACAGTCAGAGCGGAAAGGGCGGCATTGGCTTCCTCCTGAAGAGTAAATACGGTATGGATTTACCGCCTAAGCTCCGCGAGATGGTCGGTTATGCGGTCAAAGATGTTTCTGATAAACTGCACAAGGAGCTGCAGCCCGATGAAGTTTATAATGTGTTTCGAGATGAGTTTGTTAACTGTTCGAGTCCGGTTAAATTCAGCGAGGTACATTATGAGCAGGTGCAGGGAAAAATAAACGCGACCATTACGCTCATTGTAAACGAAAAAGAACGAAATCTGACCGGTGAAGGCAACGGACGTATCGACGCGGTGAGCGAAGCAATCCGCAGAAGCTTAAATCTACAGTATAATCTGACAAATTACTCACAGCACGCACTCGAAGTAGGTTCAAAATCAAAAGCCGTATCATATATTGAAATTAAAACCGGAGACGGCAGAATATCATGGGGGGCAGGTCTTCACACCGACACAAATACATCGGCTGTACTGGCATTGATTAGCGCGATAAACAGGAATTACGAAAATCATATTTAAGAATAACAGATTTAATAAGACTATAAATTCCGTACTGCTTTTTGTCAGTACGGAATTTACTATCATGGTTATTTTATCCACTCATCAGGTGCGTTTAGCGTGACGGCTATCAGCGTGACTCCGTCTCTTTTTGCCGCAGAAACCAAACAACGCCTTGCATTATCGGTAAATCCTGTTTTTATCCCGATTGCACCCTCGTACATATGGAGCAGTTTGTTGTTATTATTCAACCACCTCGCAAACGGCGGGTTTCCGAATTCCACCTGTAACGACTGCTTTGAGACAAGCTCCGTGAAATCCTCGTTTTTCATTGCATAAGCCGTCAGCAACGCAAGGTCATAGGCTGTGGAATAATGCCCATCGGCGTCCAGCCCCGACGGGTTTACGAAATTGGTGTCTTTTAATCCGAGACTTGCCGCCTTTTCATTCATAAGCTTTGCAAACTCAGGTATACTTCCGGCTACGCTGACCGCCGACGCACCTGCCGCATCGTTGCCTGACGGCAACAACATTCCCGCGCAAAGCACGCGCCTCGTGACAATATCTCCCTCGCGAAGCCCCATTGAAGTGCCTTCAATGCGAATCGCCATGCTGTCAACAACAAACTGACGGTCAAGCTCCCCCGCCTCAAGAGTAATGAGTGCTGACATAATTTTCGTAGTACTCGCTATAGAGCGGCGTTCAAGCGAGTTCTTTTCAAAAACGACAGTACCCGTCTCCGCATTTATTACAATTGCGGAACGGGCAGAGACCGACGGCACAGGTACCGAAGACGATTCATACGATGACATCGGCTCCTGCGCTTTCGATACACAAATTGGTGCAAAAATAAAAAGAAAAACAATCGTAAACGATAAAACGGCGTATTTTTTCACGAAACAGGACATTCCTCTCTTTTTTATATAGTCCCATTTTATGCAGAAAAAAACCTGTAAATGTTTATTCTTCTTTCTCTTCTTTAGGTTTTCCGAAAATATCTCTGACTTTATTAATCAGGTCGGGAACACCTGTAATCAAGCCATCGATAAAACTGTTCTCACCGCCGACTTCGAGCAGTTTTACATCTCCGTCAGTCTTTACGACTATAAAGGCTTGCGGCTTTATAGTCACACCCGCACCCGAACCTCCCGCAAAAATCTCGTTTGGGGCTTTTGCCGGAATATCCGAGCCTCCCGAAACAAACCCGAATGTTACCTTTGAAATCGGGATAATTAATGTCCCGTCAGGTGATGTAATCGGGTCTCCGATAATAGCGTTTACGTCCACTAAGTCGCGTATTTTCTCCATTGAAGAACTGAGAAGCCCTTTTAAATTGTCCGCCATTTTTTTAAAGTCCTTTCGTTTGGATATTATTAATTATTACTAATCCATTACTATCCTGATTGTTTTACCTACTCCCCCGCTACGGCGGGGCGGAGTTGCGTTTAGGCTTGTTTTTAATTTCATGAATTTAAAAACGACCGCTATAGCACACAAAGCCACTGTACCGAGTCTTATTTTAACCTTACAATGAAAATTAAAAACAGAATCCTCCCGCATAAAATCGGGTCTTATGTTGATTTGCCCGACCTTTACACTCGAAACAGTCTTCAACCATGCAAGTGCGGAGTAAATCGCGGCGTTCTGCGTTCCGAAGTTAAGCGCGGCTTGTGCCGCATCTGAGCCGCCTACAATACTTTCAATATAAAGCTCGGTTATTTTTATTTTCTTTATCAGTTTTTTTATGGGATGGGCTAAACCGCCAATCAATATCTTAATCAGATTTATATCGAGGTCAGGTATATCGGTTTCAAATTTCTTCTTTTTTTTAGGCTTGAGGGTAGTTTTTACAGTTTTTTCGGACTCCGCAGGTTCTGAATGTTCGGGCGGTGCATCAGGTTTAAGCGGAGCTTCGGGTTTAAGTAATGTGTCGGATTTAGGTGGTGGTGTATAGGGCTTCTTTTTCTTCTTTTTTAGCTTTCGGGGTTTGGGTTCTTTTTCTTTAAACAAATCGAAAAATAATAAACGTATTTTAATTTCAGCTTCTTTATGATAATCAATTTCAAAAACAATGGGCAAAGACATCAATATAATAATCACTGAGATTATCGCACCCGTTATAATTAAAGCGGTCATAATTCCGGTTGCCTTTCGTTTTCTTCGTATTCGGAGTCGAGCCGCATCTGCCCCTCCTCGTCCGGGAAAGGCGGAAGCTGTCCAATTTCATTCAACCCGAAACAACGCAAAAACGCCGCTGTTGTTCTGTAAGTCACCGGGCGTCCGGGCAGGTCTAAACGCCCCGCCTCCTCAATGAGTCCGCGTTCCGAAAGGGAGTTCACGACGCTGTTACTGTCTACTCCTCTAACCTGTTCAACATATGCTTTGGTTACGGGTTGATTATATGCGATGACCGCTAAAACCTCGAGTGCGGCTTGAGACAGCGGGGTCTGCCTTTTTATTTCGAGTGCGGTTTTTATAAAAGGCGCGTACTCTGTCCGTGTGGTTATCTGATAACTGTTCTCGAGGCGAATAACCCGCAATCCGCTGTCGGAGACATTATATTTCCGCTCAAGCTGTCCGATTAGCTTTACAGCCGTTTCCGAATCAATTCCCGCCGCCTCGGCAAGCCTGTTAATACTGACAGGTTCGCCCGCGGCGAAAAGGATAGCTTCAGTTATTGCGATTCCTTCCGATAATTCCATGCTTTCCCTCTGATTATTTTATTTTAGAAACGATTTATTTATTTACGACCTCTACAACCTCTCCGTCTTCGGAAAACCTTACCCTTCCGTAAGCAGATAATTCAAGTAACGCAAGGAACACTGCGACTTTCTCCGTGCGTGTCTGCCCTCTGTAGAAATCCTCAAGCTTAAACTGACCGCCGCTTCGGATTTGTTTCAATATAAAGACTATTTTCGAGAAAACGCTGACATATTTCTGCGCCATAGCAGGTATCACGGGTAGCGGGGCGGCTGAGAGCCTGTCCCTGCCTACGACTCCGCCGAGAGCGGCTAACAGCTCGTCCGTGCTGTGAAGTCCGCGGTACTCGTTATCGACCGGTAATTCTTCAGGTAGACGGGTAAAAATGTCAGAACCTTTAAAAATATCTAAAAGCCGTGCCGCCGCTTTTTTGTAGAGTGCGTATTCTTCGAGCGAGTGTCTAAGCTCTTTCTTCAACTCCTCAAGCTCGTGCTTGGGCAACAGAGCCGCACTTTTAATGTATATCAGCCGTGCCGCCATTTCGAGAAACTCTCCCGCGACCTCAATATCAGCCTCTCTCATTGCATCAAGGTAAAGTAAAAACTGCTCTAAAAGCACCGAAATTTTAATATCGGTTATGTTGAGCTTATGCTTTGATATAAGCATAAGCATGAGGTCGAGCGGTCCCTCAAAAACTTCGGTTTTAAAACTTAATTCTGTCATATCATCCTATAAATTTTGAAAGTAAATCAAGTAGCTTTATAACATTAAAGCATAAAAACTCAAGCAGAATACTAAGCGGTGAATTTCTCCAAAAGAGCAGAAATATAAAAGCGAGCGTTATAATCTGCTGATACTGCATGATTTTAAATGCGGTTCTCGGCTTTAAATAAGCGAAAAGGATTTTTCCGCCTGCAAACTGGGGTATGGGGAGCAGGTTTAAAACTGCGATAAAAATATTTAACTGTATTATTATTTTTACAGCTACTATGCAGTAATATATGGATTGGGTATATTCATTCGCGACAAGCAATATTATTTTTGCCGTTACCATGAAAAGATAGGCGAGGACAATATTTGCGAGAGGTCCCGAAAGCGCAATCAGCACCACCGCCGTATTACCTTTAACCTTTCGGCACTTCGCAGGGTTCACGGGGATGGGCTTCCCCCAACCTATCGGGGCTATGAGCATCATAAGCGCGCCCATACGGTCAATGTGAACAAGCGGGTTAAGGGTTAGTCTTCCGTATCTCTCGGCTGTGTCGTCTCCGAGGAATTTTGCCATATACCCCTGCGCGCTTTCTCGTATGGGAAAGACGACAAAAATCATTACAGCGACTGTAAAACACGAAATAATAAACATAACCGTGTTCGCTTCATTCGGATTCATGAGTAGGGAAAGAAGGCGGAAAATTGGTCGATATTCAAATACTTCCATAGGAATAACAGCTCCTTGAAAAATAAAGGCTATAGCTATAATAACATATTTGTTCAGATTTTGCAAGCGTTTTTTAATAAAACCAAAATCCCACCACCAATCCGCTCAAAATCCACAGCGTAATATCACCTGCAAGTGCAGACGGGAGTGCGTGGCGGGTCTTTTTCACTTTCGTAGCGGCAAAATAAACGGCAATAACATAAAACGTCGTCTCACTGCTTCCGAGAATCACGCTCGCTACACGCCCCGCAAAGCTGTCTGCGCCTGTTTGCCCTAATATCGACTCGAAAATCGCCACCGAGCCGCTTCCCGAAAACGGTCTCATTATAACGAGCGGCGTTACCTCTCCGGGAAAACCGAGAAAATCTGTAACGGGCGACATCAGGGCAGATATAAGCGCGAGTCCGCCCGATGCACGAAACATTCCCACCGACAGCACTAACGCAAATAATGCAGGGAATACATCATAAACAGTATGCAGACCCTCCTTTACCCCGTTCGTAAATTCGCTGAAAATATCGACTTTCTTATATAACCCGTAAACTAACACAAATACAAATACAGCCGGAACGGCAAAATCAGATACAGTCATACTAAGCCCGCCTTTCTCCGCCGCTTTGACAGAATTTTCGCTACTGAAAGCGATACTGTCAACGCCGCCAAAGACGTTATCCAGACGCACGGCAGAATCTCCATAGGCGCGGCAGAACCGTTTTTCAAGCGCAAAGCCGCCGCCGTGGTAGGGATTAGTTGCAAAGAAGCCGTATTTAATACGACGAAAAGCACCATGTTGTTTGTAGCGTGTTCGCCTTCGCTTTCTTCTTTTTCAAGCTCGCGCATCGCCGCGATTCCGAACGGGGTCGATGCGTTTCCGAGTCCGAGCAAATTCGCGCTTATATTTAAAACTATGTAGCCTATCGCTCTTCCGTTTGGGTCTATCCCCTTAAAAAGACGAATAAGAAGCGGTTTAAACGCTCCCGCAAGCAACTCCGTCAGCCCCGCAGTCTGCGCCACTCTCATTATCCCGCTCCACAAGCATATTACACCGCAGAGCGTGAGGCAGAGCGTAACAGCGTTCTGTGCCTCTGAAAGCGCCGCCTCCGATACCGCCGCCACGTCTCTGTTCAATATGGCAAATACAAGCGAAAAAACGCACAACCCACCAAAAACATATTTCATCATAAAACGAACCCCCGTTACAGATAGTATTAACACATTGTTAATATATAGTTCACACATTAGACACATATTAAAAGCCGCTCTGTGTTAATATATTAATATATGATTATATTAGGGTATTTTTTACTTTATTCAAAGTCTGAAGGAGGCTGTAAACAATGGCATGGAATTATGATATTATTGATTTAAACGAAGCTATGACGAGGGTACTCGGACGTAAGGAGTTGTATAAGGGTTGGCTTGACACCTTTTTGACGGACGATGTTTTCGCCACTGTTCAAGAGGCTTTTGAAAAAAAAGATTATGACGGCGCCGACCTCGCTCTGCACAAAATAAAAGGAACATCCGGTAACCTCTCGATTAAATCGGTTTTCGAGTTAGCATCGTCGCTCTCCTCTAAGGTCAGGAACAGAGACGCCTTTGACACGCTCACCGAGGAGTATGAAAAACTACGGGAAAGCTTTTTTTCAGCTAAAAAAATGTATACCGATAATGTTAACGACTTGATGAATTACGGAGAACTTAGCTTTTAAAAGGATTTAAACTAAACGGGGCGGCAGAAAAACTGTCTGCCCTTACGTTTTCAAGTGTCGGCAACCGTTTTCATCGCAGATATAATTCTCTGCGCCGTGCCTCGCGGTTTCTTTTTTCAACAACGTATAAAGGAAAAAAGCGTGACCGCCGGGAGAATCCGTCGCCGCACAAGCCATAAATCGGATATGCTTATCAAGGATATCCCCGTACTCACCTGTCAGCAGGTTTAAATCAAGCAGATTCATCGCCATTACAGAATTACCCGACGGTATTGCGCCGTCGTGGGTTTCTTTAGGGCGGATAATCAAAGTTTCTCCATCGCTCGGAGTGAGGTAGAACCCACCGTTATCATTATCGGGAAATTCCATTATAACTTTATCTGTCAATTGTCTTGCGCGGCTCAGTAAATATGGGCGATTCTCTGTGCGGTATAATTGAAGAAGAGCATAAATATAAAAAGCATAATCGTCTAAAACTCCGTTACCGGTGCGTTTTCCGTCTCTGTAGCTTGTATAGATACGGTCGTTTTCGCATAAATTCGTTTCAATAAAATCGACGGCTTTATTCGCCGCTCTTAAATATTCCGTATCTCCGAAAACCTTGTATGAATCGGCATATGCAGCAATCATCAAAGCGTTCCATGCCGTCAGGATTTTATCGTCCTTATGCAAAACAACGCGGGCTTTACGATATTCATAGAGCGCGGGTATAAGGTTTGAAAGGCTGTCGTCAAGCATATCTTTATTAATCTGATTCGGGATATTTTCTCCCCTGCCCTCAAAGTTTCCGCTTTCTGTAATATCGTACAACCCGCAAAAACGCGAACCGTCCTTTTCGCCTAACACTTTTTTTATTTCTTGCGGTGTAAAGACATAAAACTTTCCTTCTATACCGTCGCTGTCAGCGTCCTCGGCAGAGTAAAAGCCGAGGTTTTCATTATTAAAATTCGTCATCTCTCGTTTTATATATAAAATCGTTTTTTCAGCAACAGACCTATAAACAGGGTTTTTCGTGATTTCATACGCCTTTGTATACGCCATTATGAGAAGCGCGTTATCATAAAGCATCTTTTCAAAATGCGGTACGAGCCATTTTTCATCGGTCGAATACCGGGAGAACCCGAACCCGATATGGTCGAAAATCCCGCCCTTCGCCATTGACATAAGGGTTTTTTCAGCTATATCAAGACATTCACTGTCATTTAGCTCCTTCCCTTTTTCCATTAAAAACAGCAGATTATGAGGCGAAGGGAACTTAGGGGCGCGTCCGAACCCGCCGTAATTCGGGTCGTATACCGTCTTAAAATAGGAAACACCTTGAGCGATTAATGAAGCGTAATCTGTACTTTGGTTAGTTTCGATTTTCGCAATTGCGTTTATATGCGCGGTTATCATTCGGGCAGAATCTGTCAGCTTCTGCCGCTCTGTTCGCCAATACTGATTTGCATTTTCAAGTATTTCAATCAACCCCGTCATACCGTAACGGCTTCGTTTCGGAAAATATGTTCCCGCGAAAAACGGATTTCCTGTGTGGTCGGTAATTGCCGTCAGAGGCCAGCCGCCCGAACCTGTCAGCGATACGCATACATTCATATAAACGCTGTCGATGTCGGGGCGTTCTTCTTTGTCGACTTTTACAGGTACAAAATCACGATTTAAAATTTCTGCCGCTTCTTTGTCTTCAAAGCTCTCTCGAGCCATTACATGACACCAGTGGCAGGTTGAATATCCTATACTTAAAAAAACAGGTTTGTCTTCCGTCCGCGCTTTTTCAAACGCTTCTTTACCCCACGGATACCAGTCCACGGGGTTGTTTGCGTGTTGAATAAGATATGGGGACGTTTCGTTTGCTAATCTGCTCGGTCGCTTTGTATCAGCCATTGTTCAATACCGCCTTCCTGTATGATATTTTAATGTTAGTGTCCCCTCTAAACAAATTATTTATACTATAATATCCTTTGAAGAAGATTAGCGCTATATTAAGAATATAAAAATTTTGTTGACATAATCGTTCAAATGTGGTAGAATTGCAGATAGGTAACTATATTATTTAATACGAAAGCAGGTATCCGAGATGGGGAGAAGTAGCGGCGGGAGAAGTAGCGGAGGTCGCAGTAGCAGTGGCGGAAGAAGTAGCGGAGGAAGAAGCAGCAGCGGAGGTTATCGCAGTTCGGGCAGCTCGCGTAGTTCGGGTTCCGTCTCGCGTAGCGGTTCATCGCGTTCGGGTAGCTCATCACATCATCATCACAACAGCGGAAGCTTCGGTAACAGCATGGCGAGGGGGCTTGCCTTCGGTATGGGCAGTCAAATGGGGCGAAATATGATGGGCGGCAGACGTAACAGGCGAGGCGGTTCGGGTTCCGGAATGGGCTGTATGTCGCTTATTTCTGTTTTAATAGTCGTTATTTTTATATCAACAGCGGCTTTCATGCTATATGAAAAGACGGGCGGCGGAATTACCCCCAGTACCGTTTCGCGTACCGCACTTTCGGGAGCGTCTGTCGAACCGGGTGATGTTTTAACCTATGAGGATGCGACACGTTACGAAGACTGGTTTTATAATTCTCAGGCGATGACAAACGGAGCGAACATTGCGCATAATCTTACGGGCGTTAAGTTCGGTATTTATGTTACCGATGAAATCAATGGTAATTCACGTCCATCTCCTGCATCTTTAGACGAATTCAGCGACAATCTGTATGAGGAATGGTTCGGAGACAGTTCGGGGCATCTTTTGATTGTTCTTGTAGATTCGGGTATCGGTCATTTCTCCGCTACGGATATAGGCGGCAACTCGGCGAGAACTGTGTTCGATGACGAAGCAATGGGCATATTCTATAATTATCTCGAACGGTATTGGAACGAACCCGACAATTATGACGACAGTGAGATGTTCGGACTCGCTCTTTCAAATACGGCAGAGCGTATCATGAGTATTACTCCAACGGTTTCACAGGTTATCATTCCCTGGATTTTCGGACTTCTCGCAATTATAGCGGTTTTTGTGGGTGCGACTGTAGTGTTAAAGGCGAATACGAAGCGTAAATTGGCGGCGGCAGAGCAGGCAAAAGCAGATGCGGAGCTTCTCGCAACGCCGATTGACGGGCTTGACGGTACGCCGCCGAGTGACCCTTTGCTTGATAAGTATAAAACCGATTAAGGACGTTTCGTGCTGAAAGCACGTAGTTATAATTTTTTAAAGAAAGGCAGTAACAGATTATGGCAGGTATTCTTTCCCGCACGAGAGATATTCTTTCGAGCAACATTAACGCACTTTTGGACAAATGCGAGGACCCCGCAAAGATGATTGACCAACTTTTACGCGATGCACGCAAAAATTTAGCCGACGTAAAAAGAGAATCCGCGAATGTCATAGCCCAGGAAACCGCCGCACTCCGCGCTCTTGAAAAAGAACGCGCTGATGTTCTGGAATATACTAAGGCGACTAAAGCCGCCCTCGTCAAGGGTAACGAGGCGGACGCACTGAAGCTCGCCGAGCGAGTATCCAAGGAAGAGGCGGAACTTGTACAGGCTGAAAAGGTTTACGCAATGTGTAGGGAAAACGCCGACAATATGCGTGCCATGTTTAAAAAGCTTTCGGCTGACGTTCAACTGCTTGAGGGCAAACGCGCTAACTTAAAAGGGCTTGTCGCCGCTTCTAAAGCGCAGGAAACCGTAAACAAAATGGCGAGCAAGACCACAGGCGGTATGGCTACTAAAATTGACGATATGGAACGCAAAATTCAGGCTCGTTTTGATGCGGCGAACGCAATGGCTTCTCTTGATGCAGAGGTAGGCGATGAAGCCGCCGCTCTGATGTCCAAATACTCAGACTCAAACGATGGTATAGATGTAATTGCACGTCTGAAAAGCGAAATGGGCTTAACCGAATCCGAAGTACCCTGCGCAGAGGCAGAGGATGTTTTGGAACGGTTCAGAAGCACCGAAGAATAATATCATATAGAAAGCAGGGACGCCTACGTGTTCGATATCGGACACGATATATAGTGTCCCTGTTTTTTAACGGTAAAAGATAACTATTTTGTAATTGACAAAACCTCAGAAATAAGGCATAATAGTATTATGGAATTTATTAAACTTAATATCTACACACAAAGCCAAGAACTCGAAACCCTCATGACGCGCCTTGAGGACTTGGGGGTCAGCGGCTTTGAGATTCATGACGCCGCCGATTTTAACAGCTTTCTCGAAAACGGCATGAAGGGCGGGAACGGGTTTTCCGATTTGGCGGCTTGGGATTATGTCGGCGAAGAGCTTGAGCCGCTAAAGACACAGGAAACGCATTTGACGTTATATCTGACGACCGACGAGCAGGGAAAAGAATTGCTCGATAAGGTCTATGTATTATGTGCCGATTTACGGATTGATAAAAGCGTTGTCCGCGAGGAAGATTGGGCAGATTGTTGGAAAGAGTATTTTAAACCGTTTAAGGTTGGCGAGCGGTTTTTAATAAAACCGACCTGGGAAAACGCCCCCGAAACAGAACGCCTTATACTTGAAATCGACCCCGCTTCAGCCTTCGGTACAGGACAGCACGAGTCTACAAGGTTATGTATCGAAATGCTTGAAGGGGTTATCGGTTCTGAGTGTACACTTCTTGATATCGGTTGCGGAAGCGGGATTTTAGCAATCGGTGCTTTGATTCTCGGTGCAGATAGTGTCGTCATGATTGACGTTTCCGAAAACGCCGTAAAGGTAGCCCGCGATAACGCAATACAAAACGGATTCATGGACGATAGATTTACGGCACTATGCGGGGATATAACAAAAAGTGCGGAATTGTTAAAACAAATCGGCGAAGAATTTGACGTAGTTACTGCAAACATAGTCGCCGATGTGATTATTAACATGAGCGGACTTTTCCCGCAATTCTTGAAAGAAGGCGGCGTATTGATAACTTCGGGGATTATCGAAGAAAGGCTTGAAGAAGTTATCACCGCACTTGAAGCGTCAGACGGCAGGGATTCATCAAAACTAAAAATAACCGAAATAAGAAAAGACAGCGGTTGGTGTGCGGTTAAAGCTGTAAAGTCCGCAGATTAACCAAATCGTACCCGTTTGCATACTATAAAATACATGAAGGTTGCGGCAAAACGGGAGGTTGGTTTTATGTATTATATTTTCTTCTTTATCCTCACCTTTTTTTCCCTTTATGGCGCGGTTAATTTTTTTAGTATAATTTATAAGACATTGTATGTTAAAAAAGATAAAACGGGTGTAAAAATTTATGAAAAATCGGAGAAAAACCGCAAATGGACGCAACCCTGATTAATCTCAAAGGCACGGTCGAGGGAGTTATTTACAAAAACCCCGCGAACGGATATATAGTTTTAGAGCTTGATTGCGGCGATGACGGACTTATACCTGTGGTCGGAGTTTTAGGCGATATTGCCGACGGCGAGAAACTTTTGCTGACAGGTAGTTATACAGAATCGCAAAAATACGGTAAACAGTTTAAAGCCGCTACCTGCGAACGTATGCCCCCCGTTACAAAAGACGAGATTCGGCGTTGGCTCGGTTCGGGAATCATTCGGGGCGTAGGACCTGTACTTGCGAAAAAAATAACGGACAAGTTCGGGGAAGAGAGTCTCGAAATAATTGAGAACAATCCGCAAAAACTATCCGAAATCTCGGGAATAACCGCTGATAAATCCGTATATATAGCCTCGGAGTATAAGCGTATTTGTAATGTTAAAGCTATTATCTCGTTTCTTGGCGAGTACGGATTTACTCCGCAGACTGCGATTCTTGTCTGGCAAAGATACGATAATTCGTCAGTGGCGATTATAAAAGAAAATCCGTATCTGCTTTGTGCCGAAGGTATTGACGCTGATTTTGAGACAGCGGACAGAATGGCTTTCTCGCTCGGCATTGATTCATGCGCTGTCTTTAGGGTTAAGGCGGCTATCGCCTACGTGCTTCGCGCAAACGCCGAAGGGGGACACACCTGTTTACCTGAAGAGCTTTTAAGGGAACGTGTTTGCGAGCATTATGAAATAAGCCGAGACGCATTCGACATATCGCTTGAGGATGGCGCGAATAGCGGTGAATTTGTCGTTTTGTCGGGACGCGGCGGACAATCGGGGCAATCCTCGCCGAAACATGCGCGGGTGTTTCTCGCGGCATATTACAACGCCGAGCGGTACGCTTCGGACAAGCTTACCGATATGCTTAAAATGAATGTAAAGGACAAATACGATTATTCATCGGAGATAAAAGGCATAGAGTTCAGCGAAGGCATAAAATACGAATCCTTACAGAAAGAAGCCATTAACGGCTGTCTCTCAAACACTATTTTTATTCTCACCGGAGGTCCCGGAACAGGTAAAACAACCGCACTTAACGCTGTTATTAAAATATGTAAAACCTTAAAGAAAAGCATCGCTCTCGCCGCTCCTACAGGACGTGCCGCAAAACGAATGAGTGAGATAACGGGAGAGAACGCCAAGACGATTCACAGACTACTTGAGGTAGACGCGGCTGATGGAAATCTGCTCGTTTTTAAACGCAATGAGATGAACCCTCTGACCCGCAATTATATAATAATTGATGAAATGTCGATGGTTGATTGCTTGCTTTTTGAGGCTCTGCTCCGCGCCATTAAACTCGGGACAACGCTCATCATGGTGGGCGACTCAAATCAGCTCCCGTCGGTAGGAGCGGGGAATGTTCTCGGAGATTTAATTGATTCGGGGTTAATCCCGATGATTGAGTTAAAGGAAATATTCCGGCAAGCGGCAGAAAGTCTTATTGTTACTAACGCACACAGAATTATCGGCGGAAAACTGCCGGAACTCGGTATCAGGGATAAGGATTTCTTTTTTATGGAGTGTCCGAATGACCTTGAAATATCGAAATTAACAGTTGACCTTGTTAAAACAAGGCTTCCAAAAACCTATAATTTCTCGCCGCTTGACGATATACAAGTACTTACCCCGACGAAAATAGGAGCCGCCGGAACAAAAGATTTAAACAGAGCCCTGCAATCCGCATTAAACCCACCGTCAAGGGAGCGGCGGGAGCTAAGATTATTTGACCCGCCGTTTCGCGAGGGTGATAAGGTTATGCAGACCGTAAACGACTACGATGTAATGTGGCAAAAAGGAGCAGAAAAAGGTAAAGGGGTCTTTAACGGAGATATTGGTACAGTCGTCGAAATAGACCCGCATAACGGTACAATGCGCGTAAGTTTCGACGGACGTGTCGCCTTTTACACAGGAAATATGCCCGCTAAACTTGACCATGCCTATGCCGTGACGATTCATAAAAGCCAGGGCAGTGAATACAGCGCGGTTATAATAGCTCTCACAGACCGCTCGCCGCGCTTACTTTATCGTAATTTACTTTACACAGGCGTAACAAGAGCGAAAAAGATTCTAATCGCGATAGGAAGCAAAAGAATAATCGAAACGATGACCGACAACTACATGAAAACTAACCGATATTCCTGTTTAAAACCGCTGTTAATTGCAAAATTTAATAAAAACAACAAGGAGGATTAAACCATGCTCACACTATCAAAAGATATGGAAACCGGAGTCGTCAAAATTGATGAGCAACACCGGGAATTAATCAACAGGCTTAACGCCGTTACATCAATGGGGTTAAAGTCTATTTCAAAGGAAGAAACGCAAAAGACAATAAGTATATTAGAGGAATACATTGTCAAGCATTTTTCCGATGAGGAAGCATTACATAAGCAGAGCAACTATCCGAAGCGCGACGAGCATAAACAAATGCACAAGCAGTATATAAGCGAGTTTCGCACATTAAAAAGAGAGTTCATAACAAACGGCGAATCCCCTAAGTTTACAATGACGCTGAACAATTCTATAATAAACTGGATTGTCAAGCATATAAAAACCGCCGATGCAGAGTTCGGAAAATTTTATACCGCAAAAAAATAAACAACAGGCAAGCGGTCGTCTCTGCGGGATGACCGCTTGCCTGTTAAGAATCGGAAAGATGTGTAAAAATGATAATCTCCCTTGAAAACATAAGCAAGTTCTACAGCGGTGAACAAGTTCTGAAGAATATCGCACTCACTATTGAGGACGATGACCGCATAGGACTTATCGGAATAAACGGCGGCGGAAAATCCACATTACTTCATATAATCGCGGGGCTTCTGCCGCCCGATTCACAACCGGAGCCGTATATTCCGCATATTTCTAAGAATAAACATTCCGTAATAGGATTTTTGGCACAAGATTCGGGAACCGATGGGGAACGCACGGTTATTGACGAAGTAAAAGACGTGTTCCGTGAGTTGCTCGAAACCGCCGAGCGGCTTGATGAGTTGCGGCTGATTATGGCGAGTAGCCGCTGTGAAGCTGATGATGAAGCCTCGCAGGAGTATTCTCAAAAAACAGCCTTTTTTGAAGCTAATGACGGTTATCTTATTGACGTGAAAATAAATAAAGTATTGAACGGTATGGGTTTTACACCCGATACATATGAGCGTGTTATTTCCACTTTAAGCGGCGGCGAGAAGACCCGCCTTGCCCTTGCTAAACTCTTACTCGAAAACCCTGATTTGCTCATTCTTGACGAGCCCACCAATCATCTTGATTTTGATACAATTATTTGGCTTGAGGAGTATTTGAGAGAATATAAAGGCGCGCTTCTTATTGTTTCGCACGACCGCTATTTTTTAGACAAGCTAATTACATCCACCTGTGAAATAGAACGCGGTGTGCTTAAACGGTTTAAAGGAAATTACACAAGGTTCACCGCTCAAAAAGCCGAGCTTGTCATACGGCAATTAAAAGAATACGAAGCGCAGAAAGCCCAAATAGCCAAGCTGAAAGATTATGTTGAGCGAAATATAGCGCGTGCCTCTACCTCGAATATGGCAAAAAGCCGCGTAAAAAAACTCGAAGCGATGGAAATAATAGAAAAGCCTGTGACATATGAAAAGACCGCGGTTGTCAGATTTGCTTATGACCGTGTACCTGTCAAGGAATTATTAACGGTAAATAATATAGATTTAAGTGTCGGCGGCGGTCAAAAAGGCGAGAAAATCACCCTGATTGAATCTCTTTCTTTTAACGTCCGAAAGGGGGAGAAGCTTGCAGTCGTGGGTGCAAACGGAATCGGGAAGTCTACATTACTCAAGGTTATTCAAGGTTTATCACCCTATTCTAAAGGTTTTATCAAGTGGGGAGATTACGCTAAAATCTCGTACTTTGAACAGGATAATATGCGCCTGAACGCAAACGACACGGTTATTAATGCGGTACACAGGTTATACCCGAAAATGACCGAACTTGAAGTCCGTACACTGCTTGGGAGTGTGCGGCTGACAGGGGATAATGTTTACAAAAAAGTTGGAGTTATATCAGGCGGAGAAAGGGCGAAACTGCGTTTTGCCGTAATGATGCTTGAACGCGGAAATGTACTCATTCTTGACGAGCCTACGAATCATCTCGATATTTATACAAGAGAGATTCTCGAAAACGCGCTTATTGAATATGACGGTACAATTATTTTCGTTTCTCATGACCGTTATTTGCTCAATAAATTAGCGAGCAGGATACTCGAAATAACCGATAACGCCGTCTATTCTCATGACGGCGGGTTCGATGACTATATCAAAGCGAAGCGTGAGCGGCACAACCCTCATGAACCACAAACTTCGATTTATATAAAGGAAGAAAAACAAAAAGAAAAAAGCGAGGATTCCCCCGTCAAATCATATCGCACAAAAGAACAACGCGCATATGAAACTAAAAAGCGTGTCCGCATTAAAGAGCTTGAGGATGAAATAAAGCTCGCCGAGATTGCAGTAGCGGCGTTACAGGACGATTTGTCAAATGAAGAAATCTGTGCCGATTATCAGCTTTTAAACGAAAAAATCGAAGCCTATGAAACGCAAAAAAGGGTTCTGTCCGAATTAACGGACGAGTGGTTAACTTTGGCGGACAATGCCGAAGCATAACACATCAAGCGGCACATCGAATAAAATTTACGGATAAATTTTTTAATTTTCCTTGACAAAGATTGTTAAAAAATGTAAGATTGTAAATAGGGCATTAACCCGCAATAAAGAGAAAGAGAAAACTATGTTCGCTAAAATAAACGGTATGGGGCTTTACGGGATGAACGCTTTTCCTGTCGCCGCCGAAATAAGCACATCGTCAGGGAGCGTTCCGGCTTTTGATATAGTCGGGCTTGCCGATGTTTCTGTTCAAGAGAGCAGGATGAGAATACGCTCTGCCCTCAAAAACTCAAATATATCCGTCAAGCCGCTAAACACAATAGTAAACTTAGCCCCCGCATCAATTAAAAAAATCGGCTCGCTCTACGACCTCACGATTCTTACAGCGATTTTAGCCGCGCAGGATTTTATAAAAATAAACGTAGACGACTGTGCGTTTTTAGGGGAGGTGTCTCTCGGCGGTGACGTAAACCCCATAAATGGTGCGTTGACACTGACGATAGCCGCCCGTGAAAACGGTATAAAGAAAATCTTTTTACCTGCCGCTAACGCAAAAGAAGCCTCTGTGACTGAGGGTATGGAGGTGTTCGGCGTAAATAATATACGCGAATTTGCCATGCACCTCATGAGCGGAGATGCTATACAACCGCAGAAGCCTTTTATTCCCGATATTGGCGAATCCTGTGAAATACTCGATTTCTCCGATGTCAAGGGTCAGGAAAACGTCAAAAACGCACTTGAAGTCGCGGCGGCGGGTTTTCACAATGTACTGATAATAGGAACTCCGGGAACAGGTAAGAGTATGCTCGCAAAGCGGCTTCCCTCGATTCTGCCGCGCATGAACTTTGAGGAAAGTCTCGAAACAACTCAAGTTCATTCAATTTCAGGGATTTTAGACGTTAAAAACCCGCTCGTCACTGTACGTCCATTCAGAAATGTCACCCACACAGCCTCTGCCATAGGCTTAATCGGAGGCGGCAGTATTCCGAAGCCCGGTGAGATTTCTCTCGCCCATAACGGTGTACTTTTCTTAGACGAACTGCCGGAATTCGACCGAAGAACACTCGAAACACTGCGCCAACCCCTCGAAAACGGCGAAATAAACATAACCCGAATAGGAGGAAAGGCGACCTATCCCTGTAATATCATGCTTGTAGCCGCTATGAACCCTTGCCCATGCGGCAATTTCGGTCATCCTGCCAAAAAATGTGCCTGTAGCGAAAGGCAGGTACAAACCTATCTCGGAAAAATCAGTCAGCCCGTTCTTGACCGTATAGATATACAAACAGAAGCCGCCCCCGTAAGCTATGACAGTCTTTCAGACAAGGGTAAAGGCGAGCCGTCCGCAGAAATACTCAAAAGAGTGGAGGCGGCGCGAGAAATACAAGCTCGCCGCTACGCAGGGACGGGAATAAAATCCAACGCCGATATTCCCGCAGGACAGCTCGGCGAAATCTGTAAGCTCCACCCCGATGCGGCACTGACATTAAAAAATGCTTTCGAGAAGCTTGGTCTGTCTGCCCGTGCATACGACAGGATTCTTAAGGTATCGAGAACCATTGCGGACTTAGACCGCAAGGAAATAATAGAAAAGAAACATATTTCCCGCGCTGTACAATACCGCAGTTTAGATAAAAAATATTGGAGACGGGGAAATTAAAATTCTTCTTGCTTTTTACGGTAAATTTTGGTATTATAATAGTAACAATAAAAAACGGAGGGTATTATGAACAAGGAACTGCTTAATTCAAATTATAAGCTCTGGGCGGAAAAGGCTGTCGCAGACCCCGACCTTATCAAAGAACTCAGAGAAATTGAGGGCGACGATGATGCTATACTCGACAGGTTTTACCGTGAGCTTGAGTTCGGTACGGCGGGGCTTCGCGGAGTAATCGGTGCGGGTCCGAACCGTATGAATTACTACACAGTGAGAAAAGCAACACAGGGACTCGCCGATTTTATCAAAAAGCATAACCCGAATCCGAGCGTTGCGATTGCCTGGGACAGCAGAATAAAGTCAGACTATTTTTCTCGTACCGCCGCAGAGGTTCTTGCGGGTAACGGAATAAAAGTCTTCATGTACAAAGAACTCATGCCCACCCCTATGTTGAGCTTTGCAGTGCGTTTTTTAAAGTGCGATGCGGGTATAAACGTGACCGCCAGTCACAATCCCGCTAAATTCAACGGTTATAAAGCCTATGGCTCGGATGGCTGTCAAATTGGTGCGGAAGTCGCCGATGCAGTGCTTGCGAGGTGCGGAGAGCTTGACGTTTTTACCGACATAAACTCGCTTGATTTTGAATCGGCTCTCGAACGCGGATTAATAAACTATATCAGTGACGATGTCGCCGAGCGGTACTATGACGAGGTTAAAAAGCAATCTATTCACCCCGATATTTCCCGCAAAGCAGGCTTAAAGGTAGTTTATACCCCGCTAAACGGCGCAGGTAATAAACCCGTTCGCAGAATCCTCGCCGATATGGGAATAACCGACGTCACCGTAGTACCGGAACAGGAAGCTCCCGATGGAAACTTCCCGACCTGCCCTTATCCCAACCCCGAAATAAGACAGGCTCTCGAACTCGGCTTAAAGCTATGTAAGGAAGTAAAGCCTGATTTACTGCTTGCTACCGACCCCGACTGTGACCGTGTGGGAATCGCCGTCCCGTGTGACAACGGTGAAGACTTTGAGCTTTTCACAGGTAACGAGGTAGGCGTAATGCTTCTTGAGTATATAGCTCGGGAACGTATAGCAAACGGCACGATGCCTTCTTCACCCGTTTCGGTTAAATCTGTTGTCTCCACTACCCTGACCGACCAAATCTGCAAGGAATACGGCGTCGAGCTGATTACCGTATTGACAGGTTTTAAAAACATAGGAGAGCAGATGCGTATACTTGAGGAAAAGGGAGAGTTAGAGCGTTTTATTTTCGCTTACGAAGAGAGCTACGGCTATCTCGCAGGTAACGAGGTCAGGGACAAGGATGCGGTCGTTGCCTCAATGTTAATCTGTGAAATGACGGCGTTTTATCGTTCAAAGGGCATTTCTTTAGTAGCGGCTCGTGCCGCCATGTACGAAAAATACGGTGTTTTCCGTAATTCTGTCGATAATTTTGCCTTTGAAGGCGCGAGCGGAATGGATAAAATGGGTAAAATAATGAAAGGTCTGTGTGATAATTATCCGCGTGAATTTGCGGGTATCAAAGTGACAGCCTTCAGCGATTTTAACACAAGTGAAAAACTTAATTTAGAAACAGGCGAAAAAACATTAATCCCTATGCCGAAATCCAACATGGTTTTCTTCGACCTCGAAGGCGGTGCGTCAGTAGTTGTGCGACCGTCAGGAACAGAACCGAAAATAAAGGTATATTACACGACAGTCGGAAAAACGCTTAAAGACGCCGAACTCATTCAGGAAAAAATTGCCGCGGAGTTTTCGGGAGTTTTTAAATAAATAATAACTGACTTTAACAGGAGGACATAATCATGGACTTTAATCCGGGAACAGGCGTCGGGCTTGCCATTATTCCCATTGTTGCGGCTGCGGTTATTTTAATCGCCATGAAAATAATCGGCTCTGTAACAAAAAAGCGTAAAGAGCAACAAGCGAGCTTGCAGACAGACGAAATATCGGAAGAAACAGAAGAATCGGAAGAATAAGAATAGTAGAAAGGTGACGCCGCCTGATGAAATTTATTGTTACGGCAGAGCAGATGAAAAAAGCCGAGCAGAATGCCGATAATAGAGGAATCTCTTTTTCCTCGCTTATGGATAACGCCGGAGAAGCCTGCTATAAACAGCTTGTCAGACTGAGGGGTGATGTTAGCGGGCTGACCTTTGTTGTGCTGTGCGGACGCGGAAACAACGGCGGCGATGGGATTGTCCTTGCCGGAAAAATTAAAGAAAACGGCGGTATGCCGCTCTGCGTATTTGTAACGGATTTACCTGGCAGTGCCGGAGCGAGGGAGAAGTACTCAAAATTCTGCGTTAACGGCGGAAGCGAGGGTAGCGCGGTTGACTCCGCGCTGTATACACACCGTGAGGATACTGTAAAAAAGGCGTTGACTAACTGCGATGTAATTATTGATTGTGTTTTCGGAACAGGCTTTTCGGGAGAACTCGAACCAAAGCTTGCGGAGCTTTTTCGTTTCATTGATACGAATTTCGAGGGACTTAAAATCTCTGTTGATGTTCCGAGCGGTATAAATGCTACAACCGGAGAACAGGCGCAGAGAGCTTTTCGACCCGATGTGACATTTATGCTCGGCGCGGCGAAAAAGGGACTGCTTTCACATCCAACCTTTGATTTTTGCGGTGATTTAGTTCTACTCGATATAGGAATACCTGATGATTGTTACAACGAATACGAGGCAGTATTTATAGACAAGTCTGTTATAAAACATATCCCTGCGCGTAAAAAAAGCTCCCATAAAGGCGATTACGGCAAGCTGTTAAACATAGCGGGAAGCGAGCAATTTATCGGCGCCGCACTCCTGTCCACGAAAGCCGCGCTTAAATGCGGAGCGGGGTTAGTTACGCTTGCGAGTGTGAGGGAGGTCTGCCGCTCTGTTGCACCTGCTGTCCCGGAGGCTTCCTATTTACCTCTATATGCAGACGCCGATGGCTTTGCAGACGGAGAATCGGCGCAAACCATTGCGGGTAAGCTTGCAGGGTTCAGTTATAGTGCCATAGCACTCGGCTGCGGCTTGGGAATTACTCGGAATGTTTGGGAATTGACCGAGGCGGTTTTAAAAAATTGTAATTGTCCTATTATTTTAGATGCTGATGGAATATATCTGCTTAGTCTTAATATAAATGTCTTAGAGGAAAATGACAAGCTTAAGGTGATTACGCCGCACCCGTTGGAATTCAGCAGACTAACCGGAAAATCTGTCGCTGAGATTCAGTCGGACCGTATAGGTTTTGCGCGGGAGTTCTCTAAAAAATGGGGTACCGTAACAGTTCTGAAAGGCATTAACACAGTCGTTGCCGCTCCCGATGGGCGGGTTTTCATAAATATCACGGGAAACCCCGGTCTGGCAAAGGGCGGTTCGGGCGATGTACTGACAGGTATGATTGCTTCTTTCACTGCACAAGGAGTCAGACCGCTTGAGGCATCAATGCTCAGTGTTTATCTCCACGGACTCACAGCGGACGAACTTGCGGAGAGCGCGGCACTCGCGGGAATTATGCCCGGCGATATAGCGGAGCTTCTGCCGCTCGTAATGAAAAAAGCTATGTCGCAGATATGAGCGGCGTAATAAACCTTTAAAAAAGCCTCTGTCTTTCCACAGCTTATTATCGGCTGTTATCTGAAAACGGAGGCTTTTATTATTATGAGAAATTTTTATTCGCTCGCTCTGATTATTTTAGCATTTTTTTCGCTTACATTGGCGTCATGTAATGGTAGAATGAGACCGGAAAATTTAGACTTAAACAGGTCATTCACCTTTACCGCGGCTCTTGAGTACAACGGGAGAAGTTCTGTTGCGGAGCTTGTACGGACAAAGCCGGGAGAGTGGAACGGAACACTTGTTGAACCATATGCACTGCAAGGGGTGGAATTTGTTTATGCCCCGCCGGAAACATCTGTATCTTACGGAGGATTTACAATCTCTCACGATGCCGATGCTATGTCTGATTTAAACATAACCGCATTTATGATATTAAAATCTCTCGAAAATGCGTTCGCCTCTGAAAAATCCGGGTTCACCTATGGTAAGGATTGGGTAGAAATCACAGGGACACTTGACGGGAACATTTATGTATTAAAATTAGACAAAGACGGATTCCCGCTGTCGCTCGACATTCCGAACCAACAATTAAAGGCGACGTTTTCAGGGGTAAGCGCGGTAGGTTTTTCATAAGATTCCATTTTTTGCAACTGTTAATTTTAATATCCGCGCAAACAATATAACAAACGCAAAAAAGGAATCAGAATAAATGGAAACAAAAAAACCAAAACGAAATAATGAAACAAACAGGGTTATGCAAAAACCCCGTGAAATAATCGCCGCCGTAGTTGCCCGAGATACCGACCCCAACGGCTCATATACAGGTGTGCCTGTTAATAAAAATGAAAAACCCGTGCAGGATGCGGATGATTTGTGAAAATTATTGACATTTCTCCCGTTTTATGGTAGTATTGGTTTACTCACTAATGGTAACGGGGGATATATCAATGAGAATTGATGATGCTGTAATAGTAAAGGCGCATTATGACGCAGACCCTCAAAAAGAATGGGACCGCCTCGCGGGCGGACGCTTTGAATACAGAATAGCGACCCGCTATATGGAAAAATACATTGAACCCGGCGACAGCGTTCTTGATATAGGGGGCGGTCCGGGACGTTATTCTATTTGGCTTGCAAACAGGGGCTGTGACGTGACCCTTTTCGATTTATCGGAGCAAAACATAGAGTTTGCGCGGAGTAAAGCCGCCGAATACAACGTCGATTTTAAAACTATAGCGGGTGATGCGCGTTATATCAGTGCGAATCCTAAGCTTGCGAGAAAATACGACCATGTACTCATCATGGGACCGCTTTACCACCTTGTTGATGAGAACGACCGCATTTCTTCCCTTCGCGGCGCACTTTCGCGCCTGAAAAAAGGCGGAAAACTTTTCGCCTCGTTTATTTCGCATATAGGCGGTATGGTTTTTATGCTTAGAGAATGTCCTGAGTTAATTACCCTGCCCGCTGAAAGACCTTTTATAGACGCATTAATAAATGGACGTTCTTACGGTGGAGATGGCTTTACGAGAGCGTTTTTCGCTTATCCCGATTCGGTTTTACCGTTTATGGAGCAGTTCCCGCTTAAGAAACTGCATTTTTTCGGGCAGGAGGGAATAAGCTCGCCGTTTTTTAACAGAATTATGCCGCTTTCTCGTGAAGCTGTTGACGAATGGTTTAGAATCAGTCTCGCGGTCTGTGAAAAGCCGGAATTTCTCTCCTATTCTGAACATTTAATGTACATAGGGGAGAAGACAAAATAAAAAACTGACCCGCCTTTGAATGGGTCAGTTTTTCAATAATTAATATTTATCTTTCAGTTTGCTCTCATCAATACCGTAATACGCTCCCACCGCACCTGAAAACGCGCCGAAAATTAGTGCGGCTACAGGCCACATAATCCAGCTTATATGCCATGAGTCCCACAAAAAACTGAATAAAAGATACAACGCGCATATCAAAGGCCAATAAAACGCCGCAACAGTGCCTACTATTCTTGCGATTTTCATTGCGGAAGCGGTATCGGGTTTTCCGCAAAATTCATTAACATACCACTCGGAGCGAAGCAACGAGGCTATGGTCACTTCCGTCACCCCCATGATTACAAGTGGAAAAACACCGAAAGCAATAATCCCCAAAAGGACAGACACACCCAAAAGCACATACTCCCCGTCCATCAGCAAAGCGGGAATAATGACCGCAATAGAGGATAATGTACAAAGCACCACACCTGTGACAATCATAGTAATCTTTTTTGGCGCAAACTCGCTTTTAAAGTTCTCCGCATATTGCCTTACGTGTTCGGGCAAGATAAATTCGTTATTCGCGTTCAGGTAATAATAGTTTGAGAATTTGACCCATGTTGATGTAAGAATTCCGACCGCAACGGCGACAAAAACTATCATAGATGTAATCCCTGCGGTAAGATAACTGACAATTAAATTTTCATCAGAACTGTTTTTGAATTCTCCCGCCGCCAAAGAAAAGAGCAACAGCGAAACACCGATTATTATTAAAAATACGCTGACAGCGGTTTTAAATGCGACTGTTTTACCCTCGCTCAAAAACTTCTGCGCTTCGGCAAGCTCAACGACAGGCAAAATCTTACCGCCGCCCTCATGTCTCGTCCCCGTGACTTCAACCAATTCCTCAATATTTCCGAATTCGGATATAACTGTACCTATCGCCTCGTTTTCGGATTTTCCGGCGGCTTTCAGCTCGTTGTATTTTTCTTCCATGCTTATTAACAGCTCATTTTTGAGCCTGAAGCTCTCGGCAGTCTGCGGCAGAGCTGAAAACATTGTTTCAAGATAGGTTTTAATTGTGTCCATTAGTGTTTTCCTCCGTTTCGTTCGATATTTCCCCGTCGGTAAATTTTGAAATAATTTTCTTAGTGAACTCCCATTCTTCCCGCTTTTCTTTGAAAAACTCATGACCTTTTTGAGTAGTACGGTAATAGGTACGCATCTTTCCGTGGGTTATACTACCCGGATATGATTCTATCAATCCCCCTCGCTCCATACGAGCAAAAGCCGAATATAGCGTAGTTTCTTTTATAATGTACTCTCCCTGTGTGATTTGTCGGATTATTTTACCGATTTCGTACCCGTAGGATTCGCCGCGACGCAGTACGCAAAGTATCATTAAATCGATATAACCGCGAATTACCTCGCTGCTTATCATAAAATCCTCCTTTCTGACTACTCTGTCACATGATATTCGTGTGACGTAGTAATTTATATTCTCATAATATCATAATTACTACGCCGTGTCAAGTACTTTTTTTGAAATTTTCACTTTTTTCTGACATTTTGAACAAATTTTCAAAAATACTATTTACTTTTTGTATTTAATATAGTACAATAAGTATTATATGTTTTATTTAATTCGGGCGTATGTCTCCCCGTTTTCCCGATTAAAACCTGTACTCATAAATTTTTTACTAAAGGAGAATGTATAAATGAAACTTTGCAAAGGCTGCGGACGTATACAATTTAAGGCGGGCGCAACTTGCTACAATTGCGGTTCCTCGGAAATTGTTGACACCCGTACTTATGCGTCCGAGGAATCATCGACGTCTACGTCGCCGGCACCGCCACCGCCATCTGCGCCGACTCCGGTCGCCGCGGCGGCTTCACCTGCGCCGAAGGAAATAGACGATGATTTAGCGGATTTTATCATGTCTTCCGGACCGGAGGTGTCCCCACCCGCCGAGCCGCAGGGGTTCGGTGATATGTCCGATTTGTCGGATTTCGTCATATCTTCCGCACCCGAACCGGAATTACCGACTGTTGCTTCGAGCGACGGCGGCATGTCCGATTTTGAACCGGATGCTGAGTTTGCCGCCTTGACGATAGACAAAGAGGAAGAAGCGCGTAAGCAAGAAGAAGCGCGTAAGCAAGAAGAAGCGCGTAAGCAGGAAGAAGCGCGTAAACAGGAAGAAGCGCGTAAACAGGAAGAAGCGCGTAAGCAGGAAGAAGCGCGTAAGCAGGAAGAAGCGCGTAAACAAGAAGAGGCGCGTAAGCAAGAAGAAGCGCGTAAGCAGGAAGAAGCGCGTAAGCAGGAAGAAGCGCGTAAGCAAGAAGAAGCGCGTAAGCAGGAAGAAGCGCGTAAACAGGAAGAAGCGCGTAAGCAGGAAGAAGCGCGTAAACAGGAAGAAGCGCGTAAGCAAGAAGAAGCGCGTAAACAGGAAGAAGCGCGTAAACAGGAAGAAGCGCGTAAGCAAGAAGAAGCGCGTAAGCAGGAAGAGGCGCGTAAGCAGGAAGAGGCGCGTAAAAAAGAAGAAGCGAGCAAAAAAGAAGAAGCGCGTAAAAAAGAAGAAGCAAGCAAAAAAGAAGAAGCGCGTAAAAAAGAGGAAGCGAGCAAAAAAGAAAAAGCTCCTAAAAAGAGCGATACCACGCCCGAAAAGAAAGAATCCGCTCCGAAAAGCACGGGTTCTAAAGCCGATGCAAAAATGAAAAAATTCACGGGCGACCCGGACACCGACTATCTCGAAATGACCGCTCGCCATGGCAGGAGTCCTATGTTTGTAGCGGGGGCGGCGTTATACGTGATTTTCTCTTTTGTTATGCTGTTTTTGAGGGTTTATGCGGCTACAAATAGTATTAACGAGATTTTATTCTCTGCGATGGTTGTCCCCGTTATATTATTCGCTATGGGATTTATTCTTAATGGAGGTTCTTTTGCCGGAATCTCCGCACCGAGACCGGCTCCGGGTTTCATATTCATAAAATTAGGGGCGACTTTAAATATTTTCGCATGGTTGATTTTCATTGTTACTAATTTCCTCGCTATGAATGAGGATGCTATAGGCGTCATCAGTATGGTATTTGCCGTTTTAGCGGCGATAATGGGGATTTTGGTCAGTGTGGGAGCTATTAAACTCGCCGACGACCTCAGAGGAATAATCACTACGGGAAAATACTGCGAAAACATGAAATTTAATCTGTCTAAAATCATAATTATAGCGTCGGTTTTTGAGTTCATAAAAGTTATGGTTTCTCTCATTACCGCAGGTGATACTATCGGCTTACTCGGAATAGGGCGTGTAATCGGTTCGCTATTTATGGCGCTTGTCTTAATGAAATTTTTCACAGAGTATAAAAAGTCAATTGAGGAGTAAGAATTTAAAATCGGGTTCGGGCAAAAAGCCTGAACCCGATTTTTTCGGATAAGTGTTATTAAATAAAATATTAACAACAAATAGTATTGCCCTCTATCTTTGCTTTATATAGATTTCGGTCAGCTTGAAACACGAGATTGGAAACGGGGTCGCTTCTCGTTGGTTCCATTGAGGAAATCCCCACGCTGAGCGTAACCCGCTCGCCACCCGAAATTACTAAATTACGCACGCCTGCTTTTATATCTTCCGCAACAATTTTCGCCCCGTCTTTTGGGGTATTAGGCAGAATAATCGCAAATACTGTGCCTCTGTAACGCGCCTTTACATCGGTCTGTCGTTTTAGCCTGGTGTTTATAACCTCGGAAACGCCGCGAAGTAACCCCTCCGTGTATTCTTTCCCATGGGTTTCAAAAATTACCTCGTACTCATCAATATCCATCATAATTAAACTGACCGGATTACGCTCACGTACCGCCCTCGCCCATTCCACGGCAAGTTGACTGTCAAAATTTCTTCTGTTGGGCATACCTGTAGTTTCGTCATATATATCCATCTCTTCTATTCTGCGTATATGTTTAACTAATTGCAGTTGCGTTTTTATACGCGCTTTTACTATTTCGCTATTAAAAGGCTTGTTGATAAAATCCACTGCTCCGAGCTGAAGCCCGCGGTTTTCATCCTCGGAATTACTTAACGAAGTTATAAACATGACAGGTATGCTTGACGTCAGGTCATCGCTTTTCAGGCGTTTTAAAACATCGAATCCGTTTATATCAGGCAAAAGAACATCAAGTAAAATCAAATCGGGGACTATCTCTACCGCTTTTTTAAGACAGCTCTCCCCCGTTTTTGCCGGATAAACGGCGTAATAGTCTTTAAGTATGTGAATCAAGACATCAAGATTAGCCTTTTCAACGTCCGCCGCTAATATTTTAAACTTTCTCTCGCCTTTCATGCCTGTCCTCCCAGTTTGTCTTTTATTATATGCAGTTCCTTCAATGCGGCGTCAAACTCATAGTCTGACAAATAAAGCAAGAGTTCTCTGCTCATATCTTTCGATAATGCGGTTTTAATTTCGCCGATAAAATCAATCGCCTCCGAACTTCCCTCTGCTAACAGCGGTTCAAGCCTTCGTATGATTTCAAGTGCGGACGAAACATCAGTAGCCATTGCCGAAACGCCTTCTTCCTCTTCCCTGCACTTTTCAGCCTCAGGCTTTAATACTTCGAGGACATCGGCTAATCTCTTTTTTACTAAATTAAGTGCATTCTCATCTTTTTCTCCGTCGGCGTAGGCTTTTTCGAGCGTTAATACAGCCTCGCTCAATGAACTCGCGCCTATCAGCGTAGATACACCTTTTAATGTATGCGCTAATCTGTAAGCGGTTTTCATATCGCCGCTAACGGCGGCGTTTTCGAGTTTTTCTGCTATATTAATATTCTCAAAGTAAAAATCGGTTTTTATTTTCCTATAAAGTACGGGGTCTCCCGCAGTTTTTTCGAGTCCCGACGCGCCGTTTATTATCTCGCTGTTTTCGTATACCGTGCCGTCGGGGTTAATGTCTTCAAATCTGACCGGCTCTAAATACTTTATTAAACAATCCCATAAATCCTTCGATGAAAACGGTTTTGATATATAATCGGACATGCCGCTTTTAATAAACAACTCCCTGTCTTCGCGCATAACATTTGCGGTCATGGCAATAACAGGGGATTTATTACCCGCCTCAATCAACTTTTGCATAGCCTCTAAACCGTCCATAACAGGCATGTGAATATCCATTAGAATAATATCGAACGGCTTACCGGTACGCATACGCATTTTAGCCATATTTACGCCGATTTTTCCGTTTTCTGCAATTACCGGAATAATATTTATTCTGAGTAAATGCTCCTCTATAACCTGACGGTTTATGGCATTATCCTCGCATACAAGAGCCTGCGCGTGAAAAATCGGCTTTTTATCTGTACCTTCGGCATTCTTTCCCGATTCGGGCTGCCCATAATTCGCTGCCGGCGACTCTTTTTGAACAACAAGAAAATCGAGTGTAAATCCAAAGCTGCTACCCTTACCTTTTTTACTTTCAACAATAAGATTTCCGCCCATCATTTCGAGCAGACTTTTTGTTATTGACAGTCCGAGTCCCGTACCCCCGTATTTACGAGTAATACTGGCATCAACCTGTGAAAACGGCTCAAAAGCTTTTTGGATTTGCTCGGCATCCATACCTATGCCCGTGTCTTTTACTATAAAACTTGCGGTGAGCTTATCCGCGTTCTTTTCGACTATTTCAGCCCGCAATTCCACAACGCCGTCATTTGTGAATTTTATGGCGTTTGAGAGCAGGTTCATAAGTATCTGATTCAGCTTTGTCGGGTCGCCCTTGACTGTTTCTTCAGCAAGAGGGACGCAGTCAAAAACAATACGGACATTATCGCTTTTATCGCTTAGTTTCGCTACTGTTTCACAGTTTTTAAAGACGTCTTTGAAGTTGAATACAATACTTTCAAGTTCGGCTTTACCCGCTTCTATTTTTGAAATATCGAGTATGTCATTTATAATCGCAAGAAGACCTGTCGCACTTTCTTTTATTTTATTCAGATAGTCGGCGGTTTTTTCCGAAAGTCCGCCGCCCGCGAGTGCAAGCTCGGCAAGCCCGATTATACCATTCATCGGAGTACGGATTTCATGGCTCATATTCGCAAGAAACATAGACTTAAACCGTGATGCTTCCTCCGCGTTTAAAATCGCATCGCGGAGTGCGTCTTCACGCGATTTATCGGAATCCCCGCAGAAATTCTCATCGGAACGGCTTATCGGCAGTCCCGCTCTGTCTTTATGAATCCTTGAATACTTTAAAGCAGTGCTTTTTTTCTTAAAGAACATAAATTCTTCTCCGTTAGCGGTTTATTAAACTTTTCACTTTTTCGAGCAGTACGGAGGGGTCTACGGGTTTTGCGACAAAATCTGCCGCGCCTTCCTCCATCGCCGTTTGATAGTTATAAAATGTCGCGTTTCCGGTTAAAAAAATGATAGGGGTGTTTTTGTGTTCTTTAAATCCTCTAATTACTCGAGTAAGCTCGTGTCCGTTCATGCCGGGCATTTCTATGTCTAAAAGAAACAGTTCGGGAGTGTGCATAGAAAGAAATTTTTCCACCTGTTTTCCTTTAGTCAGGCAGAATACCCTATAATCGCTTTCGAGTGCGGCGGTTATGGCGTTTAATACAACAGGAACATCGTCAACCGCAAGAATACACGGCTTTTCGTACTCGTCTGCTTTGAGCTTCATTTCGCCCATATCTATTCTTCCTTTCTTTCTTTATATATAAGCTAATCCGCTTTAACGCTCTGAAGTCTTTCCATTGCCAAATCATAATCGTAGTCGTTTAAGTCGGCCTCCAAAGACTCAAAAAACTTTTCGTTTTCTCCGTCGAATATAAACTCATTCGCTTTTTTAATTCTCTCTAAGGCAACCGCCCTGTCGAACCGCTCAATATCATCTGTCAAGGCGGCTATAAATTCAAAGAAAATAGCACTGTCGCCCTGTTTTTTCTCTTTTTCTTTATCGAAATCGGTTTCGAGAGGTATTTCGATTAGCTCTTTCAACGCTTTTTCAAGCGTTTTTAACTCTCTCGCAAAATGCGGCAATTTTTCCTCGCAGAGCTTCGCGTTTTCGCTTTTAGCCGCGTTTTCTAATTCTTCCGCAAGTCCCGAAAGCTCTTTAAACCCGTTAATGGCGAGCGAACCCTTCATACCATGCGCCTCTACCGCAAAATCCCAGACACGCTCATTTCGGAGTGCGTTTTCACACTCGGAAAGACTTCTCGGTATGCTCTTATGTAAAAGCGTCAGCGAATTTTTAAATGCAAGCATCGTACCGCCCGAACGTCTGAGTCCGAGCCTTATATCCAATCCGTTTATTCTTTCCGCGGCTTTCAAAAAGGGTGAATTATCATTTAGTTTTAAACCGTATGTAATAGGTTTGGTTTTCATTTTCTGCTTTTCGGGAGGGAGCCATTTCATCAGTATACGGTTCATTGACTGCTTTGTGACAGGTTTAGGCAGAAAATCGTCCATACCCGCTTTAAGCATCAGCTCCTTTGCCTCGTTAGATACCGAGGCGGTTAATGCGATTATTTTCAGGTTTTCGGGGCTGTCGCCCTTTGCGTATTTTCCTCCGAAACTGCGAATAATTTCAGAAGCCCGACCGCCGTCTATTTCGGGCATCATGCGGTCCATAAAGACTATATCGTAGTCTTTTTCGCATATTTTCTTAATAGCCTCTTTCGCATTTATTACCGTGTCGGGTATTATATCGTGTATTTTTAGAAACTCGGCTCCAACTGTGAGGTTTATGTTAATATCATCGACTAACAGGACTTTAGCGTTCGGCGCGCTTACATAAGAGTTTTCGCCGCCGCCGTCCTCTGCCTGTTCCTCATTTCCTGTTTCAAAAGGAATTTCCGCCTTAAATGTCGAGCCTGAGCCGTATACGCTTTCAACGGACAGCTCTCCGTCCATCGCACGAATAATTCCATCGGCGATTTTAAGCCCTATTCCGATTCCGCTATGCTCCGTATCACTGCATTTTTCTATTTGCCATGAGGGAGTAAAAAGATTTTTGCAGTCTTCACACTGTATTCCCGTCCCTGTGTCACGGATGGAAAATTCGAGCATGTTGCGAGAGTCTGCGGCATTTATTCGTAAGGTGAAAGTAACCTCGCCTTTCGCGGTGAATTTTACTGCGTTTGACAACAGGTTCATAAGAGCCTTATGAAGCATAGCCGCGTCCCCGTACAAATACTTGGGTAACTCGCCCGGAAACTCCGTTATAAACCCTATGCCTTTTTCTTTAGCTGTTAGCTTAGCGGTCTGTGAAACATTTTCGAGCAGTGCAGGAAAAAAATAATGCTCATGACGAAGCCGAAAGTTTCCATCCGCAAGCCTCGAAAATGCCAGCAAGTCGTCCACTATTCCGAGCAGAATATTTGAATAGGTGCGTATACTCCTGATTTTATTAAGCTCCTCATCGGCAATATTACTTTCAGATAAAAGCTCCGACATTCCTATAACTGCGTTCATGGGAGTACGTATTTCGTGGCTTATAGCTTTAAAAAACGCACTTTTTGCGTTGTTGGCTTTCTCCGCCCGAAGCTTCGCCATATCGAGGTCGTTGTTAAGATTTATTACTTTGAGCATTTCGCCCTCTATGCTGTCAAGCATAGAGTTAATACTATCGCTGAGTTCATGAAACTCTTCGCAGGAACGCACATTCAGCCTGACAGACGTCTCGCCCTCGGACACGCGCTTTATGACCCGCAGAGTTTCTTTTATATCTTTTATTAGGCTGTTATGGATTAAATAGAGGGTGATAAAAATATTTGCAACGGATATTCCTATAAAAAAGAGAAGAAAAACAATTATATACGGGTTGCTGAACGGGTCGCTTCTGTCTGTGACGGTATCTGTGCGGGCGTCGTCCATAAGCAGGTATGCTATCGCAAGCGTTGCGGCGATTCCGAGCAACGCGACAATTATAAGGTTTAAAAGAACTTTTTTACGCATAAAATCCTTTCTCCCTATGTGATATTATAGTGCATTATAATTATTATACAATGTTTTCTCTTGAATGTCAATAATATAAATAGTTCATGTAGCTACATAAATTATCGAACCCGGATACTCGGATATAGTTTTATCTGATGTTAAAAATGATAACCCTTCGGATAAAGCTTGGGCTACCATAATACGGTCAAACGGGTCTTTGTGGATATCAGGCAACAGCATCGTTTGAAGCGAATGTTTTGCGCTAATTGGCAATTCAATATATCCCGCATCAATAAGACCGCTGTATAAAGATATAGGATTATAATTAAATCCTTCTTTTCTCATTCGGTATTTGATAGTAATTTCCCAAATACTCGCCGAGCTGAATAATAGAATATTATCATCGTCAATAATATATTCTAATAACTCCGGCGATAGTTTGTTTCCGGCTGCCCAAATTAAGATGTGCGTATCGACAAGTATTTTCATTAATCCTCACCCCTGTTTTCGTATTTACCATCAAACATTTCTATTATTTCATCTTGAAACATAGTATCGAAGTCGCATGGCGAGGTAAGGTCTTTTAAAAATCCCACCCTTGAAGGCTTTGCAGGGGGAACATAAGCGGAAACTGTTACTAATGGTTTCCCTGATTTAGCAATTATAAACGGCTTTCCCGCCGCCGCTTTTTCAATGAGTGAAGATAAATGTGTTTTAGCGGCATAAATATTGATTTGTTCCATATATTTACACTCCTTTCAAAATGCTTTATAAACTAAGTGTATCAGACTAAGTTTGTTTTGTCAAGTCTTTTTACAGCTAAAAACCCTTGACAACCCCTTAGAATTAAAATAAAAAAGCCGTCTGCGGTTCAAAAAAAGCAGACGGCTTTTTGTTGTTTTATTGTTGTTGCAGGCGTTCGATTTCTTTTAGGGGTAAGCCGGTAATATCCGCAATATCTGCAATAGGCATTTTCCTTTGCAAAGCATTTCGGGCGACTTTAATCGTGCCCTCTCTTTTCCCCTCGGCTTTTCCTGCGGCTCTCCCCTCCGCATACCTAATGTTAATATCAAGATTATATTGTCTTTCTACTGCTTCCATAACCTCGTTCACGTATAATAGAATTATCCCTTTTTTCGGGGTAGTTCTATTATTTTTCCTTTCTAAAAATTTGGTTATACTGTCGGGTTTGCTCCCCGATTTGGTATAATAGATGTGGCACTGCGGATTTGTAAATTTCGTCTACGGCTTTGACCGTTTGGAGGTGAATCAAACCGCAGTATCCTGTCTTTGATTGGTAATAAGTTAGTTAACGCTTGACGTTTCATTCACGTGTTTACATAGACAGAGGTATTGCCCAAACCGCAAGTGCTGATTTTTTTGGAGGTTGC
>Ga0099364_10000189_pt1 | contig 105062 bp, 82 predicted proteins | sample TergutTh196P3_FD_73070 | JGI IMG/M metagenome (GOLD analysis project Ga0099364, IMG submission 73070) | Microcerotermes parvus P3 segment gut microbial communities from Pointe-Noire, Republic of the Congo - Th196 P3 | ecosystem: Host-associated > Arthropoda: Insects > Digestive system > Gut ...
CACTTTGGCGGCCAGTATAACCGTATCCTGAACCACATCCCAGCAAATCCTCTCTTGTTCAAGCAGGACATTATTCCCCCAAAGGTTAGATTTTAGTGAATTATACAGTTTTTCATTTTCAATTTTATGCAGTTTTTCTTTTAGCTCATCGAGCTTATCATGTCGTACCAGCGATAAAAAATGGGCAAAAGCATCAGTAATCAGCCGTTTTACCGGCAGCGAATGAACAGAGCCAGAGGCAATTACCGAACCAATACAGTACCCTGCCAGTCTCTTGCAGCTTCAAGACGGGAGAGTGCTTCTCACTTACGGCGATCGCAACCCTGAACAAAACAGGATATTACTGAAATTGAGTTCTGACAATGGTCTTTCCTGGGGAGAAGAAGTACAATTAGGAGAAAATTTCGGTTGTTGTGATTTCGGCTACCCTTCTACAGTGGAAATGGCTCCAGGAAAATTATTGACAGTATTTTATGTTAACAAATCAGAAGAACCGTATTACTTCTTTTTTAATAACCCAGTTTTATATTCTACTGAATACGCCAAAGGGTATTATTATTTGCATTCGTTGGATTAAAATTGTGGAGATTTTTTCACATTGAATTGTTATAAGCAGGAGAAACATAATGGAAGAAAAAGTGACTGACACCGATGAGTTGCTGGTATGTACCTGATGCGTTTAAAACGGCAGAACTTTGCCTTGCCGCTGTTCAACAAAATGGCAATGCACTTCAGTTTGTACCTAAAGCCCTGAAAGAGCAGGTTCAAAAAGCGGCGGGGTATTAAACCTTCGCCATGAAAATATTTTTTAAATTTCCTCTTAAAATTTCCAAAAAAGAAGTATTTTTTCACATTAAATCATATAACAAGGATGTTAAATCAATAAAACGAGTAAACAACACGATAACCGGGAATAAATCTTCGGTATATCACCAATTACAATTCATAGTAAGGAGGTTTACCATGAGACACAAAGTAAAAGCAATAGCCTTATTTGCTTTGGCAATGATTGCAGCATTTGCATTTTTCTGTGCTTCATGCAGCAGGGTTTCTGAGGAATATCTTCTTGAAAATAAGGAAATACCTTTTAATGTAACAGAGAGATTTGAATGGATAGAATATCTGCGGCATAATGAGGATACATTAAACTCCATCAGCAATGAGTTTAATATCTCCTTGCGGGCCATTTTCGCTGGCAACGAGTCAGTTTGGGGAGAGGATGAACTGAGGATACCAAATATGGAAGGTATTGGCCATACAGTGGTACAAGGCGATACTGTATCTTCTTTATCCAGAAGATATAATGTCCCGCAGGAAATAATCATTAATGTTAATGAAATCATAGATGATACTCTGAATGAAGGTAAATGGCTTTTTATTCCCAGAGCATTTATTTTTTCAAATTTTACTAATACCGTCCACCTGAAAGAACGTTTTATTTACCCGGTTAAAGGTGCCATTTCTCGAAATTTTGGCTGGCACATTGATGAGTTGTCAGATGCTTACAATTATCATCCTGGTATTACCATTAAAATTGATACAGATACACCGGTAAGGGCTACTATGAGTGGCGTGGTTGAATACACAGGTATTGATCCGTTGCATGGAAAATTTGTTGTTATAAGACATCATTTTGCTTATTTTTCAATTTATGCTCATCTTTCACATATTGAGGTGCAAAAAGGGAGTTATGTGAGACAGGGAAACATAATCGGGCGTATTGATTATATTACTGAAATTGCTCCTCTCCTCTTTTTCAGTATTTTTAGGGGTGTTGATGCTATAAACCCTGAGAACCTGATAAGGGAAAGTAAAGACTATGCATTTGATGATATCAATGGTTTTATCATACAGACTATTGACGATGATACCGCAATACGAATCATCAGTTATATGGGGAACAATAGAGTCGCAATAATTCCTTATTTAATTAACAATCTGCCGGTTACTGAAATTGGAGATAAAGCGTTTTTTGAAAAAGGAATTACCGGGGTGACAATCCCCGATAGTGTTACTTATATCGGAAAATCGTCTTTTAATACAAACAGGCTAAACAGGATTAACATACCAGATAGTGTCAATGTTATTGATTACATGGCATTTGCGGATAACAGGCTGACCAGAGTGATCGTTCCAAACAGTGTCAGCATTATTGGGAAATATGCATTTTACCGTAACAAAATTTCCAGAGTAACCATTCCTGATAGTGTTACAACCATAGGCGGCGGAGCATTTATATCCAACAGACTCACCAGGGTAACAATTCCAAACAGTTTGACCGTTATTGAAGGATCAGTATTTTCAGAAAACAGATTAAGAAAAATAGTTATTCCTGATAGTATTACATCAATTGGCGGACGGGCATTTTCAGGCAATGCGTTAAGGGAAATCATTATCCCGGATAGTGTTTCATCTATTGGCAACAATGCTTTCAGAGGAAGAATAACGGGCAGACGAAGGACGATAAGAGAATTTTTAATGGGGCATAATATTGAATGCTTGATGTCATCATTATCCGCTGATAATGCTTCATTTGAAAATATTGAGTATTCAGGGAACAAAGCCAAACGAATAACAATAAATGCAAATGTAACCCTATCGGACTCATTTGAATTAGGCTTTGATGATTTTTATCTTGAAAACGGTAGCAAAGCAGGAGTATTTTCATATTCGAGTGGTTTGTGGAAAATGATTGGGGGAGATTGAGAATGGTGGAGAATGGGATGTTTTTTAAACCACTATGGGGAGAGTGATTTTTTTTGGATTCATCCTTATCGAAACAATCATCCACGACAGCATTTACCTTTATGAGAAGTGTTATTTACATATATCAAATTTTCAAGCGGTACAATATCGTTGTTGTCGATGCTATTCAGTGGTGAGTAACTGTATTCCCCGGAGACTTACACATCATTCCGTGAATACCGTAATCAGCTTCTCTCTTGCCCTGCGGCTTGCACTTAGACGAATTGCTGCAGACGGCGGGCTATGCCCTACGCAATTCTTCCAGCCGCGACGTTTGCATTATGTACTTTCTGGAGAAAACCATATATATTATGGATGATGTGAATACGCTGCTGTTCACAATCGGCAATGATCCACTGACCAGGATGCTGCTAATTAACTGAGGGGGAATTATCATGAAGTCAAATATTACAAAAATCAACGTAGTCGGAATCGGGGGAGCCGGATGTAATATTATTAATGGATTTGCAGGAAAAATTAAGAATATAAACACAATCGCGATTGATACAGATATTATATCGTTAAACCTATGCAAAGCCGGAGAAAAGATATTATCCGGTAATAGTTTTCTGGAAGGAAAAGGCTCCGGCGGGAAACCTGAAATTGGAAAAAGTGCAGTAAAAGATAGCGAAATTGAAATAAAAAATGCCATTAATGATTCCGGTATTGTTGTTATTGTTGCAGGGTTTGGCGGTGGAACTGGTTCAGGCGCATTTAGCATTGTAGCAAAGATAGCCAAGGAATTAGGTATTCTTACGATTGTTATATTTACAAGACCATTAAGAAATGAAGAAAAACATAAATTTGAAATCATGTTGGATGCAGTTAATAAATTAAGTGAAAATACAGATGCCAGTTTATGCATAGATAACGAGAAATTAATAAATATTTTCACTAATGTTGTTTCTCTGAATATTGCTTACAATTATATTAACGATTATGTTAGATCTTTCATCGAATGTATTTCAAGAATGGTTAACTCAAATAATACGATAATCATTGATTTAAATGATTTACAGGATATATTTGAAAACCCTAGTAAGCTTTCATTCGGATCAGGAAAAAGTCTAAGTAAAGAAGGACCGCTGATCGCATACGAAAGAGCAATTAAAAATGAATTCTTTGATGATTCAATCGAAAACGCAACAAGTATAATTGTTTTTATAAGTGGCGATAAAAAACTACGATTAGATTATATTTCTATCATTGAGGGATTGATAATGAGAAGAGGAAATGAAAACGCTATATTTTATCATGTTTTGAATACTGAAGAAAATGAAGGTTTTACTGTTTCAATTATAGCGGTAAGGGAGAATTAGAGCTAATCCATCATAACAAACGCAGCCCAATAATACGGCGATGAATACTGCTCGTCTGCACGGAAATGTTTCTGAGTTTCTTTAAATGCCTCCTGTTTGCTTTTCCCTTTGAGCCAGTTCTCGTAAAATGTTTTCATAAACTTATACGTAAATTTATCTGCTACCGCCCACAGACTCATTACCACTGTTTCTGCTCCCGCAAGCTTAAAAGCCCGTTGGAGCCCGAACACACCTTCGCCGTTTTTTATTTCCCCTAGACCAGTATTGCATGCCGATAATACTATCAGTTCTGCTCCCAAAAGGTTCATCTCGGCTATTTCGGCAGCAAAAAGAACGCCATTTTCTACACCCTCAATAGGCTTACCAGACCATGCGTTATTTGCCCCTGACAGGGCAAGACCTGACTTCATAAGCGGATTCTCATAAACTTTTTGCCTGTTACCCAGATATTTAAATTGTCTCATTTCTTCATAATCTTTAGTTATATCTTCTATGAAGAAACCATGAGTCGCTAGGTGTATTATCCCGGTTTTCTTTTTGTCCAGTTCCTTGAATGATTCTTTGTTGCCTCTGGCAGCAACGTACAAATCAGTGCGTATTTTACTATTGATTAACTGGTCGTGTATACGTATGCTTTCGAGCATTGTACATTCGAGCCTTGTAAAATGTAACTCCACCAAACGCTCCTCGCGAATGTTGCGAGGAATATCTTTGGGCAGATCAGCCTTCGTTTGTGTTTCTTGGTTTTGATAGGGTTTTGCCTCTTTCCTCATTCTGTCGGCTGGTAAATCGTACAGGAGTCCTCCATAAATTGCAGCTGATGCTGGATTTTTGGTATTTTTATTATGCCGGTATATCACTTCGCGGGTACTGGAAACTAGGTTCATATCATACAATTCTGATAGACGTTTTCCATCTGGTGTAGGGATAGCATTAAAGCTAAGCTTGTGTAAAAGACCGGAGGGGGAGTAATATATTGTTTTTACTCCTTCTAGTACTCTTACTTCTTCCAAAGGCTGCCAGATAGTTTTGTATAGTTCCTGACCGTATTCTATGTAAAGAATTTCCACTTGCTTTTTTGATTGATCTTCATCGTCAAGTTTCAATTTGTCAACACGGTTAGTTAGCCTTATAAATATATTAGATAACTCACCTTCCTCACAAAAGGGAACCCACTTTGGAGCATCCATACCTGGTCGTATGATAAGAGCTGCGTATTGCATTTTATTTGTCCTCTTTTTATTAAAAAGCCGAAAAGAGACAAATTCAATAGCTGCTTCATCTACCATTAAATAATCCTGCACATTCTGCCATCTGAGTGTTAAATCTGCTTGAACCTCCCGGAAAACTGCTGATTTCTGAGTGAGGTTTTTATCCAAGGCATCAGCCTCCTGTTCTAGGTTTAATATAAACTTCTCATCTATGTTACCACTCTGCTGCAATGCAGTTATCTGCTTTCTGATGCGGCCTAGCTCTTCGAATTGTGCGATAAGTTCATGGTCACCAAAATTGTATATGGAATCCCGTACAGCATTTGTTGTTCTGAGCATAAGACCTTTAGAGAAAAGTGTGTTGTCGTAGTTAAGGCTGTTGCTATAAGGGTTTGGGTTGTTCAAGGAATGTAAATAGCTTGTTTCAAGAAGGTCTTTTTTTAAGTCCCAATAATTGCTCCGCTGTTGTTCTGAAAGAAAGGAAAAATCCCAGATTAAAATATTTTTAACTTGACGACCTGCTTCTATATTAACCTTTAAGGCTTTTGTGTAATCTTTCATACATAAATACACCTCTGAAAGATTATATAATGAACCAATATATTTTGGATGTCTTTTTCCCAGTGTCTTTTTGATTATATTTATAGATTTAGTAAGATATTTTTTTGCTGAGACATAATCCCCCTTATAATAATATATAATACTCAAGTTATTTAATGATGTAGCATAAGCAGGATGTTTTTTACCTAACTTTCCCATAATATAGACTGAAAATAATATATATTCTTTCGCTAAACCGTATTCTTCTATATATAAACATAAATTGCCTAGATTGTTTAATTCTACAGCATAGGCAGGATGTTCTATATCTAATTTTTTTTTGGTAATATCCATTGCTTCTAAATGATATTCAACTGCTTTGTCAGGTTTGTCCATTTTATTATATAGTAAACACATTCCGGTTAATAAAGAAACATACTCTAAATGATCTTTACCATGTATTTTTTCTATCAAATCTTTTGCCTGAAGGTACAATAATTCTGCTGAGTCATAATTTCCTATGGAAACATACAACGAACCTAATTCTCTTAATAATACAGCATAATGTGAGTGTTCTCTATTTGGTTCTTGCTCCCAGATATCTTTTACCTCAAGAAGGAATTTTTCTGCTGAAGTATCGTCTCCTTCGAATTTAAACAACAATCCCAAGTTATATAAAGAATTGGTATAATTAGGCTCTCCTTTACTAGGTATTTTTTTCCAGATGTCTCCAGATTCACGAAGGATTTTTGATGCTGAAAAAAAGTCTCCCATTTCCCGATACAACACAACCAGATAACGTATTGAACTAGCATAACTATGATGATCTTTGCCCAGTTTTTTCTCCCTGATTTTTATTGATTTAAGAAGATATTTTAATGCTGCTTTATTTTCTCTTTTGTAATGATATATTACGCTCAGATTGTGTAATAATGAGGCATACTCTAGATCATCAGTACTCTGTGTTTTTTTCCACATATCTATAGCTTTAAGAAGGTAATTAAAAGCAGAGTCGTCATCTCTTTTGGATTCATATAATGCTGCACCTAAGCTTCCCAATAGCATGATATACTTCGCTTGATTTATATCGAGTTCCCTTTCCCAAATATCTTTTTCCTCATGTAAATATTTTATTGCTGAAGTATAGTCCCCCATAGCAAGACACATAACTGATAGGTCTCCTAGTATCTCAACATAATCTGCAGCATCTTTACCTGATCCTGCATCACTTATCCAAAGATCCTTGCACATAAGAAGATAATTTACCGCTGAGACATAATCGCCAATTTTTCCATGCGCCAAACCTAAAGCTGCTATTGCTTCAAAATAATCCGGTTTTAATAATATTGCTTGCTTATATCTCTCTATAGCTTTGATAAAGTCACCATTTCGAGAATATATTATACCTGATTTAAATAAATCTTCTGCACTTTTTTCTTTTTCGTTATATGACCAGGAAAAATAAAATTCATTTAAATATTCTATAACAAAATATAGATGAAATAGTATCATCACTTTATTTTCTAGTGGGCAAACTATTTCTGGTAAAAATACAAGTGTCGTCATGTGTTCAAGTATTTTTGGCTGTTTGGTTGGATAGCGTGATATTATATCTAGTATGTTTTCATCTTTAAATCCAATTCCACTTTCTAACCCCAGTTCTAATAAAAGATTATTTTGTGAAATAAAATTTATAAATCCATGCCTAGTATTTTTATCGTGAAATATTATATTGTTCTTTAGCTCTTGTATAAACATAAAATTTTGCTTAGTAAAATTCTCTATAAACTGTACCATTTCTTTAATTTTATCATTATTAACGATTTTATTTTTAAACATTGGGTGTTCAAAAAAAGAAATAATTAGTCCACAGAATTGTAGTATAATATATTGACCTACAATATCCAAAGGTTCCAATGCGCTTTTAATATATGCATCTAATATATCTTTATCCTCTACAAATTTTAAATATTTACTAATAAGAAATTCTCTGTAATCTTTGCTACTGTAGTTATTTTGCCTCATTAGTTCATTTTCTATAATAATAATATTATCAAGCTCTAAAATATTTTCTATTGGCATAGTGTACTCCTATAATACTTGAGGTGTTTTTTCACTTAGCCATCCAAGCAAACAAACGCAGCCCAATAATAAGGCGATGTATACTTCTCATCTGCACGGAAGTGCCGTTGTGTTTCTTTGAACGCCTCCTGTTTGCTTTTCCCTTTAAGCCAGTTCTCGTAAAATGTTTTCATAAACTTATACGTAAATTTATCTGCTACCGACCACAAGCTCATTATCACTGTTTCCGCTCCCGCAAGTTTAAAAGCCCGTTGAAGCCCGAACACACCTTCGCCGTTTTTTATTTCCCCAAGACCGGTATTGCATGCCGATAATACCACCAGCTCTGCTCCCAAAAGATTCATCTTGGCTATATCATCAGCAAAAAGAATGCCGTTCTCTACCCCCTCAATAGGATTGCCGGACCATGCGTTGTTTGCCCCGGCTAAAGCAAGCCCTGATCTCAAAAGAGGATTATCATATACTTTTTTCCTGTTACCCAACCATTCAAGCTGTCTCTTTTTTTCATAATCCTTTTTTATATCTTCAATGAAGAAACCATGAGTCGCCAGATGTATTATCCCGGTTTTCTTTTTGTCCAGTTTTTTGAATGATTCTTTGTTGCCCCTGGCAGCAACATACAAATCAGTGCGTATTTTACTGTTGATTAACTGGTCGTGAATACGTGTGCTTTCGAGCATTGTAAAATGTAACTCCTCCAGACGTTCCTCGCGAACGCTGCGGGGAATATCTTTAGGCAGATCGGTATTCGTTTGTGCTTCTTGGCTTTGATAGGGCTTTGCTTCCTCCGTCATTCTGCCAGCTGGTAAATCGTACAAAAGCCCTCCGTAAACGGCAGCCGATTCTGGCTTTTCGGTGTTTTTATTATGCCGGTATACCACTTCACGGGTACTGGACACGAGGTTCATATCATATAAATCCGATAGACGTTTTCCATCTGCTGCGGGGATGGCATCAAAACTAAGCTTGTGTAAAAGCCCGGATGGAGCGTAATAAATGGTCTTTACTCCTTCCAGCGTTTTTGCTTCTTCCATTGGCTGCCAGATTGCGGCGTACAGTTGCGGACCGTATTCGTCATAGAGAATTTTCGTCTGTTCTTTAGGTTTTTCCTCAGGTTCCACTAGCGCAACACGATCAGTCAATCTTGCGAATATATCCGCTAACACACCTTCTTCGCAGAGAGGTACCCATTCTGGGGCGTTCATACCTGATCGTAGAATCAGGGCTGCGTATCGGTTTGTTTTTTCTTTATCAAAGAGCCAAAAGGAGACAAATTCAATAGCTACTTCATTGGGCTGTAAATGATCCCGCACATCCTGCCATCCGAGGGTGAAATCTGCCTGTAACTCCATGAATGCTGATGATTTTTGAATAAGTGATTTATCCAGGGTATCAGCCTCCTGTTCCAGGTTTTGAATAAATGCTTCATTTTCGCTGCCGCTTTGTCTTAATGCGGCGATCTGCTGCCTAAGGCGGCACAGTGTTTCAAATTGCGCGATAAGTTCATGGTCACCTGAATTGTAGATAGAAGCCCGTACCGCATTGGTTGTTCTGAGCAAAATGCCTTTGGTAAAAAGTGTGTTGTCGTAGTTAAGGCAGTTGCTTTCAAGAGTGGGGTTTAACCATGAAAGAGAATAGCTTGCTTCGAATCTGTATGCCATTTTATCCCAATAATGGCTCCGTTGTTGTTCTGATAGAAACATAAAATTCCGAATCGCTAAAGTTTTAAACAGATGGTTTGATTTTCGTTTTAACGCTAATGCCTGGATATAATCTCCCATGTATGTATACATAACACCCAGGTTGTTTAACGAATTAGCATATCTCGGATGTTCTTTACCGAGTATTCTTTCTAAAATGTCTTTCTCTTCAAGATAAATTTGTTCTGCTAAGGCATAATTACCCATGGATTTATACATCTCACCCAGGTTGCTTAACGATACGGCATAATGTGGGTGTTCTTTACCCAATGTTTTTTCTCTAATGCCTTTCGCCTCAAGAAGATATTGTTCTGCTAAGGTATAATTTTCCATGGATTTATTTGCCGACCCCAAGTTGTTTAATGATGCGGCATAATTCGGATGTTCTTTACCTAATACTCTTTCAAAAATGTCTTTTGCCTCAAGAAGATATTGTTCCGCTAAGGTATAATTACCAATGGATTTATTCACAAACCCCAAGTTATGTAACGATATGGCATATTCCAGGTGTTCTTTACCCAGCACCTTTTCCAAAATGTTTTTCGCTTCAAGAAGATATTGTTCCGCTAAGGCATAATTTCCCATGGATTCATGGAATAAACCTAAGTTGAATAACGATGCGGCATAATGTGGGTGTTCTTTACCAAATACTCTTTCAAAAATGTCTTTCGCCTCAAGAAGATATTGTTCCGCTAAGGCATAATTACCCATGGATCCATACACTAAACCCAAGTTGTCTAATGATATGACGTAATGTGGGTGTTCTTTACCCAGCACTCTTTCTCTAATGCCTTTCGCCTCAAGATGATATTGTTCCGCTAAGGCATAATTTCCCATGTATACATATACCGATCCCAAGCTGTCTAACGCTGTGGCATAATCCTGGTGTTCTTTACCAAGTATTCTTTCAATAATGTCTTTCACCTCAAGATGATATTGTTCCGCTAAGGCATAATTTCCCATGGATACATACACCAATCCCAAGTTATGTAACGATGTGGCATATCCCAGGTTGTCTAACGATGTGGCATAATCCTGATTTTCTTTACCCAGCACTCTTTCCCTAATGTCTTTCGCCTCAAGATAATTTTGCTCTGCTAAGGTGTAATTACCCATGGATTTATACATCGTCCCCAGGTTGTCTAACGATGTGGCATAATCCTGGTGTTCTTTACCCAGCACTCTTTCCCTAATGTCTTTCGCTTCAAGATGATAGTGTTCCGCCAAGGCATAATCTCCCATGGATGCATGCACCGATCCCAGGTCATCTAACGATGTAGCATATTTCGGATGTTCTTTTCCTTGTGTGTTTTCTCTAATGTCTTTTGCTTCAAGGAGGTATTTTTTCGATGACGAATAGTCTCTAAGAGAACGATATGCCATACCCAAGCCGTCAATTGCATCAGCGTAATCCGGCTTTAGCTGTATTGCCTGTTTATATTCCTCAATAGCCTTGGCATAATCCCCTTTTCGGGCATATTCATTACCCAGTTTACAGTGATATTCCGCCGTTTTTTCTTTGTCATCACAGTACTCTTTATTTTTCTCCATAATTTCTTCCTAACAGCCTGACACAACAAATTAATTTGTTTTCTGCTCTGCCTTACATAGAAAAGATTATTTCCTATCTTAGTCTTGTAATTCTTCTAAAACTTGTTTTATGTCAGCAAAATCCGGATCTATCGCTATTACTGCCTCAAAAGCTTCCTGGGCATCTTTAATCTTGCCTTCCTTATAATAGATCGTCCCCATAACGTAGTAAATAGCTTTATTGACCTGAGTGTTTGTCCCTAAAATGGTTTCTAAGTCATTTAATGCTTTTTCATTATCGATATTTTTTTGACTACAAGCTACTCCGCGGGTAAACAAAGCCGAAGGATCATTATGTTTAACAGCAAGCACCCGATTGCTGTATTCAATGGCCTTATTATCGTCCCCATCTCTACCTCGGTTAATGTAAAGAGATGCCAGTTTGATACAGGTATCATAATCGTTAGGGTTAGATTGTAAAACCTCTTCATATTTTTCTATTTCAGTATCAAATTCACAATTTTCTTTTGTTAGAATACTTGATTTAGGCATGCTTCTCCTATAAAAATTTGCCCAAAATGGAATTCGGATGCCATAAACAATAAAAATTGAATCATGAGCCGAAACACTTAGGACATTTCCCTCTGAATCCAGATCTTTTGCCTTATCCCTGCTTACTTCCCGCTGAATTAGACCGCACCAATTACACGCTCTGACGTAAAATTCAACATTGTCCATAAGGGCAGCAATTAATAAAGTTTTATAGGTTTCAATATCAGATTCCAAACAATCATCAACATTATATTTTCTTTGATAGTAGGTATAATTCTCCTGTGCATGGGTTCGTGATATAAGTTTAAGCAGAACGAGGCGTTTTTTTACAGACTGGGTATCATCGGATTCGAATATTTTTATTATATTATCAATTATATTTTGATTTTGAACCATACAATCACTTATGGATTTTAAAGAAACTTTGTTTTCCTTCATAATGGAATTGAGAAATTGCCATCGTATTTCCTGTTGCATTAGCTCCATGTTCTTACCCCCAATGATAGCCTTCTTTTTCAAACCTGGCTTTTAATTTATCAGCAATATTTCGCATTTTTATTGCAAATACCGTATGAATATCCGGTCTATGAACAATATGCATAATTTCCTTATATTTATTGTAAATTTTGCTGTCTGTTGCACCAACCAACCGCCCCTCGCTTCTTGGCGGATAATCCTTTAAGTAAGAAAAAAGTGTATGCGGATTTTCTGCTTGAATATATTGCATCCAGTCGGATTCTGTTTCAGCATCAAATTCTTCCGTGAAACATGCAATAATAAATGGAAATAATCCAGTAATAATGTTTTTAAGTTCTTCTCCAATTAAGACATCAGCCGGGTTTTGTGTGGTCTCATCTTCAATAAGGCTTTCTTTCTCATTCTCATTATTTGTTTGAATTATATTCATAGGATTTAAAATCCCGCCAAAATGTTTTATAATTTCAAACTTTTGCTTAAAATCATATATGTCTTTATTCTTAGATATAAAGCGTAGTATTTTATTGATTTTATCTCTGGTTGTTCCGGATTCTTTAATTTTATAAAATTCTTCCCGCTCATTATCTGAAGCAAGGTAAAAAATTTCATTAAAATGGTTATTTAATGTTTTTAAATCGTTTTCGTCAAGAAGGCCAAGCATATCTTGAATGCTTTCTCTTGTTTTTATATTATTATAAAAATATCCGGCGGCTTGCTTTATAAATTTGTTATAATCTGTAGGATTATATGGAAATGTGCCTGTAGGTATTGTTTCAAGAACATGATTAATTATTTCTACCCAGGTTCCCGAAAACTTTTTTATATTTCCCTCAGCTTTATCTGTCTTTCTTAATACTGTACTGTTAATAATAAACTTTCCCGTTTTTATAAACCATTCAAATAGCTTATTATCTATATTTTTATTATTTTCAATTCTTTGAAAAAGCGGCTTGCAAAAGCTATAATGGATATCTTGCAAACTACTTTCAATGTTTTCATCAATTCCAACTGTTTCCAGAAGATGGTTAATATTGACAATTTCATCATATCCCCTATAAACAAAATCATTGGCATTTATCATCAAAAACCTTTCTGTATTACAAAGATATTCCGGCAGTGATTGCCTGTATTCACCTGGAATGAAAGGCCAATTTTTTTCTGCTTCCATGAATTTGATAAAATTTTCTCCAAATGAATACAGAGTACAATTTTTATGCGAAATATAATCAAAAGCATCATAAATTGAATTTTTAATATGAGATAAACTTGTATTGGAAAAATCCCAGATAAATTTACTCTTTATTCTGCCGTCTTCGTCTCTAAAAACTGAATATCGACATAAAAACTTTTCTCTATAGAATTGATCTACCAAAAAATCTTTATACTTAATTCTTTGTTCTTCGTCAAAGTTATTATTGAAACCAGCAGCAAACTCTTCTGCTTTTTTCGCTATAAAATATTTAACTATATCTGGCTGTATGCCTGAATTTTCCTGTTCATAAAGTTCATCGACAAAGCTTTCAACAATTTGCAAATCAGGAAACAGGGGATTGAAAAGATCATTCCTTGCCATAGCTAAAAGATCTAAATGATTGTTATTGATTAAATTATCGAGGTTTTCATGTTGTATTTCTTCAAGGTCTGTTTCTACATTGACTGGGTTTATAAGCCCATAAAAAATGACACGTGGAAAGTAATTTTGCAGCATTATTTTTGCTCCCCCATGGTAGAACAAATTATAGCTCTTATCATTTAAATAAGTCAAGCAATTGAATTCAATAAAATCGCCATCTATCACCAATTTCAGCGCAAATTCAGGCATTTCTATGTACTTTTCAGGGCATAAAACATCCATTAAACCATCTCCTAAACTGTATATGCACAAAAAGATCGGAATTTTTGATGAAAATCCATAATTTAAATATTCTTATTTTTTCATCAAAACTCTAAAAAAGCAATGATTTTTTCACATTAAAAATATATCACCTTAACAAAAGGTAAAACAAGAAAGAAAAGGAGAAACAGTATGACAAACGTAAAAAAAACAGGTTGTAAACTGGCAGCGCTGATTTGCCTCTTTTTGGCATCAATGTCTTCAGTATTCGGTCAAAATGGAATCAGACAGCTCAATGAGGCAATAAGAAGCGGTGATGTACTACTCCGCTGCTCTATTGAAGGATAATTTGGAGGTAAAATGTTCCAAAACGAGGCTATTTTTATGTATCAGGAAATATTTTAAAGAAATTTCGTTGAAAATCGAAAAAACCTTTGAAAATATCGCATACCTAATAGTATAACAGCCTTCATTGGGAGGCTGAAAAAAATTAACAAGAGGAGCATACTATGAAGAAAACGCAGAAATTAACGGTCTACCAGACCATGGTTTGTCGGCATATTGTCGGCATTTTCGCTGTTGTGCTTACCCTGCTTCTGATAACAATCGTATCCTGCCAGGTTCCCTATGAAATGGATACAACCAGAGTACATGAGAATCACAATGAAGAAACAGATGTAAATGATCCGCAAAACACCAGAGATATTCCTGTAACACACAGAAATAATGTGTATGTGGATGTAGCATTAGACCCCATAGAGGCTGAAGGCCTTCATGAGGTCTACAGATCGGCATGGCCATTCGATATACAGGCGATGATGAGAGATCGTATTATTGTTGATACCTCTGAATCCATTGTTAATATTAGTTATTCTACTGGCGAGAATGCTTTAATAAGTATTACCAACAGCAACAAACAGAATTCTGGGGGAGCAGCGATTCCTTATGAAGCGCTATTATTCCATGCCAAAATGGTTAAAGCGCAAAGTAAATCAAGGTACTCCGCGAGCCACTCCCGCTACGGGCAAATGACTGTTCGTATTGTGACAAGCAGACAACGGGTAATAATCCTTTCTCCAGGTGAATTGGCAAAATACTTTTCTGAACAGTTTATTAAGGATGTAGAGACTAAAGAAGCTCACGAGCTCATTTCAACCTACGGAATCCTTGTGGGGCTTGGAGTAGATAGTGGCCTTCTGATCGACATGAGTGTCGTGTCGGATATCCATACGACAGGCACCGCATCTTCTTATGAAGACAGTTTTGGACTGGGCGTTTCAATTATTAGCGAAAACCTGGCAGGTGTAAATTTTAATGGCAGCTCTGGTTCTACAAGCGAGCTGCGAAGCGTTTCAGAGAATTCTTCCATTGATATTACTGTCCTTGGCGGTTCTTATCGAAATGTTATACCCAATTTTGAAACAGCAGTATCAGTAATACCTGCTATTGCAGGAACATTGAATGACAGTACTGCAGCAATCATTGGATTACCGTCTTACAGGTATTCGGTTTTCTTATCAGCTTTGGTTAAGGAGCTAAACCCTGCAAAAGCGAGACAGATTTCAGACTTGGTGGCAAGAAGAGTGGGAGACAAAGCAAGAGAGCTTGACAAGATGTTTCCTGGATTGTGGGTCGAGACAATTGAATATACGAGTGCCGGCTCAAACATGGTAGCTCTCACCATCAGCCCTCATTCTTTGATACAAGTAGAACAGGGGGGATCTTCCGCAGGAGAGGAAGGTATGTACGAAGTAGAGCAATTTGTTGGCTGGGTTAGAACATATCATGCAAAGAACTGGGGCCGAGCCGGCCAGCCCGGGAATGCTACGGCTTTATTGATTAGAGCAGACCCTGATTCTGAACAGGAGGAAGTTATAATCCGTATCTCCACAATTTTAGGAGGTCCCGGCTGGAAAGGCGGGAACAGATCGGGCTCTAATAAGTCCGGAATCGGGCATCCAGGCGGGAGCAGCCAGCCGTCGTTAACCAGAATCGAAAGAATGGATGGAACATACGCTGAGCTTACTACGCTTGAATCTGTCGGCGGCGGTGCAGGGCCTTGGAATACGGTTCCGGGACACTTGGAAACCCATAGTGAATTTACCGGTATACTGGAGTATAGAAGCAGCACTGGCATTGGAACTCAAGGCGGGTTAATAGAAGGTAGAATCGTTGGTGCGAATTCTTCGGGCATGCAAGGAACTACCAGGATCACAGTGATTCGCTTGTAATGAACGGAAATTAGCAGGGGGTTATCTTGTTGTGGCTCCCTGCTGATTATTCCAAGGTAATATTATCTGAAAAAAGCAATATAGAGAAAAATAAATGTGGAAATACCAGAAATATTATTAAAAAACCACAATTTTTTCACATTAAGAATATATCACCTTAACAAAAGGTAAAACAAACAAGGAAAGGAGAAACAATATGACAGACGTAAAAAAAACAGGTTGTAAACTGGCGGCGCTGATTTGCCTCTTTTTGGCATTAATGTCTTTAGTTTTGGCTGTCATAGCCTGCGAAAACACTGCCGGGAATGATAACCCTGACATTACGGGCCAAGGGAATGATATTTCCAGAGTAACCGGACTTTGGCTACCTGAACACTACATTGATGAGAATTTTTGGGTTACTGACCCTCCTAATTTTCATAGGACAGTACCCGTATTTCAGTTCAATAGCGATCTCTCTGTGTACGAATATTCTCTGTGGTGGATTTTTGGAAATTTGCTTTTAACCGGGAATTCAGAAAATAATACAATTGGGCATACTGAAATATCACTTGAAAATATTATTTCGAATTACTTGCATAATAAATTGTATTTTTTCGATCATGACGAGTTTTTAAATAATTCCAGAATAAATACATTCAACGAGTCTTCAGTAAATACGTTCATTTTTGGAGAAATAGCCTTTGTTTTGGAAGATGGTATGATTATTCTCGGAAACGGAGTCAAGCTCCATCGTTTTATATATAGCAGCGAACCTCTCCCCAGTGAGATTTTAACTCGTACAATTGGTAACAATCGATCGAATTTTCCTGCACTCGGCAGAATATTCCTTGAAGATAAGACTGTAATAATTGGTATGCCTGATGCGGTATCGCCCCATGCTGATGTTGAGGTTTCTGTTCAACATAACAGTGCAACTCGTCTAATTGGCAGGGGTACGGCTGCAGAAGACGGAAGTTTCAGGGTAGTGCTGCATGAGCTTACTTATAGCGAGGTGCTCATGTCAGATGGAATTATATATGTAGCACAAAAAGAGGAAGGTAAAGATTGGAGTAATTGGACAAGGTTAGCTATTCTGATTGGGGTCTATTTTTACTAAGGAAATCTGCCTTGCCGCTGTACAGCAACATCGTAATGCTCTTGAACATGTACCGAAAGGCATTAAGGGGCAGATAAAAAAAGCGGTGGGGATAGAATAATACCAAAACATTACGCCCATAGCGGCAAAGGAGGTTAAAAATGTCTGGAAGTACAAGGTTTTCATTGCCGGAATACCAAAAGTTTTTAAAACTGTTCTGTTTGAATCTGGTATCCCAGCACGCAGTCGATACAGTTAAAACTGATATGACTGTCAAAGCAATGATTAGGAAGAGCTTGCGCGTATCGACCGAGCAAGATCCTGCGTCAATCCAAGGTCACTCATAGTGTCCTCATAAAGGGTACTTCACCGTGCCCTTTATGAAATACATTATTGTATTTTATTCCGAAAGGAGATTATTAAATATGACAAAATCTAAATTTTCGATGATGACAGACAATGAGCTTGATAACAACCATATCAAATTTACAATAAAATACGGTCAAGCTATAACAAAATCTCTAAAAGAAGATATTCCGCTTGATGAAAATATGATATCTGACATGAAATTTGACAATCTCTGTGAATTCGTTTTAGAATGGCTCATCCGATCATTTAGATATTGGGCATTAATTATATATCTAGCTATGGAAAAGACGAAAAACTTTTTTCCACATGGGGAGCATCGGACTAAAATTGGTTTTATTAGAGTAATAAACCATATTCCCAATAATCGAGAGGTAAATTATTACGATTTGGACAGCTTTAATCTAACAGTTAGTTTATGCGATAAAAAGTACGGCGAAAAAACAGGAGAGGAATTGGTTGAGTTATTAAACGGTTTCTCTATAGAGTTATTTGGTAGTAAGTATCCGCACACAAATTTGCACTTATTGAAAAAATTGATTAATCTGTTAAATGTTGATTGTTTTTTGTTTAATACTGACTCGTCACCATACGGATGTCGGTTTCTTCTTGGCCGTATGGAAAAACGATTTGTAGATCAAGCAGAGTTCTACATGGTCATAACGGAGTATATCCGTAGCCCACAATTGGTGTTATCTCTTGCTGCAGAAGTCTACGGTAAATCGTCTATAATGAGGAAGACAGCATTAGAAGTAATTACATTTAATAAATCTGAAAAATATTTTGACCAAACGAAATATGAGTTGAATAGGGCATTGAGACATCCCAATTCAGCCATTAGAGAGGGACTAAAGTCATGCATCTTTCATTTTTACGGTATTAATAATAAAAAGCAATTCCTGGACATCAAGGACATTTACCTAAATGAAATGGTTGAAATGATTTTTATGCATGAAACGGGCCATATTTTGACATACAAACAGCTGGATCCTGTAGAGTACGCTTTTCAAAATTGCTTCAATGAATCCGATGATGTCTTACATACGCTCTCGGAAATGCTTGCTGATTGGGCAATTGAAAAAGACAGCAAAAAGGGAACAATTTCTAAAATTGTGGAACTATCAAAGGTAGATATAAAACGGGCAACGAAAGAGTTCTATACTCTGCTCAGTGACAACTGGTTTGTAGATGAGGAAGAAGAATATCTCCCTCTATTTTCAAATTGTCAGGTAGGTTTGGGGTCTGCTTTTATCTGTGCAGATAGAAGTATAAATTTCAAGAAGCTTGAGGCGGAAAATGGTGAAATTTATCATTTATTGTTAATGATTTTCAAAGATATTATACATAGACTTTTAGATGTTATCCATAATGCTCATTATAATTTCGGAGTGAGTACACTCGATTACGATGATCTGGAACAACAAGTATTCGAAATGTATGAAAATTCCCCTAATGCTAAATCTTCTATTGAAGAATTACGTAAGTTTACTTTCTACTGGAAAAATATCATTGGACAATTAGATTATTCTCAAGATGGTTGGGAACAGTTTAACAAAGTATTTAGTGAAGGCGCTGCTTTCCTGGAACAGACAATATTGGATTTTGCCTCTGGGGGAAATGCCCAAAAATACGGTAATTCACTCAGGAAATTTATTGTGGAGCGTGCAAAGGAGACTGGAATAATAAAACAATTGCCTCAGGTTGATACAGCATTGGCAGTACAAAAAGCCTGCAAGGCAATTGGGATGCCGGATATAAAACAGAAACATGTTCAGGAAAAAATCAAGAAAATTTCTGAAGGGTATAATTATTCTGCGGAAATATATTATGAGGGAGAAAAAGATTCCTTTATAGAGATACTACAGGAAATGATGTTTGAAAGCGGATACGGAGAAATTGAATCCGGCATGATCATCGACAATGAGTATTTTTCTGATATGATGCTTGATGAACAAAAAATAAATATCAAGGACGAACTGGAAAATCTTCTCTGTCAACTCGAAGCCGAATATTATTTAGAAATAGATGTGCTTCGGATAAATACAAAATATTCAACAATGAGACAAATAGTCGAAGAACTGCTGCCGACAATGAAGTTTATAAATGGCAATAAAATGGCTGAAAAAATAAAAGCCATTGAATACATAGACCTTAATAATGATGCCTTAATGGAAGTACTTATTCCCATATATCCTGGTTATATGGATTGGAATTCTATACAGGCTGTTTGGGAGATTAATGAGGATTTACGGCCCGATGAATTTATGTTAAGGTGGATCATTGACAAGGATTTTCTAGAAGCTCTGAGCGATGCTTATTTATTACAAACAGATAATAAAGCAGGGAAAAACTAGATGATTAATTATGTTAAACATATTGTTAATGGTATATCTAAGGGGGTATTCAATATGAATAAAATTACTTATTATTTGCTTTTTTGTGTATTCACATTGCTCACTGCTTGTGGGTCCTCTGCATCAGTTCAATCTGATTTACTTACATCTGATCCAGATGAATTTCTGCATCAAGATAGTTTTAGTTTCCCAATCTCTGGACAGATAATTACGCCTCACGGATGGTCTGTCGACCCCATTACCGGGAACGAAAAATACCATCAAGGTATTGATATAGCATCAGAAATTGGTACCCCAATAAAAGCAGCCAGTTCAGGCATAGTAATAGTAATAAATCTTAGCCAAACGCTTGGCGGATTTGTAGTTATTCGTCATTATGATTCAATTCATACTATTTATGGTAACCTTGGTTCATTTAGTGTAAGTAAAGGGGACTTGATCGCTAAAGGAAGCCTTCTTGGTACAGTTGGTGGAAACAGGCATAGCTCAGAGCCGCATCTTCATTTTTCTATGCACAAAGACGGGATAGCTGTCGATCCTTTAGAATATTTAGATACCCCATAAGGTTAAATAAGGGGTATAATCGATTAAAAAAACGCCATATTGCAATAAACTGGTGCGATCAATACCTTTGCTTAAACATTTACATTAGCCAAGACCGGGAATTGAACCCGGGACCTGCGCATTACGAGTGCGCCGCTCTACCGCCTGAGCTATCTTGGCAAATTATTTGCTATTACATACTACCCGCACTTATAGTAATTTTCAACAGCCTCCCTCTCACCTCTTACCTCTTCCCTCTGTGTCCTCTGTGCGAGATCCTCTCGAATCAATTGCCAACCAGTTCCCCGTCCCGCTCAATAAGCTGCTCGGATCCATCGGCAAAAATTGCGGTGATGGTGGGTTTTTTTACCAGCCCGTCAAGGTGGATAAGGCTGGGGGCATCTTCGTCGTAATTTGAGCCGATGGCAAAATGGCAGGTGTGAAAAGCTTTTTCGTCTTCAAGCATTTTGCCGATGATGCGGGCTGCGGGGTTGAGGCCAATGCCTAACTCGCCAATGTTGCGGGCATTGCGGGCATATACATCCCCTTTACCGGACGGCAGTTTACCGTCCCGCTCAAAATCATGGGCGTTGGTTTCAGCAGCTTCAATGGTCTGCAACAGGCAAGCCGCCTCTTCTCTGCCTAAAATCTCCCGTACAAATCCATCTGCAACAATACATTCGATGGGTGTATTGATGACTATTTCGCCTTCTTTGACACTGATGGAACCGTCAAAACAAATGCGGCCTTGGGCAGTTCCGTTTTCCGGGCTGATAAATGTTTCTCCTGCAGGCAAATTTCCGCCTGAGCCGGGGACAGAGAAGTTCCCGTCATCAGATTTTGCTTCCCTCCCCCGCAGCCCCATGGTGATGTCTGTCCCTCCGGGAGCGGTAACACGAACAGTTACCGCCCTGTCCAGTATTTCCTTGATTGCGGCGCATCGGCGCTGTAATTCGACATAGTCGATGGGTACGGTGCGGATAAAGGATTCTACTGTGGTCGAAGGTGACCAGAATGAACGGCAGGTTTTCGCCCCGTACATCTGCAAGTGGAAAATGTGATCGTATGGCACATCGTTATGTATATAGGGCGAAGCAATGCCCACAGGGTCTTTCCCCAGCTTTTCGTCGCTCAGGGATATGGCCACTTCCGGTTTTGCGCCAAAAGCGGCAATTACCGCCGGCTCGGCAAAGCTCATCTGGGGCTTTACCGGCTGAAACAGCAATATCGGCCTTCCGCCTGCGTCAAGGCTTGCATCGTATAATGCCTCCGCAATGGCGGCTACATCCGGCCTGGGGTTACTGATAATTAATACCTGCTCCCCTTTCTGCACTTTCAACGAGACTGCAATCGCTATTCGAGCTGCTTCCCGGAGTTTATCGTCAGCAAATTCTGTGCTGCGGTATCCCAACTCTGCAAATTTCGACAATGTTTTATCCATAGAAAGTATTGTACTCATCAGCTCCATATACGGCAAGTGATGTGTCTGTCCCCATGTGCTTGCAAGTGAGCCATTTTTACCATATCCTAAGACAATAAGTAGAAAGGAGGATGGAAATGCACTATAGGAACTTTGATACAACAACTGCATACCGGCAGCTTGCCGATTATGCCGCAGCATGGAAAGGCTTTAATTTTAAAACGGATCTTGTTGATGGACGTGTCCGGCAATGCCAGGCGCCAATGGCTGCAGGACTTATGTTTTCCTGGGCGGCAAAGGCCGTAGATGATGGGGTGATCAAACTGCTGCAAGGGCTTGCCGGCGAACAGGAGCTTATCGCCAAGTACCGGGCGCTCCTTGACGGGGAGATTATCAATACCGGTGAGAAGCGAAAGGTGCTGCACCAGTTGTTGCGCGGTGAACAGGGACAGCCGGTCATCGAAAATGGTAAAAATATCGGTGAATTTTACCGGGGCGAATTGCAGCGGGTTTATGAATTTGCCGGTAAAGTGCACAGCCGTCAACTCACGGGGAGTACAGGAAAGCCTTTCAGTACGGTAGTGCAGATCGGTATCGGCGGATCGGATCTGGGGCCGCGGGCGCTGTACCTTGCGCTTGAGAATTGGGCCGCAGCCGAGGGTAAAAAAAAGCTTGATGCGCACTTTATTTCCAATGTTGACCCGGACGATGCTTCGGCGATAATGGCCTCTGTGCCGCTGGAGCAGAGCATTTTTGTGCTGGTTTCAAAAAGCGGTACTACCCAGGAAACGCTTGCCAACGAGCTTTTTGTCAAGGACAAACTGCACAAAGCCGGGCTTGACAGTTCAAAACACATGGTCGCCGTTACGAGCGAGACCAGTCCCCTTGCCCGTAACCCTGCATACCTTGATTCTTTTTACATAGATGATTATATCGGCGGGCGTTATTCGTCAGCATCTGCGGTTGGGGGCTGCGTTCTTTCGCTTGCCTTCGGCGCCGATGTCTTCAAAGAATTGCTTGCTGGAGCGGCTGAGGCTGACAAACTGGCGCTTGATCCGGACATTCTCAAAAACGCAGCCCTGCTTGATGCTTTGATTGGTGTGTGGGAGCGGAACTTTTTGGACTACCCTTATACTGCGGTGCTGCCCTACAGTCAGGCCCTCTCACGCTTCCCCGCTCACCTCCAGCAGCTTGACATGGAATCCAACGGCAAGCGGGTGAACCGGGACGGCGAGCAAATTGCGTATAACACAGGGCCGGTAGTATTTGGTGAACCGGGAACAAACGGTCAGCACTCATTCTTCCAGCTTTTACACCAGGGGACAAGCACTGTCCCTCTGCAGTTTATCGGTTTTACGGACAGCCAGCGGAATGATGATGTCAGTGTTGACGGTTCCGTCAGCCAGACGAAGCTTAACGCAAACCTTGCCGCGCAGATTGTTGCCTTTGCCAAAGGGCAAAGTGATTCCAATCCGAACAAGGATTTTCCCGGTGGCCGGCCTTCCAGCCTTATTTACGGGAAAAAGCTGACCCCTGCCGTTGTAGGCAGCCTGCTTGCCCATTTTGAAAACAAAGTGATGTTCCAGGGCTTTGTATGGAATGTAAACAGTTTTGATCAGGAAGGGGTGCAGTTGGGAAAAATCCTCACGAAAAAAGTCCTTGCCGGTAATTCCGGCGATTCTGCTTTGGATGCGTACAGTAAAATGTTAGGAGTGGGGACAAAGTAAAATGTAAAAGGGGAAAGTTAGGAGTTAGGATTCCCTATTTTCGTGTATTTTTCGATAAACTCGTGATTAATCCGCAGAAGATCATCCTTTGGCAATGTGGATAAAACCTGCCAGCCAAGATCCAGCGTGTAGTCTATACTGCGGTTTTCGGTTTCGCCCTGGGTAAGGAAGACACGTTCAAATTGTTCGCCAAATTGCAGATAACTTTTGTCGTGATCTGAAAGCTCTTCTTCGCCGATTATCGATGCAAGGTTACGAACCTGTTTTACTTTCGAATACGCTGCAAAAAGCTGGCTTGATACATCTTTGTGATCTTCGCGGGTCATGCCGGGGCCAATGCCGTCTTTCATGAGCCGTGACAGGCTGGGAAGCCCGGCGACCGGCGGATAGATTCCGCGCTGGAACAATTCGCGGTCAAGGACAATCTGGCCTTCGGTGATATATCCGGAAAGGTCGGGGATGGGATGGCTGATATCATCGTTGGGCATGGATAGAATCGGCAATTGGGTGATTGATCCGTCTGAGCCTTTAATTTTTCCTGCTCTTTCGTATAACGATGCGAGATCGGAGTAGAGGTAGCCGGGATACCCTTTGCGGCTGGGAACTTCTCCCCGGATCGACGAAACTTCCCGCAATGCTTCGCAATAATTGGTCATGTCGGTCATTACTGCAAGGACATGCATATCTTTTTCGAAGGCAAGGTATTCTGCGGCGGTAAGTGCGCAGCGGGGAGCGATAAGCCTTTCCAGCGAAGGGGCATCGGCCAGCGATAAAAACATCACCACATTGGACAATACTCCGGAACGCTCAAATTCATCCAGGAAAAAGCGTGCCGCATCGTACTTTACCCCCATAGCACAGAATACTATCACGAATTGCCCCGCATCGCAGATGCGAGCATCTGCGGAATTTAGAATTTTAGCCTGCCGGACAATTTGCGCGGCAAGCCGGTTGTGGGGCAAGCCGCTGCCGGAAAAAATCGGAAGCTTCTGTCCCCGGATAAGGGTGTTCATGCCGTCGATGGCGGAGATGCCGGTTTGGATAAAGTCATGAGGATACACCCGTGCATAAGGATTAATGGGAAGACCGTTAATGTCACGCATGGTTGATGATAAAATGTCACCGTAACCGTCAATCGGCTGCCCCAGTCCGTTGAAAACACGCCCCAAAAGATCTGTCCCGACCCGCAGTTCCATGGGTTTCCCCGTAAACTCTACCCGTGAATCATCGGCGGAAAGCCCGGTACTGTTGCCAAAAACCTGTATCGCTGCCCATTCATCGCTGAGATCAACAACACGCCCCAACCGCCTTTTCCCGTCACGTCCGTAAACGGCAACTAACTCGTTATACCCAACATTGCGGCAGCGGCTGGTAATAACCACCGGACCCTCGATCCGGGTAAGTCCCTTGTATTCAATGCCCCTCATGTATGTTCAGCCTACCCTGTTTTTTCGCTGTGTTACAATACTGGTTCAGAACAGAAATGTATACTCACTTTGAACTTATGCGGGGCCCGCCTGCGGCCAATCGCACCGCTTCGCGGCACGCTTGCCGCAGGCACCCGCCCTAATCATGTTTTTATGAGCATACATTTCTGCCTTATTCAATGTGATACCGCCAATCAAGGGTTGCTTTTTAATAAGAAAAAGTCTGCGGGGCCCGCCTGCGGCCGACGGGCCCCATTCCCCATTATAAAGCACCTCCCATTGATATCCCGTTGAATAAGGCAGCAATGTATGTCCTGACTTGATTAAGGCGGGTGTCGGTGGTAAACGTGCCGCGCAAGCGGTGCGTTTGACCAGCCGACGGGCCCCGCATAAGTCTGGTGGACATACATTGCTGTTTTACCCAGTAGTGCAGCAACCAATGGGGGGTGTCACGGAATCACGCTGTATTCTCTGACAATTTGAATCTCGCTGTGTACTTCAAAAGTACCAGCCGAACCGGAAATTATATGTGCTGCCTCCAGAGCCGCGTCAACATAAGACTGGGAGTTTGCTACTCCGTACAGGGTAATTGTTGCACCGGTTACTGTTGTCTCAATGAAATGAATGGGGATTTTCTTTTCATGCATAATGTGATGTTTTATGTTCTGTTCAAGGATGAGTTCCTTCAGGCGTGTTGTGTTTTTGGCTTCTGTTTCTGGAGTAATTACCTGTTCTTTAATTTGCTTGACAATATTGGCACAAGTGGCAGGATGAAATACTCCGGTGTTGAGTACCACATGGTAATTCCCCGGTTCTTTCCACTTACTGTCAAAGAAATAACGGTGAAAGCCAATACGGTCCTGATCACTGCTTTCAATTATCTGCCGTGCTCTCCGTTCATCGCAGTGGAAATAACTTTTTACCCGTTCTATACGTATTTCCGTCGGTGCGGCAAGGAATATCCGGACAAGGCCCGGCATATCCTTGAATACTGCTCCTGCACCTCTGCCTATAAAAACGCAGTTACCTTGTTCCGCCTCGGAAAAAAGAGCTGTTTTTAAGTAATGCAGATAATTGGCCTTGTCCCGAGAAAGCGAGGCAAGAAATGAAGGTTTGCGTTCGTCGTATTTTTTGAACCTTTGTTCATCAACGCCATAAGTCTTTATCCTGTCATCCAATGCTTGTTTTTCAACAAAACGGTACCCCAGCAGTTTTGCCGTTTCATGAGCAGTCTCATCGCCTAAAGCTGCAAGTTCGCGGGAAACGGTTATAATACCCATAGCAAACTCCTCTATACTATCATTTTTTGGGGATTTCTGACTTTCGTCAAGGGTACGCAGGCAGGACTATACATCCCAAACCGGCCAGGCGATAACATTCTTGTTTAACGGCAATGCCGATTGACGTAAGCACAGAACCGCGCCTGTTCCGGCAGATTTGCCGAGTTTTTCCGATAATGCAAAATATTTTGCGCTCTCCGCTTGAGGAACAGATGTTTTTTTTACCTCTATTGGGTATAGAGTCATATTTCGCTCAATAATAAAATCAATCTCCCTTTGATCAGCATCACGATAATAATACATTAATGGGTCAAGGCCGTTGTTCCAATAGCTTTTTATGATTTCGATATAAGCCCATGTTTCAAGTATTGCGCCGTTCAGATAACCTGCCTCAAGGCTTTGGGGAGTATCAAATTCACCAAGAAAAGCACAGAGACCGGTATCCATAAAATACAACTTCGGAGTTTTAATCATTCGTTTTGTGACATTTGAATAATATGGATACAGAAGCCTTACCAGCCCGGATCGTTCCAGCGCGGCAAGCCATGACTTTGCGGTTCTTACATCAATGTCGGCATCTCTGGCAAGATTTGCATAATTTAAAAGACTTCCGGTCCGCACTGCACAAGCGCGGATAAATTTTAAAAATCTTATGCTGTCTGTAATACCCTGATAATCCTTTATATCCCTTTCAATATAAGTCTGAAGATACGAGCGGTAAAAAATTTCCCTGTTTTTTCCTTTGTTGACAAATAATCCCGGATAAGAACCATTCCAAATGGTTTTATACATGCCAGGAAGGTTCATGGGTTTTTCTGTGCTGTGTTTTATCATATTCATGGATGGCAGAAATGGCTGGGTTTGCGGTTTTCGTATCATTTCACGGTACGACAGCCCCAGCAAATCCAGAATGGCGATTCTTCCCGCAAGCGACTCCTGTATACCTTTCATTAGAGAAAATTTTTGCGATCCGGTCAGCCAAAAAAGCCCGTTTTTTCTGTTTGCATCTACATGAATTTTTATAAAGGTGAGCAGTTCGGGCGCATATTGTACTTCATCAATAATAACCGGAGGTGAATACCTTTGCAGAAAAAGATCGGGGCTGGTTTTGGCAAGTTCCCGTTCATCGGGATAATCAAGAGAAACATACTTTCGCCCCTGCTCCATGATTTTTTTTAATAGATATGTTTTTCCTGTCTGTCTCATGCCTGTAAGCAGGAGTACAGGAAATGTTTTTGAGACTTTTTTTATTGTTGCAAAAGCGGTTCTTTCAATATCCATAAAGACCTCGTACGATCCTGCATACTATTGTCATTTTATACGATATCGTTATTTTTGTCAAGTTATTTTTTAAACGAAGAGTCCCGGGAGTATTTCCTGCTATTCCTCGCACGGAGGCACGGAGAACACGAAGGCGCAAAGAATTGGGAAATTATGAGGCATCGTGATAGAAACCCGCTCAGCCCTCACTCCCTGTTCTGTTCTCTATTCACTATTCTCTATTCTCTGTTCTCTGCTAATTGGCATTGCGGACATTGCGGGGATCTGTCTGCCTCCGCTTGCCTGGGATACCGCAGCTCCGGTATTGCGAATTACCTCCGTTATCTCTAAACCGGGGGTGCGTATATGATTCAACAGATGGGTGGTAAACAGGCCGTTTCTTCCGGTTCCGTCAGCCGCAGGCCGCCCGTCGGAGGTGGCATAAAAAATAATGCTTCCTGGTGGGGCATTTGAAATTCAAAACAGCTGGGGAACCGGTTGGGGTAACAACGGCTATATCTGGATACGATACGAAGACTTTGCCGCTAGAACCCGTACTTCCCATCCTTCAGGAACGGTATTCCAGTTTCTTATGACAAACCGACATCCCGCTGCAAAAGAGAACCGGTCAGAGGCTGCGCAAGCGAGTTCCCCCACATGTTTTGCAGACGGCTCGTCACCCCTATGACGGTTTGTTTCCAGCCTAACAAACCAGGATTTTTGCCGCTACCCACTTGACCAAAATATATATTTTTTGTATGTTTTCCGTAACTGTATAAACTAGCGGGAGTCTCCCCAAAACGGCTGAATTGGGGACATGCTGAGTAGTGTGCATGCCCTTGTAGCTCAGTTGGCAGAGCATATCCATGGTAAGGATAAGGTCAACGGTTCAATTCCGTTCGAGGGCTGAGGAGAATGAATATTTTACCAGGGGATTAGTTCCCTTTTATGAGGTTGATGTATGGCAAAAGGCAAAAAACAAGTGGTCGAGCTTATCGCCTTGCAGTGCGGTGAGTGCAAACGGCGGAATTATACTACCAGTAAAAACCGCCGGAATCTCCAGGAAAAGCTGGAATTCAAGAAATATTGTCCCTTTGATCGGAAGCATACGCTCCACAAAGAGACAAAAATTAAGTAAAATAGGCGTATAGCTCAGCTGGTAGAGCGGCGGTCTCCAAAACCGCAGGTCGCGGGTTCGAAGCCTGCTGCGCCTGGAAGCGGCTAAGTTACCGCAAAACATGAGGATAACATGAAGAAAATAGTACAGTTTATCAAGGAATCATACGCTGAGCTACGCAAGGTGATTTGGCCGAGTAGGGATGATGTCATTAGTTCGGTAAAGGTTGTGATTATTTCAACTATAATAATTGCGGCAATTTTAGGTCTTATAGACGTACTTCTGCTTCTTGGCATTAGGGCTTTATTCTAAAGGAACAGGTCCCAGGGGAAACCCCAGCGGCATCAAAGGGAAAACAATGGCTAGAGGCTGGTATGTTCTGCATATTTACTCCGGGTATGAGAACAAAATAGATAAAACCATTCGCATGATGATCGACAATGGTGAACTTGACAAAGAGGTTGTCCTTGATGTGAAGATCCCCTCCGAGGAAGTCGTTGAGGTCAAGGATGGCAAGAAACGTACGCTGAGTAAAAAATTCCTCCCCGGGTATATACTTGTAGAAATGGATCTACCTGATGCTGATATGGGCTGGAAGGATCCATGCTCTAAAATCAAAAAAATACAGGGTGTTACCGGTTTTGTGGGAACCCCTGCAGGCCGCAAACCGGCTCCGCTTTCCGGTGACGAAGCGCGGGCTATTTTACAGAAAACCGGTGAAATCAAGGGAGAGCGTCCGGTTCGTACCCGTCAGAGCTTTTCTCAGGGAGAACAGGTCAAAATTATCGACGGGCCGTTTCAATCGTTTACCGGTACTATTGATGAAGTGAATCACGAGAAAAATAAACTCAAGGTAATGGTGGGGATTTTTGGCAGAAATACGCCGGTGGAAGTTGACCTTCTGCAGGTGGAGAAAATATAGTTTAGCCGCTTTTGCGGTTAACATAAATAGTGGGAGCTCGACCACTTAAATCGGTTCAATGCAGATTTAAGTAGTCAGGCGTTATGGAGTTTTTCGAAGGAAAACTCCCATGTACAGCGCCAAAGGCGCTGTACGAGTACCACAAAGGAGCATGAGAATGGCAAAAAAGAAGGTTGCAGCTATTATTAAGCTGCAATGCCCGGCGGGAAAGGCAACTCCGGCCCCGCCGGTTGGGCCGGCATTGGGGCCTCATGGGGTCAGTGCGCCGCAATTTGTCCAGCAGTTTAATGACCGGACAAAAAACCTGGAACCGGGGCTTACCATCCCGGTGGTTATTACCGTCTATGGGGATAAATCATTTACCTTTATTCTCAAGACACCTCCTGCAGCGGTTCTGATAAAGAAAGCAATAAGTCTGGAAAAAGGTTCTGCAGAACCTCACAAGGTCAAGGTTGGTCAAATTCCACAGGCAAAACTTGAGGAAATTGCCAAGGCAAAAATGGCTGATCTGAGTGCAAATGATGTAAATGCAGCTATGCGGATCATTGCCGGTACGGCACGATCTATGGGTGTTGAGGTGGAACAATGAAACGCGGAAAAAAATACCGGGAATGTTTAAAAAAATATAACCCAGCCGATGTTTTTGGACTTGATGAAGGGTTATCAATGGTAAAAAACATGGCTTTTGCCAAATTTGATGAAACTGTTGATCTTTCGGTCAAACTGAACCTGAAAAAAAGCCAGTCTGTGCGGGATACTGTCGTTCTTCCCAATCAATTCCGGGGCGAAAAAAAGATACTGGTATTCTGTAAACCTGAAAAAGAAAAAGAAGCCCAGGATGCGGGAGCCGCTTTTGTGGGAGCGGACGACCTCATAGAAAAAGTAAAAGGCGGCTGGACCGATTTTGATGTTGCCGTCGCAACTCCCGATATGATGAAAGATGTCGGTAAACTTGGTATGGTACTGGGCCGCAAAGGCCTTATGCCTAACCCTAAAACCGGGACAGTTTCCTTCGATTTGAAAGGTACTCTGGCGGAACTAAAAAAAGGCCGTACTGAGTTCCGGGCCGACAAGACAGGCGTTGTACATCTTGCGGTGGGCAAGGTTTCCATGGAGCCTCAGTTTGTAGCGGAAAATATCAAGGCAGTAGTCGCAGAAATCAAAAGAAAACGCCCGGTAGATGCCAAGGGCGAGTTTATCAAGACCATTTCTGTGGCATCGACAATGGGACCCGGCGTATGGGTTTCGGTTACGGAGGAATAACATGGCGATTATAGCAAAAAAAATACAGGAAAGTAAAACGAAGGCCATTGGTGAATTAAAAGAATCTTTTGGCGTTTCGGAAGACTTTATTTTTACCGATTACCGGGGACTTACGGTAGAGCAGATTACGGCACTGCGTAAAAATCTCCGTGCTAAAGAAGTTGAGTACAAAGTTGTTAAAAACAATTTTGCCCGGATTGCATTTGAGCAGTTGTCCGCACCGGATGTGTCATCTTACCTGGTCGGTCCTACAGCTGTGGCGATATCGCCGAAGGATTCCAGCGAAGTTGCAAAAATACTTTTTGATTTTACCAAAGAAGCACCTGCATTAAAAGTAAAAGGTGCTCTGGTCGGGGGAACTATTTACGACAGTTCTCAAACAGAAGCATATTCCAAACTGCCCGGCAGGCTGGAACTTATTGCAATGCTCATGTCGGTGATGAACGCCCCGGCACGGAACCTTGCCGCCGCTCTCAACGACATCCCGTCGCGGCTGGTACGAACGATCAAGGCCATAGCCGATAAAAAATAGTTTACGACATTTCGCCTGCGGCGAAACATCGCAAACCGCCATAAGGGGGATAAAGCCTTCAGGCTTCGGGTGCTGCCGTTCCTGCTGGCTTATTTATAGAAAACACGCATCGTATGAAGTGTGTAACATCAATGTTAAGGAGAAGATAATATGGCAGCGACAAAAGAAGAAATTTTAGAAGCGATTGCTTCAATGACCGTTCTGGAGGTTTCCGAGCTGGTTAAAATGATGGAGGAAAAATTCGGCGTTTCAGCGGCGGCCCCGGTGGCAGTAGCGGCAGTTGCGGCGGGCGCGGCTCCTGCGGCGGCAGCGGAAGAACAAACCGAATTTACGGTTACCCTTAAGGCTTTTGATGAATCGAAGAAAATTGCGGTCATCAAGGAAGTAAGAGCAATTACTAATCTGGGTCTCAAAGAAGCCAAAGACCTGGTCGAAGGCGCGCCGAAGCCTCTTAAAGAAAATGTTTCCAAGGATGAGGCCGCAAAAATCAAAGAAGCCATCACCGCGGCAGGCGGCACAGTTGAAATTCAATAACAGGGAACAGGGAACAGGGAACAGGGAACAGGGATTGTTGTTAGTAAGCGTAGCGATATTACATCACGCTCAGATTACATACAATGATACCCCGATCCCTAGTCCCCGGTCCCCGATCCCTCTTGTTTATTAGTATGAGGGGTAATCAATGACGAAAGCAAAATCAACAAGCAAGCGATTATATCTGGGGAATGAAATTCAGGATATCATGGAGTTGCCGGATCTTATCGATATTCAGTTAGATTCTTATGAACGATTTTTGCAGAGGGAAAAGACAAGAAATGGCGAAAAAGTAGCCAAACAGGGGCTGGAAGAAGCTTTCCAGTCCACTTTCCCGATTGACAGTCCCAATGGTGACATGCGGCTTAGTTATGAGTACTACTCCCTGGACGAAAACGCCCTGAAATACTCCGAACAGGAATGTAAGCAAAAAGGCATTACTTATGCACTGCCGCTGAAAGCACGGGTAAACCTGATCTTCCAGCAGACCGGTGAAATACGGCAAAAAGATATTTACATGGGTGATATCCCAATTATGACTGAGTGGGGAACCTTTATAATTAACGGCGCGGAGCGGGTAGTTGTCTCGCAGATTCACCGTTCACCGGGCGTTATTTTCAGCAATGAAAAAGGCATGTTCTCTTCAAGGATCATCCCTTACCGCGGAAGCTGGCTGGAATTTGAGATTGACAAAAAAAAGGAACTCATTTACGCAAAAATAGACAGGAAAAAGCGAATCCTCGGTACATTGTTCCTCCGTGCTCTTGGTTTTGACAGCCGCGAAGAGATTATTAAAGCTTTTTATTCGACCGAGATCATTAAAGTTAAAGATGACCGCGAAACGAAAGAAAAAATATCCGGCTGTGTGCTTGCAGCTCCGGTATGGGTAAAAGATGAAGCTGCTGTACCGAAAAGCAAAAAATCAACCGATGCCTCCGGAGAAAGTGAACGTGAGGGCATGAAAAAACTGTACAAGGCAGGGGAAAAACTCCATTTCCATGACGTTGACGCTATCCTTACAAATGGAATAAAAAGCATAGAGGTCATACAGTTTCAGGATCTTGATGACCCTTCCGATGAAAAATCTTCGAACCTTTCTCTGGATTCGGATATTTTGATCAAGTGCTTCGAACGTGAAAAGTCAAAGTATACAACCGAGGATTCGGAGCGGGACGAGCCCACGAAAGACGAAGCCCTTATGGCAGTGTTTTCGGTACTGATGCAGGGAGAGACGATTTCTGTCGAAGCTGCCGAGAAAGAGCTTTCAGGAATGTTTTTTACCGCACGCCGCTATGATCTTGGCAAAGTTGGTCGTTACAAGCTTAATAAAAAATTTAATTTTAACCCTCCTCTTAATGATCATACCCTTACGAAAGATGACATCATCGCCACGATGAAATTCCTCATCAAAGTGTATGTGGGCGATGAAAATTTTGACGATATTGACCATCTTGGCAACCGGCGGATACGTTCTGTCGGTGAGTTGATGGGCAACATCATGAAAACCGCATTCAGCCGCATGGAGCGTATTGCCAAGGAACGGATGAGCCTGAAGGAAACCGAAACCATCAAACCCCAGGATCTGGTCTCTATCAAGCCGATTGTCGCGGCAATCAAGGAATTTTATGGTTCCAGCCAGCTTTCCCAGTTTATGGACCAGGTCAATCCCCTTGCCGAGCTGACCCACAAGCGGCGGCTTAACGCTCTCGGCCCCGGCGGTCTTTCTCGTGATCGTGCCGGTTTTGAAGTTCGTGATGTCCATTACACCCACTATGGCAGGATGTGCCCTATCGAGACACCGGAAGGTCCCAATATCGGCCTGATAGTTTCACTTGCGAATTATACACGGGTTAACGAATACGGTTTTTTGGAAACTCCGTATCGCAGGGTAAGTAAAGGCAATGTTACCAGAGATATTGAATATCTTTCCGCAATGGATGAGGATCGCTACTTCATTGCCCAGGCTTCGGCAAAGCTAAAAAACAACGACTCTTTTGAAGATGATCAGATCTCCTGCCGCAGGCAGGGTGATTATACCACTCGTGCGCCGGAAGACATTCAATACATGGATGTATCACCCAAGCAGATCATCTCGGTTTCTGCTTCCCTTATCCCTTTCCTTGAGCATGACGATGCTAACCGCGCCCTGATGGGATCCAATATGCAGCGCCAGGCAGTGCCTCTCGTATTTCCTGAAGCTCCCCGGGTTGGTACCGGTATGGAGAGCAAGTGCGCCTACGATTCCGGCGTGCTCGTCAAGGCTGCCAGAGCAGGTACCGTTATTCGTGTTACATCGCACGGTGTTCTCATAAAACCCAACAAGCCCAACGCTGCAAAATTGACATCGCAAGTTACAACCGACGAAGACGGCAATGACCTGTATAAACTGGTAAAATTCCAGCGTACTAATCAGGACACCTGTTACAATCAGCGCCCCATTGTTGAAGTGGGTGAGAAAGTACTTGCAGGGCAGGTCATTGCCGACGGTCCTGCGACCCAAAACGGAGAACTGGCGCTTGGCAGGAATATTCTGGTAGGGTTTATGCCCTGGAACGGTTATAACTACGAAGATTCGATCCTCATTTCCCAGCGTGTGGTAAAGGAAGATATGTTTACCTCAATACATATAAAGGAATTTTCAACCGAAGTACGGGAGACGAAGCTGGGACCGGAAAAAATTACCGGTGAAATTCCCAATACATCCGAGAAAAGCCTGGACAACCTGGACAGAGAGGGAATTATCCGCATCGGAGCAAAAGTGCGCTCCGGTGATATTCTCGTGGGCAAGGTTACGCCGAAAAGCGAAACTGAAACAACCCCGGAATTTAAACTGCTGAATTCGATATTCGGCGAGAAAGCCAAGGAAGTGCGGGATTCGTCCTTGCGGGTACCGCACGGTATTGAAGGAACCATTATCGACATACAGCGGCTCAAACGAACCGAGGGTGATGATTTGAACCCCGGTGTTGACGAAGTGGTAAAGGTACTTATTGCCACGAAGCGTAAGCTCCGTGAGGGCGATAAAATGGCAGGGCGGCATGGTAATAAAGGTGTTGTGGCGCGCATCCTTCCCGAAGAAGACATGCCTTACATGGAAGACGGTACGCCGCTTGATCTCTGTCTGACTCCGCTGGGGGTTCCGTCCCGTATGAATATAGGCCAGTTGCTGGAAACAGAACTAGGGTGGGCCGGATCCACTCTGAACGAGTGGTATTCCGTACCGGTGTTTGAGTCGCCATCAACCGGCGAGATAGAAGGGAAATTACAGGAAGCCGGACTGCCTTTGACGAGTAAAACAATGCTCCGCGACGGCAGAACAGGTGAATATTTTGTTAACCCCATATTCTGCGGGGTAATTTACTTTCTCAAGCTCCACCACCTGGTGGACGACAAGATGCACGCACGCTCTACCGGCCCGTATTCGCTCGTTACCCAGCAGCCGTTGGGCGGCAAAGCCCAGTTCGGCGGACAGCGTCTGGGCGAGATGGAAGTCTGGGCATTGGAAGCCTACGGTGCGGCGCATACACTCCAGGAACTGCTGACGATCAAATCCGATGATATGACGGGACGCTCTAAAATTTATGAGGCTACGGTAAAAGGTGAGCCATCAACCACAGCAGGCATTCCCGAATCGTTCAACGTACTGGTGCAGGAACTCCGGGGGCTTGCCCTGGATCTGTCCATTTATGATAACAAGAACAAGCAGATCCCCCTTACCGAAAAGGATGAGGAACTGATCGCAAAGCCAGGAAGTAATTTCTAGGGAGGATTCATATGCGGGATATTCAGGACTTTGATTCGATTAAAATTCAGCTTGCTTCCCCGGAGATGATCAGAAACTGGTCATACGGGGAAGTAAAAAAGCCGGAAACAATAAATTACCGTACACTGCGCCCGGAAAAAGACGGTCTTTTTTGCGAGCGGATATTTGGAACAACGAAGGAATGGGAATGTTACTGCGGCAAATTTAAATCAATCCGTTATAAAGGGGTTATTTGCGATCGCTGCGGCGTTGAGGTAACACACTTCAAGGTACGCCGCGAGCGCATGGGTCATATTGAGCTCGCCGCCCCGGTATCGCATATTTGGTATTATCGGTCCGTTCCCAGCCGTATGGGGCTGCTCCTGGACATGGCAATGAACGCCCTGCGTTCGGTGCTGTACTATGAAAAATATGTTGTTATCGATCCCGCCGACACAGACTTAAAAAAAGGGCAGTTGCTCACCGAAGACGAGTATAGTAACGAGCAGGAACGGTACGGAGGCGGATTTACCGCAGGCATGGGCGCCGAGGCGATACGCACCCTGCTAGAAAACCTCAACCTTGATCAGATGGCCGTAGAACTGCGGGAAAAGATGATCGAGAAAAAAGAAAAATGCGACAGACGCCTCTTAAAACGCATTGAGATTATTGAATCTTTTAGAAAGTCACAAAACAAGCCGGAGTGGATGATTCTTGAAGCAATCCCGGTAATTCCGCCGGAGCTCCGTCCCATGGTACAGCTTGATGGGGGGCGTTTTGCCACCAGCGATCTGAACGATCTGTACCGCCGGGTTATTAACCGGAACAACCGTCTGAAAAGACTGCAAGTCCTCAATGCACCCGATATCATTATCCGCAACGAAAAACGGATGCTGCAGGAAGCAGTGGATGCCCTGTTTGACAATTCCAAGAAAAAGAAAGTGGTAAAAGGCTCCTCGAACAGACCGCTAAAATCGATCAGCGACATGCTCAAGGGAAAACAGGGCCGTTTCCGCCAGAACCTTTTAGGAAAGAGGGTGGACTACTCGGGCCGGTCGGTCATTACCGTCGGGCCTGAACTGAAAATGTGGCAATGCGGGCTTCCAACGAAAATGGCAATGGAGTTGTTCAAACCATTTATCATGAAAAAACTCGTCGACAAGACTGTTGTGTACAATATCAAAAAAGCAAAAATGCTCGTAGAAGATGAAAGTCCGGAAGTGTATGCCGTTCTTGACGAAGTGGTAAAAGAGCATCCTGTATTGCTCAACCGCGCTCCGACCCTGCATCGTCTGGGCATTCAGGCCTTTGAACCGGTGTTGGTTGAAGGAAAAGCGATCAGACTGCATCCTCTGGTGTGTCATGCCTTTAATGCCGACTTTGACGGCGACCAGATGTCGGTGCATGTTCCCCTTACCCATGCGGCCCAGATGGAATGCTGGATGCTGATGCTTTCTGTCCGTAACCTGCTTAACCCAGCAAATGGCAAGACCATAGTGTTCCCTTCGCAGGATATGGTATTGGGAATTAATTTTCTTACCCGGATTAAGCCAAATGCGGTACGCCCCTATTCCTCTCATCCGGAGCACAAGGATAAAGTTCCCTATTATTCCAACGCCGAAGAAGCCCTTATGGCAGTGGAAAATAAGTATTTGGATTTTGGGGCGGTTATTCGCATTAAACCGGTTAAATTTCCCATTTGGGATAAACTGGGCCATGTGGTTCATGCCCGTGAAGATGGAACCATTGAGACCACCACCGGCAGGCTGGTATTCAACGAAGAATTACCCCCTGAAATTCCTTTCATTAATTATGAAATGAAAGATAAAGAGCTTCGCGCTCTCATTGAATTCATCTTCAAAGAGAAGGGTTCATGGATCACGGTGGCTATGCTGGAAGCCATTAAAAATACCGGGTATCATTATTCAACACTCTTTGGCGCTACAATAGGCCTTGATGACATTGTGGTTCCTAAAGAAAAAACGGAAATGATTGAAAAAGCAAACCGGGAGGTTGAAAAAATTCAGCTTGACTGGCGCAAGGGAACCATAACCCCGGAAGAACGGTATAGTAAAGTCGTGGATCTGTGGACGAAGACGAACGAAGACCTTACGACCAAAATGATGAAAACCCTGGAAGAGGATCGTGATGGCTTTAACTCGATTTTCATGATGGCGCATTCCGGTGCCCGCGGAAGCCGCCAGCAGATTCGCCAGCTTGCCGGCATGCGGGGCCTCATGCAGAAGCCCTCCGGTGAAATTATTGAACTGCCAATCCGGTCAAACTTCAAAGAAGGGCTTTCGGTCATCGAGTTCTTTATTTCAACTAACGGCGCCCGTAAAGGTCTTGCCGATACCGCACTTAAAACCGCCGAAGCAGGATACCTGACCAGGCGCCTCGTGGACATTGCCCAGGATGTGGTAGTAAACGAAGAAGACTGCGGTACCATTAACGGTATAGATTACACTGCGATAAAAGAAGGCGAAGATATAATTGAATCGCTGAAAGACCGTATTGTGGGCAGGTATACTCTTGAACGGGTAAAGCACCCCATCACCGGTGAGATAATTATAGATGTGAACGAGGAAATCACCGAAGAAATTGCCGCCGCCATTGATGCTGCCGGAGTTGAAATGGTGCGGTTAAGGACTGTTTTGACCTGCGAAGCGAAGCATGGTGTTTGCCGTATGTGTTATGGGCGCAATCTTGCCACTAACCGGGCAGTGGACATTGGTGAAGCGGTGGGAACCATTGCCGCCCAGTCCATTGGGCAGCCGGGTACGCAGCTTACCATGCGGACATTCCATACCGGCGGTACCGCTACAAAAATGAGTGAAGAAAGCCGCATCTTCTTTAAGTACCCTGTCTATATCCGTGATGTTGCCGGTGTCCACGTAGAACTTGAAAACGGACGCTGGCTTTTTACACGCCGCGGTCATGCTATGGTATGTAAGGTAATGCAGGAGTATACACTTGAATCCAGTGATAAACTTCTGGTAGAAGACGGAAGCCGGATAATCCGCGGCGATCCAATTATTAATCGCAGCGGAGAAGATATTGTCTCACCGGAAATCGCATACTCCCTCGTATTAAAAAATCCCGAAAAAAATACTACAACCCTGTACCTGATTGGACCGGAACAAAAAATTGAAATCAGAAACGGCTCTGAATTTATTATGAAAAAAGGAATGGTGGTTGGGAAAGAAAAAGCCATTGCCATGTTTGATCCTTCTTCGGATCCCATCATTGCCGAAGCGAGTGGAACCGTCCAGTATGAAGACATTCTTTCCGGAACAACCCTAAGAGAAGAAATAAACGAAGAAACGGGAAATATTGAAAAACGTATTACCGAATTCCAGCTTGAGAACAAGCAGCCTCGTATATTTATTTTGGACGGAAACGGAAATGAACTTGCGTCATACCATCTTCCCGGGGGAGCGGTTCTCCAGGTCAACGATGGTGATAAAATCAAAGCGGGCCGTACAATAGCAAAAATACTCACCACATCATTCCGGGCGCTGGATATAACCTCCGACCTTCCCCGTGTCAGTGAGCTGTTTGAAGCGCGTAAACCCCGAAGCCCGGCAGAACTGGCAAAAGTTTCCGGGAGGGTTTCTTTCCATGGAATTGTTAAAGGCAAACGTAAAGTCTCTATCGAAGATTCTTTTGGGCGCGAACATGTACACTATATTCCCATGACGAAACGTCTTCTGGTGCGTGACGGCGATGTGGTGGAAGCCGGGGAAATTCTCAGCGCCGGTACGAAAAACCCCCATGATGTATTACACATCCTGGGCGAAAATACCCTCCAGCGCTATTTGATGGACGAAATTCAGCAGTTGTACCGGGTGAGCGGCGTGTCAATTAACGACAAGCATATTGGTATTATCATCCGCCAGATGATGCGCAAAGTAGAGATACGTTCTGTTGGTGATACAAGCTTCATTTATGGTGAAAGGGTGGATAAATACCGGTTTCATGAGGAAAACACCAGGGTTATTAACGAGGGCGGTCAGCCTGCTATTGCCCAGCCGATTTTCCAGGGTATTACGAAAGCATCACTCAATGTCGACTCGTTCCTTTCGGCGGCAAGTTTCCAGGAAACCACCCGCGTGCTGACAAATGCCGCCATAGGCGGCAGCGTTGATTACCTCCGGGGCCTCAAGGAAAACATCATTATCGGCCACCCCATACCTGCGGGTACCGGCATGAAACGGTACCGGGACATCAAGCTGTATGATGAGTATAGCCAGGATCTGGAGAAACAGATGCAGGAAATCCTTGAGCAGCGCAGACTTGAAGCTCAATACCGGGCGGAAGCCGCAGCAACAGCTACAGTGGAAATCAGCATTGAAGAAACCGAAGAAGATTAATTAGTGTCAGTCACCGATTTCTTCTGGTGTCGTTAGGTGTAATCGACACCATATATAGCGTACCTCCTGGCTTGGCAGAATAAATTTTTACGGTGTGTCGGCATTTTTTAAAAAAAAGTTAGCTTTTTTTCCGGTTTCTCTTGCAATATAAATAACTATAAACGATAATCTATAATATAAAACGTCGGGAGGCGGTTACATGAGTTTGTCAGTTAAGGATATCGCGGGAGCATTAAAGCTGGAGATTAGAGCAGTTGAACAGCTTGCAAAATACCTGTATCCAAACAAGGTATTATTGACCCACGATGAGGCTCTGGTTTTGCGGGATTACTATTACAAATTTGGGGGGGGGCCCGCAGGAATTGAAGTTGGACCATATAATGAATGGATGAAACTGGAAAGGATGAAAGCGCTCATAAGGGCCAGGCTAGAAGTCATTGAAGATAAGCAGGTGGCTTGTGTTTCAAAATTAAACACCCTTGCCGGTGTTTTTCCTGCAACGAACGAGACACTTCCGGCTACTGTTATGCCGCGGGGACATGATCCTGCCGCATTATTAAAATTTCCGGCTACAAAGGTGGTTGCAAAATCTGTTCCGGGCAAGGAACGAAGGGCTGGTCTCTTTACAGGGGTTTCTGTTAAATATTAACCCCATGTACGGATAGCTTCCAAAAGATCATCTTTTGGAATGCCCCAGTTACGGTCAAAACGTAAAAAAAGATAATCCGAAAGAGCCAAAAAACGGTCAAAAGCCGGCTGCTGGCACATGTCTGCAAGTCTCCGGTTAACGATGAGTTCCCAAAAACGGGCGAAGTTTTTCAGGCGATTCATATCGGGTGCTGAGATGGCCGAGGTTGCCAGAACCTCATAAGGCGGAGCGGAACTATAACACATTCCAAAAGCATCCGAGAGCCGGGCAATTGGCGCACCGGGCAGCAGTTTAAGAATACCTAGTTGAATTTCATTATCCTTGCGTGCAGATGCCGTGTTAAGGGCATCTACAAGTGAATCAAAGCCTTTTCCAAAAGAAATCATGTCTTCACCGGGGAGCCCGGCAATAAGATCGGCATGAATAATTGCGTTGGTTTTTTCCCGTAAAAGGCGAATAGCTGCAAGTTCCCGTTCCGGATCTGACGGCCTGCCGATACGGGCGGAAACATCAGGATTGAGGGTTTGAATGCCGATTTCCAGACGCAGCGTTCCGGGGGGAAAACGGGTTATGGTTTCTGTCAGTTCCGCCGGGAAACGGGAGGGAACCATCTCAAAATGGATGGTAAGGGGGCGGTTTTGTCCCGTTATTTTTTTCAGAAAGTAATCCATTATTTTTTGCGCCCGCCCGATGTCAAAATTAAATGTCCTGTCAAGAAATTTAATGGTCCTTGCCCCTCGCTGAATTAACTCATCCATTTCAGCAAAAAACGGTTCAAGAGGAAACTCCCGTATTTTTCCGGAGTGAGCGCTCAGGCAAAACGCGCAAGCATAGGGGCAGCCGCGGCTTGCTTCTGCATAGATCAGCTTTTTATGCAGGTCTTCATCTGTGTATAAACCGTAACCGCTTTGAATATGAGCCGGATTGACAGGTATGAATTCCCGGTTCAAAAACACAATGGGCTTGTTTGGTTGTGCCGGATACCCGGTGTTTTCTTCATGCAGAATTTCTTCGCATAGCCCCCGAAAAGCAATCTCTCCCTCGCCGCAAACACAGTAATCTGCGTAGCGAAATATCTCCGCATCAGGAGGCAGATATGATACTTCCGGTCCGCCAAGGACAATGATAGGCCGTTGCGTGTGTGTCCCCCATTCTTTTCGCAGCTCACCGAGCAGTTCCAGTGTAGCTGTATGGTTCCAAATGGAAACTGACAGGCCAAGAATTTGCGGTCTGGCTGCAAGGATGGGGCCGGTTTTTTCCTGCATTGGCTGGCGCAGGGCAAACTCAATTATATCGCAGGAGTTTTCCAGCGGGCCAAGGTTTGCTTTCAACAGCCGCAGGGCCAATGACGGATGTATCCATTTGGCATTTATCGTTGCAAGGAGGATGCTTCCGCGTTTCATGGGTTCTGCTCATTCTGCGGGGGAAAAGCGTCTGAGTGCTTTTTTCCGGCTATGGAGATTTTTCGATTTGAGCCGTTTCTCGCGGGCGGCTTGTGAGGGCTTTGTCGGGCGGCGGCGTTTGGGCAGACGCGCTGCGGCAGTGATGAGCGATTCAAGGCGAAAACAGGCGCGATCCAGATTCGTGCGCTGGGATCGCTCTTCGTCTGAGCTTATGACAATTGCATCTTCGCTGGAGATGCGGTTTGCCAGCAATTCCCGCACTCGTGCCATTTCAGCTTCCGACAGACCGTCAATGTCGGCAAGCCGCAGCCGCAGAGTCACCTTGGTGTTGACCTTGTTGACATTCTGCCCTCCGGGGCCGCCGGACCGGGAAAAGCTTGCGGTTGCAGCGCTGCGGATAGACTGTTTCAAAAGAACGGTATTCATGCCGCGCCTAGTCCAAAACCGCAACGCCGTGTTTTTTCGCGGCGGCATGCAAGCTTTCGTCGAGAGTACAGAGCGTAGCGTTCTTGCGATCCGCTAATTCCAAATAAGCTGTATCGTAGGCACTGAGGTTGTAATCATTGCATAGGTGTAATAGTTTTTGTGCGTAGTCAGTCCCTGTTCCATAATCAGCTATTATATTAAAAGAAGTCAGCATTGGGAAAAACTGTACAACTCTTTCATAGGTATAACGCCTGCGTCGTATCAGATTTTGAAAAATATTAGCGATTTCATACCAGAGTATATGCGGAGCATATTTTTCATCTTCATTTTGGATACTTCTGTACAATTTTTTTACATACAGATTATTTTCATCCGGAATAATGAGCGCAGCGATAAAAGATGCATCAAAGATATAAATCACTATGGCCGTCCTTCTTCAATTGCTTCACGGATATTAAACGATCCCGGTTCGCCCCTGTAGTACTTTCGCATTTCCTGGAGTTTTTCCACCGCTTCCTTAAAGGTCATCTCCGGTTCCTTCTGAAAAGGAATGATCTTTGCCACGGGTTTCCCCCGCCGGGTAATAATGAAATCCGCGCCGTGTTCGGCTTTTTCGAGAATTTGCGAAAAATGAGTCTTTGCTTCAAAAGCCCCGATTTGCTGTGTCATATCTGCCTCCATCAACCAGTTTAACAGACTGGTTGGTAAATGGCAAGTAACCAGTTGATAACCAGTTGGTATTGTATTTAGCAGTCCTGTGTGTTGAATTCGTCGGACGTAATGGAAAATTATCCATACATTCCGACAGGCGAGCGGTGGTCTTATATTAATAACGTACTCCAGAGAGCCGTCATGATACATGACGATATTGTCGGCATCTGGACTATCTGGGACCCTGATGTTTTTGAAGGGAATGATCGGCAGAGGTATTACGTTATAAGGTTGAGTGATATAATATAAATAATGATTAGTAAATACATTCTTAATTTACCACTTCGTCTAAGAGCAATAGTTATTATTATCATTACGAATGTGATTATTATTTTGTTCAGCGTTTTTGTTGGCATTTGGTTTGTAAGAGGTTATATTACCAGCGCCAATGAAACTGATTTGTCTCTGGTAGCGGAAATTGCCGACCATTTTATCAGCAGTGAGATTGATAATCTGCGATTAAAAGTTTTTAATATTGCTCAAAGCCTGGCAGATACCAGTGAAATAGATTGGCCGGAAATCGCTGCAATGCAAGAAAGCCTCTACCCCGAGTTTATTGGGATAGCGGTTTTTGATGTAGAAGCATCATTAAATATGCGGATCATTTTTGAAACAGGTACAATATCGGCATCCCCGGAAATAATCGAAGATATATTTGTGAAAAATTCTTTCCGGGAACATCCGGCCTCCGAAACTGCTCACTGGGAAAATATATCTTTTTCATCCACCTATCCTTCCGGCGCCGGAATGGTATTTTATTTGACTGTTTCTTTACTGACAAATTATGGTGAAAGATTATTGGTACTTACACTTCCGGGCATGTATTTTAGCGATCGTTTTAACCGGTTTGTTATATGGGAAACAGGCCATATTTTTATGGTTGATGCTGAAGGAAATATGATTGCCAATATGCGGGAATACTGGGTACAAAACCGTATTAATTTTTTCAGGGAGGCGGAATCAAACAGGGAAGAATTTGGAGCGGTAGCTGCAGTATTGGAACGAGTAGTAAAAGGTGAAACCGGAATAGGGTATTTTCCCATGGCCGGTGTCCCAAGGCTCTGTTCCTATAGGCCGGTGAGTGCCTCGCTGGAAGGCTGGGGTATGGGGATTATAGCGCCCCTGCCGGAAAGTCCTTTCAGAAATATAGACAGAGGACTCATTGCCGTCGGACTTGTAGCTTTTTCATTGAGTGTTGCCGCCTCAATATTTTTCTCAAGGCTGATTATTAAACCCTTTGCAGAAAAAGAAGTGGCAGAAGCAAGCTCAAGGCATAAAAGTTCCTTTCTTGCCAACATGAGTCATGAAATACGCACTCCCATGAATGCAATCCTGGGTATGACCGAATTAACCCTGCGTGAAAATAACCTCGAAGCTATCTATAAGAATACATTGATGGTAAAACAGGCCGGAACCCATCTCTTGTCCATTATCAATGAAATTCTGGATTTTTCCAAGATAGAAACAGGAAAATTGGAAATTATCCCTGCCGAATATTTATTGTCAAATTTATTAGACGATGTAATTAATATTATTAAAATGAGAACCATAGAGACCCGGCTGCGTTTCGTTGTAAATATTGACAGCAAGATACCCAATACATTAATTGGTGACGATCTAAGGGTGCGTCAGATATTGATAAATATATTAAACAATGCGGTTAAATTTACAAAAAAAGGATTTGTTTCACTTTCGGTACAATGCGAAAAAACCAGTGAAAAAGAAATAAATTTACTTATGGAAATAACTGATTCGGGAATAGGTATAAAACAAGAAGACTTACAAATATTATTTGGTGAATTCATTCAAGTTGATATTAGTAAAAATAAAAACATTGAAGGTACAGGACTGGGGCTTGTAATAACGCAAAAATTAGTGCAGGCTATGAATGGAACTATCAATGTTACCTCAGAGTATGGAATAGGCACTACATTTTCCATCAAAATACCTCAGGGGGTTCATTCGCCGGAAATTCTGGCAACAGTAAAAAATCCCCGTGATAAGAGTGTTATTGTCTATGAAAATCGTAAAATAACCGCCAGTTCCATTGTCTATGCCATAGAAAGTCTTGATGTACAGTGTACGCATGTTGCCAGCAATGATGAATTAATTGAAAAAATGTCAAATGAGCAGCATGCGTTTCTTTTTATTCCTAATGCCTTGTACCAGAAAAACAAAGATGTCATTGCCGATCTTTGCTCTGATACTCAAGTTGTTATTCTCACTGAATTTGGCGAAACTGTATCTGACACAAAATTGAGTACTCTTGATATGCCTGTATATTCGGTGTCTATAGCCAATATTCTCTACGGATTAACCGGAAATATTTTCATAAACGATGAGAATAACTTAAATGTAGAGTTTACCGCACCTGAGGCAAACATTCTTATTGTTGACGACATCATTACCAATTTAAAAATAGTCAAAGGGTTGCTTGAACCTTACAAAGTGAAGGTTGATATGTGTAAATGCGGTAAAACGGCTATTGAATCCATAAAAGTAAATCGCTATGATCTGATTTTTATGGATCATCTAATGCCCGAAATGACCGGTATTGAAACTACCAGGCGTATAAGGGAATGGGAAAAAGAATTAGGGATCGGGGAACAGGGATCAGGGAACAGGGGTCGTAGTTCGTTAAATAACAGTGATTCTGAGTTATCTCCCGATAGTCCGAATGAAGACTTCCAATCCCCGGTCCCCATTATAGCTCTAACCGCCCATGCGGTTTTAGGCTCTAAGGAAATATTTTTAGAGAACGGGTTTAACGATTATTTATCAAAACCATTAGACACTGGTAAACTTAATACTATTCTGGAAAAATGGATACCATCTGAAAAAAAAATAAGAAAATAAGCGGCGGAACGATCAACCGGGAAACCACAGCCAAACTAATGACAGAGGTTTATAAGTTTAAGATAGTGTAATTTGAATTGACAATCCAAATAGAACAAAGTAATCTATACAGAAGGCCAAGTCTTTCTAAAAGGAGTCCTGCTGTGAAACTGAGTACCAGAATACCATTGCTCTTTGGGATCGTTGTGCTGATAACTACAGCCAGTATTATAATTCCCATCCAGATTTTGTTTAGTAACAATATCAAGGCGTCTCATTTTGAAGAGTTAGCCATTAGAGTAGAAGCAAATGCCGAGCTTATCAACAATAAGCTTGAGGGGAGGCTTGGGGTACTCATGGAAATTGCCAACCGGCCCAGTACCCAGACCATGGACTGGGAAACGGTCCGGCCCTCTCTTATCAACGATATTGCCCGTATTGGCGTACTTGAACTGATGGTGATATACCCCGGAACAGATCTAATTAACGGTATTAACCACTATGTTTCTGACGGCAATATCCTCACTATACCCCGGGCGAGTTACAGCCAGGCGGCTCTTGACGGGATAGCCGGAACATCTGATGTGATAATCAGTCAGGCTACCGGATCGACGGTGGTAATGCTGGCAGTCCCGATTTTTGCAAACAATGAGCCCGGTGCGCCTGTTGTCGGTGCAATGATGGCTCGGGAAGACGGCGGAAGCGTTTTGTCTGATTTGGTGGACGGGATAGACACCCGCTTCTCAAGCAGTTACGCCTTTATGATAAACAACGCCGGCGCTTTTGTAGCCTATCCGGACCATGAAATGGTTCTTAACCGCTTCAATTTGCTGAGCGAAGCCGAAAACGATCCTTCCTTAAAATCCATGGCAGATATGGCAGCCGAAGCAATTCAGCAGAGGACCGGCTACGGCTATTATACTCAGAACGGTATAAGGTATAAAACCGCTTATGCGGAAGTCCCCGGCTATCCCTGGGTACTCTTTATTGCCATGGAAGATGACGAATTTCAAGCGGAATTATCCGGGACCACTGCTATTTTGCTTTTAATTGGGCTTATCTGCCTTGCGGCCGGAATACTAATTGCAATAATTGTGGGAAGGTCGATTTCCAGCCCCATACGCCGGGTAGCTCTGACACTGGAAGATATTGCTCAGGGAGAAGGGGATTTGACACGTGTCATCAGCATTAAATCCGGAGACGAAACCGGTGATATGGCCCATTACTTCAACATGACCATTGAAAAGATCAGGAATCTTGTGGGAACAATTAAATTCAAGGTCAACGCGCTTACGAATACCAGTTTTGAGCTTGCTGCCAATATGGCTAAAACATCGAAGGCAGTAGATGAGATTGCCAACAATTTTAAAAACATGAAAGTCCTGGAAGACAAGCAGGAAAAAGAAGCAACTGAAGCAAACGATGCTGTGGAAGCCATTAAGATAAGCATTACCACGATGAACACGCTCGTTGAAGAACAGTCTGAAAGTGTCAATACATCATCTTCAGCCATTGAGGAAATGACGGCTAACATTCAGTCTGTTGTCAGATCGTTGGCGGAAAATAAAAAAAATGTTATTTCCCTTGCAGAAGCATCGGAAAACGGTAAAACGAAACTCCAGACAGTAGCGCAGGCCATACAGGATATTTCACATGATTCAGAGGGTTTGCTGGAAATTAATGCCGTAATGGATAATATTGCCAGCCAGACAAATCTTCTTTCAATGAATGCTGCTATCGAAGCGGCTCATGCAGGAGAAGCAGGAAAAGGTTTTGCGGTAGTGGCCGCTGAAATTCGCAAGCTGGCGGAGTCCTCGGCATCACAATCGAAAACCACCGCATCTATGTTAAAAAAGATAAAATCATCGATAGACAGTATTACGAGATCATCCAATGAGGTGCTAGACGGTTTTAACGCCATAGACACGGGCGTGAAGACGGTTTCTGAACATGAGTTGAATATCCGTAATGCCATGGAAGAGCAGGAAATAGGAGGAAGGCAAATACTGGAATCAGTCGGCCGTCTTAAGGACATAACATTATCGGTCAAAAAAGGAGCCGCAGATATGTCCGGATCAGGCGATGAATTGATCCGAAAAACCCATGAATTTATTAGTATCAGCAGTCAGGTCGTAGAAGGGATGAATGAAGTATTGAGCGGCGCCATGTCCGAGATACAAACCGCTGTAAAACTGGTAGACGAAATTAGTGTAGAAAACGACAGAAATTTTAACGATCTTAAACATGAAACAGAAAAGTTCAAGGTATCTGTCGGCAATGAAAAGAAAATAGTACTGGTGGTAGATGATGATACAACCCACCTTACCTCTGCCAGGGGTATGTTGGAACAGAACTATGAAGTCGTTACCGCTATATCAGGTCAAGAAGCTCTGGCTCATTTTCATCATGGCCTTACCCCCAGTGCGGTACTATTGGATTTAGTCATGCCCAATATGGATGGTTGGGATACATTCCAGCGCATAAAGGCCATTGGCAAATTACATAGAGTACCCATAGCCTTTTTTACTTCATCGGAAGATCCTCGTGACAGGGAGCGCGCGCATCAAATGGGAATAGATGATTATATCAAAAAACCCTGTAAGAAAAGCGAGTTGCTGGAGAGGGTAGAAAAGATGATTAAATAATTTCCAGGGCTTATAATACTCGTTTGAGTTCTTCAACCTTGTCGGTTTTTTCCCACGGAAATTCGGCGCGGCCAAAATGCCCGTATGAAGCTGTTTTCCGGTAGATAGGACGGCGTAAGTCAAAAGATTTTATTATTCCCGCAGGAGACAGATCAAAAACCTTTTGAATAGCGGCTTCAATACGCCGGTTGTCAACTTTTGCGGTTCCAAATGTGTCCGCCATGACCGACACGGGGAATGGTACGCCGATGGCATAAGCCAGCTGCAGTTCGCAACGGTCGGCAAGTTTCGCGGCGACCACGTTTTTGGCAACATAACGGGCGGCATAAGCGGCGGAACGGTCAACCTTCGTGGGGTCTTTACCGGAGAAAGCTCCGCCCCCGTGACGGCCCATACCGCCGTAGGTATCCACGATGATTTTTCGTCCGGTAAGGCCTGAGTCGCCGAATGGGCCTCCCACTTCAAACTTGCCTGTTGGGTTGATATAGTACTTTGTTTTTTTATCCAAAAGACCGGTCGGCTCCAGTACCGGTTTAATGATCTGTTCGATGATCGCAGATTCAATATGTTTGTGTGTTAATCCGGGATCATGCTGGTGGGCAACGACAACTGCATCAATACGGATTGGCTTGTGGCCTTCGTATTCTACCGTTACCTGGCTTTTGGAATCGGGCCGCAGCCATTTTATTGTTTTATTCTTGCGAAGCTTTGCGGCATGAAGCAGAATTTTGTGAGCCAGGGTGATGGGCAAAGGCATCAATTCTTTTGTTTCGTTGCATGCAAAGCCGAACATCATGCCCTGGTCGCCCGCACCCTGCTGCCCCTTGTATTTTTTCAGACCAGTACCGGAAACGCCCTGGCTGATGTCCGGGGACTGGTTGTGGACCATGCTCAATACCGCCATTGAATTGCAGTCAAGGCCGAAAGCAGGGTCTGTGTAGCCGATATCCCGGGCCACCTCGCGGATGATGTGTTGAAAATCCACATAAGTAGTGGTGGTAATTTCCCCGCCGACCAGCACCAGGGAGGCAGAGGCAAATGTCTCGCAAGCAACCCTGCTTTGGGGATCGTCTTTCATGCAAGCGTCAAGAATTGCATCAGATATTTGATCGCATAGTTTATCGGGATGACCTTCGCTCACTGATTCCGATGTGAAGAAATACCGGCGGTTTTTCATCATGTATCTCCTTTAAATATTTCACTTGGCATGATTTTCATGCATTTTCTTTAAAAGAGCAATAGACATTTCGGTAAATAAGGGTAAATTAGATGATTTATCTTAATACACTTAATATATACATGTAATATATAGTATAAGTCATATAGTATATTTTTATTCAATAAATATCTATATTTTATATTGATATTGTTTTAAAATCCATATAATATATGATATAGAGTATTTTGTATAGAATACCATTTTTTAAAGGAGATTAAAATGAAAAAGATAATGCTCTCATTGGCGTTTATAGCGCTATTTTCCGGCTGTCCCGGTCACATCAATGAAAACAGTATTGTTGTTGTTGCCCAAAAAGCCGGTTTTACAGACACAATTTCCAATATTGAAAAGGCAAGGACCAGGATACCGGACGGAACCTGGAGGAAATTTGATACAGTGACCGAAACTTTTAGAAACTTTATGGGTGATAAATACGATTCGGGAATGAGTGCAATTGCCAATATAAGCGTTCGTTCGGAAGCGGAAGCAGTATTTGTCTCAAATGCTTCAGGGGTAAGCCTCACTTACATAGAAAGAACTATTTTTCAGCCTACTACATTACAGTTACTGATATTTGGCCCTGCATGGAGGCCAATGCAGGGCAGATATCCTATTGAAATGTGGACAGAACTGCGGGAAAGAACAAACAACGGCATCAGGCTATGGATAACAGGCGGCAATGGCACAGGCGTTGCCCACGGTCAGGCCGACGGCGACCTTATCTGGATAGTCGAAAGCGGTTTTTTTGGTGCAGGAGCCGCTTCAGGCTGGGGTTTTAATGTAATGAAGGATTACCATATTGGTGGTGGTGCAACTATACACTGCACTCCCAATAGCAGCGATCGTTCGTATGTCATGACCATAACGATCCCACTGGATGATTATTATCATACTGCCGGTGTAATTGCATTTAATGCGGATACCAGCGAACTGACTACTGCGATTGCTTTTAACCCTGTTGTTTCAAATCTTCTGAAAACATCAAAATTCTTTAAATCTGACACCTTTACAATGCATGACTTTTATGGACGTTCTCAATAATCCTGCACTGCCGTTTTTAATCGACATAAAACCGTTCTTCGGTTACCATATAACAGTGCTGTTAACCATTGACATAGGAACATCGGTTTATAAAACCGCCCTCTGGGATTTTGAAGGCAACCGCAAAGCTTTTGCCTCTGTTCCGCTTCCCATCAGCTTGAGTCACGGGCTATGCCATGAGGCGGACAGTTCTCTATGGCTAAGGGCATTTGCAGATTGCTGCCAAAACCTTGGCGCTGCTTTTCCGCTTGCCGCTGTTGAAGCCGTAGTAATCAGTGGGAACGGCCCCAGCCTGACCCCGGTATTGGGTCCGCCGGAAGTGAATGCCAAAGGTTTACATCTGCCTGCGGCCCCGGCGCGGCTGTGGCTTGACCGGCGGGCAGCAGATGCGGCGCAGCAGGTTTCTGCTTTCGTTGGCGGCTTTGTCGATGCAAGTTTTTTCCTGCCCAAGGCGCTGGACATTAAAACCAACGAACCACAGTTGTACGAAAAAACACAGTACTTTCTGGGCTGCCCAGAATTTCTTGCTTTTGCACTGACCGGCGAAGCACGAATAGTCTTCCCTTCAGACGGATTTGACCGTTGGTTTTGGAATGACTCAGTCCTTGCACACTTTGGATTGGATAAAGAAAAATTTCCCCGGTTCATCCGTCCCGGCGAAACATTCGGCGCTCTTGCCCCTCAGGCAGCCGCCCGTTTTGGTTTGAAGCCGGGCATCCCGGTTGTTGCAGGCGGCCCCGATTTTTTTGCGGCAATACTGGGCGCCGGTGTGGTAAATCCGGGGCAAGTCTGTGACCGCGCCGGTACTTCTGAAGGGATAAATGCCTGCACAGAAACCTGTATAACCGACAAACGGCTTATGTGTTACGGTCATCCGGTTAAGCCATTCTGGAATCTTTCCGGTATTATTTCCACTACGGGAAAAGCCGTTGAGTGGGCTCGCGATTTTCTGGGACTCACTGCCTACGATGCATTTACTGCTCTTGCACAAAATGCACAGGCCGGATCCGGCGGGCTGGTGTTCCTGCCCTACCTTGCCGGAGAGCGTTCTCCGGTCTGGAATCCATCGGCGCGGGGCGTGCTGCGAGGCTTAACCCTTTCCACCGGTCAGCCAGAATTTGCCCGCTCGGTACTGGAAGGCATCGGTTTTGCCATCCGTGATGTTATCAGTGTAATGGAAGAGTCCGGCGCGATTATTGATGCATTACATGTCGCCGGCGCCGCTTCCGCCAGCGGTATATTGAACCAGATAAAAGCGGATATTACCGGAAAGCCGGTACATGCCCTCCGCCAGAAGGAAGCGGAACTTCTCGGCCTTGCCATCATAGGCGCCTGCGCTCTGAGAAAATACACCTCGTTTACCGAATCGGCTCGCGCCCTTGTGCACATCGAAAAAACATGGCTGCCCAATGAAAACAATGCTGCGTTATACGATGATTTATTCGGAGAGTACCGGGTGCTGCAAAACGCAATCCCTAATTTGTCGGACTGGTAACGAGAGCCCCCTCTTGACAAATTATTTTTATTGTGTTTATATACCACCATGGCTTTTGTTATTCATGCCAACTGCTATCATTACTCCTATCTTAGCCCCTCTTCCGGCTGATCGTGTGTTGCCGGGTCTCTGAGGGGCCATAATCCGTCGTTTTTTATCTTTCACTAACAATCATTTTTAAGGAGATTTCTATGTCTAATCTAAAACTATTTTCCGGAGAAAATATTCCTCTGGAGATGCACAAAGTGCGGATGGTGCAAAAAATTAACCTTCTGCCTGTTGAAAAGCGCTCACAATGCATGAGCGAAGCCGGTTTCAATACTTTTTTATTGAAAAATCTTGATATTTTCCTCGACATGCTGACAGACAGCGGCGTCAATGCCATGAGTGAAAATCAATATGCTGCCATGCTGCAGGCGGACGACAGCTATGCGGGGTCGGAGACATTTTACCGGCTGGAAAAAGTTTTGAACGATATGTTCGGCATGAAGCATTTTCTTCCGGCTCATCAGGGACGGGCATGCGAACATATCATTGCACAGACACTGGTAAAACCCGGATCCGTCGCGTTAATGAACTATCACTTCACCACAACAAAAGCGCATATTTGCCGCATGGGCGGCGTCATTGAAGAACTGGTCATTGATGAAGCGTTTAAAATACAAAGCAATGAACCGTTCAAGGGCAATATGGATATTAACAAGTTGAACGAAGCGATTAAACGGCACGGAAAAGAGAAAATAGCGTTTGTACGCATTGAGGCGGGAACAAACCTTATCGGAGGACAGCCGGTATCTTTGCGAAACATGCGTGAAGTTTCGAATATTTGCCGCAAGGAAGGCATAAAGCTGGTATTTGACGCAAGCCTTTTAACTGATAACCTGTATTTCAACAAGCTGCGAGAAGCGGAATACAAAAATGTTGATCTATTTGAAATAACCCGTGAAATCGGCTCGCTTATGGATATTGTGTATTTTTCGGCGCGAAAATTGGGCGCTGCCCGCGGCGGCGGCATCCTAACATCAGACGATAAGTTATTCTTTTTCATGCGTGAACTGGTACCATTGTTCGAAGGTTTTCTGACTTATGGCGGCATGTCGGTGCGAGAAATGGAAGCGATGGCAGTAGGTTTACAGGAGTCTCTGGACATGGACGTAATCAGCCAAACGCCGATTTTTGTAGAAGCTCTGTGTAATGAATTGCTGGCAAAGGGCATTCCGGTTGTTACACCGCCAGGCGGTCTTGGCTGCCATATCGATGCAAAACAATTCTGCTCGCATATACCGCAGTCCGAATACCCCGCCGGCGCACTTGCTGCGGCAGTGTTCATTGCAAGCGGGGTGAGGGGCATGGAACGCGGCACTATCAGCGAGCAGCGCCTTGACGATGGCAGCGAGCATTTGGCAGACATGGAACTGCTGCGTCTGGCGTTTCCCAAGCGGGTGTTTACCCTGTCGCAGGTCAAGTACATTGCAGATCGCATAACATGGCTGTTCAGCAACCGCAGCCTCATTGGGGGGTTAGAGTTTGCCGAGGAGCCAAAAGTGCTGCGGTTCTTCTTTGGCCGCTTAAAACCAAAAGGCGACTGGCCGCAGCAGCTTGTAAGGCAATTCCGTAAGGATTTTGGTGAAAGCTTGTAAAAAGCGATATATGCCTAAAAGACTCGTGCGGGGCCCGTTGGCTGGTCTCGCTTGCCCGGGCAGGCGAGACCAGCCAAAACCCGCCCTAATCATGTAAGGGTATATATTGCCTTATTGGTATAGTATTAGAGCGTTATAGGTAGAATTAAAATTCGGGGAGGGGGGATTTGAACCCCCGATCTCCAGTTCCCAAAACTGGTGGTTTAGCCGCTAACCAACCCCCCGGAATTGTAATCTTACCTGTTTTTTCTTTTTGGATCAATGTATTCGGGCAATTACTGAAAAACCTGTTCTCTGCCCCGCCTTTCCAGAACAGTAAGTGAAATCAGTTCAAGGTAGATATAATTATTCTGATAGTCTTCCTTCAGAATACCTGAGGCTTCTACCCAGGAGTCATGTTCGGGATAATGTTCCCGGTTTCTGTCCCACGACACTTCAAAGCCGATAAAACCGTCATCGCCGCAGCAGTTGGGGCCATTGCGGCCTACAAAATTAAGCAAATTTCCTTCGTGTTCCGATTGAATAAAAATCCCTTCGATTTTTATTGTTTTTCCCAGATAGTCCGCACGGTTAATGTATATATTATTAACCTGACCGATAAACATTCTTTCCGTTATTTCAATAACCCTGTTTTGTGATCCTTCATTCTCTGCCCTGGTGCAGCCTGCCGTTAAAACCAATAATACCGGAATTATAATGACTGTAACAAAAAATTTACCCATGTTTTCTTCTCCTGATAACTTCGAAAAACCAAAACAATACAAAGACAATGATATTAACCCCCACTACGCTTGCGCCGGTGGGTGTTGCGTATAGATAGGAAATTACCACTCCGGTAAAAAAACACAGTATGGAAATAATCCCGGAACAAATGGTAACGCTTTTGAATTTTTTAAATATCCGCATTGAACTGAGTGCGGGAAAAATAATCAGGGCGGAAATAAGCATAGCTCCCATCATACGCATCCCCAGCACTATGGTAACAGCGGTCAGAAAGGCAATAAGCATATTGTACAGCCCGGTTTTTACACCCCCGGCTTTGGCAAATGTTTCGTCAAAAGTGATGGCAAATAATTTGTGGTAAAACAGGATAAACAGAACCATCACAATAATCGACAGGACTATACTTAAATGCACATCAGCCCTGTTCATCACCAAAATGCTGCCGAACATTATATTGCAAACATCGGTATTCATTCCCGTGGTCACCGATACAATAATTACGCCGATTGCCAATGAACTTGTCGAGACAAGAGCAACTGCGGCATCGCCTTTAATCTTGCTGTTTTCGCTCAGGCGCAGCAGTAAAAATGCGGCGGCAATGACTACCGGAATCGAAAGGCTTAAGGGGGCCATGCCAAGAGCAGTCGCAATTGCCAGTGAACCAAAGCCGACATTGGAAAGCCCGGTTCCGATCATTGAGTATCGCTTAAGAACCAGGCTGACCCCAAGCAAGGCTGCGCATATCGAGACAAGTGCGCCGACAATAACTGCATTGACCAGAAACGTGAAACTAAACATTTCTTTTAAAATTTCAATCATTATTATCCCCCGGTTTGGCAAAAAAATTTCTGCCGATTTCCGACTGCCGGTATGCTTCCATGCTGCCAAAAAAAAGCTGTTTCTTCTGTAAATGCAGGGCATGGGTAGCGTAGTCTGCAACTTCAATATCGTGGGAAACCATAATAATGGTCATGCCCATTTCGCAGTGTATCTTTTTTAGAAGCAGGTACAGCTCGGCGCTTATCAGGGGATCGAGGCCGGCGAACGGTTCATCCAGTACAAGGAGTTTTTGTGCTGCGCACAGGGAGCGGGCCAGTAACACCCGCCGCTGCTGCCCGCCGGACAGTTCACGGAAACAGCGGTTTTTCAGGTCAGCAATGCCCAACTGACGCAGGCGTTCTTCTGCATGGTGTTTTTCTGCCGGTGTATAAAAAGGCCGCAGACCCATTTTTCCCAGGTTGCCCGACAGCGCTATTTCAAACACGCCGGCGGGAAAATCTTTTTTTTGTATGGCTTCCTGGGAAAGATACCCAATGCCGGTTTGCCCCAACGCAGGGCTGAAAATTATATTCCCTTCCATTGGAGTTAACAGCCGCAATAAGCCCCGCAGCAGCGTCGTTTTGCCGGAGCCGTTTTCACCGGTAATACAGAGGAAGTCTCCGGTCTGTATGGTAAAATTCAAGCCCCGTGCAATGATATGCCCGTCATATCCAAATGAAGCATCCCGGCAGCTTACCAGCATAGTATCACTCATTAATATAGTGCCTCACGTAAATTATCAACATTACGGTGCATTATTTCAAGAAAGCCCAGACCTGCGTCAAAATCCCGCCTGGTAATATTGTGTGCCGAATGGAGCAGTAATTTTTGTGCTCCGGTTTCCCCGCTGATGGTATCGGCCATCCGTTCGTTGGAAAGCTCAATGTGGAATATAACGGGGATTTGCTCTTCTCTGATTTTATTGATGAGAAAAGCGACAGTAGCCACACTCGGTTCCGTTTGTGTGGAACAGCCGGGGAAAGCGGCAAAATACTCAAGGCCGTAGGCATGGGCAAAATAGCGGAAGGGGAAACGGTCGCCGAAAACAACTGTCCGCCGTTGTGCTCCGGCGATAACCGCTTCAAAAGCGGCGTCCAGCTCCTGCAGTGCTTCTATGTACGCTGCTGCGTTATTCCGGTAAAAATCGGCATTTACGCTGTCAGCTTCGCACAGTATTTCCGTTATCGCTTGAATTATCGCCATTGCGTTTCTGGGCGAAGTCCACACATGCTCGTCAAAGACAATTTCATGGTCATGGTCATCGTCGTGATCATCATGATCGTGATCTTCCATACCTTCGACTATTTCTTCTTCAAGTCTTTCAACCATATCCATCAAGGTAAGAATTTTCATAGTGTCCGTGTCCATTGATTCAAGAATACGGGCAACCCACTCATCAGACTCACCGCCAATGTAGATAAAAACATCAGTGTTTTGAATGGTGATAATATCCCTGGGTGAAGGCTCAAATGAATGGCTTTCCGAACCGGGCGGCAGCAGCATGGTCAGGTTTACCCTGTCCCCCGCAATGTTCCGGACAAAATCATACGGCGCGAAAATAGTAGTGGTTACATGTATCCTGTCGTCTTCGCTGCGCATAACGGCACGCCTGTCTTCCCGGCACCCGGCAAAGCAGGCCATGCTAATGGCGAGTAGTAATATAAATTTCTTCATGTAGTATGTATATTAAATTATGGGTCAATACTCAATATGATCCAGGAATAAGTGATCTTTTATTTCTTTTGATGCCGTAAAATATACGGTTACCAACTGGCCTGCCGAAAGTACCGGAATCCGCCACCGCACCCTAATATAGATAGGGGGGATAGTTTCATCGTCTGTATTATCAAAATGGAATCGGTAAAGTATCCCATCCTGGGACTCAAATCGTACTATTGCCCGGAATTGCCGGTCATCATCGTCTTCCTGTGTGAAAAGAGCATCGTCTTTATAATCAACGGCACTGATTTCCGTATATAAAGATCTGTTGACGCCGGATGAAGTATTGACAGATGATTTTACCAGGCCGATTCCGCTTTCTGTGGTTACGGTGTAATCAATATCATCGAGAATCCGCGTATCATTGATGTTGCCTTTGGTCGCGGTGAAATAAATGACGGCTGTCCGGCCGGGAGACGGAGGGGCTATTGATACGGGGGCTCTTACGTCCAGCCTGGTATTGCGGTCAGCACTGATAAAATTAAAAATCTGGCCGTTTTGAGACACAAATTCAACTACGGCTTTAAACCTTCTTACCGCCCGTCTTGCCGCCTGTTCTTCGTTCAGCCAGTAATCAAAGGGATCTATGGCAGTGTAACTGTCCCTGTTAACAGCCTGGCTAAAAACCGGTATCGAAAAAATACAAAAACAAACAGCAAATCCTATGAGCTTTTTCATGTTTCCTCTCAATATTATAAAGTACTCTATTTATAATAAAAAAACAATGCAACCCTTGGGTTACACGACCCCCCTATAACAGCAATGTACGCCTAATAATTATACTTAAGCGTGGCACACTAGGCCGTCAGAGGGCGGCAGGCAGGGCGGGCATGACTTTTGCGACAGCGAGAAAAGTGGGTAACCAACCCCGACCATTGTGTCGGCTTGCCTGACCCTAAAAAACTAATTATAAATTTAAAAGGTCAGGCAAACAATGGCGTGTTTAAATATTTTGGAGCAAAGGAATGCCCGCCCTGCCTGCCGCCCTCTGACGGGTTTGTTACCAGGCTGACAAATTAGGGTTCACATTGCCGGATCTTGTTTTCTGCAATGTTACCGCAATTTCATTCTTCAGTTCCTCAAACCCGGTGTGATTCCTGGCCGAAACGGCAATGCTTTGGGGAAAACGGGCAATGAGGGCTTCTTTGTACCCGTCTTCCTGCAGCAAGTCAGTTTTATTTAATACGGTAATTGCCGGAATTTCTCCTGCACCCAGTTCTCCCAGAACCGTAATTGTTGTTTGATAACAGTTTTCGATGTTTGGGTCCGAGGCGTCAAGCACATGGATCAAGATGTTTGCGCGGGCTGCTTCTTCAAGCGTTGACCTGAACGCTTTGATCAGGGAGTGGGGGAGGCGGCGGATAAACCCTACCGTATCGGAGAGTAAAACCGCCATGCCGGGAACCGGTTCAAAACGACGGGTTGTAGTTTCCAGTGTCGCAAAGAGTTTATCTTCAACCAAAACAGCGGAACCGGTTAGGGCATTGAGGAGGCTCGACTTGCCTGCGTTCGTATAACCGACAATGGCGCAGACCGGTACCCCCTGACGCTCGCGCTGCCGCCGCTGTACCTGCCGCTGTTTTGCCACCTGTTCAATTTCCTTTTCCAGTTTGTGGATGCGCCGTTCAATGGTACGGCGATCTGTTTCCAGTTTTGTTTCACCTGCTCCCCGCGTACCGTAATGTCCTCCGCGCTGCTGGGATAGGTCGATGTATTTGTGGGTCAGCCGCGGCAGCCGGTAATGCAATTCCGCAAGCTGCACCTGTAAAGCCGCCTCTCTGGTTGTCACCCGGCTCGCAAAGATTTGAATAATCAGCTCCTGCCTGTCCAGCACGGGAATTCCCGTGAGATCCTCCCAGTTTCTCTGCTGCGAAGGGCGCGCCTTCTCCGGAAGGTGAGGATCCCAGTCAAATACCAGCAGGTCTGCCTCAAGCCGTGCGGCCATGTCCGCCAATTCCTCTGCTTTCCCGCTTCCCATGCCGAATCGCGGCTGCCGTTCCCGCACATTGACAATCTCATGCCCGGCGATGTCCAGTTCCAGTGTCTCTGCAAGCCCCGCCAACTCCGCAGGAGATGAACACTCCGCAGGCGATGAGGATGTTTTGATACTAACCAGCAAAGCACGTTTTTTCCGTTCTTTTGTTTCATGTAATTGCTGCATGTAAGGTAAGTATACAATTCTTTCCTATCATAGAGCACTCCCCCATTGCCGTTTCACTGAATAAGGCAGCGGTCAATGGGGGATAGCGGGTCACCTTGATATTTCTCGCCTTTTTTGCTATCATTGGTATAAAGCAGGACAAAACATGGAGCTGATTAAAAAAGGGAAAACAAAAGATGTCTACAAATTGCCGGACGGCGATTTTTTATTCAAATTCAAGGATACAGTGACCGGCCATGGTCCGGGGCAGTCTGATCCCGGCGGAAACAAGGTTATCGGTTCAGTGGCGGGAGTAGGTTCGGGAGCCCTTAAAGTGACAACGTATTATTTTGAACTGTTTAAGAAGCATAACATACCTACTCATTATGTAAGTACGGATTTTTCAAAAAACGAAATGGTTATCCGCCCGGCTGTGTTTTTTGGTCAGGGGCTGGAATTTGTGGTGCGCTACAAGGCTGCGGGAAGCTTTGTCGGGAGATTTGGGATGTTTTGCAGGGAAGGCGACGAACTTCCCGGGGTTTTTGAGGTAACTTTAAAAGATGATGAGCATGATGATCCTCCGGTCACCGGGGAAATACTCGCTGCTTTGGGGCTGGTAACGCCGGATCAATATACATTATTAAAAAACGAAACCATAAAAATTTGTGATATAATTAAACAGGATCTTGCCAATCGCGGACTTGAGCTAATTGACATTAAAGTTGAGTTTGGCATGGTAGACGGTACAATCGCGCTTATCGATGAAATAAGCGCGGGAAATATGAGGGTATTCAGGGACGGCATAAAACTTGATTACCTGACCCTTTCCGGTTTAATAGGCGGTTAAGCTACGGCTGTACAATTATGGCAAACAATCCGGCACAAGTTAACACCCATTCACTCCAATGGTTAATTTCAGGTATGAGCCAAAAGGAGAGGATTGATCTCCTTACGAAATTAAGGAGCAAATCGCATATATCCTCCGATCCTCTGTATGAAAAAGGCGAGGCAGCAGAAGCAGAACCGTTAAAGGATCGGTACCAGCAGCTTCCCTGGCTTACCCGTTTGCTCTATTACATCAAAAGTATTTTTACAAAAAAACCGGGATCAAAAATTTTTGAAGAAGAACAAATCACCAATCTGGGCAGGCAGATTCAAAGAGCGGCCCCTGCAATTTTCGATTGCAGCCAAAAATTACTGCTGGCCAAGTTTCACAACCTTGCATCTGATTTAAAGGAATCGGCGCGGTTTTTCTTTACTGCCCTTGATTCAAGCATTAACCGGGACAAGGGAACATTTTTTGCTTTTCTCGGTTCGCTCGTAATGGAGAAAGTGCACCTGAAATTGTCAAACGATACATCCCCGGAGGCTCTTCTTGCAATAAACTCCAATATGTCGGAATCCGAGCTGCGATCTTTGGCAAGCAAGGTAATGGAAGATGCACTGAAGATGATTACGAAAGATCAGCGGAACGCGATGTACCACAATGTTCATTCATTGGTTGCCCTCAAGGAACTTTCTTCATTTCCGTTTGACCGGTTTTTAATGTCTTTTAACACTTCACGCGGCGGCAGACTGAGCTGTCCGGTAAAAGCGATAGATGACATGTTGTACAAGCTCAATGATATTCTGTTTTCTCTTAAAGAACCGCCCTCCGTTCCCCTTCTGGAATCGCTTTTTATTTTCCAGCTTCAGATTAAAACTTCGGGAGTCGATTCCTCTGCCGATCGTGATATGAGTAATCTCCTGTCCAAAGCCGAAGAGAGTATTACCGCTATCCGGAATTTTAACAAGAAAGTTCCCCTTACCAGAATTCTTCGCTTTGCCTACAAGGAATTGAACCTTGTGCCGCAGCAGATCTCGGGCGGCGAGGACTGGTTCCCCGTGTACCGCGACTACTGGAAAAAATATATTGATTTTTCGATTACGGGTTTTTACCGGCAGCGCGGACAGATGGAACTGAACGGAATGATGATAAAATATTTCGGCGGTGCCGAACTGCGATTAATGGATTACGCATATTCCGATAATAACCCAAAAGGGTTTCCCCTTCCGGAATCATTTGCACTGAATTTTTTACTGAACTTCCATACATTAATACTTACAAATGAATCCTATACATTTTTAAATCTTATCCAGGTTGAAGGGATGTTTGTAAAAATAGAAAACCGCACGGAATTTTCGGAAGCGTTTTATTCCCTGCAGCAAATCGAAGAAGAAATAACGAAGTTTGATAACAGTCTCTCGCCTTCCGGCGAATTCGGAAAGCGTTACGCGCAAGCAAATGATTCCGGCCCCGCGTCTCAGACAAAAACAAGAAAGATGCAGCTTGTCAAGGAAGAAGCCTCACGAAAAGCAATGGAAATAATGTCGAATACCGTCAGTGCTTTGCTTTCATTGCTTAATGTACTCAGGGGGATCATGAGACATGATGTGGATATCAAATACGGTACAATTTTTAATCTTGACGTGATAGGCGGCAATAACCATGATGCCGTTATAAAAGGATTAAATAAATCGATAGTGGCATTTCAGCAGGCTTTACAAATTCACGGTAGAATCGAAAGAAGTAAAGAGTTATTTAAATAATGGCGGCGCCCGGATGGAAAATGAATCAGCGTTAAACGAAACAGAAACGCAGGAATTTTCTCCCGTGTTCTTTAACCGTGATCTGTCCTGGGTAGATTTTAACGGGCGGGTTCTGGAAGAAGGTTTGAGGAAGGATCTGCCCTTGTTCGAACGTTTTCGTTTTTTATCAATTGTTTCTTCCAATTTTGACGAATTTTTCAAGGTGCGGGTGGCGGCTGTCAGACGGGCACAGCAAGCGGGGCGTACAGGCGACCCGGCAGGTTTAAGTCCGGCGGAGCAGCTTAATGCAATTTCCGAAAAAGTGCGCTCAATAATCCGCCGTCAGGATGCCTGTTATTCGGATGACATTTTCCCCGGTTTAGCTGCAGGCGGCCTGGAACTGGTACGTCCCGATTCTTACACTGTCTCCCAGATGGACTATCTGGAATCATTTTTCATCGGGCAGATATATCCCGTCCTTACGCCCCTGCGTATTGAGGATGACCGTACCGAAGGTGTGCATGCCGAAGGTACACGTACTGAAGGTACGCAGCCCATACCTTTTTTTGAAAGCGGTTGTATTAACACCGCTTATCTCCTGAAACCGGAAAATGTGTCAGATACCGGAACAGACGCGGAATATATTGTCATGGTGCAGCTTCCCGTTTCTCTTGACCGTATAATCTGGCTGCCGGCGGATGACAACAAACTGCGCTGGGCGCTGCTGGATGATGTCGTATTAACCTGGGGCGGCTATCTCTTTCCCGGTTACCATATACAGGAAAGCCTGCTGTTCAAGGTAAACCGTGACGCCGATTTTTCCGTTGACGAACGGCGTGATGAAGATTTTATCGAGGCAATGGAGGAAGTTCTAGAGGACAGGGAAAAATCCGAAGTGGTGCGGATGGTACATTCACCCGGCAGTGTCCGGCTGCGGGATAAACTGGCAAAACGGTTTTCTCTTGAAAGCGATGCTCTGTATGAATACAGAGGGCCGTTTAATGCCGGCAATTTAGCTGAACTTGCCGGCGTTGCCGGTTTGGAACATTTGCAGGAAAAAGCCTGGAAAATACATCCCGTTCCCGGCTTTACCGGCGATATTCCCGTATGGGACCGCCTTAGCTACGGCGACGTGATGATTCATTTTCCTTACCAATCATTTGATCCGGTAATCCGGTTTTTCCAGGAAGCGGCAGCTGACCCGCAGGTTATATCGATAAAAACCACATTATACCGTACCGGATCAGCCTCGCCCATTGTGCGGGCGCTGGAAAAAGCTGCGCTTAACGGCAAGCATGTAACTGCCCTCGTTGAACTCAAGGCCCGCTTTGATGAAGAGCGGAACATATCCTGGGCACACCGGCTGGAAAAGGCCGGGGTAATAGTGGTATACGGGCTTTCAAAGCTCAAGGTACACGCCAAGGTTACCCTGGTGCTGCGCCGTGAGCATGACAGGCTCAAACGGTATGTGCATCTTTCCACCGGCAACTACAACGACAAGACAGCAAAGTTGTATGAAGACATCTGCTTGTTTACCTGCCGCGAGGAAATCGCCTTTGACACAAACCTTCTGTTCAACATGATTACCGGCTATTCGCAGAAACAGACAATGCAGCTGCTGGCAATAGCTCCCTATGACATCAAGTCCCGGCTTTTGGATCTAATTGAGAACGAAGCAAAACGCGCTGCCCAGCAGTACCCCAGCAGGATCATGATTAAGTGCAATTCCCTAACCGATACCGCAATGATTGATGCTCTGTACCGCGCTTCACAGGCAGGGGTGAACATTCTCCTCTGCATTAGGGGGATATGCGCATTGGTTCCCGGCATACCGGGACTTTCCGAAAACATCCGGGTTATCAGCGTCATTGATTATTACCTTGAACACTCCCGAATTTACTATTTTGCCAATGGCGGCGCCGGGGAATTGTACCTTTCCAGCGCCGACCTGATGCCCCGCAACCTTGATCGCCGCATTGAGCTCCTGTTTCCCGTTCTTGATCCCAAAATCCGCGCCGAACTAATCGACCGGTTAAGCGCATACTTCCGTGATAACTGCCAGGCGCGTGAACTTGATTCATCCGGCCGGTGGAAACGGCTTGCCCCTGCTCCGGGAGAAGCGCAATTCCGCATCCAGAAGGATATGCTGCAGCGTGCCGCCAATGAATCTGCCCGCCCTGAGCCCGTAAAACAGGAATTTACCGTCCGGCGCAGCCCTCCGGTAGAATAGTAATTAAATTTTCCCGTTTATTAGCCGATAATGTGGCTGTATGCAAAATTATTCACGGTTTTTTTTGGTTTTTTTAGTATTGTCGGCGGCATTTTTGCCGGTTTACCTGGGTGCGCTGGAAACCACAACCAGTAACGGGGCAGTTGCACAGCCGAGAGGCGGCTTTTTCCCGAGGATTTACTTTACAAATGTGATTGAAGCCATCAGAAGAACGGAAGATGCCAAACCGTATTGGGTATCAACTGAAAACGAACTGGAAGCGGAACGTGAGGCAAGAGCCCGGGAAATCACTGATTATACTTCCCTGCTGCTCAACAATGACATTTTGGCATATTACGGGCATCCACGTTCGCGGATAATGGGCATACTTGGCCGTTATCCGATTGCAGATCTTGATCGCAGGCTTACGGAACTTGCCGCCGAGTACGAGGCTGCGGGCGGCCGGAATGTAATAAAAGCATTTTACATTATTTTTGGGACCGTCTGGCCAAGAGGTGAAATTGGTTATATAAACGCAGACCTCCTCAGGCACTGGGTAGAATACGCCCTTGAAAACGATATTTTAATATTTATCGATCATCAGATAGGCCGTTATGATCCGATAGCCTCCCTGGAAAAAATGCTCCCCTGGCTGCAATACCCCAATGTACATCTTGCCCTTGACCCCGAATGGCGCACATCAAGACCCATGGCAGAAATCGGCTATGTGACCGGTGAAGAAATAAACCGGGCCCAGCAGATCATGGAAGATTATTTGTATGACAATGATCTTCCCGGCGAACGTTTTTTGGTAATCCATCAATTTATGTCAAGAATGATTAGGGACCGTGATGATGTCAGAAGCAATTTTCGGCGTGTGCGGGTTGTCCATTGTGCAGACGGTTTTGGTTCCCCTGCTGTTAAGCGAAGTTCTTACACTGCCAATGCAAGGGCAGAAAATATGCCGGTTAAGTCTTTCAAGTTATTCTACAATTTTGGAACCCCCGGCGCCGGTTACGACCACCCATTAATGACTCCCAGTGAAGTATACGCCCTAACCCCAAGACCCCAAATTATAATGTATCAGTAGCCCGCGATAGTCCTCGATGGTTTGAGCGCGGACAGCCTGCGCCCGTATTGCCGCGCCGCCGGGAATCCCCTTGGTATAAGCGCAGAATTGTTTCCGCATTTCAAGACAGGCCGTCCGTTCGCCGATGTCTGCGGCAAGCAGTTCCAGATGGCGGAAAGCGGCAGCCAGGCGTTCCGAAAACGGAACCGGTTCCCACGCACCGGTTTCCAGAAAAGACCGTGCCGATGAAAAAATAAACGGATTACCCATAACGCCGCGCGCAAACATCACCGCCGCACAGCCTGTTTCACGTAACATTCGTTCCGCATCCTCCGGCGTATACAAGTCGCCCGATCCGGTGACAGGCACCGGAAGCCGTGATACAAGGTCGGCGATACAGGACCAATCGCTTGTGCCGCCGTAATTCTGGCTGCGGGTACGCGGGTGCAGGCTTACCATCGCCGCGCCGGATTCCACTGCAATACGGGCGCATTCCGCATAATTGACGGAACCGGAGTCCCAGCCTGAACGGATCTTTATCGTTACCGGCACATCTCCCAGAGCCTCGCGGGAAGCTTTCCCCGCCGCCTCCACTATCCTGCCAAGCCGGGGAGGATCTTTCATCAGCGCCGACCCCGCACCGTTTTTCACAACCTTTGGCACAGGACAGCCGGCGTTAATATCCACAGCATCCGGTTGCAATGGGGCCAATTGCAGCGCCGCTTGGTAAATGACATCCGGGTCGGAGCCGAACAGCTGCACCGCATAATGCCGTTCGTTTACGGCGCGCCGTACCAGATTTTTTGCAACAGCAGAAACCCGCATGCCGGAGGCGGCATCCCCGGCAAGCCCGTAATGACCCGGGTTGCGGTACAGGGCATCTGCGGAGACAAGTTCGGTAAAGCTGAAGTTTGCCCCCTGCTCAACGCACAGCGAGCGGAAAGCCCGCTCCGTATACCCGGCAACCGGCGCAAGAAATAAATTTCCTTCAAGTGAAAGTGAGCCAACAGTAACAGGCCGGTATAGTTTCATCATCCATCATTGTACCGGGAAAAAAGGTATGAAAAAAGATGTGTGTCCCTCAAGCAAAACGCATTTTCACGCCATATATATAGTATCATGTAATAAAAACATGCTATTCTAACTGAAACAGGAGAAAAATATGGGACTAATTTATGAAAACATCACACTTAAAAATTCTTTTGATGTAACGAATCACAAACGCGGAATCATCAATGAATCTGAAATCCGCCAGATAAAAGTGTTGGCTATGGTTGACACCGGTTCTGAAATGCTGGTTATCAATGATGCAATGCGGCAGGAACTGGGGCTTGAAGTGGATGGCGAACAGCCAATACGGCTGGCAAATGATTTTACACAAGTATGTAAATACACAGAACCAGTAAGGGTTCATTGGAAAGATCGTTCTACTGTTACAACAGCAGTGGTTTTGGACGGAGCGGACGAGGTTTTGCTGGGGGCTATCCCGCTTGAAGGTATGAACGTCATGGTAGATTCGGCAAGCCAACAATTGGTTGGTGTTTACGGTGATCAGATAATGTACAAAATCAAATAATATACCGGGGATTTGCACATGAACAACATTCAAGAACAATTGCGCAATGCCGGCATTGAAGTCCCCGAAATACTGCTGCCGCAGGGAGCAAACCTGCGGCAATGGGCAGTAATAGCCTGCGATCAATTTACCCAGGACCGCGATTACTGGAAGCGGGCAGGGGAGGCCGCCGCCGGATCACCGTCTGCGTTACATGTAATATTCCCCGAAGTGTATCTTGATGACGGAAACCGGGCCGGACGAATCGCCGCCATCCACGAGACCATGCGCTCCTATCTGGACAGCGGTGTTTTTGCTCCGCCGCAGTTTGGCTGCATGTACATTGAGCGGGATACGCCGTTTAACCGGGGGCGCAGGGGGCTGGTCGCTGCCGTAGACCTTGAGCAGTATTCGTGGCAGCCGTCGGGGCGCCTCTTGATTCGCGCAACAGAGGGCACGGTAGAAGAGCGCCTCCCTCCCCGAATGGACATCCGCCGGAATGCCCCTGTTGAAACACCGCATATACTGCTGCTCATTGATGATGAAACAGACACATTGCTGAAAAGGCTTGGGGAACGTGCCCAAAAAAAAACTCCTGCTTACCGGGGCGATCTCATGCTGGACTCCGGCAGCGTCAGCGGCTGGCTGCTTAATTCGGAAGATGATCTAGCCTTCCTTGCCGCCGGCCTTGACGATCTTGCCCGCAGATCAGTCACCCGGTATGCTTCCGAAGATAAATTCCTTTTTGCAGTCGGCGACGGCAACCACTCACTGGCAAGCGCCAAAGGCATCTGGGAAGAATACAAAGCCGCATCTCCGATCCCTGATCTCCGTCACCCATCCCGATACGCCCTGGTAGAAATCGAAAACATTTACGATCCGGCAATTACTTTTGAGCCAATACATCGGGTAGCATTCGGCATGAGTTTTGATCATGCATTGAAGCTGCTTTCGGCGCTTCCCGGTTTTACCAGCCGGAACATTTCCGGCCGTGAAGAGCTTGTCCGGCTGACCACCGAACGGGTACAGGGAACCCGTTTCGGCATCATTGCCCCCGCCTGCCAGACAGGGCAAAGCGCAACCGCAAGTAGCCGTTTTGCTTTGGTTGAAACAAGTGCAGGAGGCGTGTCCACCATAAGCCTGCAGCCCATACTGGACAGCGCCGGTTTTTTGATTGACTACATCCACGGCAAAGACGAACTGTTCCGCCTCGCTTCCATCCCCGATAAACCGGCAACCGGCTTCCTGCTGCCGCCCGTACACAAAGACGGTTTTTTTGAAACCATAGCCCGCAGCGGCCCATTACCCCAAAAAAGTTTTTCAATGGGAGAAGCCCCGGAAAAACGCTTCTACATAGAAGCAAGATCCCTCTTTACAAACCAAATTCTGACCCGCCCGTAACAAACCATGCCCTGGCGTCCCCCAGCCCCCTGTAACCACCCTGTAACCACCCTGTAACCACCCTGTAACCACCCTGTAACCAACCGGCGGCTGGCGGGCAGCGGGGGGCGGCGGGCGGCATGACTTTTGCGACACCGAGAAAAGTGGGTAACCAACCCCGACCATTGTGTCAGCTTGCCTGACCAAAAAAACCAATTAGTAATTTAAAGGTCAGGCAAATGCACAATGGCGTGTATCCATGACCTGGAGCAAAGGAATGCCGCCCGCCGCCCCCCGCTGCCCGCCCGCCGCCTTGACAGGATATAATGGCTAGGATACCATACTACCATGGCAGACAGTGATTTCCTTAATAATGCCGATTTTGAAAAATACCGCGCTTACATATATGAGCAAAGCGGCATAACCTTCACTCCGGCAAACCGGGCTATATTGGAAAGCAGACTGAAAGAGCGGCTTCGGGAAAAGGGCATTAGTTCTGTTGGAAATTATTTTTCCACAATTTCAACTGATAAAGAAGAACTAAAAGGTTTCCTCGATTCGATAACCACGAATCTAACCCGGTTTTTCAGGAATCAGCCCCAATTTGACGCTCTCGAGAAATATGTTATCCCCGAACTGATCAACATCAAGAAAGCAAGCGCCAACAACACCATCAGGATATGGAGCGCCGGCTGCTCCACCGGGGAAGAGCCGTATACCATTGCCATGCTTCTCAGCACAATACTGCCCGTTGGCTGGAAGTACGAGATTCTTGCCAGCGACCTCAGCCTAAAGTGCCTCATGACGGCAAAAGAAGGTTTTTACAATGAAAGCAGAATCGTCGGCATCCCCGATAATTACCTCGTCAAATTTTTTGATAAAGTAGGTGACGGGTACAAAGTAAAGGCCGATATCCAGGCAAACATAAATTTTGACTACCATAACCTGAAAAACGAGTCGGGGCACCGGGGTTATGATGTTGTTTTCTGCAGGAATGTGATTATCTATTTTGATGAAGCCGCTCAGTTGGCGGTTATCAACCGTTTCTGGGATGCGATGGCTTCAAAATCATATTTGTTTATCGGGCATTCGGAATCTCTGTTCGGCATGAATACAAAATTTGAATTTATTAAAACCGAGTGGGCAACCCTGTACCGGAAATTTATGTAACGGAGGTTACTGTGTCTGACGAAATTGGTGTTTTGATAGTTGATGATTCTGCATTGATGCGTAACTTAATCGGCCGCATTGTAGATAGTACTCCCGGTCTCGTCATAGCCGAAAAGGCGATGAACGGAAAATTCGCACTGGACAAAATACCGAGGGTCAACCCTGATATAATCATACTTGACCTCGAAATGCCCGAAATGAACGGCATTGAATTCCTCAGAGAACGGAAAAAACTCGGCATTACAATCCCGGTTGTAATCCTTTCATCCATTGCCCGCAGGGGCGCGGAAATAACCATGGAAGCCCTTTCCCTTGGTGCAAGTGATTTTATTCAAAAACCTTCCGGCTCAATATCGGAAGACATACATGTGGTAAAAGACACCCTTGTTGGAATGTTATTCGGCTATGGCGGAGCGTATCGCAGAGCGCAGGGAAAAAAAGTACTTGTCCCTTCAGAATACCCGGTAAAGCCCGCTCAGCAAACCCAAAGCTCAGACCTGCTCGCCCATTTGGGTCTCAGTCCGCCTGCTGCTCCGGCCGTACCTCCGTCCCGGCTTCGCAAACCGGGCAGAACCGATGTCATTGCCATTGGCATAAGCACCGGCGGTCCCGATGCCCTCAGGGTTGTTTTTTCGCAGATAGACGGCGATTTGAAAGTTCCTATATTGGTAGTTCAGCACATGCCCCCCGGTTTTACCAACGAATTTGCCAAAAGCCTTGATCGTATTTGCCCTCTTGAGGTAAAGGAAGCAGAAGACGGCGATGCGATCAAACCCGGCAGAATATTGATAGCCCAGGGCAGCAAGCATCTTGAAGTAGAGAAAAAGCCCCTTAACGCCGTAGTCCGATTATCCGAATCACCCCTTGTTTCCGGTCACCGCCCTTCAGCCGACGTCTTATTTGCGTCGGTTGCCATGGCGTATCAGAACAATGCCCTTGGCGTGATCATGACCGGCATGGGACGTGACGGCGCCCAGCATCTTGGCACCATTTACAAGGAAGGCGGTATAACCCTGGGCCAGGACGAAGCCAGCTCCGTTGTCTACGGAATGCCCCGTGTCGCATTTGAGCTTGGCCATGTAACAGAACAAGTCTCCCTGCAAAACATGGCCCGCCGCATCTGCGACGTCGCAAAAACCCCCCGGTAAGGTACCCTTCTGTTTCCGGCATAGCCGTACAGACCACCCTGCCCACACAACAACCAGCCTCCAAACAACAATGTGTGTCTTTCAAATAAACTTATACGGGGCCCGTCGGCGGCCAAGTTTCAGGGACACACATTGTTACAGTTGCTCAATGGTTTCCATGTCAAGGCCGGTAATTTTTTGGATGTGTGCAATCGGGATGCCTTCCGCCAGAGCATTTCGGGCATTTTCCATTAGTTCTTTATCTCGTTCAAGCTTACCTTCGATTTTACCTTCGAGCTTACCTTCGCGCCTGGCAGTGACCAGTTGACTCTGCATATCCATCTGGTACTTGAATTCGCTCTCCAGCCGGGCACGTTCATGTTCATCTCTGCTAATTGTCATTAACACCTGATTTGCCATCGCGATGCCTCCCTCCTGTTCCAGTATGGCATTGATTGTACTGCGTTTATTCCTGTCTGTCAAATATTCCAGGAAAACGGCCCAGCGCTCGGAAACGGTCATCTCGTCTATGGGCTTTTCTGCTATAATGTCCACCTTGGAGAGCTCAAGGGTTATTATCCGGGTTTTGCCATCTAGCGAGACTTTGCGAATAGGATCATAGTATTCAAAAGCGTGGTAATGCGCATCATCCGTGAAGAACTTTTTGTTTGCCAAAATAGTAATCTGGTAAGTCTGTTTGAGGTCTTTATAGCTGCTATCGCTTCCTCTGACATCCTGCCCGCCGAATAGCCGGGAAGTGTAATACTCCAGGCGAATGGGTTCAAACACACCAGGGTTAAGGCTCATCTCTACATTGATTAGCTCGCCATTTTCAGCCTTGCAATTAATATCAAAGCGTATCTGCCTGTCCCGTACATTATCGACAGGCGGCTCGTTGGCAAGGATTGAGACGATAGTGACATCCCTGCCGATGAGCGCTGAAACAAGGCGGGAAAGCGCCTCTGCAGATTCTGGTGTATCCTTGGTGAACACTGCCTTGAACACATTGTCCATGCGGATATCCAGAGGGTCATCGTCCGGCTGGATAGAGGAAATCGGGTAATGCATAAATTTTCCTCCTTAAGGAAATTGAAATACACAGCTTGGTACAAGCTATACCCTCTATATGGCGCGAAAATGGTTTTTGCTTTATTCCAACGAAAAAAAAGGCCGCAATGTGTGTCCCTCAAAGCATGTACTAACCTTGATCCGGCAGCGGGCGTGGCGGCGGGGAGCGGCCCTCCTTTGCTCCAGGTCATGGATACACGCCATTGTGCATTTGCCTGACCTTAAAATAACAATTTGGTTTCTATGTCAGGCAAGCTGACACAATGGTCGGGGTTGGTTACCCACTTTTCTCGGTGTCGCAAAAGTCATGCCGCCCCCCGCCGCCCCGCCCGCTGCCGCTTCCATACAACAGCCCATCCTCCACAGCCCAACCCGCAGTCCTCACACTGCAATGTGTGTCCCCCTATGCGAAAGCCCCCCTCCATTAACGCCCATCCGGATAAGGCAGCAATGTGTGTCCCTCAAACATGATTAGGCGGGTGTCGACGTGTGTGTCCCTCGAACATGATTAGGCGGGTGTCGGCGACAAGCGTACCGCGAAGCGGTGCGATTGGTCGCCGACGGGCCCCGCGTAAGTCTTTTCAGGGACACGCCGACGGGCCCCGCATAAGTGTATTTCAAGGACACACATTGCTGTTTGTATAGTCATGCAGCGATCAATGGAGAGCAGCGAAGCACCGACGGGCCCCGCATAAGTATAATTTAATGGATAATTAATACTTGATACTTGATAATAGAGCCAGGTATACTGCAAATAAAATGAAGCTTAAAAAAAATTGGTATCTCACCATGTCCTTTTTTTTCCCCTTTGCCATTATGGGAACGGCATTCGCCCTTCACGGGGTGTCCCCTTTTGGCGACAGGATAATATTCACTCAAGATTCATTCCTCCAGTACTATCCTTTCTTCAGCAGCTTCTGGCATACACTCAGGGAAGGTTTTACAGCGCCATGGTCATGGATTGCAGGCGCTGGCTTTGATTATGTTGCGTTTTTTGCTTATTATCTGGCAAGCCCGTTAAATCTTCTTACTGTTCTTGTTCCATACGCCTGGCTGCGCGAAGCGGTGACATTCCTGCTGTTGGTAAAAATCGGCTGTGCAGGGTTGTTTACCGGTTTATTTTTACAATATATGTTTCAAAAAAACAAACCACAATGCGGAACAATATGGCTTCCGGTTTTTTCTTCTTTTTATGCGTTAAGCGCTTTTACACTTGGCTATTACACCCACATCATATGGTTAGACAGCTTTGCACTGCTGCCTCTGGTCATGCTGGGGCTAATGGCACTAATTAATGAAGGAAAGTATCTGTTATATGTGATCTCTCTGGCTTTGGCAGTACTTGCGAATTATCTCATTGGTTTTTACATCTGCATTTTTGTCGCAATAATATTTTTCAGCCAATGTTTTATATTAAAGTACAATCACCGGGATTTCATGCACAAACTTGGCACACTCGCAGTTTCTTCAATGTTGGCTGTCGGGATGACGGCAGTACTGTTAGTTCCAAGCTGGTCTGCCCTCCAAAGTACATATATACAAGAATATGCATTCCCGTCTGAATCATATGTATTACACAGCTTTTTGGATATTCTGGGTAATTTCATCGCTTTTCTGCCACCTACAGTTTATCGCGGCCTCCCTAACCTGTATAGCGGTATGATTACAATTATGCTTGCCGCCTTGTTTATCTGTTCTTCAAAAATATCACGCCGGGAAAAAATTACATTTGCCGGTATTGTTGTTTTCCTGCTTTTATGTTGTAACATTAATGTACTGGAATATATGTGGAATGGGTTTAACCATGTCAGGGGAATGCCCTCCCGTTATTCATTCATAATAAGTTTTCTGCTGGTTATCATGGCATACCGGGCATTGGTATTCGGCGAAACCATAAGCAGAAAAGGACTGCTGACCATAGGAATTAGTGCCGCGCTGTTTCTGCTTGCTGCGGCGTTTGGTTCGCAGGGAAAAACAGCCGTCATTGGCAGCGCTGTTTTATGCGCTGTTTACCTTTTGCTGTTATTTTTTCATGGAAAAGGATCAGTGAAGGTACAGCGGTTTACAACCGCAGGTTTTCTCCTGGTAATAGTAACCGAGCTTTTAATCGGTTCATGGATAGCTATTAGGACGGCCGGCACTACCCTGGATGAAAACCCCGAGCGGTATGACCATATACAGGCACTTTTGGACCTTCGCCAACCTGCCGGAGTTGATTTCTACCGGACAGATAGTATTCATATACAGACTATGAATGACCCATTACTGTATCATTATAATGGGATTTCCATTTATTCTTCAACGTCTAATGCTGCTATTGCACAATATATGCACGGACTTGGACTGATGACGAGAGAACATTCATATATATATTTCGGGATGACTCCTTTGCTTAACGCTTTTCTTAACATGCGTTACTTGATTTGTGCAGAAACTCCGCCTAATGATAATGGAATCTACTGGGAACCTATAGGAGAATCCGGTACAATGATTCTGCTTGAAAACAAGTATTATCTGCCTTTGGGTTTCATGGTTCAAGAGGAGTTAGCCGCTTATGTTGGTCAATATGACAATCCTTTTTTATCTCAAAACGATTTTTTCAGCCGGGCGACAGGGCTTGACAGGAGCTTGTTTACAGTTACACAGGTAACAGAAACTAATCCGGGCCGGACACACGACAGGAGCGGCAATAACTTTTTATTCTGGCATTACACCATGCCTTATGATGGGCTTTTGTATATTTATGCCGGAAGCCCGGAAGAATTGCAGTTAGGTGTTTTTGTGAACGATACGTTCGTTGGCAGCATGCTCATTCATGAAATGCGGTTTTACATCTCGCCAGCGGGATATTTTTCTCAGGGTGACAGGATTACGTTCTCTGTCCTGGAAGGAGGCCCGGTATTTATTTTCGCAAGCCATTTTGACTCAGCCCTTTTCGAACAGGGTTATGCGCAACTTGCATCCCAGCCGTTAACCCTGACACAATTTGCCAACACACGGGTAAAAGGCAATGTAACGGCCCTTGAAGACGGCTTGCTGTACACCTCTATTCCCGGAGACAAAAACTGGAGCGTATATGTAAACGGCGAAAAAAACGACATAGTACTGATTGACAATGCCATGGCAGCTGTCCGCTTGAGCGAGGGGACTCATGAAATCGAGTTCAGGTATTTTAACCGAAGTTTTCTTGCGGGAATTATCGTAAGCCTTGTTTCCCTTACAATATTTGCAACACTGATAGTGATAGAAAGGTATAAAGTAACAGGTATCAGGTAAGATGAAAACCATAAACATAGTACCGGATACTTTTATTGAAACCGGTAAAAACAGCAGAGCTGCTCCAAAACAGCTTGCTTCGGCAAAACACAATGCTGCGGCAGCAACAGCTCAAACCACAGCCAAAGCGAATGTCCCTGCACCGCAATCGGCGGGCGCTGTTCCCCATACAATGTCTGCTCTGATTGCCGCTGCCGGGCTGCCTGCGGACAGGTTATCCGCTGTCGTCCTATCGTTTGCACGCTATTTTTCCCTGCCGCTAAAACCTGAATTGATGGCAGCGCTGCGCCGTCAGGTTATTTCTTCGGCAGCCGCTCAACCGCCACCCGGCGGCAGCGTGTCCCCGGCAGAACAGACGGATGCTGTCAAATCGGCACCGGCCAAAAACATGGAAACCATCATTAAAAACCGGGAAGCGTTATCACTTGCAGCAGCAGCAGCAGAGAGCAAGGGAGTAGAACTTACCCCAAAAGGGCTTACGTTGTTTGCCGAAGCGGTTGATCCGGACTGGCAAAGACGGCACGGTCATGATGAGCGTAACCGGGACAGAAAACAGCATAAAGAACAGGGCGATCAAGGAAAAGAAAGTGTAACCGAAAAAAACGGTGTAATGACCGGGGCCGAACTTAAGGAAATGATCCTGCAATCTGCTGCAAAAGATCCCCTGCTTGCCCTGTTGAACAGGCTGCCGGGTAAAAACGGACAACGCTGGATCGCGCTGCCTTTTGATTTCACCCATGACGACAGGGATTTTAACGTAACACTCAGGATTCTGGTTGACGGGAAAAAACAGACGGGAAATAATGCCGGCCGGATGGTTATGGATATTGTTGAGAACGGGACAGCAGAAAAACGCTGGCTGTTCACAGCGGAATCGGCAGGTTTTTCATTGAGCCGGCTTTCTGTTTCCCTCCTGCCGGAACTGCCGTCAAAACTGCACAGGCAGTTTATTAACGGACTGTCTGGCTGCATGGGAATTCCCCCCGGACACATTACGGTTAAGAACTTTGAAAACCCTTTCCCCTGCGAATCAGATTCCGCCATGAATATCACAGCAGATTCTGCGAGTGCTCTATTGCGTATAATTGATAAGGCAGTATAATATGAAGAAAAGGAAGCTGGCATCCGCCATAGGGTATTCTCCGGAAGATCCCGCGCCGCAACTGCTTGCTTTGGGAAGAGACAGACAGGCAGAGCGCATTATTGCCATTGCACAGGAAGCGGGAATTACGGTTGTGGAAGACGAGGCGCTTGCGGCTATGCTGGATCTGAGCGCAAAACCGGGCGATTTTATTCCGCCATGGTGCTGGGAAGCGGCAGCAAAAGTTTTGGCTTTTGTAACAAAAGAAGGAGGCTCTTCCAAAACTGGCCCGAACTGAAGGTTCGCAAGTTTAGCAAGAGACTCGAAGGGCAGAAGTAGCAAAAATGAAGAGCATATCGGCAGACCTCCTGAAACCGGGGATGATTTTTTCGAACCCGATATATACAAGCGGGAACAATATCTTTGTCCACGCAGAAACCCCCATTGAGCAAAAAGACCTTGATAATCTCCGGAAAATGGGTGTTAATACCGTACAGGTGGATGGGGTTCCCTATTTTAACGAGACAGAAGATGAGCCTTCCGTAAAAAACAAAGCCGAAAGCAGCTTGAATGCCGAATCGGGCAACAGTGATTCACCGATTGTTGACATTCGCGCAATTTCCGATGACCAAAAGAACAAAGGCGCGTACCGGACATATATATCGCTTATCGAACGAATGAACATGTCGCTTCTGCGAATATCTTCAAAGGATGCCATCCTGGAAAACCAGTCCATCAGCCTTATAAGCGCTGAATTATTATATGCAATAAAAGACCAGAGGGAGCAGTTTGTCAGTTTTATTTTGGGCGGCAAAGTCAAGGGTTACGAGATGGCAAAAAGCTCGATTAATACCGCGATTCTCTCCGCCCTGGTAACCCAGGAACTCAAATTTCCCAACCATAAAACCATTAACATCATCATTGGCGCACTCCTCCACGATGCGGGCATGCTCAGGCTCCCCAGAGAAATTACCGAAAAACGGGGAGAATTGTCCGAAGCAGAACGCCAGCGCATGCGCAGCCATCCCCTGCTTGCCCACAGAATCATTACCAAAGAACTTAAATACAATGATGAAATTGGAGATGTTGTTCTGCAGCATCATGAACGCTGGGACGGCGATGGGTATCCGTATGGTTTTACGGGTAACAAAATCGATGTGGGTGCCCGCATTGTATCCATTGCCGATGCATTTGAAGCTATGGTCAGCCAAAAGCCATATCGAAATCCCATAGTGGGATATCAAGCAATAAAAAACCTCCTTGCCGACAATTCCCGCCGTTTTGATCCCAATCTCCTCAAGGTTTTTATCTATATCATGGGAATTTACCCAATTGGCTCCATAGTCCTACTCAACAACAACATTGTTGCCCGTGTAACAGAAGTGCGAGCAGAGGCCCCTCTTCGCCCCAAAATCCAGATTCTGATCGACAAAGATAAAAAAATATATGCCGGAGATGAAGAACACTATATTGATTTGCTGGCGGAAAAACACATTTATATCACCAAGGCAATGACCGCAAAAGAGATTTTTGATCTGAATGTATGATGAAGCCGATCTCGCTTTCCAGGCGGGCAAAAAAGGCGAGGAACGTGCAGGACAGGCCCTGGAATCGGCTGGTTTACACATAATTGCCCGAAATTTCCGATCTAAAGCCGGAGAAATCGACATTATCGCGATCGACGGCGAAACCCTGGTATTTGTCGAAGTAAAAGCCTGGACGGCTCTTGGCATTGAAAACCTGTCATACAGCATTAACCCCAAAAAACAGCGCCGAATCATAGAAACAGCTAAGTATTTCCTTTCTATCAATCGACAATATTATGGGAGGGCTATTCGTTTCGACGTTGTTTTTGTCGGAAAAGAGACGGTTACCCATCTTGCATCTGCCTTCATGGAGCGTATATGATGATTATGGAACAGAATTTAAGTTCCTCAAGACTTGAGCAGCTGCGAAAGCGTATTAATGACCAAGAATATATGTATGCGGCAATTCAACGGCTCGCTCTGGTATTAAGCAATGAATTGGTGAGCATGTCACAAGGCGGAGGGAGATATAATGAGCGGCAGCGGAAGAGGCGGAGATAATCGGGGGAACTGGCGCAAATCCATCAGGCGTCGAGACTGGGATTCCCAGTCAAAAGATGCCTCAAAAGGCGGGGAAAAAAAACCAATGGATTTTTCCCCTATCAGTGACGGAAAATTTGAAAAAAAACGAGTGCTTACGTATGATCGCCCCAAATGGACCCCTCCCAAGCCCCCTGCCCTTTCCCTGCCTGCTGCTGACTGCGCCTGGTGCGACAAACCAATCAAGGATATTTCAGCGGCAATTGCCGAACCTGATACCGGGAAGCCTGTGCATTTTGACTGTGTGATAAACCGAATCATCGGAAGAGAAAACCTTGAATCGGGCGATACGGTTAGCTACATAGGCGGCGGGCGCTTTGGTATCATCCATTACAATAATCCTTCGGACATCAGGGATTTTAAGATAAAGAAAATTTTTGAATGGGAGAATCGGGAAAACCGATCGGAATGGCGCGTAACGCTCAGTGAACACTATTCGGAAACCTGAAAGAAAATGCGATGGATAATACCACGAACCTTGATTACGAGGACGTAGAGAAACAATTTCACGCCAGTCCCCAAATAATAGAAAATTTTGATTTTCTTCAAAGCATAGGAGTCTTCGAATTTATTGACAGCCTGACAAATGAAATACGTAATTATAAAACCCTGCTGACCAGAGGGCTGGATATTTTTAACCGAACTAATATTAACGATATAATGGATACAACCGTCTGGCAAATATCGTATCTTTTTCTTCCTTCATTTATTTCATTTCTCTGGAAACCGATTCAAAGCCGTCCCGACATTACCATTCGTTCCTATCAAAACTACAAATTGGTTGATCTGGATTTAAAGATTGACAACATAAGTGAATTTGAAAAATTTTTTAACCAATTCCCCAAACCAATAAATTTCAATGTCCTGGAAAAAAGACTAAAAAACAACAAGGCTCTTGCTCCTCTAAAAAATCTGCCGCCGGAAATCGTAATCCCCATTATTGGGCCTTTTGGTTTGTACGGGCTTATACTGGTCGGACGCAAGATGCTGGATGTCGAATATGACGGGCACGAATTGGCATTTCTCCAGAAGCTTATGCCTTTTGTATCCCAGGCGATAAAAAACAATTTACACTATGAACATTCGCTAAGGGACGGTAAAACAGGCCTGTATAATCACGGTTTTTTCATGACCCGCATGAAAGAAGAAGTAATAAGGACAAAGCGCAGTTCCAATGTTTCTTCGGTAATTGTCATTGATGTTGATAAATTTAAGAATTTTAACGATGACTACGGGCATCTTGCCGGTGATCAGGTACTGGAAACACTCGCTCAGGTTATCAGACAGTATGTCCGCGTGGATGATATTCCTTCCCGTTTCGGCGGTGAAGAATTTACCGTTCTATTGCCTCAAACAGAGACTTCTACTGCCTGGATGATTGCAGAACGCCTGCGTACCAGTGTTGAAGAAATGCAGGTACCATGGGAAGTTCCCCTGCCACAGGTAACGATCAGTCTGGGTGTATATTCCTTTGACAAGAACTGTGAACTGGATACAACCGGCATACTCCGCCGTGCCGATGAAGCCCTGTACATTTCCAAAGCAAAAGGCCGAAACTGCACCACCATCTGGAAACCTGATCTAATTAACACCGTCCCTGCCCGAACTGAAAGCAATATTCACTTGCCTTGACATAAAAGAATGGTTTTGTCATAGTAAATTAAGAAAAACCTCCGGTTTCAGCGGTCGTCGTATAACGGCATTACCCGAGCTTCCCAAGCTCGTGACGTGGGTTCGACTCCCATCGGCCGCTAATTACTTGCGTTAGGGGAGTCGAACCGGAGCCGCGGCCCCTGAAAAGCCGAGACTCGCAGGGTTTTCAGGGGCAAACCGCCATGGAGGGCGGTTTAGCGGCGCAGGCGGCCTGGAGGCGTGAGACAGGATGTCGAACGCCGGAAGGGACTCCCATCGGCCGCTAATTGCTTGCGTTAAGGGAGTCGAACCGGAGCCGCGGCCCTACCTATGATCAATCACCAAAAGCAAACCAAAAACGGCATGTTCATTAGGAGACTGGGCGGTAAACGCAATCCGGTCTCTTTCGTAGCTGGCTGTATGGGGGCGGATGAAGTTTTGCCCTACCGCCTGCTCAACCCTTTCCACTAAATTTCCCTGCGCGCTCCTAAACTGTTGACCAATGGCGTCAATATCCAGTGGGCGTTTGGAAAAAAGGACAACAAGGTATTCGGTGCCTGTTGGCCCGTAAAGCTCAAGCCAGTCAATTTCACCGGGTCTATCGGGGGGAAAGGCAAAATTGTTTTCCCGGTAGTCCAGAATGGCGAGTACTCCATCTTGCGGAAAGATGCGGTAATAAGAATCAGGATCATGATCATTGATGGCAAAGGAGTACAGGTAGGCAGGCTTGTCGCAGTTCATGATGTACCGGAAGCCGGTTCCGGTCGCATGGGATGTTGTTGTCCGGTAATAACCGTTGCCGGTGAATTCCACATCCATCCTTTGGTCCGGCAGTTCCATTTCGATTTCTACCGAGCCGGAAAATTCCGCTATGTTCTGGTACCTCATGGGGTCTTCGATTAGTTCATATGCTTCTACAACAAAATTTGCAAAATCGTTATAACTAATCCAGATATACCCCTCATTACCCCAGCTGGTACCCCAACTGTTTTGAATTTCAAATGCGCCGCCATGTATATCGTCATCGTATCCAACTACAACCATGGCGTGGCCCCGGTAATTGTTTAAATCATAATTAAATGGCTGCTCAGTTGGGACCCAGCGGCTTGTTGTGTTATAAAATGAATGAGGTGTATGCATTCCTATGACAACGGGTTTTCCTTCGGATAGGGCTTTTTTCACCGTTCTGATTTTTAATGCATGATCTGCTGAATGCCAGCCGCGAACGGCAGTCCTCTCCATATAAAAAAGTCTGGCATAATCTTTAATCGGGTATGTTCTGTTTGCGGCAAACAGAGACAGAGTAACATTGCTTAAACCCTCTGCGGAGGGCCGTGCTGTAATTTCCAGACTAACCCTTCTTGGCGCTCCTTGATTCTTTATTAATTCAAGAGCATGTGGAATAGCGGAACCGTTTCGAAGTGTAGGATCATTGGAAATACTGCGGTATACAAAAATAGGAGAAAAAGCGCTGTTTGTCGTCAGTGTTCTGTCTGTTCTTCCCAGGCTAACTGATTCTGAAGTTGTCCGTGCGGCATAAGCTGTAGCCCAGCCGGTACATGTACCTGTTTCGCCCTGATTTCCGGGGTACGGCGCATAACCTTTAACCGAAGCAGCACGAGGCAGCGGCGTTACATCACGGGTTGTTGCCCTTAAGGGTACCTGTGCGTACAGCTCAGGGTCAAATACTGCCCCCATGCCAAATTCCTGAGAAAAAACCGATAGAGCGTTAAGCAGTAAAATTATTGCAAAAAGGTATTTTTTTAACATCAATATACTCCCAAAAAATACCCTACCTTGTCACCGAAATAATAAAATCATGATAGTTGCCGTCCTGTACCGTGGAAACCGGATGCTGCGCTCCGTTCGTCAGTTCCGGCACCATGCGGGAAACATACATGTCAAGCGCTTTCATGGTAATATGCCCGCTTGCATCAGGATAGGCTTCACCTCGTAAACCCTGCAGCAGGGCATAGGTAAAAACGCCATGCCGTAAACGGGGAAGTTCCTGAGACAACTGCCTGCCGGTACTCGAAGTGAATATAAAAGTGCTCGGATCCATCAGGTCTCGCAGCAGGCGGGTGTTATCTGTTACAATTGCGCGGGTGTTCGCACCTCCGGCATTCTCGGAATGGCAAGCGTCAATAAAGATCAGTTTTTTCCCCGGCAGATCCCGCAGCCGCATAATTTCTCCCCTTTCAACCGCGCGGGAACGCACTATCGAGCCGTCACTGCCAAACGAAGCATCGGACGGTAAAAAATAAAAATCCCCCCGGTTGTCGTTTACCCCGTGACCGGCCATAAACAGCAGTATGACATCATGCTGGCTGGCACGGCTTAAAAAATCAAACCCGTCAACGATATTTGCCCTTGTGGGTTTTACTTCGGCTTCATCGGTTATCAACAGGCTGTTCACCCTGCCAAAACGCCTGCCTTCCTGAGCTCTAAAAGCATTGACAATTTCCCGTGCATCATTCACCGCATAGCTCAGGTTGCTAATATCAGGCGAATCGTATCGATTAACGCCAATGGCAAGTATCCACAGGTTGGGAAGATCTCTCCTTGATGTCTCATAACGTACTTCTACCGCCTGCCGAGATTCAGTATTACTGGTATTAACAGCGACTATTTCGATACGGTTATACCCCGGTTCCAGCGTTACCGGAAAACTGATTTCCATACGGCGTTCGTTGGGCGGCGCTTCAATCCGTTCGGTGCGGATTCTGATATTCCTCGTGCCGGTTGCCCGCGCAAGCTCATCGTTGCCCACGAGCCGGCCGTTTACCAGTACCCGTACATCCCTGAGCGGGTGCCGTTGATCTTCCACCAGAATAGAAAGCTCCGCCTGTGCTGCCGAAAATTGTGCCCCCTGACTGGGACTGCGGATGGTGATTCGCGGCGGCTCGGTAACATCGGTTATTCTGATGGGCGGAACATTAATATTGGTGTTGCCTTGCAGGCGAGCTTCCACAATATTCGGCTGGAAAAAATTAGCACGCCATTGGTCTATGCCAAAAACGTTGTTACCAACCCGGACATTGAGGTGCCGGTCACCGAAGGGGGAAGCGTTGTAGAAGCCGTCGGGGGTGATGGCAATCCACTCATCGTCTGTGAAGCTGATGAACTGGGCGATTTCCTGGCCTGTTGCTACATCCCAGAGTTTAATATCATTGGAGCAAGAAAGCACCTGTCTTCCATCAGGGTTGAACGATACAGAACTAACACTATTTGTATGCCCAGAAAAGGTTCTGATTTCCCGACCGGTTGCTACATCCCAGAGTTTAATGGTATTATCCCAGGAACCAGAAAGCACCTGCCTTCCATCAGGGCTGAATGCAAAATTAACCCAACTGTCATGCCCAGAAAAGGTTCTGATTTCCCGACCGGTTGCTACATCCCAGAGTTTAATGGTATTATCCCAGGAGCCTGAAAGCACCTGCCTTCCATCAGGGCTGAACGATACAGAAATAACACTATTTGTATGCCCAGAAAATGTTCTGATTTCCCGGCCTGTTGCAACATCCCAGAGTTTAATGGTTCCATCATCGGAGCCAGAAAGCACTTGCCTTCCATCAGGACTAAATGCTACTGAATTAACTCCTCTAGCATGCCCAGAAAATGTTCTGATTTCCCGGCCGGTTGCTACATCCCAGAGTTTAATATCATAGGAGCCTGAAAGCACCTGCCTTCCATCAGGGCTGAACGATACAGAAATAACACTATTTATATGCCCAGAAAATGTTCTGGTTTCCCGGCCTGTTGCAGCATCCCAGAGTTTAATGGTTCTATCACCGGAGCCAGAAAGCACCTGCCTTCCATCAGGGCTGAACGATACAGAACTAACCCAATCAGCATGTCCGGAAAAGGTTCTTATTTCCCGACCGATTGCTGCATCCCAGAGTTTAATGGTATTATCCAAGGAACCAGAAAGCACCTGCCTTCCATCAGGGCTGAACGATACAGAACTAACCCTAATTGTATGCCCAGAAAAGGTTCTTATTTCCCGGCCGGTTGCTGCATCCCAGAGTTTAATGGTTCTATCAAAGGAACCTGAAAGCACCTGCCTTCCATCAGGGCTGAACGAAACAGAAATAACCCAACCACTATGCCCAGAAAATGTTCTTATTTCCCGGCCTGTTGCCACATCCCAGAGTTTAATAGTATTATCCCAGGAGCCAGAAAGCACCTGCCTGCCGTCTGGGCTGAATGCTACGGAACTAACCAAATAACTAGGTCCAGAAAAAGTTCTTATTTCCCGGCCGGTTGCTGCATCCCAGAGTTTAATATCATAGGAGCCAGAAAGCACCTGCCTGCCGTCTGGGCTGAATGCTACGGAATTAACCAAAGAACTATGTCCAGAAAAGGTTCTTATTTCCCGGCCTGTTGCTGCATCCCAGAGTTTAATGGTATTATCCCGTGAGCCAGAAAGCACCTGCCTGCCGTCAGGGTTGAATGCTACAGAAGTAACATCTTCTGAATGCCCAGAAAAAGTTCTTATTTCCCGGCCGGTTGCTGCATCCCAGAGTTTAATGGTATTATCCAAGGAACCAGAAAGCACCTGCCTTCCATCAGGGCTGAACGATACAGAACTAACCCTAATTGTATGCCCAGAAAATGTTCTTATTTCCCGGCCGGTTGCTGCATCCCAGAGTTTAATGGTATTATCCGAGGAGCCAGAAAGCACCTGCCTGCCGTCAGGGCTGAATGCTACAGAAGTAACCTCATTAGCATGTCCAGAAAAGGTTCTTATTTCCCGGCCGGTTGCTGCATCCCAGAGTTTAATGGTTCTATCATTGGAGCCAGAAAGCACCTGCCTACCGTCTGGGCTGAATGCTACGGAATTAACCGAAGAACTATGCCCCAATTGCGGAAATACTTCGATGTTTTGCGCGGGGAGAGCGGTGGCGGCGAGGAGGGAGGTTAGCAAGATAGCGGCTTTTTTAAGCATGGGGTGGCTCCTTTTTTTGGTTCTATTTGAAATTATACAGTTGGTGGCGGATGTCGATCTAGTGCATACTTGGTAACTTGGATGCCAAGGGACACAGATTTACACTGATTTAAGATGATTACCACAGATTAAAGAAGATAATAATTAAGAAGAATCTGTGTAAATCCATTAAATCTGTGTAATCAAGAGGGGGAATCACAGCGATAGCTTCGAGTGCACCTTCGCCGCTATGCGGCTCGGTTGAGGATCCTGTGTTTCATGGCATCCATGCCAAGGGACACAGATTTCCACTTAATAAAGCGGCGGCGGCGAGGAGGAGGTGGATTGGTTTATTAAACATAGAATTTTCTCCTTATATACCTACAGTTGCCGATATTTCCTTGCGGACAAGATCACCGATTATTTCTTCCGGTGATTTATGGGTTTCTATTGATTTGGTTAGAAGGTAATTAACCGTTAGATTATCCATTCCAAAAAAACGGTTAGCCTTGCGCCGTACAAAAATGCCTTGCTTAGACGGATCTGTTTTTGGCGGGTTTTCCATAAAATAATCGCTCCAGTATTGAGCTTCTTCTTCAGTCATGTCTTTTTCAGTCATAATCAGTTACTCCTGTTTTGAAAGTGATTCTAAAAATGCATCTGTGCAAGGAAAAGCGTGGAATACGTTTACCCTATGGTCATTAATCAGATTATAGAGCACTTCAATCATATTGCTTTTGGTGTTAAAACCAAGCAAACGGTATTTATTCTCGAACCCATGAATGAGTTCATCAACTTCAACCGTATTGAATGCCCAGCGAATATCGGCTTCGGTAACACCGTGCCTGAAAGCTGATTGTTTAAAGATAATCTCAAGATCATTGTTCACAAGTTATTCTATCATACTACAGGCTAATAATGCCAGTCGAAAATACCGACATTCTCAATTCCTAATTCCTAATTCCTCACTCCTCACTATTCACTTTTCCCTTTTCACTCTGCATGTCCCAATTGCGGAAACACTTCGACATTTTGCGCGTGTAGAGCGACGGCGACGATGAGGGTGGTTAGTATCTTCTCCAAAAAGTAGCGTTTCGCTATACTATATATTACAGGATGGTCAGCATGAAAAAAATAACTTTTGTGTTTTTAAGTTTTTTCGTTGCGGTTCTTCTGCCCGCGCAGACATTTTCATGGGACATCACGTTTCTTAAAGGGATGGAGCGGGAATCTATTCCTATTTCCCGGATAGTCAGAATGGAAACCGGAGAGACGTTTCTCTTTACCATTACGCCAGCTACCAATAGTTTTTGCTACGTAATTATATATGATTCGGCTCGGAAAGTATTTGTTTTGCATGATCAGCCCTTAAGGGGAGGCGAAGAGATACTTTTTGGGCCTTTGCGGTTAGACGGAACGCCGGGAACCGAAACATTGTATGTGATTATGAGTGTGGAACGGGAAGTAATGCTGGAAAATTTAATACAAGCTCACAGAAACAATCCTCATTCACAGCAGCATTCTGACAATGTGCACCGGGAAATTATCAGGTTGCAGAGTACCGCTTCAGAGTTAGGTGAGCCGGCCAGTGCTTTTATCCCAAGCGGTGGGACGACAAGAAGCACTACCCAAGAGTATACAACCAGATTTTCGGGTAGAAGCATGTATGTCAGGCCCATTGTTATTCGTCATTAAGAATGCAATTTTTTAATATTAGGAAACCGATATTTTTCGCCTTTACTCTGTTTTTTTCTCTCGTTACAACAGGCTTACTGTTTGTTAGCGGAGCTATTCGTTTTTGGGACAAGATTCTGTTTGATCAGTGTATAAACTACCGTGTGCTATCAAGTGATAAAACGAGAAATCCGCTCGTTGCCACCATCGATCTTAACGACACAAGCATAAAAGTCTTTGGGGAAGAACTGGATACCCGCCAGGCATTTGCAGACATTCAGGAAGTGCTTGCGGATTCCAATGCCGGCGCTGTGTTTGATTTTTTGTTTTTTAGTGAAAAGCAACATGATTCCGCATTTATTCAAGCCATTGAATGGGCTGGGGATACCGTTGTTGCGATGCTGGCTGTAGATAAAGGGATAGATAACCCCAATTTGCCATACCGGGAATTAACCGAAGCAGAACGGCATCTATTGGCAAGGCATATCTGGCATATCAATGTTGTGGAAAAGGGAAAAGTGCCCGAGGCCGGAACTTTTTTATTGCCTTTTCCTGAGTTAATCGAAGTGGCGGCGGCGATAGCCCATATTAACATGGATCCTGATCCTGATGGGGTTTACCGGAGATCCCCGCTGTTGTATGCATGGGACGGGGGGTATATTCCATCTCTGGCTTTGGCAGCAGCAGTAGTGCGTTTGGGTATACCCATTGAAACTATCGAGCTAAAAGCAGGGGAATATCTGGCCCTTCCTCGGTCAGAACACGAAGTAATCCGCATTCCGATTGATATACAGGGCCGTATGTTAATTCCATACACAGAAACCTGGGCCGCTGATACAGGGAGAATCCCCTTCCATACCGTTGTTGCAGCGAAGAGTGATGATGCTGTTTTTGACAGAATGTTTTCCGGCTTAAATGGACGAATTGCATTAATCGCAGAAATAAGTACCAGCCAAAAGGATTTTGGGCCTACCTCATTTGAACGACTCTATCCGCTATCAGGGGTGCATGTTGAGATTTTAAGCGGCATTCTGGGCGGCTTGGAAGAACGGGCTTTTATTGGCTGGGCTTCTACTCCGTATAAAGTAATAACAATACTACTACTGTTATCTGTGGCAATCTTGTGTGCACATATCCGAAGGGATCTGCTGTTTCACCTTGGTTTTCTTTTGACACTTTTCATTTTCTCGGCGGTCACTTTTTACCGCTGGCGTACCAACGCCCTGTCGCCATGGTATGCTGCACCTGTGGTATTGTTTTTCTTCTTGTGGGCCGGAGCATTTTTGACCCGCCTTTTTATCAGGTATCGCGAACAACTGCTTCTGCGTAATGCGCTTTCTCGATATTTTCCGCATGCATTGGGAGAACGAATTATGCGTGAAGGGAAAACAGAATTAATCCCGGCATACAAAGAATTGACCATTCTTTTTTCCGACATAGCCGGTTTTACGAAATGGAGTTCAGACAGAAAGCCCGATGAGGTACATGCTTTTTTAAGTGATTACCTTGAAAGCATGGCAGCAATAATTTTTTCCCACGGCGGAACGGTGGATAAATTTATGGGTGATGGGATACTTGCTTTTTTTGGAGACCCGTTTGATCTGCCCAACCACTGTGAGCAATGTTTAAAATCCGCCATCGCCATGCAGGAAAAAGCGCGGGAGTTAGCCCAAAAATGGAAACCCATTGTTGCGATTGATTTACAAGTACGGATTGGCATAAATATCGGAAAAGTTATTGTAGGCAACTTAGGCAACAAAACCCGGATAGAATACACGGTAATCGGGGCGGCGGTTAATCTTGCCCAGCGCATGGAAAGCAATGCACCGCTTGGGGGCATACTCGTCACCGCCGAGGTGAGAGAGAAGGCGAAAGATATGTTTACCTTTCCACAAAGGCTGGATGTTACCGTTAAGGGATATGTTAATGCGATAGAAGCATACGTGTTGAGCGCTAACAGCTAGCAGTTACTCACAAATCAAAATACTTCTTAAACTCTACCGGGTGCGGCATCTTGCCGGCTTCTTCGTCGTCGCGGCGTATTTTTTCGAGCTGGTTGCTTATGATACTTTCGCTGAACACACCGCCGTTCTTGAGAAAGCCCTTGTCTTTTTCCAATGCGTCAGCCGCCTCGCTGAGTGACTTTGGCAGCGATTTTACGCGTTTTTTTTCCTTGTCAGTAAGGGCATACATGTTTTTATCATAAGGCCCAAAGCCTTCGGTAACCGGATTGATTTTTTTCTCTATGCCGTCAATGGCTGCCATAAGCAATGCTGAATAACACAGGTAGGGGTTTGCTGTGGCGTCAGGCGGCCTGAATTCAAAGCGTTTATCTTGCGGCTGTATCGTGTAGGCCGGGATGCGGATGACGGCGCTGCGGTTTGCCGTGGCATAACAAATCGTGACCGGCGCTTCGTAACCGGGGACCAGGCGTTTATATGAGTTTGTTGAGGGGTTCGTAAATGCCGTCAGTGCAGCAGAGTGGCGCAGTATGCCGCCGATGGCATACAGGGCAGTATCGCTTAGACCGGAATAACCGTTCTTGTCGTAAAAAATCGGCTGGCCCTTGTTGAACATATGCAGGTGAATATGCATACCGCTGCCCGCTTCGTTGTAAAAAGGCTTGGGCATAAAAGTTACGGTTTTACCATTCTGTATTGCTGTGTTCTTTACAATGTATTTGAGTTTTTGCGTCCGGTCACCCATCTCCCGCAGAGCGGCAAATTCAACCTCAATCTCAACCTGGCCGGGACTGCCATTTTCGCAGTGATGGTATTTTACAGGTACACCATGCTCCTCCAGCAGACATACCATCTTATTCCGCAAATTATAGCTTTTATCATAGGGCAGATCGGTATGGTAACCCTTGTTCACTAAAACCTTGTAACCCTGATTGTAACCAAGTTCGTCGTAAGCCGAGGCAAAGGCATTCCATCCGGCCTGCTCGGAATCGAGATGCACTTCGATATGATTCGGTTCGATCCGGTACTCAAGGCTGTCAATGATATAAAACTCGAATTCCGGGCCAAAGAGGCAGCAGTCTGAAAAACCTGTTTTGGACAGATAGTTTTCCGCCTTTTCCGCCACATAACGGGGATCATCCTCAAATCGTTTATGATCGTTATTATCGAGTGTATACACATCGCCCACAATGCTTATTGCGGGCATTTCACTGACAGGGTCAATAAATGCAGATGTAATATCGGGCAAAAAAACCATATCTGATTTTTCAACTGTCAGAAACCCGTAACTTGACCCATCAAAACCCAGGCCCTTTGTCAGCAGGTCTTCGGAAAACCGTTCAGCCAGTATGCTCAGGTTATGCCACCTTCCCGCCAGATCCGTCACCTTGAAGTTAATGATTTTTATACCGTTTTTTTTTATAAAAGCCGCTAGTTGATTGAAATTCTTGAACACAGTGAACCCTCTTAATTACGAGACATTACCCTGTATTATTACCGTTTTCCAGCTCCAGATCAAGCAGGCGGCGTTTAAGGGGAAGGCCGGCGCCGTAACCTACGAGTTTTCCGTTATGGCCTATTACCCGGTGACATGGCACAATTATCGAAATGGGATTATTATGATTTGCCATACCAACGGCGCGTACAGCCTTTGGCCTGCCTATTTGTCCGGCAATGTCCTTGTAAGAACGGGTCTCGCCGTAGGGAATGGTTTGCAGTGCATTCCATACATCCATTTGAAATTCAGTGCCATGCATGACCAGCGGAAGGGTAAATTTTTTTCGTTTTCCCGCAAGGTATTCTTCGATTTGCACCGATGCTTTTTTTATCAGGGGAGTTTCTTTTTTGATACAATCAGGCGGAGCTTTCCGCCCAAAAAACAAACCGGTAATGGCGTTATTTTCTTCGGTTATCCCAATATCTATTTTGTTAATACGGTAGAAAAAAAAATTCATGGTTTTACTCCATTATGGTACGGTTGTTGCCGGAAACACCCTTCCTGCTCCGGCGTAAGCATTGAGCCAATAACGCTCATCAAGGCTGGAATACAGCACTCCGGTAACTGCACCCTGGGAAGCAGAATGAATAAAACGCCTGTTTCCGGTGTAAATTCCTACATGGGTAATCCTGTTCGTTCCGGTTGTTCTGAAAAATAACAAGTCACCGGGTTCGGCTTCTTCCAGAGTAATCCTCACCGTCCATGTATACAAGCCTTCTGAACTCCGGGGTACAGACACTCCCAGCGCATTAAGAAAACTCAAGTATACCAATCCTGAACAGTCAAGGCCATCCTGGGTTATACCGGCATATCGATAGGGGGTATGTTCGTATCGTGCCGCTGCGGCAAGTAGGAGGGATCGTGCTATTTCAGAAGCGGCAGCTCTTTCGTCGGGTGTTACAGGTGCGCTGGAATCAGATGGAAAAACAACATCAATCGGCACTGCATGGAGAAATCCAATGCATAAGATCAATATCGTACAAAAGAGCATAAATAAATGGAGCTTTTTTGAAATATTTTTCTGCATACTATAATTATTTGTTTGGGGATAGGTGGTTGTCAAGGTTTCCGGCAATTTCTGATTATTCCCAAAATCTGACTTCAGGAATACTCAGGACTCCCATCCGCTGGATGGCGAAATAAGTGATGGATGCGGGGACATCTACAGCGTATACCCAATATACACCCCGGTTACTCTCCAGGGCTGTGTTAAAACCTGCGGACTGCAAGCGTTTGGCTATATATGAAGCGGTTTCCTCAGTATACCATCTGCCAACTTGAATGCGATACACTTTATCGCTGTTTGGATCAGGAAGACCGGGTATTACCCGTACACCGTGTATGTTTTGGCTGGGCTCCGGCTGGTACTGTCTCTGCTGTGCTGACGGCGAAGTTTCAGGGTGCAGGTAAATGGTGTGGATCTCTATTTGCACTGGCTGTTGTGATGCGGCAGCGGCTTGCACAGGGGGAGCAGGCTCAGGAGCGGGCGCCGGCACGACAGCGGCTTGCACAGGGGGTGCAGACTCAGGGGCAGGTGCCGGTACGACAGCGGCTTGCACAGGGGGTGCAGGCTCAGGGGCAGGCGCCGGCACGACAGCGGCTTGCACAGGGGGTGCAGACTCAGGGGCAGGCGCCGGCATGACAGCGGCTTGCACAGGGGGTGCAGGCTCAGGGACAGGCGCCGGCACGACAGCGGCTTGCACAGGGGGTGCAGGCTCAGGGGCGGGCGCCGGTACGATAGTAACAGGCAATGGATTAGGCGTTATTATTGTAACAGTCTCAGGCTGAGAGGTAACGGCAGGTGCCGGCGGTTCAGTTATGACATGAATTGTTTCAGGGACGTTAAAATTCAGGATTAACGGCGGTTCAGAGGCAGCGACTTGTGTACCATGCGGCAACTGCTGCTGTACGCGGGAGGCAACGTCAATATTATGCGTTGCCGGCAGGCTCTCTTGCTCGAACTGCAGCACTACTTGCCAGTCTGCAATGGCGCTTTCCAAATCGTTGGTATGGAAATAGGCTAAACCCCGGTCAAAATAGGCATTGGGATTATTTGGCATAAGCCTGATTGCCTGGGTGTAGTCTTCAATTGCCTGGGTGTAATTATCAAGGTAAAAATGGGCATTACCGCGTCTTGAAAAAGCCCGGTGATAATCCGGCATTATGCTGAGTGTAGCAGTGTATTCTTCGATAGCCGCATGGTAATGTGCGTTACCCATGTGTTCATTGCCCAGGTTATAATGAAACATGGCGTTACCGGAGTCAGCAACATTCTGTGCAGACAGAGGGGCCAAACAATATACCATGCCTAAAAACCGGCACAGGATAAAAAACACTGACATGTTTTTTTTCATTATGGCCTTCCTGCTGTGTTGTCTGAACGATGTCTGTACCGGATAGCATTCAGGCCGACTGTATATCCAATGCCAAGATGAATCATAAACCGCTGATACGGGATGGGGTTAATCTCTCTTGCTCCAACGGTAGATCTGCCAATATCCATCGAAATCCAGGGATCAAGCATAAGTATTCCCGGACCGAACCGGATACCATATTGCAGCCCAAGCCTCCAGGAAAGCAAGGGAAGCTTAACGTCCTGCGACAAGGGAATGTTAAAATTAATGCCCAAGTAGGGGGCAAAAATATTATTGTCTGAGGGGTAAAAAACAAACCGCGCCAAAAACGGAATACCCAGCACGAAATAACGGAAATGGTAATCATTCCACTCTGTTACCACAACCCAATCCTGAGCCAGTTCAAGTCCTGTTCCCACTGCCAGCATATTCAAAAAATGGTATTCAGCAAAAAGAGCAAAGCCGATGTTTGCGGAGTGGACAGATATATCCTCATTGATATAAAAACGGGGCGCCCATGCAAGAGCCGCGCCAAAAAACCACGATTCGTCACGCCAGTTGTACGGCGTATGTTCCGGCAGCGCATGTTCTGTCAGTGCTTGCTCCGGTAATGCCTGTTCCGGCAAAATTTGCTCCGGCCCCTGCCGGGTAAATTCACTGGCGGGCGGAAGCTCGCGGAATGTTAGTGTGATTAAATCGTCAATCTCGTCAGGTTCGGAATAAAAAAGATCCTGGTTAATCAGGCTTCTTCCGCTGTTTGTATCTCTGAGTGTCAGGTTAAGGACATACACCGGTCTTCGCCTGTGGAACAATCCGTCATCTTCAATTCCGGAAACCGGCCTTCCTCCGTCACGGCTTTCATGGGCGTTGATTGCGGCGGTCATGGAAAGCCTTGCCTGCTGCTGTGTCCTTGCCGTCAAATACCCCCGATCCATAAATTCCCTCAGTATGAGTCCGGTAAAATATGTATTATCCCCCGGAGCGCTGCCGGTTCCCGTTACCGGCGGCAGATACACAGAAGCGTCTGTTTGCATCTGGGCAGATAGTGAATATCCAGTTATGAATAGCAATAGTATTATTGCGCATGGTTTCATTGCAAATCATGGCCCCGTACTATTGTAACACCCACCTGGCAAAGAAAACCGCATCTCTTATGACAATAAAATCATCACCTTCCTCGAAAATGATGCCTGTGCCTGAATTGTTGCCGCTCCAGCCGGCAAACACATAACCGGTTCTGGAAAGACCGCCCGGACCGGGAATTGTAATTGTAGTGCCCGCATCCACTCTGAGCATTGCCGGGGGGGTACCTAATCCCCCATTGGCATTAAAGGAAACAGAACGTGGATAACTCCATACAATGACGGTTCCTCCCCCGTCATTGGTACCGCCGCCGTTGCCGTTGCCTATACCAAACGGATCCTGCACTTCGACAGAATAACGGGTAGATAAATTATTGTAAGATACGACAATGATTTTCCGCCCCTCAAATTCAAACAAATAACCTTCACCGGGAGAGAGCATAAAAATATTATCAAGCTGGTAAAGATTTTCTACAACGCCGAATGAAACATGTTCAATGGAAATGGGCTGCATCCTGCCCCGGTACGTGGTAAAAACCCGTACATCAGTATCCGGAAAGAAAGCGCTGTTGACGTTATATACAGAACGCTGCGGTACTGCGAGAAGCTGATCATCTCCGGCAGTACCGCCTATTTGCCCTACGGGAGGCGTGCAGCCAGTGACGGCGGCAAGCAGTAGTATGAATGTAAATAGCCATATTAAACGGCGCACGGCATCCCTCTCGCAGGTAAATTTTTCATTAAGGATCTATAATGAGCTCAATCATGGGGAATTCTGCAAGGTTGCCAAAGCCAAGTACAACGGCGCCGCCAAGTAAACCTGCCGGGTTCTGAGATTCCGGTCCTCCGTCAAATAACCCATTGTTAAGCCCGCCCCGGATAAACCAGGTAATACCATTGTCAACATCACCCAATGCAAACACCGGTATTTCAAGGGCTATTTGGAATAAGCCGCTGCTCGCCGCTGAATCTACATTGAAACGAATTTCAAAAACTCCGTTAGTCGGTAATGGATCATTCGTTACAGGAACTGGATTAAAAACCATAGTAGGGGGTGTTGTCGGCAATCTCAATGATCCTTCTTCTGATACACCTGTACTAAAAATCTTTGGAGCAGCCGGTAAAATAATATGCGGTGCAAAGTCCTCAATGACATTCGTAGAATGGAGGTCGATATTAGAATTTCCACTGTCTATAGTTCTTACTATATCTGTATTACCCATACCAATACGCCATGTTGCTGTTGACAGGCCGTAAGGAATTTCAAATACCGGGATTATATTGCCAAGAGAATCTGTGAATCGATGGACATCATGGAATGGCAAAGCATCAAAAGCGGCAGTCGACATAGTGGAAGGTATTCCAGGCGGGACAACATAGGCAGAACCGGGTGTAGCATGTTTAAAAACATTAAACGTAGAATGAGGCACGTCGGTTGCGTGATAGAAAGGTTTGCGATTAACACTATTTTCCAAAGGATGCACGGTAAATGTTAAAGTTCTGGTATCAGAAGTTATTTCCACTTTTAAATCACTTAAATCTTGGCCGGTTATCGGACCGCCATCATTACTTTCAGTTACCCTTCCAACAGCAAGAAGCGTTTTATCAGAGTTTCTTCCGGCAAAAAGAATCCCTGTATATTCACCAACCGGGAGGAAAATTCTGCCTGTCCGGGCATAATCCCAGGAAGCCCGATACACTTTAGCGGGAGTGGCTATATCCTGGAAAGTTGCTTCAAAGAAGTTTGTTCCGGCTTCCGCAAGCCCCTGGACGCTGGTAAGCGCCCGGCCTCCTGTGCCGGTGACATTCAGTACCAAGCCCCCTTGCGAACCATCTTGCGGGCTGAATGTGCCGTCACAGGTTACCATTGCCAGTGCCAAGAGCACGGCAATCACGACAAAAATTACCTTTTTCATAAAAAATCTCCGTTTACATATAAGTTTGACAGCCATACGGCTCTCATAGAGTTTTTTTTACTCTATATATTAATTATCAGACTTTGGGATGTGTTTTGCAAGAAAACAGGGAAAAAAATTATGGAACAATGTTTAATACAACAGTCCCGCCAATCATGCCTCTGGTATCATTGGAAGGAATTTTTCCTGCGTCAGGTTGATTGTTGTTAAGCCCGCCTCGAATATTCCAGATAACCGGATTATCCCGGGAACTAAAGGCAACAACAGGAATTTCAAGAGATATGCGGGTTTCGCCATCCAAGAATGGTTTTGGGGTAAGTGTAAAGGCAAAGATTCCATTGTCCGGAATAGAATCTCCCCCGTTTAGAGCAGTAGTGAATGCCCAGTCAAGTTTTGGCGGTCCTGCCGGCGGTTCTTCAACAATACGGGGAAATCGCGGGGTATTTGCTGTCACAATATACCCGGCAAAATCACTCACAATATTGCTTCCGGCGAGGTCCCAATCTCCAATGCCAAAGCGCCATTTTGCGGTTGACGGACCATTTGCTGTTATTTGAAATACCGGAATATTGTTTCCAAAATTATCCTTATAGTCATCTAATATTAATCCCGGCGGTTCGATAGTAAATGTAGAATCGGTGCCGGCAGTGATGTTGTTAAGCAAAGGATATACAGTAAATGTCAGGCTGTTCGTAGCTGCAGTAATATGTATCGAAAATTCAGCAGGATTTACCGAACCAAATGAACCAGTTCCGGCTATATCAGTTACTTTTCCAGCGCCAAGGAGGGTTTTATCCATGTTTCTTCCGGCAAAAAGCATTGCTTTATAATTCCCCGGATTCAATAGAATTCTCCCTGTTCCCGCAAAGCCCCATGATGTGCGGATTATTGTGTTGCTCTGACTTATAAAAGATACTTCATAGAAGTCCGTTCCCGCCACCGCAAGATCGCCGGTAAGGGCACGGCTGGCGCTGCCATTGACATGCAGGGTTAATAGAGCTTTTCCGTCTCCATCTGTCGGCAGACTGATACCATTGCTGCAACTGAAAGGTACTAAGGCACAGAGCGAAAAAAATGCGATAAAATACGTTTTCTTCATGGTTACTTAAAATTTTAAGTGATTTTTCCGTTTTTGCAAGGGGACACCTGTATTTTTATATCCCTTTTCCCCTTATCCTACTTGCTTTTATTAATTTTCCACATTATACTTATCCATGTAAATCTAAATTCTAAAATTAAATTTGCATGGACAAATTATGGATTATTATCAAAGAACCGTTGAATCAGCGCTCAAAAACTCGCTTAATACTGTTCCGGTTACCGCTGTAACCGGGCCGCGGCAGTGCGGGAAATCTACTCTGGTTAAACAACTTGTTATGCAAGATGAGGGGAAAACCGCAGTTTATCTTGATCTGGAACGGCCTTCAGATTTAGCAAAATTGGACAATGCCGAGTGGTTTTTAAGCACCCAAAAAGAAAAACTAGTCTGTATTGATGAGATTCAACGAAAACCGGAGCTTTTCCCCCTGATTCGCAGTCTCGTAGATGAATGGAACCAACCCGGATGTTTTCTTATCCTTGGTTCTGCATCACGAGATCTCCTCAAACAGAGTTCTGAGTCGCTTGCAGGCAGGATTTCCTATAAACGGCTTACCCCGTTTTTATGGAATGAGTTGATCGGAAAACATGCCATGGAACAGTATTTTTCTGCCGGCGGTTTTCCCCGGAGCATTCTTGCCGCTGATGCAGAAGCTTCCTTTCAATGGCGGCAGGATTTTATCGCAACATTTCTTGAACGGGATCTGCTCTTTTGGAAAGAGATTTCACCTGCAGCGATGAGGCGGCTGTGGCATATGCTCGCTCATGTAAACGGGCAGACCGTTAATTATTCCAGTCTCGCTTCTTCTCTGGGGATGAGCTCCGTTTCTGTAAAAAATTATATCGAGCTGCTTGCAAGCACTTACATGGTTGAGATAATACCTCCCTGGTTTTCCAACCTGAGCAAGCGGCTGGTAAAAGCGCCAAAGGTATACATTGCTGATTCGGGAATAACTGCGGCACTGCTGGGGCTTCGCTCTTTTGAAGAAATGGCAGGGCATCCGGGATTTGGCGCAATGTGGGAACAGATAGTGCTTGCCAATATACGCGGCTGGCATCCCGGAGCGGAAATTTGCCATTACCGGACATCTAATGGTTCGGAAACAGATTTTGTTGTCAGCATTAACGGAAATGTCAATGCGATTGAGTGCAAGGTTTCATCCAACCCGAATTTATCAAAAGGCAATTATCTGGCTTATGCCGACATTGCGCCCCGGCATACATTTGTGGTTATCCCTGCTGAGCAAGGATGGCCGCTTAAACCGGGTATTGATGTTGTGTCTTTAAATGAACTGCGGGAAAAATTGGTTTAACTGGTGACTCCATTAAGAAGGGATTGTGTTCTATTTCCCTTTACTTGAATTAAATCACTTTTTTATATATAGTATCTGTACCAGCGACACTAGCTCACCTGGATAGAGCAGCTGCCTTCTAAGCAGCAGGTAGGCCGTTCGAGTCGGTCGTGTCGCGTAGGATGACAGGCTATGATCGAATATAAAACAAAAGGGACATGTTCCACAAAAATACGGTTTGAACTGCGGGACGGTAAGGTGTACTCAACGGCGTTCGAGAATGGCTGTGACGGAAACCTGAAAGCGCTGGGTTTACTCGTGGAAGGAATGGATGCCGGCGAGCTGGTTGCCAAACTCAAGGGGCTGCGCTGCGGTAAAAAAAAGACTTCTTGTGCCGATCAGCTGGCTACAGCAGTCGCTGAAGCGGCAGCCGCCGTAATTAATCAACAAACATGAAGCTGCTGTTGCATTGCTGCTGCGGCCCTTGCTCCATTGCCTGCATTGAAAATCTTAGCTCCGAAGGTCTTTCGCCAGCACTGTTCTGGTACAACCCAAACATCCAGCCGCTTACCGAATACCAGCACCGCCGTGACGGCTTGCATGCATTTGTTTCCGCCCATAACCAGCCATTGGAGATAGTGGACACCAACGTAAGTACCGGCACAGAAAACGAAACTCTGCAAAACTGCGAATCCTGTTACCGCCTGCGGCTGGAAAAGACAGCAGCCCATGCGGTGGAACAGGGGTTTAACGCTTTCAGCACAACTCTTCTGATCAGCCCATATCAGCAGCACGAAACCATTCACCGTTTGGGCGAGGAACTTGCCGCACAATATGGCATTGAGTTTGTATACCGCGATTTTCGGCCATTGTTCCGGGAAGGCCAGACAAAAGCCCGTGCCCTTGGTTTGTATATGCAAAAATACTGCGGCTGCACAAAAAATAGGGATCAGGGATCGGGGATCAGGGATCAGGGAATTGAGGGGCGACACCATCGCAACGCCCCCGTCCTCTCCTCCCCGGTCCCCGGTCCCCGGTCCCCGATCCCTTTCTTTGACCGGTTGGAGTTACTTACCGGCACTGAAGTATTGGAAAAACTGGCACAGACAAAAGCGCTGGTGTTTGGTCTGGGCGGAGTGGGAAGCTGGTGTGCCGAGGCGCTTGTCAGATCGGGTGTTGGCAGGATAGGCATTGTCGACTACGATACGGTGTGTGAAAGCAATGTTAACCGGCAGGTGCAGGCCACCAGCCGAACGCTGGGGCGTGTCAAAGCTGAAGCCTTGAAAGAACGATTGCTGGAAATACACCCCCGTTGCGAAGTGACCGCATGGGGAGAGACTTTTTCGCGAGAAAATGCCGCCAGTTTTGGTATTGAAAATGCTGACTATGTGATCGATGCCATTGACAGCCTGACGCACAAGCTGGACCTGATCGAAACAAGCTGCTCTGCCGGAACACGGTTTTATTCATCAATGGGCATGGCAAAAAAACTCGATCCCACATGCATTAAAACCGGCAGCATTTGGGAAACGCAGGTCTGCCCGCTGGCCAGGCTGGTGCGGCAGGGCTTGCGGAAGAGGGGGTTCGATAGAGATTTTACCGTGGTGTACAGCGATGAACAGCCGTTGCAGCGTGCTAGCGAACCAAACAGTAAAGGCAGTATCGTTACCGTTACCGCTGCAGCAGGAATGATCCTTGCCAGCCTCGTGCTGCGTGATGTGATGGGCAGCCTCGTGCTGCCATGCAGTAAGGGCAACACGTGAGCAACCGGTTTTTACGACAAGCAACTGCGGGCACCGTGGCGCATAAACTTATCACGAAAGCGGTGTTGGAACGAAAGCTAATCTGCGAAGGCGACCGCATTCTCATTGCTGTATCCGGCGGCAAAGATTCAACCGTGCTGGCATGGGGTCTTTCCGCAATCCGCCCCGCGTTAAAAATACATTACGAACTTGCCGCCTTGCACATTTCTACCGACTTCTGCGCCTGCTGTAAAAAATCGATCCTTTCCCAACAGCTTGAGGAATGGGGCATACCATTTGTCGACCTGTTTGTTCCGGTAATCGGCAGGCTCAAGGAAGGGGAAAAAATGAACTGTTACTGGTGTTCCACCCAGCGCCGCATCGAATTAATTCGATACGCGGTCGAAAACGGCTTTAACAAGATTGCCTTGGGCCATCACCTGGATGACATTATCGAAACATTCCTGATGAACCTTTGCTCTAAAGCGGAACTCAGTACCATGCCCATCTTGCTCAAGTACCGCAAATTCCCCGTCACCCTTATCCGCCCGCTGGGCTATCTTGAGGAACGGCAGGTTATCGCATGTGCCGACGAGAAGGGGATTCTCAAAGCCGCCTGCACCTGTCCCTATGGCATTAATTCCAAACGCCGGGAAATGCGGGAGCGCCTTGCCGTTTTAACCGGCGGCTCCGGCGCAGTCAAACGCCGGATACTCACGGCGCTTGCTTCGGGAGACCGGGATTATTTAACGGAATAATGCCCTCGCCACAAATAACCTCTTGCAATTATGGGATTATATGCCTATAATTACAAGTATGGTGCTCCCATAATTACAAGGATGGTGCTCCTATAATTGCAAGGATGGAAAAATGGATTATTACAGGCGAACCCTTGAAAAATGGCTTGAGAAAACACTGGAAACCAGGCCGCTAATTTACCTTAACGGACCTCGTCAGTGCGGTAAATCCACTTTATCAAAAAACGCCTATTCAGAAAAACGGCAAATGTACCTTAGTTTTGATTCGCCGGTTAGTCTTTCTGCGGCAAAAAACGACCCTGCACAATTTATTAATTCACTGGCTGCCGACAAATTAAAAATAATTGACGAAGTGCAGCTTGCACCAGAGATCTTTCCTTATCTGAAGATAGAGGTTGACAAGTACCGCAAGAAGGGGAAGGGGACCAAGATGTTTCTTCTGACCGGGTCAGCCAATCTCATGGCACTGCCCCAGCTTGCCGAAGCCCTTGTTGGCAGGATGTCTGTGTTGACACTGTTCCCTTTTTCATCAAGTGAATACAAGCGCACGGGAGTAAATTGGATTTCCCGGCTATTTGAAGAAAAGCTAAAATACCGTTCTTTTGACCCATACAATTTATTGGAAATAATTAAAAATGCAACTTTCCCGGAACCTGCGTTATTTCCTAAAATTGACCGGGAACAGTGGTTTGGTGATTATCTGAATACTATAATCCAGCGGGATGTCCGTACGGTAGCAGATATCCGCGAGCCGGCAAAAATGGTCATGCTTTTTTCTCTTCTGGCAATGCGTGCCGGGGGTTTGCTTAATAACAGCCAGATCGCACAAGAAGCCGGACTTGATATTAAGACATATGAGCGGTACAAAGCGGCGGCTATAAATACTTTTATCTTGTTTGAAATTCCGGCATGGACGAAACCGAATCATCTCAACAAGCGTTTTACAAAATCGCCAAAACTTTTTTTTACCGATACAAACCTGCTTGTCTATTTACTCAGGCGCAAGCTGAAGGATATTTATACCAATGACCGTACAACAATGGGGCACATTTTTGAAAATTTTATCGCAACTGAAATAATTAAAAACGCTTCTTCCTTAGCCGGACTTGAAGTTGCTCATTTTCGAACCTCGGATCAAAAGGAAGTGGACTTTGTTCTGGAAAAAGGTAATGAAGTAATTGGTATTGAGGTAAAACTCAATGCAAGCCCGAACGCTGACGATTTTAAAGGATTACAGTTGCTCAAAGAAGCGGTAAGAGATCGATTTAAACTTGGCGTAGTATTATATACAGGCACAGAATTAGTATCCTTTGGGGAAAAACTGTGGGCAGTTCCTGTTTGTTATTTGTGGGAAAAGTAGCTGTTTTATTGAATTTCTTCTATATGCTCCATAATAACCCGATCTGCTTCACGTTCGTATGAATAGGCTAACTCTTTAAGAGAGGAGGCAAAATGTATATAACCTAACTTTTCAACTTCCTCTGCTCTTTTTCTCCATGAATCAGCAAGTTCTTTCTCTGGTTTTCCTGAAGGATCAATAAAATAAATTCCACGAGAATTGTATACTTCTGATAAAAAACCACGTCGAATGTGTTCGTTGTTTTTTTCGTCAAGTATCTCCAATGCTGGTTGTTGTATCCATAATCCATCTTTATCAGGACCTGTATAAAAAAGAACATGGCCAAGATGAGTCATTGCTGCTTCAAAATAACCAGATTCTATTGTTTTTATTTTTACTTCATTAACCCATTTTCTCAGCACATCATCAGAAAAAGACCCATCATCTAATTTTCCCGGAGGAAGTTTCCATTCATGCAGCAATTTCCAGGCATTTTCAAGTAAATTCTTATTTTTTTTGGTTGCCTTTTTATCAGATTTACCATCTTTTTTTGATCTGTATAATAATTGAATAATCTCAATAAAAAAATCTGGTTTTTGAGATAAATATTTTCCAAGTAGTTTTGGCTCTGCATAATAATAATCATTAAGGAAGGGTAAATATGCCCATTCAATCTTGAATAATTTATTTTCATCTATATCTATATCTCCTTGAAGTAATTTAATAATTTCTGTTACTTGGTATTTATATATACTTCCAATAGATTCATCAGATGAAACTCCATCAAGAAGCGTTTTTATTGCCAGCTCTTTATATAATTCTTTTTTAGAATGATAATGAGCATAAATACAGGAAAATGCAAAACGGGGACGGCCATATTTAGATAAATTTTCAATTGCATGAAGTATATTATTTTGAGCAATTGGGTTTATATTGGCATTAATTTTTTTCCAATATTCGCCGACATGCTCTCCTAGAAATTCTTCTGCTTTTTCCCAAATTTTATCTTCAAATGGCAAAAAAAGAAGGAAATTGCATTTTTGTTCATTTGTCCAGTTTATTACTTTCAGGCTTTCAATCCATTTGAGACCGTTATTGCGATAACGAGTCCAAATATAACCGCTGATTAACTGCTTTAAGTACAATTCATCATAATCTAAAAAAGACGGGAGAAGCTCAGAATCATTTTTTTCATTGGCTATATATGCAAATGTATCTCCAACTATAGCAGGATTTTCTACTATTTCAGCAAATAAAACCACAGAGTCTGTTTTGTTTATACCATAAATCTGCTGTAATGCCATAATTCTTTGTTTTTTCATTCTCTCTTGAAATATATCCCATTCTTCATTTTTACCCTTTAATTCAAGATCACTATCAAAAAACAAATGTCTATATAAATATTCCGGATTAGCGGGGGCCAGTTTTTCTGCAGTTTGTTCCAATAAATCAATCTGTTCAACCGGCAATGCCCGCTCTGCATCGAAGTAATTTCGATGTCTTCTGACTAATATACACATTTTTTCCCATATAGTTACTTTTTGTTTATCAGGTAATTTTACTATATCATCTGATGAGAGAAATTGAAGAAAAACATCGTAAGATGAACGAGGAATGTTTTCAAGATTGTCAACCAATTCAGAAATATATTGAATATCGTTCTTGGTATTTTTTACCATATCTATTGTCATGGCTGCATATTTATTTACTTGTTCCCAATATTCATTTCTCAAAACTCCTTCTTCCCAATCTGCCGGAATAAAATTTCTAAATTTTGGTTTTCGGGTATAACAAGAAGTTTGATGTCTTTTGGGCAGCAATTCTATTAAAATCTTCCATGCTATATCAGGTAAATTTCTTTGAACTCCTTTTAGAGAAGCAAGCCTTTTTTCAATAGGGGCTATTGTTTGCGGAAGCCAAGGAAGCAGTATTGTGATTATTGAGTTATCAGGTCTATTAGACCACTTTCCTCCCGGATCACGTGCTGCTAATTCAGCCAAAACAAGAATTGTTCTGGCTAGAAGATCCTCACTCCAGGCTAAAGTTTCTAATGCCCAATATAACCCTGTCATGTAATTAGCACCTGTAATACCGTCTCCTTCCTGTATATAAAGTGCATCAAATGGACAAGGAGATTGTTTTAAAGCATTTTCAACTGATGACAAGAATTCATCTGGTGCTGCTTCTGCAAGAATAGGTAATACATCATCCAAACTTGCCCACAATTGCCAGTCTTTATTCAGGAAGAGCTCTCTTATTGCAAGGATAACAATTCCCTCTGGTTTTTGCGGTGTACAATTTTTTAGTTCTTTTCCATGAATTCCCAAAAACGCAAGAGTTTCAGATATACCTTTTCGTAATTCTGATGAATATTTTGGGTGCTTACCATGCAGTGCAAAAGCGAACCTGTCTTCAGACACTAAATCAAACATAGGGTGAATTTCTGATAAAACCTTTAGTGATATATTTTTAATTGAATCCAAATGAGAGTCATAGAAAAAAGACGCATATTTTAACAAAATTTTTATTTTTCCTTTAACTTTCCAATGACCACTATTTAAAGAAAATATATCATCATTATACTTTCGTATTTCTCTGACACTGTTTATCCATTCTCTAGAATCCATTTGTTACCTCATTGATTATTTCATTGTCACCCTGTGAGTTTTCATTCCATCGGCCAATAATTGAGGCAATAAATAATGGTGTTTCATGCTTTTGTTTTATATCAGAAATAATGGGTTTAACATATTCTTCTGGTATATGGGGAAATTCATTTTCAGATTCTGAAATAGAGGCATCAAGAAGATCTTCAATATTTGCTATTTTGAAAAGAGTCGTGAATATCCAGAAAGCAATTTGGCGGATTGTATTTAACTCTGATGTATCAGGGGAAGAAAGAGAAGCATCATGATACAATTTGTTCCTTTGGTCATGGTAATGATTAATAACATCTTTTTCCCACTTGATAGGTAAATGTTCCTTTTTAATATAACCTTCAAGAACTTTAAGTTTATCAAAATAGGAATTTTTTACTTTTTCTAACTCTTCTTTCCTGTAAATTTTTTCACCCTTAGGAATAGTATTAATATACATAAATGAATAAATTGACACTTCAATAGCATTGTCAAAATTAATATAGGCCATTCGTTTGCTGTAATCAGAGCCTTTTCTATAATGAGTTTCTGCATGATAAATCAATTCAAAAGGCTTTATCATCCAGGGTTTTAATATTTTTAAAGCTGAATTATACATACCTCGACCCTTGTTTAATTAATCATTGGTGCTTGCTCATAATGCAGAAAATAATACTAACTCCTAACCACTAACTTTACACACCCGCCACTGGACTTCCCCCAGTAAGGTGGACAGATAGTTAAGCCCATGATAAACCTTAAGGAGAGGAAAACATGGGAAGAAGAAGAAAGTTTACCAGAGAATTCAAGGAATCAGCAATTGAACTGTATCAGAGCAGCGGCAGGACGGCAAAAGAAATAGCCGAAGAGCTTGGTTTTGAACGTTCCAATCTCGGCCGG